>Ga0335078_10004838_pt1 | contig 19907 bp, 15 predicted proteins | sample Lox_Sample_32_FD_206711 | JGI IMG/M metagenome (GOLD analysis project Ga0335078, IMG submission 206711) | Soil microbial communities from Loxahatchee National Wildlife Refuge, Florida, United States - Lox_Sample_3.2 | ecosystem: Environmental > Terrestrial > Soil > Wetlands | place: USA... | reverse complement strand
TGGAGCCCATTCCTGAGCGGAACTTGAACGCTTTCTTCGGGTAATCCCCGATCTAGGACACGAATCGGTAATTGGGCGGATGCGCGAGCGCCCGGGCGCGCGGGGCGCCCGGGCGTTCGCGTGGTTCGTGCTCAGATGCCGCGCGCGGCGCGGATCGTCTCCTTCAGCGAGCTCATGGTGGCCAGCACGGCCGACGGCTCGTAGCCGCAGTGCGCCATGCAGTTGGCGCAGCGCGGGTCCTTGCCCCGGCCGTAGGCGTCCCAGTCGGTCGTCTCGATCAGTTCCTTGTACGTCTGCACGTACCCGTCGCTCATCAGGTAGCAGGGCTTCTGCCAGCCGAGCAGTGAGTAGGACGGGATGCCCCAGGCGGTGCACGGGAAGTCCTGCCTGCCCTCGAGGAAGTCGAGGAACAGCGGCGTGTGGTTGAGCCGCCACTTCTTCCGGCGGCCGTCGGCGAAGGCCTTGCGGAACAGTTCCCGCGTCTCGGTCACGCCGAGGAAGTGGCCCTGGTCCGGCGCCTTCTCGTAGGCGTACGCCGGGGAGATCTGCATCTCGTCGATGCCGAGGTCGTCGTTGAGGTAGTTCAGCACGTCGATGATGGTCTGCGGCGTGTCGGTGTTGAAGAACGTGGTGTTGGTGTTGACCTTGAAGCCCTTCGACTTGGCCAGCTTGATCGCCTCGACGGCCTGGTCGAACACGCCTTCCTTGCAGACCGACTCGTCGTGCCGCTCCCGGAGCCCGTCGATATGCACGACGAACGCGAAGTAGGGCGACGGTGTGAACTTGCCGATGTGCTTGGGCAGCAGCACCGCGTTCGTGCACAGGAACACGAACTTCCTGCGGTCCAGCAGCTGGCGGACGATCTCGCCGATCTGCGGGTGCATCAGCGGCTCACCGCCCGCGATGGACACCATCGGCGCGCCGCACTCCTCCACCGCGCCGACGGCCTGCTCGACCGGCATGCGCTGCTTCAGCACGGTGTGCGGCTGCTGGATCTTGCCGCAGCCCGCGCACTTGAGGTTGCACGCGAACAGCGGCTCCAGCTCCACGATCAGCGGAAACTTCTTGTTGCCGGAGAGCTTCTGCTTCATCAGGTAGGACCCGATGCGCATGCTCTGGCGCATGGACACGCTCATTTACTGCCGTACCTCCTTGGGCAGGCTGAATCGGATGGACTCCGTCGTGGTGACGCGCTCACCCACGTCGACGGGACCCAGCCCGCCGAGCGCGTCGATGATCTCGCTGACCACGGCCGGCGGCGCCGACGCGCCCGCGGTCAGCCCGACGGTGGACACTCCAGCCAGCCAGCCGAGCTGAATGTCCTCCGGGCCGTCTATCAGGTGGGCGGGGGTGCCGGCCCGCTCGGCGGTTTCCGCCAGCCGCCGGGAGTTCGATGAGTTCGCCGACCCGGCCACCAGCACCAGGTCCGAGTCGGCGGCGACCGCGCGGACCGCCTGCTGGCGGTTGGTGGTGGCGTAGCAGATGTCGTCGCTGCCCGGCCCGCGGGCGGCGGGGAACCGGTCGAGCAGGGCACCGGCCACGCCCGCCGCCTCGTCCGCCGCCAGCGTCGTCTGCATCAGGTAGGCGACCTTGTTATCACTGCCCGGCCGGAGCGCCGCGACGTCTTCGGGGGTCTCGACGAGCACGGTGGACCCCGGCGCCTCGCCCAGCGTGCCCTCGACCTCCTCGTGGCCGTTGTGCCCGATCAGCGCGACCAGGTAGCCGTCCGCGGCGAACCGCAGCGCCTCCTTGTGCACCTTGGCCACCAGCGGGCAGGTCGCGTCCACCACGGACAGCTCGCGCCGGGCCGCCTCCTGCCGGACGGCGGGCGCGACGCCGTGCGCGGAGAACACCACCGGCGCCCCATCCGGCACCTCGTCGAGCTCGTCGACGAAGATCGCGCCGCGCTGCTCCAGGTCGTGCACGACGTGCGTGTTGTGCACGATCTGCTTGCGCACGTACACCGGCGAGCCGCGCTGGGCGAGCACGCGCTCGACGATCTCGATGGCCCGCTCCACCCCGGCGCAGAACGACCGCGGCCCGGCCAGCAGCACCCGCCGCGGCGCGCACGCGGCCGCCCACCGGTCCAGCACCGGCCCGGCCGCGCGCAGCGACCGCAGCGCCGCCAGGCCCCCGGTCACCGTGGCCGGGTGCAGCAGGCGATGGTCCGCGGTGTCCGAGATGGCCCGGATGACGGTCAGCGGGCGGCCCTCCGCGGCCATGGCGAGCTGCGCCGATTCCATGTCCGCGGCCAGCAGCCCCTTACGCAGAAGCTGGTCCCGTTCGTCGCGGCGGACCAGATGATCGACGGTGGCGACCCGGCCGGTGTGCGCGCGCAGGCCCGCCCGGCGCAGCTCACCGGCGAGCAGCGGCGCGGACGGCGACCGCAGCGCCGGGCCGTCGGCCGGGCCGCCGCCGACGCTGGTGACCTCGGTCGCCACGACCAGGTCCCCCGGGGCGAGCTCCGGCGCCAGGCCCGCGCCGGTGCCCGTGATCGCCAGCATGCCGAACGGGCCGCGGCGGACCGTGTCGGCCCGGTCCGCGGCGCGCCGGGGGCCATAGCCGGTCCGCAGCACGGTGGGCGGCTGTGCGCCCCGGCCGGCGCCGGCCGCCCGGCCGCTGTCGCGCAGGCCACGGCCGACAGCGCGCGCCTCCAGCCGCAGCGGCGCGCATACGAGCATGGGCTCGGTCATCGGATACCTCCCGGGGTGGGCCCGGAGGATGGGCTGTCCAGGGCGTCCCGCACGTACCGGCCCAGCGCGCTGACCGGGAACGCCATCCGGTACAGGTGGTAGTTGATGTAAAAGTCGCCGGGGAACCCGGTGCCGGTGAACTGCGGCTCATCCCAGGAACCGTCAGCGCGCTGGGTGGCGGCCAGCCAGCGCACCCCGCGCTCGACCGCCGCGCCGGCGCCGCCCGCGGCCAGCAGCGCCAGCAGCGCCCAGGCCGTCTGGGAGGCGGTGGAGGTGCCGCGCCCGGCCAGCGCGGGGTCGTCGTAGGACCGCAGGTCCTCGCCCCAGCCGCCGTCGGGGTTCTGGTGGGCTTCCAGCCAGGCGACCGCGCGGCGGATGGCCGGCCTGGACGGCAGCACGCCCGCGGCGATCAGCGCCGGGACGGCCGCGCCGGTGCCGTAGATGTGGTTCGCGCCCCACCGCCCGAACCAGGAGCCGTCGGGTTCCTGGTGCCGCAGCAGCCAGACCACGCCCCGGCGGACCGGCCTGCTGGCGGCCAGGCCCTCGGCGGCGAGCGCCTCGACGATGTGCGCGGTGACGTCCGCCGAGGGCGGGTCGATCACCGCGCCGAAGTCGCAGAGCGGCAGCTTCCTGACCAGCTCGCGGGTGTTGTCCGCGTCGAACGCGCCCCACCCGCCGTCCGCGGACTGCATCCCGGTCAGCCAGCGCACCGCCCGGTCGATGGCCGGCCGGGCGCTGCCCGCCAGCGGCAGCACGACCCGGCGCAGCGCGAGGATGACCTCGGCGGTGTCATCGGTGTCGGGGTAGCAATCGTTGTCAAATTCAAAAGACCACCCGCCGGGCGGCAGGCCCGGGCGGCGCACCTGCCAGTCACCGGGGCCGGGTACCTCCTCGTTCAGCACCCATCCGGCCGCCTTGGCCAGCGCCGGGTGATCGGCGGGCAGGCCCGCGTCGGCCAGGCCCACCATGACCAGCACCGTGTCCCAGACCGGCGACTGGCAGGCCTCCAGCCGGTGCACGAGCCCGTCCGGGGTGTCCTCCTTGACCGTGAACCGGTCCAGGCCGGCCAGCCCCCGCGCGATGACCGGATGGTCCAGCCGGTAGCCGAGCAGATTCAGGCCGATCAGCGAGTACACCCAGGGCGGCTGGATGCCGCCCCAGCAGCCGTCCCGTTCCTGCCGGGCGATGACCCAGTCCGCGCAGCGGCGCAGCGCGGCACGCCGTACCGCCCGCCCCGGGCGGCCCGCCCAGCCGGCCAGGCCGCGCCGTACGTACACGTGCATGGCCCGGTCGAGGCGGTCGAAGAACACCGCCCACGGGTCACCGGGCCGGCGGCTGGGCCCGCTGCCGGTGCGCAGCTCCGGGATGCTGAACGGCAGCGCGCGGACCGGGCGCTGGGAACAGACGATGGCCAGCGCGACGATCGTCTGCCGGGCCCAGCAGCCCCAGTCGTAGATGTTGAGCGGGAACCAGGCCGGCAGGTAGATCAGCTCCGGCGGGATGACCGGCAGATCCTCCCACCGCCACTCGCCGAACATAGCGAGCCAGATGCGCGTGAAGACGCGGCTGGCCGCCAGGCCGCCCTGGCCGCGGATCCACTCCGCGGCGCGCGCCATGTGCGGAGCGGACGGCTCGTCACCGGCCAGCCGCAGTGCGACGTAGGCCTCGATCGAGGTGGACAGGTCGCCGGGGCCGCCGTAGAAGTTGGCCCAGGTGCCGTCCGCTCGCTGCTGGGACCGGATCCAGCGGGCCTCGGCGGCGGTGTGCGCGGCGTCCCCGGTACCGAGGAACTGCCGCATCAGCAGGTCCTCGGCGTCCATGGTGACGTTGGTCTCGAGCTCGCCCTGCCACCAGCCCTGCTCGTGCTGCAGGCTCAGCAGGTGATCACGGGCACGCGTCAGCGCCTCGCGGGCGGCGTCGCCTATCGGGCCGCTGTCTGCGGTCTCACTGCGTGAGTGCGTGACCGTCATCCCGCCTCTCCCGTTCGCTGCGCGGTTAATATTCCTGCCCGCCGGCCTGCCCCCCGGGGGCCGCTACCACTGTCGTGCCGTGATGAACTCCGCGATGGCCAGGAACTCGGACCGCACGTCCGCCGGGATGTCCGCCTCGGCCAGGCACTTGCTGGCCGAGCTGAGCTGCGAGTCCGCCTCCGCCTCGGCCCAGCGGCGGCCGCCGGCCGCCTCGACCAGCCCGGCCGCACGGGCCAGGTCGTCCTCAGTCAGCAGCTCGGTCCGGGCGAGCAGCGTGGCCAGCTCCTGGCCCTCGGGCGTGCCGCTGTTCAGCGCCGCGACCACCGGCAGGGACTTTTTGCGGGCCCGCAGGTCGGACCGGACCGGCTTGCCGGTGACCTCGGGCGCGCCCCAGATCCCGAGCAGGTCGTCGGTGAGCTGGAACGCCTGGCCGATGTGCGCGCCGAAGCCCGCCAGGCCCATGGCCAGCGCCGGGGGCGCCCCGGCGTGGATGGCGCCGATGCTGCACGCGCAGGCCATCAGCGCGGCCGTCTTGTTGCCGGCCATCTCCAGGCACTCGGTCAGGCCGACGTCATCCCGCTTTTCGAACGACAGGTCCGCGCCCTGCCCGGCGATGAGCCGCTGCACTGCCACGGACAGGCACCGCGCCGCCCACAGCCCCTGCAGCGCGTTGTCCTCCAGCAGCAGATCCTGCGCGACGGCCAGCAGCCCGTCGCCGGCCAGGATGGCCGCCCCCACGCCGAAGACGGTCCACGCGGTGGGCCGGTGCCGGCGCTCGGCGTCGCCGTCCATGATGTCGTCGTGCAGCAGGGAGAAGTTGTGCACCAGCTCCACGGCCACGGCGGACGTCACGCCGCGCTCAGCCGGCGCCCCCGCGGCCCGCGCCGACAGCAGCGCGAGGGCCGGGCGCAGGGCCTTGCCCGCGCCGTCCCCGCGCGGGTTGCCGTGCGCGTCGGTCATCCCGAGGTGGTAGGCGGCAACCACGCGGACCTCAGGCGACAGCCGGGCCACGGCCGCCTCCAAGGCCGGGCCCACGATGTCGCGGGCCAGCCCCACGCCGGCCGGCATCACGGCGGTCACGCGGCCGCTCCCGCGCGCAATCCTGCGCCCCATACCGGGTTCCCGGGGCCGGCCAGGCCGCCAAGCCCGCGTCTCAGCTCGATCGCCGCGTTCAGTCCGCTGCGCACCGCACCCTCCATCGTGTCCGGCCATCCGGTATCGGTCCATGCGCCAGCGAGCGTCAGGCCGGGCAGTGCGGTGGCCGCGTGCGGCCGCAGCCGCCCGCACCCCGGACCCTGGCGGAACGTCGCCCGCCGCTCCCTGGTGACAAAGAATTCACTGACCCGCGCGTCCCTCGCCGCTGGCAGCAGCCCGGCCAGCGCCGGCACGAACTCCTCCCGCAGCTGCACCGCGGGCACGTCCACGTACGGTTCCGCCGCCGACAGCGAAATCGCGAGGTACTGGCCGCGGCTGCTCGCGCCGAAGCCGGAGATCGCGGTCCGGTCGAACAGCCACTGCACGGGCGAGTCCACGGCCGCCGCGAACGGCAGCCGGGTCACCCGCCGATCGTAGATCACGTGCACGTTGATGATCGGCGACGTGCCCAGATTCAGCCAGCCGGCGGACCGGACACCCGCGGCGTCCGGCACCAGCCGGGCCGCGGCGTAGGCCGGGGTGGCGATGACCACGCCGTCGGCGGCGATCACCCCGCGCCCGTCCGGCCCGGCGGCGTCCGCGTGCCCGCCGCCATCGGCGGGCGTGCCGGCGCCGCCTTCGTCACCGTCGCCGCGCGCCAGGCGGACCAGGAACAGGGGACCCTGGGGACCGCGGGAGTCCCGGCCCGGGGTGGCCTGGCCGGCCCCGGCGACCTCCACGCTCGCGGCCTTGACGCCCAGCCGCACCTCGGCACCGAGGCTGCGCAGCAGGGCCAGGCCGGCCGTGCTATGCAGCTCGCCGAGCGGCACGAGCGGGATACCGATGTCCGCGGCGTCCTTCTTGCCGAGCAGCGCGGTCTTCACCACGGTCGCGGCGAGCGCCAGCGACGCGTCGTCGCCGGGGATGTTGAGCGAGGAGACGGTGAACAGGTCCCACAGCACCCGGCGGGTGCGCTCGTCCTGCCCGTGCGCCGCCAGCCAGTCCCCGAGCCGCTGGCGGTCCAGCACGGGATCGGCCGGGTCCAGCAGCCGCATGGCCAGCGCGGCGCGGGTCACCCGGGCGCGCTCGGCCAGCGACAGCAGCGGGTACCGGGCCAGGGCCGCGCCCATGTGCAGCGGGCCGGGCAGCGAGTTGCGGCGGAGCCGGGCGGTGCCGTCCGGGGCCAGCACGGTGACGTCGAACCGGTCCTGGAGGCGGACGGATCCGGTCATCCCGAGCCGCGCCAGCAGCCCCTGGTAGGCCGTGCAGCAGCGCAGGAAGACGTGCTGGCCGGTGTCGACGACCAGCGCGCCGCGGTTGAAAGAGGTGGTGGCGCCGCCAAGCCGCGGCCGCGCCTCCAGCAGCGTTACCGCGGCCCCGGCCTCGGACAGCGCGATCGCGGCGGTGATCCCGGCCAGGCCACCGCCGATCACCACCACGCGCTGAGGCCGGGACGTGGGCTGAGCGGTCACGAGCGCGGCTCCTTGACATGGGCGGCGGCCACCGGCTCGGGGGCCGGGGCGGCGGGCTGGCGGGCGGCCCGGGCGCGGCGGCCGGGCAGCAGCGGGCGGGCCAGCGCACCCGCGGCCACCATCGCCTTCTCCCGCGGCAACAGCGACAGCCGGCCCTGCAGGACGGCGGCCGGCGCCGCGGCGATACGGTCCAGCAGTTTCCGGTAGATGCCGGCCATCGCACCGGTGCACGCGGCGCTGCGGCCGTCCAGCATCGGCAGCAGCCGCAGGCCGGTCGCGTACCAGTCCCGCGCGCGGTCCGCCTCGAACTCGATAAGCCGGACGAGCCGGGCCGCGGCCGCGGCGTCCGGGGCCGGCTCGGCCGCCGGATCCGGCGCCGCGGCCGGCGTCAGCTCGCAGCCGAACCGATCCAGATCCTCGGCCGGCAGGTAGACGCGGCCGTTGCGGTAGTCCTCCCGGATGTCCCGCAGGATGTTCGTGAGCTGCAGGGCCACCCCCAGCGAGTCGGCCAGCGGCCCGGCCGCCCGCATATCGGCCGCCCCGAAGATCCCCAGGGACAGCCGCCCGATGGATCCGGCGACGCACCGGCAGTAGGTGAGCAGGTCCTCGAAGGTGACGTAGGCGGTCCCGTTGACGTCGGCCACGCACCCGTCGATGAGCTCGCCGAACGCCCGCATCGGAACCGGGAACCGCCGGCCCGCGTCGGCCAGGGCGATGAGCACGGGATCGTCGCCGGCCGCGGCCGGGCCGCCGTCGCCGGCCAGGCCGAGCACCTCGCCGCGGGCGGTCTCCAGCGCGGCGAGCTTGGCCTGCGGCGCCATGGTCCCGTCGCCGATGTCATCGATCCGGCGTGCGAACGCGTACACGGCGGCGAGCGCCTGCCGCTTACCGGGCGGCAGCAGCCGGATGCCGTACGCGAAGTTACGCGCCTGCGACCAGGTGATCTGCTCACAGGTCCGGTAGGCCTCGGCCGTGTCCATGGTCGTCACCTCCCCCGCAGATAGGCGCGGACAGCTTCCCCCGCCGTGTCCCGCCTGCCGGGGCGCGGGGTGGCCCGGAGCACATCGTTCCCGGCGGCCGTTATCGCGGAAAGGGTGGCCCGGCCGCCTGCCACGTAGCCCGCCACCGCGAGCCGCGCCGCGCCGCGCAGCGTGCCGGCCAGTGGCGCGCCCTCGTCCAGCAGGGCGGCCGCGCGGGCCGACTCGAAGCCGATCAGCGCGCGGACGCGAGGCCCCGCCGTCTGCGCGGCGAGATCCTCCTCCGTCACGCCGAACTGCTCCATGTCCTGCCGGGGCAGGTAGATCCGGCCGTTGCCCAGGTCCTCGGCGACGTCCTGCCAGTGCTCCACGAGCTGGAGCGCAGTGCAGATGCTATCGGAAAGCCGCTCGCGGGCCGGAGACGCGCAACCGAAGATGTGCAGGACGACGAGGCCGACCGGGTTGGCCGACAGCCGGCAGTAGCCGGCCAGGTCCTCGAAGGTCTCATACCGGGTGACAATCTGGTCCTGCCGGTTGGCCTGGATGAGGTCGAGCAGCGGCTGGGCGGGGACGTGGCACTCGGCCACCGTGACCGCCAGCTCCCGCAGCGCGGCCAGCCGCGGCGCGCCGGTTCCGCCGTAGATGCGCCCGACGTCGGCCTCGAGCTCGTCGAGCAGCCGCAGCCGGGCCCCGGGCGCGGCCTCGTCCCCGATGTCGTCGGTGAGCCGCGCGAAGCCGTACAGCGCCATGAGATGACGCCGGTACCGGGCCGGCAGGACGCGCATCGCGACCGGGAAGTTCTCGGCCGAGGCCTTGGCCGCGGCCCTCAGCGCTACCTCTCCCGCGCTCACCGGCGGGCCCTGGCCTGGCTGGCCGGGCCCGGGCCAGGCCGGGGTGGGCGCCTGCTGAGCCCGCGCCTGGGCCCGCGCACGCTCAGTACCGCTCATGTTGCCAGCCATGGGCTTAGTTTCAGGGGTGCCGCGTAATGAATGCAAACAATGACGCATGCGTCACCTGACGTCCGTGTCGGGGATTGGGGTATCGCAACCGGCGGTTGAACGTCTCCGCCCGGGCACCCGCGAGCCTGTTTCCGGCGCATGCTAGATACTTTATTGCTAGCCGGCCAGCCGAGTTTCTGGCTAGGCCTGGTGCGGCATTGACCCGGCCCGGTACCGTTCAGACGGCCCGCCCCGGTTAATATTTTGCATAGGCAAAGCTATAAGTGATACAGGCCGCAGCGAGGACGGACGACCAGCCCGGTTCCGGCCGGAACGCCGTCGTGCCGGTCCTGAGCAGCAGCGTTGCGTGACACACCGGACATCCGCATGACATCGCCCGGATACGAAACCGATACACGTTCGATGCGGAAGAACGGCAATGCCGACGTTCGGCAGTAACGCATATGCCTGAAACATCAACGCTCCGTACGCGAAAACAGGCGGCGGCTTAAGGTATTCGGCGCGCGACGGGCCGCTTACCGTGGGCCGCCGTTTGCAGCACGCCCGAACGAAACCACCCGTCACCCGCATAGGCAGCCTCCGGCGGCTATGCCGGGCTAAAGCCAGGGGATATTCCGCGCCGGCTTTGCCGCCGCGCCGGAAATTCCCGGGGGCCGCCGCGGCCGATCCCGGCCGGCCGGAACCCTGGCGGCTCAGGAGCGCCAGATGAGCACGAGGGCGCAGTCATCGTTGCTGCCCACGTCCCGCTGCAGCGTCGCTACCAGGTCACCCGCGCCGGACCGGAAGCCCGCGGTGCCCATGCGCTCCGCCTCACCCAGGAGCTTGTCAATGCCGGCGTCGATGTCCCGCCCGGGCGCCTCGACGAGCCCGTCAGTGTAGAGCATCAGGGCGTCGCCGCGGCGCAGCACACCCTCCTCCGGGCTGGTCGGCACGGCCTGCAGATCGGGTACGACGCCCAGGACGATGCCGCGCGCGCGGGTGACCCGCCACCGCCCGCTCGCCGCCTCGTAATGCACGGCCGGGGGATGGCCGGCCGAGGAGATCACGTAGTCGCCCGAGGTCAGGTCGAGCGACAGGTGCACGGCGGTGACGAAACCCTCGCTCCAGCGGCCACGCCGCAGGTAGGCGTTGGCCGCGGCCAGGAAGTCGGTCCTCGGCACCGAGCCGAGCAGGCCGCCGAACGCGCCGGACAGCAGCAGCGCCCGGGTGCCCGCGTCGATGCCCTTGCCCGACACGTCGACCAGCGCCACCTCGAGCGTCTTGCCGTCGGAATAGGAGACCACGAAGTCGCCGCCGAACGACGCACCGCCGGCCGGCCGCAGGACCACAGCCGAGCCCCAGCCCTCGCCCAGCGGCGGGAGCTTGCCCTGCTCGCGGATCCGGTCACGCAGCTCGATCAGCATCTGGTCACCGCGGAGCCCCTGCAGCCCGAGCTTGGCCCGGGTCCGCGCGAGCACGTCGGCGAACGCCGCCGTCACCGCGATCGTGGCGACGATGCCGGGGCCGGCCCGGTGCGCGGCGATATCGTAGGCGACCACCCCGGCCGCGATCACGAACAGGACCCGCAGCGCCCGGACCCACAGCAGCAGGCCCCCCGCGAGGATCGGCAGGATGATCACCCCGGGCGACAGCCACCACTCCGACACGTGCACCGCGGCCAGGCCGATGGCGATCACCGCCATCATGAGCACAAACGCCATCCGCCGGTTCCTGGTGATGAACTGCCTGGTCAGCACGGCACGCACCCGCTGCCCACGGCCTCGCAGGCCGCGGGCGGCGCGGCGCAGGGCACGTGCCGGGCGGGCAACCATAATGGCGGCACTGTATCCGCAAACGCGGGCAGTTCGGCGGGCGGCACGCCCCGGTTACCGCGCAGTCACCGGCCGCGACGCATCCCCAGCGGCCCCGGCCGGGCCGCCGCCAGCCCCGCCGCCAGCCCGAAAAGGGCTGGCCAGAAACCGCGGGCCGGTGTACCAAGGCAGACATGACGGAGCGCTACCCGATCCGGCCGATTTCGCCCCACGAGTTCGACGCTTTTCACCTGGTTGACCAGCACGCATTCCACGGATCGCCGCTGTCGGCCGAGCAGCGGCCCAAGATCCTGTCGCGGTTTGAGTTCGACCGGAGCCTGGCCGCGTTCGACGGCAGCACCCCGGTCGGCATCGCCGGGGCGTTCAGCCTCCGCATGCGGCTGCCCGGCGCGACGGCGCCGGTGGCCGGGGTCACGTGGGTCGGCGTGCTCCCGTCCTACCGCCGGCGGGGCATCCTCACGCGGATCATGCATCAGCAGCTGGCCGACATCAGGGACCGGGGGGAGGCGCTGGCCGCGCTGTGGGCGTCCGAGTCGGTCATCTACGGCCGCTACGGGTATGGCCGGGCGTCCTGGCACGAATCGTTCACCATCCGGCGCGGTGAGGGGACGCTGGCCGCGGACCTGCCGGCCGCCCCGGCGCTGCGGCTGCGGCTGGCTGAGCCGGAGGCGGCGCGCGCCGGCCTGGCCAAGGTCTACGACACGGTGCTGGAGACCCGCCCGGGGTTCTTCGCCCGCAACGACGTGTGGTGGAACCGCGTCCTCGACGATCCCGAGGACCACCGGAAAGACTCCCCCACGGTGCGCTGCGTGATAGCCGAAGACGACGCCGGCCCGCGCGGCTACGCGCTGTACGCCGGCGTCGGCCGGTGGGATGACGACCTATTCCTGCCGGACGGCCAGCTGGACGTGCGCGAGCTGATCGCCGCCGATCCCGCCGCCAGCGCCGCCCTGTGGGCCGACCTGCTCAGCCGGGACCTGGTCACGACGATTCGCGCCGCGATCCGCCCCGTCGATGACCCGGTACTGTTCCAGCTCGCCGACCCGCGGCGGCTGCGGCCGGTGGTCACCGACGGGCTGTGGGTCCGGATCACGGACCTGCCCGCCGCGCTGGCGCTGCGGCGGTACGCCTGCCCGGTCGATGTGGTCCTCGACGTGACGGACGCGATGTTCCCGGCCAACGCCGGCCGGTGGCGGCTCCGGGTTGACGGCTCCGGCACAGCGGTGTGCGAGCCCGTGTCCGCCGGGCCCGACCTCACCCTGGGCATCACCGAGCTGGGGGCCGCCTACCTCGGCGGCACGCGCCTCGGCGCGCTGGCCGCCGCCGGCCGGGTCAGCCAGCAGCGGGCCGGCGCGCTCGCCCGGCTGTCGGCGGCCATGTCCTGGGACCCGGCCCCCTGGTGCCCGCTCATTTTCTGATCCGCCGGGCGGGCTGCGGCCCGCCGGGTGAGTGGGTGCCGGCGCGCCCGCGGTCCTGGCCAGGCCGCCGTGCGAGACTGGCCCGGGAGGAAACATGCCAGGCATGAAGGTCACGCTGAGCGCCGCGATGCGGGCCCGGGATGTATCGCGGCCGCGCGCCGAAGACGAGGAAGCGGCCGAACAATCGCCCGGCCCGCGCCCGGCCGGGCCGCCGCGCTTCCCGGCGCCGGGTAACCCGGGCGGCGAGCAGCCCGCGGCGCGCGGCCGGCCCCCGGAGGCCGGCCGGGACAGCCGCGGCCGGGCCACGCCAGGCGCGCGGGGCAGCGGGCGCTCCCGGCGCAAGCGCCGTTTAGCAGGGCCCGCCCACGCCACGCCGCCCGGCCACGCCAGGGCGGAGGGCCGCACCGCGGCGGACGGCCACACCGGACCGCGGGCCGCGCCAGGGCGGGACGGCCACAGCGGGGCAGACAGTCACACCGGGGAGCCGGAAAGCCACCCGGAGCCGCAGGCCTGCCAGGCCTCCGGGTCTGCCACGCCTCCGGGCCCGCCAGGCCTCCAGGCCGGCGGTGCCTTTCCGGTGAACGGCTACCCGGCGGGCGGGATGGGCGGCAGCTCGCCGGACTTCTCGTAGCCCGCGATCTCGGCCAGCCGCCGGGCGTGGCGCGGGGCCCCGGAAAACGGGGTCTCCACGAAGATCTTGGTGAACGCGATCGCATCGTCCGCGCTGTACATCCGGGCGCCGAGGCTCAGCACGTTGGCGTCGTTGTGCTGCCGGCCGAGCTGAGCCGTGTCCACCGTCCAGGCCACCGCCGCGCGGACACCGGGGATCTTGTTCGCAGCGATCGCCTCGCCGTTCCCGGACCCGCCGATCACGATGCCCAGGCTGCCCGGATCGGCGACGACGCTGTCCGCAGCCTTCATCACGTACGGCGGATAGTCGTCGTCTTCGACGTAGGTGCGCGGCCCGCAGTCCACCGGCTCGTAGCCGGCCCCGGACAGCCAGGCCACCAGATGGCTCTTGAGTTCATATCCCGCGTGGTCAGATCCCAGGTATACGCGCACGGAGGCTAAGGTACAGCGTCTGCCCGGGGGGATGACCCGCCGGAACACATCCGTCCGGCCGCGTTCCGGAGGATCTCGTCCGGTTTCTGCTGATTAATCAGCGGAAACCGACAAGATTTCCGGGCGGGTGGGGATGTCCGGGCACACCCTAGCCGAGGGCTAGTCAAAGATGGGGTCGCGGGTGCGGGAGCGCTTCAGCTCGAAGAAGCCGTCGGTGCCGGCGATGAGCAGCACGCCGTCCCACAGCCGGGCCGCGGCCTCGCCGCGCGGGATCGGCGAGACGACCGGGCCGAACACCGACATGCCGTTCACCGAGATCACCGGGGTGCCCACCTCGTAGCCGACCCGGTCCATGCCGTCGTGGTGACTGGCCCGCAGCGCCTCGTCGTACTCGGTGGAGTCCGCGGCGCCGGCGAGGCTGGCGGGCAGGTCCGCCTCGGCCAGCGCAGCCTCATACGTCGCCCGTTCGCGCGGGGCCTTCTCCTGATGGAAGCGCGTGCCCAGCGCGGTATAGAGGCGGCCGAGCACCTCCGGGCCGAACTGCTGCTCGGCCGCGATGCAGATCCGGGCCGGTCCCCAGCCGGTGGCCAGCAGCTCCTTGTACCGGTCGGACAGGCCCTCCTTGTCCGCGTTCAGCACGGACAGGCTCATTACGTGCCAGCGGGTCGCGACCGGCCGGACCTTCTCCACCTCGAGCATCCACCGGGAAGCAATCCAGGCCCAGGGGCAGATAGGGTCAAACCAGAAATCGACAACCGCGGTTTCCTGCTCACTCATGCGCGCCTCTCGTATCGCATCTGACGTTGCCTGCCCGGCCGCGACCCGGCCGCGACCCGGCCGCGCCGGCAACGTTGTCCGGCCCCACCTACGCCTGCGGCAACCCGGCGTCAGCGCCGCTCATTCCGCGCTCCATGGGAGGATGCCAGCACGACGCACCGGGAGCAGGCGAGCCACAGCTGGATACAAAAGGGGACGCGCAGGTGACAGCCAACCTCACCCACGATGAGGCCCGTGCTCGGGCCGAGCTCATCACCGTTTCGTCGTATCAGGTCGAGCTCGACCTGACGGGGGGCGAGACGACGTTCCCCTCGGTGACCATGGTGCGGTTCGGCTGCCGTCGGCCCGGCGCGGGGACGTTCATCAACCTGACCGCGCCCGAGGTCCGTGCGATCACCCTCAACGGGGCACCGGTCAGCCTGGACGCCTTCGACGGCGACCGGATCACGCTCGCCGACCTGGCCGCGGATAACGAGCTCCGGGTGGTCGCGGAGTGTGCGTACTCGCGCAGCGGGGAAGGCCTGCACCGGTTCGCCGACCCGGCTGACGGCGGCGTCTACATGTACTCCGACCTGGAGACGTTCGACGCGCACCGGATCTACGCCTGCTTCGACCAGCCCGACCTGAAGGCGACCTACGAGCTGACCGTCACCGCACCGGACGACTGGCAGGTCATCTCCAACATGGCGGCCGCGGAGCGCGGGCCGGCCGGGGAGAACACCGCCCGCTGGCATTTCCCGCCCACCCCGGTCATGGCGACTTACATCACGGCGGTCGCGGCCGGCCCCTACCACGTTGTGCAGGACTCCTACGACGGCATCCCGCTGCGGATCTTCTGCCGCCGGTCGCTGGCCGAGTACCTGGATCCGGAAGAGATCTTCGAGGTCACCAGGCAGGGCTTCGGTTTTTACCACGCGGTGTTCGGCGTCAGATACCCGTTCGGCAAGTACGACCAGCTCTTCGTGCCTGAGTTCAAGGAAGGAGCGATGGAGAATGCGGGCTGCGTGACGTTCCTGGAGAGCTACATCTTCCGGTCCCGGGTCACCGACTTCGCACGGGAGGCCCGCGCCGAGACGATCCTGCACGAGATGGCGCACATGTGGTTCGGCGACCTGGTCACGATGCGCTGGTGGGACGACCTGTGGCTGAACGAGTCGTTCGCCACCTGGGCCGGCACGCTCGCCGAGGCCGAGGGAACCCGCTGGAGCTCGGCCTGGACCACGTTCGCCCAGCTCTACAAGGCCTGGGCGTACCGGCAGGACCAGCTGCCGTCCACCCACCCGATCGCGGCCGACATCCCGGACATTCACGCGGTCGAGGTCAACTTCGACGGCATTACCTACGCCAAGGGCGCCTCCGTGCTGAAGCAGTTGGTGGCGTACGTGGGACGGGAGAACTTCCTCGCCGCGGTGCGCCGCTACTTCGCCGCGCACGCCTGGGGCAATGCCACGCTGGCCGACCTGCTGGCCGCGCTGGAGGAGACCTCCGGGCGCAACCTCGGCGACTGGTCCCGGCAGTGGCTGGAGACCGCGGGGGTCAATACGCTGCGGCCCGACTACGAGACCGGTGCCGACGGCCGGTTCACCGCGTTCGCCGTCCGGCAGGAGGCGGTCGCCGAATACCCGGTGCTGCGCTCGCACCGGATCGCGATCGGGCTGTACGACCGGACCCCCGGTGGCCTGATCCGGCGGCGCCAGGTGGAGACCGACGCGGCCGGGGCCGTGACGCCCATCCCCGAGCTGGCGGGCGAGCAGCGGCCCGACCTCGTGCTGGTCAACGACGACGACCTCACCTACGCCAAGATCCGGCTGGATGATCACTCGCTCGGCACGCTGATCCAGGCCATCAGGGAGTTCCGCGACCCGCTGCCCGCGGCGCTGGCCTGGTCGGCCGCGTGGGACATGTGCCGCGACGGGGAGATGGCCGCCCGGGACTACGTGCGCCTGGTGATGCTGGGCGTCGATTCGGTGACCGACATCAGCGTGGCGCAGACCCTGCTCCGCCAGGCGGCCCAGGCGGTCCGGCGGTACGCCCACCCGTCCTGGGAGGCGGCCGGGCTGGCGCTGATGGCCGACCGGCTGCACGAGCTGCTGATCGCCGCGGCGCCGGGCAGCGACGCGCAGCTGGCCTACGCGCAGGCGCTGGCCGGGGTCGCGGTTTCCAGCCGTCACCTGTCGCTGCTCGCCAGCCTGCTGGACGGGACGGCGATGTTCGAGGGGCTCAGCGTCGACACCGACTTCCGCTGGACGCTGCTGCACCGCCTGGTCAGCCGGGGCCGGGCCGGGTACCGGGAGATCGACGCGGAGCTCGCACGGGACGCCACCGACGCCGGCGAGCGGCACGCCGCCTCCTGCCGCGCCGCCGTACCCGACGCCGAGGCCAAGCAGGCGGTGTGGGAGGAGATCACCGGCGGGAAGCTGCCGAACGCCACGTTCCGCGCCACCCTGAACGGGTTCGCCGACCCGGACCAGCGCCCGCTGACCGAGAGCTTCCGTGATCAGTACTTCGGGGTGCTGGCGGACGTGTGGCGGGAATGGAGCTCGGACATGGCGCAGCGGCTCGTGTCGATCGCGTACACGATCTGCCCGATATCGGCTGAGACGATTGCGCTCACCGACGACTACATCGCGCAGACCCAGCCTCCGGCGGCACTGCGCCGCCTGCTCGTCGAGGGCCGCGACGACGTCGCCCGCGCACTCCGCTGCCGTGACCGGGACGCCCTGGCCGACTGAGGCACAGATCCGCCCGCCCGCGCCCGCCGGCATCGTGGCGGGCGCGGATCCGGCGGGCCGGGCCCGGGCGGGTCAGCGGCCGGCGGCGAGGGCGACGATCTCGCCGAGGTGCCGGATGTGCTCGTGCCCGCCCGGGGCGGGGCAGAAGCCGTGCGGGTCCAGGTGCACGGCGCGGACTCCGGCGGCGATCGCGCCCGTCACGTCGTAGCGCAGGCTGTCCCCTACATGCACGACCTCCCGCCGGTCCACCTGCGACAGGCCCAGCGCGTCCAGTGCGACCGTGAAGATCGCCGGATCGGGCTTGGACACCCCGACCACGGCCGAATCGATGACGGCGCCCACCTCGACGCCAGCCCCGCCGAGGCTCGCGATGCCCGTGGTGCTCGGGGTATCTCTGGTGCCCATGATTCTCATAGTGCCGACGGTGCCCGCGGTATCTACGGTGCCCGCGGTGTCTGCGCTGCTCCCGGTATCTACGGCACTCGCGGTGTCTGCGGTGCTTGCGGTGCTCTCGGTGTTTACGGTGTTCTCGGTACTCGCGGTGCCGGGGTCGGCGTAGCAGACGCTGAGGCGGCGCAGGGTCTGCTCCACTTCGCCCGTCGAGTTGGAGACGACGCCGACCGGCAGGCCCAGCGCGGCGATCCCGCGCAGCGCGTCCGGCACGCCCGGGCCCACCTGCGTCCAGGAGAAGCCGTCGGTAAGGCCCACGATGTCCGAGGCCACGGCGTCGGCGTCGGCCATGAGAACCCCGCAGGCCGTGACAAAATCACGCAGGTACTCAAGCCACCACTGGCCGCCCGGCGGCTCCCGGGCGGGCTCGTCGCAGTCGGCCATCGCCCGGTAGTGGGCCCGCCGCAGGTCGGCGGGGGTGGGCAGCAGCCCGGCCGAGCGAAGCGGCGGCAGCAGCAGGTCCGGTGACGGGAAGAGCATGACGCCGCCGGCGTCGAGCAGGATCGCAGCCACCGGTGGCGTGACGTTTGCCGTGGGCACAGGGCAACTTTACGGCGGCCGGGCCGCCCTGAGCGTCCTGGACAGTAAAGACCTGGGCGGGGCCAGCAGCCCGGCCGCGACCGGATCCACGCCGTCGGCGGGCTCGGTGTCGCCTCGTGGCAGCACATCCCACACGCTCGGGGCGGCCGGCGCAGCGCCGCCGAACGTGTTCATCGCCGCATCCGACCGCGCGCTGACCGCGCTGAGGCCCCGCGTCGTGCTGATCATCTGCACCTGGTTCCGGCCGTCCCGCTTGGCGCGGTACAGCGCGGCATCGGCCGCCGCAAGCAGGTCGCCCAGCTCACGACGTGACCCGGCGTCCAGCGCCGCCACCCCGACCGAGACGGTGACCTGAACCGACTGGCCATCCGGGGCACAAAGGGACAGACCCGAAACATGGTCCCGCACGCGATCGGCGATGCGGAACGCATCCACGGCGCGGGTGTGCGGGAGCAGCAGCACGAACTCTTCCCCGCCAAACCGGCCCGCCATGTCGTATTCGCGCAGGACTCCCGGCAGGCAGCAAGCGATCTCCTTCAGCACCTCGTCACCGAAGAGGTGACCGTAGGTGTCGTTGACCAGCTTGAACCAGTCGATGTCGAGGACGGCCACGGCGAGCGCCATCCTGGCCCGGACCGCCCGGGCGACCTGGGCTTCGGCCTCGTATTCCCAGGTCCGCGCGTTGAGGAGGCCGGTCTTGGCGTCCGTGCGCGACTCGTTGAGCAGCTGGGCATGGCGCAGGGACCGCTGCAGCAGGGCCACCAGGGGCAGGGACAGCAGCGCCAGGAAGACGTTCGTGGATACCGCGTACGCGACGAGCGCCCCGATACAGAGCTCGGCCACGTCGTTGTATACCGGCTCACGCGCGAAGAACGTGGAGCGGATGCTGAGCAGCGGGTCGGCGCCCCGGAGAGCTGTCATCATGAAGGACTTGTTGATGACCTCGTGCACGAGGACGCCGATGATCAGGGCGAGGCACCAGATTAGGCCGCGCATCAGCTGGCCCGGGGCGGCCGGCAGGGCTTCGCCGTAGATCCAGCGGAACGTCACCCCGGCCGCGGCGAAGGACAGGCCGACCGCCGCGGCGCTGTAGGCCCGTTTATAGAGCGCGATCTGCCGGACGCGCCACTGCGAGAATGTGTAATGGATGACCGGAATGACCAAAACGTAAACCGGCGGCAGGAGCACCGCCGCGGGCAGCGCCCACGCACCCTGAACGTCCTTGATCAGGCCTTTGCTCTCGCCCACCTGGCGGGTCAGTTCGACGGTCACCGCGATACACACGACCAGGAGCGCGAACAGGATCAGATCGTGGCCCCGGAGATCAACCGTGGCCGCCGCCACCACGATGGCGGCAACATGGGCCAGCACGGCAAAGGCCACCACGACGGCCAGCCAGTGAGGCAGCGTCCAGAACTCCCACGCGCGCACCGCATCCGCCCCCCGGGCCACCCAGCGGCGAGCGTGCAGCATCGGCACCTCCTGGCTGGACGGCAGCGCCGGGACCGGCGCGATAGCGGGGCGCACGCCAGTTGCCCCGCAATGTCACGTTAAACAATACCCACGGTCAGGCTGCGGCTACACCTCGATGCAAGGTTTGCCTTCACAGGCTCGCCATCTGCGCGAAAACCTCTACCGTATGAAATCATCCCCTACTGGAATATTTCCGGCATCCCACACAACTTACCGTCCCCCGTACGGCGCCCCACCGCATATGCAGGAGTCGAACGCGGGGTGGGAGCGAGAGGAGGGGCGCCATCGGAGTTGAGGGTCACGAATGACCCCCTCGGATCCAGCATCGGTCACCTTCGGAAGGGGCTTGCCATGCGCGCTGACGGCTGGGGCTGACCCGCATCCGACCAGGAACCGCCCGCCGGCCAGGAAAGGAGCCACGCGATGCGCGCTGACGGCT
>Ga0335078_10004837_pt1 | contig 19908 bp, 20 predicted proteins | sample Lox_Sample_32_FD_206711 | JGI IMG/M metagenome (GOLD analysis project Ga0335078, IMG submission 206711) | Soil microbial communities from Loxahatchee National Wildlife Refuge, Florida, United States - Lox_Sample_3.2 | ecosystem: Environmental > Terrestrial > Soil > Wetlands | place: USA... | reverse complement strand
TCGCGGCGGGAAGCTCAAAGCGCCCATGGGATTGTTCGGCGAGATTGAAGACACCGACACGCTCTACAATTGGGCACTGCTTCCACAAGCCATCTACGAAGCTGACTTTCGGAGCTACAACGTTCCGGTTGTGGGCGGTGAGATCTACGGTACCGTTAGGCTTCCGGTCGGCGGCAGCGTGACGTATCAAGTGTTCGGTGGACGGCGTGGAGTTGCTTCCAACGACGGTTCGCCGCTGCTGACGTGGCAGCTTTATGGGATCGCACTCGGCACTCAGGACTCAGGCTACACCTATGGCGGGGACATCAAGTGGAAGACGCCGGTCCGGGGGCTGCGGGCGGGCGTATCGTACGACAATTCGCGGCCGTACGATCCCAACGCATTCTGGGGCGCCCAGTACAACCCCTATGGGGTGCCGCTGGAACTGCGGATCGATTCGGCGGTAAGCCGAGAGATCTACTCGGTCGAGTTCACGCATGGAAAACTCTACTTGGCCGCTGAAGGCAAGCACGAGCCGCACTGGGTAGCCAACAACGGCGTCCCGGTGGGTACCTCGCTTCGAAACGCGTGGTACGTGATGGGCGCGTATCATGTCACCGACAAACTCACGGCGGGCTCTTACTTTTCGCGCGTGGTCGGCACCGGCTTCGACCAGACCTTCAGTTGGATCTACTACGACCCCAGCAATCCGGCTTATTACGGTAACGACACCGTAGCAAACGTCCGTTATGACTTCAATCGTTTCTTCTACGGAAAGCTGGAAGGCCACTATATCGACGGCGAGTTGGGCCCCTTCTACCCGGGCGACAATCCGAACGGCCTGCAAAAAGTCACCCGGCTCGTCATCGGGCGGATCGGATTCACATTTTAGGAGCGCGAAATCATGAGGAACATGAAAGGACTTCTTATGCGGATCTGGAAACGACAACTCATTGCAACGGCCGCGGTCCTGGCCGTCTCTCTCATTGCCGTGCAAACTGCGCGCGCCGACGACCTTTTGATCATCGCGAACCACAGCGTCAAAGCGGAAAGCATCTCCCAGGACGAGGCGCGCGATATTTTCCTGGGCGATTCGAACTCTCTCGGAGGGTCGCATGTCGCGCCAGTGGTGTTACAAAAGGGGGCCTCGCAAACGGCTTTCTTGCAAATGGTGGGCAAATCGGAATCGGCCTTCGAAGCCACCTGGCGCAAACAGGTCTTTACAGGTAAGGGCAGCATGCCGCATGCCTGCGAGAGCGAAGATGCGTTGATTGCTTATGTCGGTGCGACACCTGGGGCCGTGGGGTACGTGAGTGCCGGAAAGTCTCCGGCTGGCGTGAAGGTACTAAAGGTCAAGTAGTCTTTGCTTGGCATAAGGAAGGGGAATAGCGTGCAGAACAAATTGGGTATCCATGCTCGAATCTGGCTAAGCATCAGTTCGCTCGGGGTGGGCTACCTGGTCCTGCTCCTATTCGGCCAGTGGGTTGGATACCGGATCGAGAGTGACTCGCGCGTAGCGAGCGGCACGCTGTTTCCGGCGGCGCTCAAGAGCCAGCAAGCGGAGGCGGCCTTCCAGCGCGTTCTAAAGCGCTATGGCGACGCGGTGGTGTTGTCGGACAAGAAGAGCCTGAAGGATGCCGACGAAGATGCCGAAACGGTGGTCCGCTCGCTGGAGGCGATTCGTCAGATGTCCGGATTACCGGCGCGCCGCCAGCAGCAAGTTGTGGCCCTGGCGGCGAGTTTCCGCGACTTGATCGCCCGTTCGAAGACCATCTACGGGGCGATGATCGGCGGCGGGATGAATGTCTCGAACGACGTGCAGCAACAGGTGGTGAAACTGGCTGAGCAAAACAAACAGGTGGAGGCCGCGCTACAAACTCTTCAAAATGGAGTCGCGACGGATTTCCAGACCGACCTCACAATCATAGGCCTCTGGTCTTCGCGGCAACGGATTTTCGGGATTGTCATTTTTCTCTGCATGGGAGCGGTATCTCTGCTGATCGTGAATTTGACCATCCGCCGTTCGGTGGTTGCGCCAGTACTCGGCGCAGTGGCAGCGCTGGCACAGGCGGTGGAGCGGATCTCAAGCGCGGCATCGCTGGTGGGCTCCAATAGCCTTTCGCTGGCGCGCGGCGCAGCTCAGCAAGCCGCGGCGCTTGAGGAGACGGCCGCTTCCACCGAAGAAGTCACCGCCATGACGCACAAGAACGCCGACAGCTCGCGATCGGCCGCGGAGCTGATGACTACTGTGGACACGCAAGTGGGGGAAGGCAATCGCACGCTGGACCGCATGGTGGAATCGATGACGGCGATCAATGCCTCCAGCGACAAGATCGCAAAGATCATCAAAGTGATCGACGAGATCGCATTCCAGACCAATATCCTGGCGTTGAATGCGGCGGTGGAAGCCGCCCGGGCGGGCGAGGCTGGCATGGGATTCGCGGTGGTGGCCGATGAGGTCCGGAATCTGGCGCAGCGTTCGGCTCAGGCCGCGCAGGACACCGCGGCGCTGATCGAGGAATCGATCCATGTCTCGAATGAAGGGAAAACCCGGCTGCACCAGGTAGCCGAAGTGATTCGGGCGGTAACCGGAAGCTCGTCCGCAGTGAAGATCCTGGTGGATGAAGTGAGTGCGCAGAGCCGCGAAGGAGTGCGGGCGATCGACCAGATCTCGAAAGCCGTGACCCACGTCGACAGCTTGACCCAGGCCACAGCCGCCGGCGCCGAGGAATCGGCCGCGGCGGGCGAAGAGCTGAACGGGCAGGTGGAAACACTGCACGGAGTCGTCCAGCAGCTTCAGAGCTTGGTGGGAGGCGCGTGAGTCGCGATTGAAGGCAGCTACAGCTTCTGGATCCGGACGGAACCGTTGGTGGTCTCTAACTCCATCAGCGGCCCGCCGTGCCCGATGTTTCCGTCCATCTCAGAACGCGTGTGGCGCCGGCCTTCGTCGGCGTGCCGCAGTTCATCGAACTCAGAAGTCACTGAAGAAGAATGCGAAGTGTAAGCGCGAACGTGCGCATCCGACATGGGCGGCAGGCGCAGGAGGATGCTGGAATTGGTGGTCGCCGCCCGCACTTCCGGTAGTTGTTTGGAATCCACGGTGAGCTCGATGTGTCCGTTTGAGGAATGCAGGCGAACCGGCCCTGACGCCGGATCCGTGAGCCGGACTTCGATGCGTCCGTTGGTGGTGACCGCTTCAAACGAGCCGCCGCTCGCCTCGGCATGCACCGAGCCGTTGCTGGTGTGGAAATTTGCATTTCCACGGAGATCCTGAGCGTCGATGGTCCCGTTGGTAGTCTCGGCCTCAAACTCCCCCTTCACGCGCGTCAGGCGCATCCCTCCGTTCGACGAGTGCAGGCGCGCCTTGCCTTCGATGCCATCCACCTCGATACGGCCATTGGACGTGGAGGCCAGTTCCAGCACGGCTTTCCGGGGAACCCGCAGCGAAAAGCGGACGCCTGCGCCGCGGAACCGGTCGGCTCCTCGTAGAGCGCGAATCCGCAGCGAGTTCGGATTCGAGTTGACATCGATCTTGATTTCCTCCAGCGCGTCGCGGAAGCCGGCATGCTTGGTACCGTTGATCTCGACCGAGTTCTGGTCCCACGCGGCGATTTCGATGGGCCCGTTGAACGACTCGACGGAAATCCGGCCGCCTTCCGCCAATGGATAGTTGGAATGAAAGTCCTGTTTGAAGGCGTCCGAATCCCCCCAGTCGCCGACGTAGATGCAGCCCGTCAGCAGCCATGCGGCAGCCACTAAAGGAGCCCAGCGAACGATCCGTTTCATCAATCACCTCTGGCAAGTTCTTTCAATGATACGGAGGCGGCCGCCGCGGTGTTCCCCCGATGTTGTTCGGATTGGAAGCGACTCGCCGCCGAATGCCCAGTCGAACGGATCGCCAAAAGACTGGTTTCGGCAGGCACTTACGTCTCGCTCTGAAACAATTTCACCTGCTTTGGTTGTGAAATTGCAATTCTCGTGGACATCACCCATTGGGAGTTGGTACAGTCTAGGGTCTCAGCAAGATCCTTTCAATGAATATCCGCGGTGGGACGGGGTCCGGCGCGCGGGTTCGTACTGTATCTACCAATCTGTGAGGTCTACAGAGATAAGTTTGCGAAAAGGATAGGATTAACGCAACGCTATGGGGTGGGATTTCGGGATCGATATGAACTACAGGAGGTCCGTGAAATGAAAGGACACCGGGTTCAGCTAGCGGGACTCGCCGCGTTCTCCATCATCGCTCCCATACTACTCGAAGCCCAGACGCCGTATTTTCCCCCACCCACGGTGATCACATCCGCTCCCGGGATCACGGCAACGGTCACCAGCGCTGGATTGTACGCGATCGTGTCGCCGCAAGGCTTCGGTTTCGGTGGAACAGTTGGGGCGGTCCAGAATCTCTCGGTTTCTTCCGGGACGGACGCGGTGGGAACCTGGCATCAGGTTTCGTTCACTCATTCGACCGCGCGCAGCAGTTCGATTCGCCTGTACGACAGCCAATCGGCCGTACTGTTTACAACGCAGTACGTGCAAGGTGGCGCGAATGCGGATCCATTTCCGAGCTTCGATACCTACCCACAGGGCCTGTTCACGTTCAATTACAACGGGCTGTGGAGCTATCGTTTCGGATCGCTCAATAACCGCGCACCCTGGGTATTCTTCGACGGGCAAGCCAACACGTTCATCCTGTCGCCGGCATCGAACTTCATGACCGCCGTAGGCCAGTACGGATCGAGCGGAGCGCTCGAGATGCCCATCGATCCTAGCATTGCCACCCTTCCCGCCGGGTTCACGCTCAGCACTCTGCTTAGTTTCGGCAGCGGAGTCAATGCGACGTTCGATTCCTGGGGCGGCACGCTCACGGCTTTGACGGGGAAGACGCGCGCGGCGAACGATTCGAGCGCGCTGCTGAATCAACTCAGTTATTGGACCGACGCGGGCGCGGCGTACTATTACAAATTCGAGGATCCAACTAGCTACGCACCGCAGTTGCTCGCCATGAAGCCGCTGTTCTCTGCCGTCGGTATTCCATTTGGATCGCTGGAACTCGATAGTTGGTATTACCCGAAAGGATCGCCGGCGTCCTGGAAGAGCAACGGCTCGGGGATGGACACTTTCGTCGCCGATCCGAGCATTTTTCCGCAAGGATTGGCCGCGTTCCAGCAGAGCCTGGGGCTGCCGCTGATCACCCACGCGCGCTGGATCGATGCGTCCAGTCCCCTGCGGACCCAATACCAGATTTCCGGGAACGTCGCGATCGATCCCAACTATTGGCAGGCCTACGCCAGCTACATGACCTCTAATGGCATAGAGTTCTTCGAACAGGATTGGCTGGCCAACCAAGCGGCGACGGCGTTCAATCTCACCGATCCCGACGCATTTATGGACAATATGGCAGCCGCGCTGGGCGCAGCTGGCCGGACCATCGTCTACTGCATGCCGCTGAGCACCCATCTTTTGGAATCGTCCAAGTACAGCAACGTGGTGGCAGTGCGCGTGAGCAACGACGCACTCAAGCGAGCGCGTTGGGACGAACTTCTATTCGATTCCCGGATTCCGCGCGCTCTAGGGCTGTGGCCGTTCGCCGATAATTTTGAGAGCCAGAACGCGAAAGATATCTTGCTGGCGACGCTCACCGCTGGACCCCTCGGAGCGGGCGATGCGGCGGGGTCGATGGTCGCGGCCAACATCAGCCAAGCCGTGCGGCCCGATGGCGTGATCGTGAAACCCGACGTGCCCATCGTACCGACCGATGCCACCTTCCTCGCGGTCGCGCATTCGAGCGTTGCCCCGGTGGTCGCTTCCACCTACACCGATCACGGGGCTGGCATGCGCGCGGCATACGTGCTGGCGTACGATCCCACCAGCGGCGCCATGGCTCCGGTTTCGTTTCTGCCTGATTCCGTCGGCGTCCCCGGGCCCGCCTATGTTTACAACTACTTCGCGAAAACCGGAGTGGTTCTCCCGCATGGCGTACCGCTCACGGACACGGTGGATTACGACGGCTCGTACTATGTGATTGTGCCGATCGGCCAGTCCGGCATCGCGTTTCTCGGAGACGAAAACAAATTCGTACCTTTAGGGAAAAAGCGGATCGCGCAGTTGTCCGACGACGGCGTGGTGCATGCCGTAGTTAGCTTCGCCGCCGGTGAGAAGGAAGTTGTTCTTCAGTTCTACGCGCCCGGCGAGCCGGTTGTTTCGGCGACCGCAGGCAGAGTAGGGCGTCCCTCGGCGTCTCCGACCTCGCACTTGTATTCCTTGCCGGTCTGGGCGGGCGCCGATGGTACCGCGTCGGTGGACCTGCATGTCGTCAAGAGCTCTATCGGTGTTCAAAAACGCTAAACTGGCGGGGTGAAATTGTTCGCCCTCTTTTTGCTCGCCGTGTCGGCTATGCCGCAATCCTGGATTCCTCATTCGAGCGGTAGCAAGGCCTCGCTTCGAGGAGTCAGCGCGGTCAGTTCCCGAATCGTCTGGGCGAGCGGATCGGACGGGGCGATTCTTCTGACTCTGGACGGCGGAAATTCCTGGCGTCGGATCTGGCAGGGTGTGCAGCTCGATTTTCGGGACGTCGAAGCGTTCGATGAACGCACCGCGTATGTTCTCGCGGCCGGTCCGGGCGGAAGCTCGCGCATTTACAAGACAGGTGACGGCGGCGCGCACTGGACATTGCAATTTACGAATCCCGACGCGTCCGGATTTTTTGACGGAATCGCGTTTTGGGATTTCTCGAACGGCATCGTGTTCGGCGATCCGGTGGGTGAAATGGCGGTCTTCACGACCCGGGATGGAGGCGCCCACTGGGATCGCCAAAAAGCGCCCGCGGCGCTCAAGGGCGAGGGCGCATTTGCGGCCAGCGGCACGTCGATCATTACGTTGGGAAAAAACGAGTGCTGGTTTGCGACCGGCGGGGAGGGCGCGGCGCGAGTGTTTCATTCTTTCGATCGCGGGCGTAGCTGGACGGTTGTGCCCAGTCCGGTTCGAAAAGATTCGGCGAGCGCCGGGATTTTTTCGCTGGCTTTCCGCGATTCCACGCACGGCATTGCGATAGGCGGGGAGTACAAGAAGTCGGAGGAAAGCGAGCACAACCTCGCGATTACTTCGGATGGCGGAAAAACCTGGCGCGAACCGCACGGGAAGCGGCCTGGTGGCTACCGATCGGCAGTAGTATACGTTCCGAAGCGTCGAGCATGGATCGCGGTGGGGCCTTCAGGCTCTGATATTTCGACCGACGACGGCGAGAACTGGAGAACTTTCAACTATGGCAGCTACAACGCGCTGAGTGTCGCACGGGATGGCTCGCTGTGGGCCGTCGGCGCCAACGGACGCATCGCCGAGTATCGCTGACAGAGCAACTGGCTGAGCCAGGCGACTGCGCAAAGAATGGTGAAGTCGGTGAGGACGTGGAAAACGAAAAGGTGCCGTTCGGTTTCACCCGCGTCGGACAGCGAGCTGATAGCGAACTCGAGCAACGCCATCGCGCAGAGCGTCAGATTCAATATTGCGACGGAGCGAAGCATCGTGCCGCCGTGCACGGCCAGCCGCGCTGAGATTGGGATCACGAGCGCGAACCAGACCACGATGTGCCATGGAGCGGCGCGAAAGAGCCCGGAGCGGAGTGCAGTCCACCAACTGAACGACTGGGCCTGAGTTTGTGCCGGATAGCCGGAATCGCGATCGTACTTGCCCAGGATGTGGACGCCGCGGTCAGGCGCGCGAAACTTCAGGTCCCAATACATCATCGCCGCCGTACGCCAGGGATGGCGCAGTTCGAACGCCAGCACGCGGCCGCGCGTAACGCGGTGCAGAAACGCGTCCCACCAAACCTGTTCCGCTTTCGGATCGCTGAGCGACATGCGGGTATGGCCAACGTAGCCGAGATAGTCCTGAGAAAGCCCCAGCTCCTCCAGATCGGCGGAACGCGTGTGCGAGCGGTCCAGAATCTTCGAGAACACGATGGCATATTGTGGCATCCTCGCATCGAAGGCGGGCATGCTGGCGTACTCCGCGTATCCGCTAATCGGGATCATGGTCGCCAATGCGAGGCAGCCGAAACGGCGCGGGGCGGGGAAGCGATACGCCGCCACGGCAGCGAGCGCGAGCAACGGCAAGGCCAGCAGCGCATGCTGCGATTTGCTCATCGTGCTGAGAGCCGCTGCGACCGAGAATCCGGCGAACGCCCAGAGCGACGGGCGCTCGCGCGTTACCACCAGCAGCCACAACACGACTGCCCAGCCGAGAAAGAGAAAAGCGGACGCATCCATATAAAACGAGTTGCAGAATGCAACGTAACTCGCGTCGGTCAAAACGAACAGCGCGCCGAGTGCGGTGACCCATCGGCTCCAGCCCGGCATCGGCCGCAGTGCGATGAGCAATGCCGGAAAGCATCCGATCCACAGTAGCGCGTGAATTGCGCCCATCATGCGGATGTCGAAGTGATAGCTGTTGAAGAACCATCCGGTCAGGACGGCAGCGCTGATCGGAAACAACTCGGAGGAAAAATTATCCGAGACCCAGTGGTAGGAATGTTCGAAGATCCAGGCCGTAGTCAGATAGGCGTATTGATCGGACGGATCCGGATGCCACGGACCGAGCGCGAAGCGGCCGATCATGCGTCCGTAATCCCCGTTGTCGGCCAATCCGAGCGATGGCGGAACGAAGACTTGGAAACATACGATCGCGGCGAAGCAAGCGACTAAGCCGACTTCGATCCAGCGAGCGCGGCCCATGCGGCTAGTCGCGCGGGACCAGCCGCAGCATGCTGAGGTTCACGGTGAAAATCCGATCGTCGGTGGGAACGCTCCAGGTGGGACCGGCGGCAATCTCGACGCGGTAGCTCGCGGCCTCGGGAAGATCGGCTTCCAGTACGAAGAGCCCGGAGCGGTCGAGTTTCCATTCGCCGACTTTGACGCCGTTCACTGAGGCGGTAAGCTCGACGGGATGTCCATCGCTTGCATGGCCGCGAATACGCAGACGCTGCGGCCCAGCCTTTACGTGCGTGAGCAGCGCGGAGGCCCGCTCGCCAATCCAGCGGTACTTGTTGCCAAAGACGCCTTCGAGCTCATACCATCCATCCAGCAAACGCGCGGTGTGGCTCGGGAGGCAGAAGTCGATTACGTCCGCGCGGTCGCCAGGATACAATTCGGCGCGGTCCGCCGACGGCAGAAGGTTATAGACCCCGCCGTCGTTGGAGGCGCGATACTCGCAGCTCTCGCATTCCAGCGCGTCCAGAAAGCCGAGGCGCAGCGGTCTGTGGCAATCGGGACAACGAAGCTGTGCTTCGAATCGATCGGGATCGAAAGCGACCGGCGCGGGATCACCCGCTTTGCGGCAGACGGCGGCCAACGTGCCTCCGAGCCAATGAGCCGCGCGCCAATCTCCACCGGCAAAAGTTTTCGTCATGCGCTCGCCCCAACCGCGCTCGCGCACGAAGACCTGGTACTCGGCGTCGGCAAAATGTTTGTGAATCAGGTTCCGCCATTCCTGAATTCCCATGCTGTGGTTCTGGCGGATGCCGAAACTCTCTTCCTGATGAGCACCAATCACGTCGCGTACCAGGTATCCGAGCAAGCCCCACTCGTGCAGCTTGCGCTCCCAGGGCTTCATGGTGTCGACATAAGGGCAGCGATACAGCCCGAGCGTGAGCATGCGCTTGAGCGGTTCCTCGGCGAACAGGAAAATGCCGCCGGGCGCGAGCACGCGCTTCACTTCCAGAAACACCTGCTCGATGTTCATGAACTGGCTCAACATCTGAAACGCCATCACCATGCGCAGCGATCCGTCAGCGAACGGCAGATTCAGTGCGTCGCCGGCGACGCGAATGGGGGCCCGCGAGAGCTGCCAGCGGTCCTGGAGCGCGGCGCCATAGCGTAAAGAATCGGCCGAGATGTCCAGCGCGAAACCGCTTGCGCCGAATTCGTTCGCGAGCATGTAACTGGAGTGGCCCACGTTCGATCCGATTTCGAGAAATGGTGTCATTTCCCCGATGAAGTCCAGATGGTTGCGGATGACTGCTCCGCGGCGAACATTCTGTTCGGCGTAGTGCGCAATGGCGCGTTCCGGTTCGCCAAGCGATGCGAAATTGTGAAACTCCACCTCGGCGCGCTTGACGGCAAACGATTGCGCCTCTTTCACGACGTTGCTCAAAACAGCATCTCCAGCGCCACTGAGCGCAGATCTTCGAGACACAAATCTGGCTGATGAGACCGCAGTTCGTCCATTTTAACGATGCCTGTTCCCACCGCCAGCACCCGAATGCCATTGGCTTTGGCAGCGAGCACGTCATTGGGATGATCGCCGATCAGCCAAATGCGGCTTTCTCGATGGATCCATTTTTCGCGGCGGGCTTGCCGGATCGCCAGCCGCACGAGTCCGGCGCGATCCCTGGCGGATTCGGCGAACGCGCCGAATCGGAAGTACGGCCGCAGTCCGGCGCGTTCCATCTTGCGCCAGCCGATGCGCGAGAGGTTGCCGGTGACCAGTCCGATCACGGCTCCGTTTCGTTGGAGCCGGCCCAGCAGGCGTCGGACACCGGGACAAACTTTGCGTTCGAGCCGCGGCGAGGTTTTCAGATAAATCGACTGCGCGGCTTCCATGGTCCGCGGCAGCGTGCGGCGGATAGCGCCCGGTTTCATGCCCGCGCGCGTCATCATGGCACGCAAAATCGTGTGGTCCAGCATGCCGGCTACCGGCACGCCGTCGGTGGTGGTCTCAATGCCCGTGGTGCGGCGGATCGCTTCTACCAGCGCCAGGCGATGATGCGGGCCCGCGCGCCGGATGAGCGTGCCGTCGATATCGAAGAGAATCAATGCGCCGGATCGGTCCAACCTTTTACTATAACTGTGTGCGTCAACTGTTTCGTATCGCAACCATCGTGTTGCTGATCATAATTTTCGCCGTCAATGTCTATCGCGCCGCCACGCAGTCCGTCACGCACGACGAATCCGTGACGTATGAGAATTTCGTGGATGCGCCCTGGACTATCGTTTTCAATTCGTACGATGCCAATCATCACGTTCTGCATACTATCGCTTGCAAGGTGTTCGTCGATCTCTTCGGCGCGTCGCCGTTCACGCTGCGTCTGGCAAGTGTTCTGAGCGGGCTGCTGTACTTCTACGTCATTTTTCGGATCTGCGAGATGCTGTTCGGCACGGGTTGGTATCTCTTGTTGTCGGCGGCGCTGTTGTCGCTGAATCCGTACCTGCTCGATTTTCAATCGGCTGCGCGCGGTTATGGCATGGCGGTCGCGTTCTTCTTTCTCGCGTTGTGGGAGATGCTGGAGTGGCTGCGCGAGCCGCAGGAAAAGCGGTTGATTCGCGCGGGCATCGCGCTGGGTTTGTCGGTAGGTGCGAACTTGGTGCTCGCCCCACCGGCAGCCGGGCTCGCGCTGATGTTTCTAGTCGCGGTGTGGGAACAGAGACGAAGTTTTGAGCCAGTCGTCACCGTTACGAAGAAAGGCACGAAGAAGGAAACGCCAAATCCGTTCCCGACGATCGGGCAGGCGCTGGTGCGATTCGTCCTACCGTTTGGAGGCGTCGCGATTTTGATTATCTTGTCGCCGCTGAGCAACTCGTCGGGCCAGCAGTTCTACGTCGGCGCGGCGTCGTTGCGCGCGGGTGCCGAGAGCATTGTGCGCGATTCCCTGGCGCAGGCGCCTGGGTGGTTAATCGCGGCCTTGGCCCTGGTTGTCCTGCCCGCGCTGATACTCGCGGCGTGCGCGATCGCGTGGCGAGCCGTATCGAGGTGGAAGGAATCGTCGATGCTCGATCGCATCCTCGTGATGAACGGTGGAGCGATCCTGATTGCGTTCGTCGCGGTGGTTGCGGCGCATCTTTTGTTCGATGTTCCATATCCTGAAGGCCGCACCGGGATCTATTGGATTCCGCTGCTGACGCTGTCCGGGCTTGCGCTCGCGAAGCTCCAGGATCGTTTGACACCGATCCTCGCTGTGCCACTGGCGGCATGCATCGCGATCTATCTGATGCAATTTCGTGTCAGCTATTACGCCGACTGGCCGTACGATCGTGACGACCGCGACATCGCAAATCTGATTCGAGAGCACAAGCCGAGCGTCAACCGGAAATTGCTGGTCGAAGGAAGCTGGCAGTTGGAGCCCAGCATGAATTTCTATCGTGTGAGCGATCACCTGGACTGGATGGCGGAAATGGAGCGCGCGACTCCGAAGCCGGGCGCCGACTTCTACGTCCTACTTGCACAAGACGCACACTTCGTGAATGAACTGCACTTGAAGACGCTGTTCCAAGGTAAGCTATCGGGCACGATTCTTGCGCAGCCCTGAGGCACCGCATGCACGTCGATTTTCCGAACGGGAAGAAACTGCGGTTGGTGGTGGGCGACATCACCAGGATCTCCGTGGACGCAATTGTGAATGCGGCGAACTCCGGACTCCGCGGGGGCGGAGGAGTGGACGGAGCTATCCATCGCGCCGGAGGTCCTGCGATCATGCGCGAGCTGGATGAAATCCGCGCGCGGCAAGGTGGCTGCCCGACCGGCAGTGCAGTGGTCACAACCGCCGGCGCGCTTCCGGCCCGGTATGTCTTCCACACAGTAGGGCCGATCTATCGGGATGGAAAGCATGGCGAGCCGGAACTGCTCGCCGGTTGCTACCGGACGTGTCTCGATCTCGCCGAGCAACACGCGGTCCAGACAATCAGCTTTCCCGCCATCAGCACGGGTGTCTACGGCTATCCGATGAGCGAGGCCGCCGCAATCGCCTCCAAACGCATCTCCGCACACCTGAACAACCCAGATACCAGCGTCAGCGAAGTGTTGATTGTCCTGTTCGACGATGCAGCGCACGCAATCGTGCGTGCCGCGTTCACACTCGTGTGAATGCTACGCCGTCTTCAAGAATTGCCCAATCGACTTGGTAGCCTGCCGGATCCGATGCTGATTCTCGACCAGTGCAAACCGTACAAACCCCTCGCCCAGCGGCCCAAACCCAATCCCCGGCGACACCGCAACAAGCGCTTTCTCCATCAACAATTTCGAAAACTCCAGCGACCCCAGCTCGCGAAACCGCTCGGGAATCGGCGCCCACACAAACATCGATCCGCGCGGAGGTTCCACCGGCCAGCCCGCGCGTTGCAGCCCCGCCACCAGCGCATCGCGGCGCTCTTGGTACGTCGCACAGATCTTCTCTGTCTCATCCGCGCACTCGCGCAGCGCGATGATCGAGGCGATCTGGAGCGGCTGGAAAATTCCGTAGTCGAGATAGCTCTTGATGCGGGCCAGCGCCGCGATTAGTTTACGATTTCCCAGGCAATAGCCGACGCGCCAGCCCGCCATGTTGAAGCTTTTCGACATGGAATAAATCTCGATCGCCAGCTCCTTCGCGCCGTCCACTTGCAGGATGCTGGGCGCGCGGTAGCCGTCGAAACAGATGTCGGCGTACGCGAAATCGTGCACGATCCAGGTGCCGTGCCGTTGAGCGAGCGAGACCACGCTCTTGAAAAAATCCAGATCCACGCAGTGCGTCGTCGGATTGTGCGGGAACGAGATGAGAATCATCTTCGGTTTCCTCGACGACGTCTCATAAAGATGTTCCAATCGATTCAGGAAGGTTGCGGGATCGGGCATTGGAAGCATACAAGCGTGCCCTTCCGCCATAATGACGCCGTACTGGTGAATCGGATAGGCGGGGTTCGGTGAGACCACCGCATCGCCTGGCCCGATCACGGCGAACAGTAAGTGGGCGAGCGCGTCCTTGGCGCCCACGGTGACGATCGCTTCCGTGTCAGAGTCGAGCTCGACGCCGTAGCGAGTCTTGTAGTGCTGGGCAATCTCGTGGCGCAATCGCGGAATGCCTCGCGATTGGGAATAGCGGTGGTTGCGCGGATTCCGAATCGCTTCGATGGCTTTTTCCACCACCGCCTCGGGCGTCGCGCCGTCCGGATTCCCCATGCCGAGATCAACCACGTCCATTTGTTCCGCGCGCGCCTTGGCCTTCATTTCATTGATGACGGCGAACACGTACGGTGGCAGCTTTTGGATGCGATAGAACTCCTCGGAAACAGAAGCCATAATCTATTGTAAGGCGATGATTACCGATTTAGTCCAGATCCAGCGGCTCGGCAAGCGCAAAGAAAAAGAGAACAAGCGCTTCAAGACGTATCTCAGGAGGTACAAGCATTCCGTACGGAATCTGCGGCGCATTGCGCACGAGATTCATGCTGCCATCGATTGCCGGACATGCGGGAATTGCTGTCGCGAGGGCGAGGCCGGAGTGTCCAATCGCGATATCGTGCGGCTGGCAAAATTCATCGGCGTTTCGCGCGAGGAGTTTCGCGAGCAGTACACCATGCGCGCCAGCGACAACGAATTGATCCTCAAGCGAACCGACGAAGCCGGCTGTGTCTTTCTGAAAGACAACCAATGCAGCGTCTATGAAGCCCGGCCGAAGACTTGCGCCGACTATCCGCACCTGATCGGCGTCGACGGAGCGTTCGGCGACCGGATGTGGATCATGCCGGAACGTGCCACCTACTGCCCGATCGTCTACAACTGGATGGAAGCCGCGAAGAAAGAAACCGGCTACTGTTGAGCGCCGCTAAACTTGCATCGTGGCGGGCTGGCGGATCTCCATGCATCCCTTGCCGGTCGGGAGCACTTTCCCCGGATTCAAGCGGCAGCCCGGATCGAACAGCGTTTTGAGGCGCCGGATCATCTCCAAGCTGTCATCGGAAAATTGATCGCCGAGCAGCTCCTTCTTCTCGATTCCTACGCCGTGCTCGCCGGTGATGGAACCGCCCTCGGCAATGCAGAAACGCAGGATGTCGTCGCCGGCCGCGCGTGCGCGATCCACTTCGCCGGGTTTGCGCCCGTCGAACAAAATGATGGGATGCATGTTGCCGTCGCCGGCATGAAAAATGTTGCTGATGGTCAGCCCGTACTGCTCGGCGACTTTGCCGATGTGCCGCAGTGTCGGTGCAATCTTGGTTCGCGGCACTACGCCGTCTTGCACGTAATACGACGGACTCACGCGCCCCACCGCGCCGAACGCGTTCTTGCGTCCCTTCCACAACAGTTCGCGCTCGGCGGCTGATCGTGCCACCCGAACTTCACGCGCGCGGCAGACCCCGCACACTTGTTCGATCTGTGCCGTTTGTTCTTCCACCGCTTCCTTCAGCCCCTCCAATTCGATCAGAAGAACCGCGGCTGCGTCCATCGGGTAGCCTGCGTGCGTATCCAATTCCACCATCCGCAGCATCACTCCATCCAGCATTTCGATCGCGGCCGGCGTGATGGCGCGGGCGGTGATCTCGGCGACGGTATCGCCGCAATCGTCCACCGATTCGTAAATTGCGAGCAGCGTCTTCACCTGCTCGGGTTGCCGCATCAGGCGCACGTTGATTCGAGTCACCAGCGCCATGGTTCCTTCCGAACCCGTGAGCAGGCCCGTAAGATCGTATCCAGGAAGATCGGGCGCCTCGCCGCCGGTCTCGATACGCGTGCCATCGGGTAGCACCGCTTCGAGGCCGAGAACGTGGTTCGTCGTGACGCCATATGCCAGCGTGTGCGGGCCGCCGGAATTTTCCGCTACGTTGCCGCCGATGGTGCAAGCGCGCTGGCTGGAAGGATCGGGAGCGTAAAAATATCCCTGGCCCTCTACAGCCTGCGTGATTTCGAGATTCACGACGCCCGGCTCAAGCACCGCCCGCTCGTTCGGGAGGTCCGTCGAGAGGATACGATTCATCCGCGCGAACGAAATCACCATCCCGCCCGCGGCCGGAATCGCGCCCCCGCTCAGGCCAGTGCCCGCGCCGCGCCCGACGATGGGAAGCTTATTTTCAGTGGCGATCTTTAGCAGCGCTGCAACGTCGTCGGAAGATTGCGGAAATACGACAAGATCCGGCCGCGCCTTATCGACTCCCGCGTCGTACTCATAGAGCGTGAGATCCTCGGGCCGATGCAAATAACCGCGCGCGCCGAGCAGGTGAGAGACGGATTCCTGGAGAGCTTTGCCTATTCCCAACTGACCGTGCTAATGCTCGCGACTTTCAGCTTTCCGTTTTCGATTTTGCCGTCGAGCTTTACTTTGTGCCCGAGATGCGGCATCACTTTATCGAGCGAGTCGGCCTCAACTTTCACAACCTTGTTGTCCTCGGTGAGAAACACGACTTCCGAGCCATCCTTCGCGCACATCTTGGCGCAGGACTCGAAGACCTTCGGATGAATCCAGCCGGCAGCCGTCGTGGCTTTGGAGTGCTCAGCCGCGCACTTAGTGTCGGAAATGTACCCGGTCATTTCACCGGCGCACGCGCCGATGCAGGCGAATGCGGAAATTGCGAGAACTGCAATTGAGATCTTCACTCGAAAAGCCTCCCTAAAAGTAGTTAAGTGCTTCCGCTATGGTAGCGCGACCGGCCACCCTCCACGCGCGTGGGTTTGACAGGGTGCTTGCCATTCTCGCGGGCCATCGCACTACGCCACTACGACGTTAGTGATTTGACGAAACTGACCAGCGACGGATCGGTCCAGGGGATCGTCTTGCCGTTGTCGTCGGGCAGGCCGGCAAATTTGCGAACCACCTTGCCATTGCGGTCGATAATGTAGCTCTCCGGGAACTTGTATGTCCCGTACCGATAGGTTGTGTCCTGCTCCGGATCGCGGGCATTCAGGAAGCTGAGTTGGAATTTCTTGATGAAATCGTGATACTGCTGAGGATTGTGGTCGACGCTGATCCCGAGCACCACCACGCCCGACGGCGCCAGCGTCTTGGCGAACTCGTTCAGCGAAGGGGCTTCCTCGTTACAGGGGGGGCACCACGCCGCCCAAAAATTCAGTACCAGCACCTTACCGCGAAAATCGCTCGGATGGATCTTCTGGCCATTGTCGGCCGTGATGGTGAAATTTGGGGCACTGTCACCCACATCGACGATATGTTCCTGCATAGTGTACACGATCAGCGCTGCGAGAGCGATCAGCAGGCCACCAATGGCCACCTTGAGCCCCTGATCCACTTTGGAATGAGTCATTTTGCCCTTTCTCGGGAGCCTCTTCTCCTATAATATTAGAGCATCCCAGCCCAGATCCAGCGCATCCATAAATGGGATTCCCATGTTGATAACACGCCGAGCTGAATTCAGTGCATCGCACGTTTGTAGCCAGCCCGCGCTCACCTTGGAGCAGAACCGTGAACTCTATGGCCCGGCGGCCAACCCGAACGGGCACGGCCACAATTACGTCCTGGAAGTGACGCTCGAAGGCGAAGCGGATCCCGCAACCGGCATGGTCTTCGATCTCAAAACGCTCAAGGAGATTATCCAGCAGGAAGTTGTCGACTCGATGGATCATCGCTTCTTGAATTACGAAGTTCCTCCGTTCGATCGCCTTGTGCCGACGGCCGAGAACGTTGCGGCCGAGATCTGGCGCCGCTTGGCTCCGCATTTCGAAAATAGCGCCGCGCGACTGCACAATGTCAGGCTTTTCGAGACCGAGGATCTGTACGTGGATTATCGCGGGGGCGGTCAATGATCCACGTAACTCGGCGCTACCATTTCGCCGCCTCTCATCGATTGCATACTGACAGCCTGACCGAGGCCGAAAATCGCGAGCTGTACGGAAAATGCAACAACCCGCATGGGCACGGCCACGATTATGTACTGGAAGTGACCGCCGCGGGTCCCATCGACAGTGCCTCGGGCCAGGCCATGAGGACTCTGGCGCTGGATCGCCTGGTAGCCCAGCAGATCCTCAGGGATTTCGATCACAAGTACGTGAATGCCGACATTACGGAGTTTCGCGAGCTGGTGCCCACGTCGGAAAACATCATCCGTGTGATCGAAGACCGGCTGAAAAAGCAATGGCGCGTTGTATTTCCCGGCGAATGGCCGCGGCTGGAATCCGTTCGCCTGCAGGAGACGCGCCGCAATCGTTTCGAATCGAAGGTGATCGGATCATGAAATCAAAACGTTCGGCAGTTCAGGTGATGCAGCCCAAACTCGACCCGGAATCCATCGCGGCGTCGATGCGCAACGTTCTCGTCAAGCTCGGCGAGGACCCGGAGCGCGAGGGCTTGCTGCGCACGCCGGAACGCGCCGACAAAGCTCTGCGATTTCTCACCAGCGGCTACGAAACCAATGTCCAGACCATTGTCAACGGAGCCTTGTTCAATCAGAAAGTCGACGAGATGGTGGTGGTGAAGGACATTGAGTTCTACAGTCTCTGCGAACATCACCTGCTGCCCTTCTTCGGCACCATGCACGTGGCGTATCTTCCCAAGAACAAAGTGATCGGCCTGAGCAAAATCCCGCGAATCGTCGATATGTTCGCGCGGCGTTTGCAAGTGCAGGAGCGGCTCACGCAGGAAGTGGCCGAGACTCTACAGGACGTCCTCCAGCCTCGCGGCGTCGGCGTGATCTGCGAAGCGCGCCATTTTTGCATGATGATGCGCGGGGTCGAAAAGCAGCACTCGGGCACCGTAACCAGCGCGATGCTGGGCGCGTTCCGCCAGCGCAAAGCGACTCGCGACGAGTTTCTGTCGTTGGTATCGCAGAAGAATCATCCGTTCGTCTAGCCGGGGCATCGCGACTCGGTCCCGTCGGCTACAATCAACTTGATGCTCGACAACTTCCGCCAATTCCAGGCCGGGCCCGATCCGTTCGGCCGCACCTGGCAGGTCCACTTCGACTGGCTTCAGAACGGAATTTCCATCCGCCACGCCGATACCGTCGATGTGAAGTTCGCCGTGTCGACCGGCAGCGAACCGTTCGATGAGCGCATCGTCGCGCTTCCGCATCCGGCGCTGCTACAGGCGAGCAAGAACACCGGCCACCCGCTCACCGACGCCTGGTGCCTGAAAATCGCGGCGCTGCACGTGAAGCACATGCTCGAGACCGGTGAGGACCTGGAGAAAACACTCATCACGCCGCTGGCCGGTGAAATCGAGCAGTACGCCCGCGAACTGCATTCCGCGTTGCCTGCGGCGCGCTAGCCGGACCGTGCCTATTTGTCTTTCTCGGCCGTGAACTTCCCGCCGCCGAGCTGGCCGTACTGAACGGTTCCCGTTATTTTTCCGTCCGCGCCCAGAGTCCCCTTATAACTGATTTTGCCCGCCTGCTCGGAGTCGAACGACCATTCGACATCCGCCCCATTCACTGTGCCAGTGATGTTCGCGGTTCCCACTTGACCGGTATACGTCCCGGTTAATTTATCGCCGCTTTGCTTGAACGTGAACTTAGCAGTACCGCTTCCCGCGTCCAGGGTGACCGCGGCCGACCAATTGCCCGAAATGTCAGCGCCCAGCAGGGTGATGCTGAATGAACCGAGAATAAACGCTACAACAATTGAAGCAACGAGGATTCGCATACCGGGAGTGTAGCACTGCAGAGCCAGCGCGATCGTGCAGAAATCGCACAGGTGTGAACGCCGGTTACGCTTGAAAAATTCGCAACTTGGAAGAACCTGAATCCGTCCCAGATTGTTATACTGGGACCTTGCGTCTACCTTCAGTCTCATGAAGTTTTTTGCGCTGATTTCCTTGCTGCCCCTGTTCGGCTTTTTTCAAGAGCAGGCTTTTGGAGCAGAACCTGGCGAGACGATTTCTACCGCCGCTTCTACCGCGGCACGTTGCGCTGCGTCCCCTGACGTCACCTGCCGAAGCGCCGTTCCGCACCCGCGCGCCAACCGGTCCGCGCGGCACATTGTACGGACTTTGCCGAAAGGTACGACCACCATCCAAAACGGCGTTCCCATCTATCTCACCAACCAAGCAGCGCGGATGACCATCGGGCAGGTGACCTTCACCAATCAGGACATCGAGACTACGTCCGGATCCTTGCTCGGCGCTGTTGGCGGCGTGGCCTACGCCAACAACACGCTGTTCATAACCGATTCCAACAAGATCCAAGCCACGCCGGTTCAGAATCGCGTACTCATCTACAACAACGTTTCGAGTTTCATCCCCAC
>Ga0335078_10004836_pt1 | contig 19908 bp, 22 predicted proteins | sample Lox_Sample_32_FD_206711 | JGI IMG/M metagenome (GOLD analysis project Ga0335078, IMG submission 206711) | Soil microbial communities from Loxahatchee National Wildlife Refuge, Florida, United States - Lox_Sample_3.2 | ecosystem: Environmental > Terrestrial > Soil > Wetlands | place: USA... | reverse complement strand
CCACACCCTCCATGAAGTCCGGGACCCGGGGCATGCGCCGCACTGGAAGGGGCGCCACCACCTCCCGCACCCGGCGCACGTCGACGGCGTACTCCTCCGACCCCACGCGGAACACCACGAGCTCGACGATGCCGTCCTTGCCGGACCCGGGCTTGCTCACGGGACCGCCCCCGGCGGCTTGGACTTCGGGTCGCCTCCGATGAGGGCGCCGAGGTCGAGGAGGATGACGAGCCGATCGCCGTCCCGGCCGACCCCGGCCACGTACTCCTCGTCGATGCTGGCGATGCCCTGGGCCCGGTCCTCGATCTCGTTGGGGCGCAGCCGCAGCACCTCGGAGACCTGGTCGACGAGCAGGCCCACGCGCTCGCCGCCGCCCTCGCAGACGATGACGCGCGCCGAGGCCCCGGGCCGGCCGGCGAGCCCCAGGCGCCGCCTCGGGTCCTGCACGGCCACGACCTCCCCCCGGACGAGGACGATGCCGGCCACGTGGGCGGGCGCGCGAGGCACCTCGGTGAGCACCGGAGCCCGGAGGATCTCGTGCACCGAGTCGATGGCGACGGCGTACTCCTCGTCCCCGAGGCGGAAGGCCACGAACTCCCGGCGTTCCTGGGGCGCCGGGGCCGGGCCGGCGCCGCCGGGCCGGCCTCCTAGGTCTGGGACAACGGGAGCCCTCTCGCTCTCCTCGTAGAAGAACTCGGCGAGCGGGTCCGGGGCGGGAGGAGCCGCCGGCCCGTCCGCGCTCCCCTCTGTGGGCGGCCTTCCGGCGTTCGGCGAGGGCATGGGAACGTGCCGATCCTACAGCGCCGCTCCCGGGATCGAAGAATTCGCCCGGCGGGTGCGGCGGGGGCGATATCGCACCCCGCCCTACCCCGCCGCCTCGCGCAGCCCTCCCGCCTCGAACACCTCCTCGAGCACGGCGCCGATGTCGAGGACGAGGACGGTCTTGCGCCCGCCGAGATCGGTGGCCCCGGCGATGGCGCGCACGCCCTCGAGCGAGCGACCGAGCGGCTTCACGACGATGTCCTGCTGGCCGAGGAGGTCCTCGACGGCGATGCCGAGGCGCTCCTGGGCGAGTCCCACCACCACCACGTACGGGCGCGGGCCCCGGCGAGCGCTCCTCTCCGGCACGAGCCCCAGGAACCAGGAGAGCCGGAGGAGCGGCAGGGTCGCCCCCCGGAGGTTCAGCACCTCGCGGGTCTCGATGGTGCGGATGTCGCCCGGGGAGGCCTGCACGATCTCGAGCACGCTGTTCAGGGGGACGGCGTAGGGCCGGCCAGCCGCCTCCACCACCAGGGCCCGCACGATGGCGAGCGTCACCGGAAGGGTGATCTCGAAGCGGGTGCCCCGGCCCTTGTCGCTGTGCAGGTCGATGATCCCGGAGAGCGCGGCGATGTTGTTCTTCACGACGTCCATGCCCACGCCGCGCCCGGAGAGCGAGGTCACGCGCCGCGCCGTGGAGAAGCCGGGGACGAAGATGAGGTTGAGGAGCTCCCGCCGGGAGAGGCTGGGGAGGTCCTTGGCGGTGGCGAGCCCCCGCTCCACCGCCACCTGGCCCACCCGCTCCTCGTCGATGCCGCAGCCGTCGTCCTCCACGGCGATCTCCACCGCATGTCCGAGCTGGGCGGCGCGCAGGTCCACGCGCCCGGCCCGCGGCTTCCCGGCCCGCTCCCGCACCTCCGGCGCCTCGATGCCGTGGTCGATGGCGTTGCGCAGGAGGTGCATGAGCGGATCGGAGAGCTCCTCCACGATGAGCTTGTCGAGCTCCACGTCGCCCCCGGCCACGTGGAAGTCCACCTCCTTGCCGACCTCGCGCGCGATCTTGCGCACCATGCGCTGGAGCTTGTCGAAGATCTGGGAGAGCGGGACCATCCGCACCTCCAGGATGCCGCCCTGGAGCTCCCGCAGGCGCCGCTCCAGGGCCCGTCCCTCCCGCTGCAGCTCGAGGCCGAGCGAGGCCACCTCCTCGCCGGAGCGCATGCGCTCCGCGATCTTGAGCAGGCTCGTCTTGATGAGGAGGAGCTCCCCCACCGAGTTCATGAGCACGTCCAGCTTGCGGATATCGACGCGCACCGCCTGGGACGCCGAGCGGAGCGTGCCCTCGGGGGACTCCGGCGGAGGGAGCGCCGCGGACCCGGGCCGGGCCGGAGGGGGCGGCGCCGCCGCCGGCTCCGCCTTCGCCGGCGCGGGCCGCTCCTCCGCGGCCGGCCCGGCCCGCCGCGGCACGGCCGCCACGCTGGCCTCGGACCCCACCGCCCCCTGGATCTCGGAGAGGGCCTGGCCGGACCCGAAGAGGAGGTCGAAGGCGATGGCCCCGGGCTTCGCCTCCTCCGGGGCCGGGAGGGTGGAGATCACCTCGCCGAGGGGCTTCAAGGCCGCCTGCAGGGTGGAGAGACCCTGGTCGAAGGTCTCCACCGGGAAGGCCGCCCGCACCCGGAAGAGGCCGAGCCCCTTGCCCACGTTGGCCTTGAGCCGGTGCTCCTCGTACTCCGTGAGCACGCCCAGGACCTCGCCCCCGAAGTCGTACTGGGACAGGTCCGGGGCGGGAGCCTGCGGGGCCGGAGAGGCCTCCCGCAGGCGCGTGGCCAGGCTCTCCGCCGCGCCGGCGGTGGCCACCCCTCCGCCGGAGGCCTCCTCGGAGATGATGCGGGCGAAGACCTCCGGGGCCTCGAGAAGCAGGTCGAGCGCCCCGGCGTCCAGCGGCCGCCGACCCATGCGCACGTCGTCGAGGAGGTCCTCGAGCGCGTGGGCGAGCCGCGCCATGCGCTCCACTCCCGCCATGCTGGCGAGGCCCTTCAGCGTGTGGGCCCCGCGGAACACGGCGTTCAGCGCCTGGGGATCGGCCTCCTCCCCGCGGCGCGCCGACTCCAGGTGGAGCATCTCCCGCCCCAGGGAGTCGATGATCTCCTGGGCCTCGGAGACGAACTCGGCGAGCGCCTTCTCGGAGCGTCGGTCGGCCATGGGAACGGGGCCCCGCGGCCCCGCCGTCAGCCTACCACCGGCCCCTTCGGCGGCAAGCTCGCGGCCCCCCTCCCCTCGCCCCGGGGAGCCGGGGGCTCGACGGCGGCGTCCACTCGCAGGTCCCGCACGGCCGCCTCGAGCTCCCGGGCGAGCGCCCGGGGGTCGCTGCCGAGGAAGACGTGGCGGAGAAAGCCCTCCCGGACGCCCGCCTGGACGAAGGCGCGGGTCAGCGAGGAGCCGGCCGAGCCGGGGGAGAGGGCGAGCGCCAGGGAACGCACCCCCGCCTTGGCGAGGACCGAGGAGGCCCGGCGCGCCAGGTCCTCCGTCGCCTCGCCGGCCGCCACCCCGAAGCAGAAGATGCGGGGGATGGGCAGCCGGCCGCCGGACGGCACGAGCAGGACCTCTCCCTTCTCCGGGGAGAAGGTCCCGGCGAGGATGGCGCGGGAGAGGGCGCCGCAGAGCCGCCAGTCGATTAGCCCTGCGAGCCCGGCGAGCGGCCTCTCCGCGCCCACGAAGGCGGCGGCGGCGTCGACCTCCAGGGTGTCCAGGGTGGCGAGCGCCAGGTCGCGGGGGACGAGGCGAAGCGTCATCCCTCCCGCCTCTCGGGGGGGAGATCGGCGGCGATGCGGTCGAGCACGCCGTTCACGAAGGCGCCCGAGCTCTCGCTCCCGTACTTCTTGCCGAGCTCGATGGCCTCGTCGATGCAGACGTTCACGGGCACGTCCGCGCGCCAGCGCAGCTCGTAGACGGCGAGCCGGAGCACGTTCCGGTCCACCTTCGCCATCCGGTCCATGCGCCAGTTCGTGGACACCCCCTCGATGGCCTCGTCGATCTCGCGGCGGTGCTCGGCGACGCCGCGCACCATTCCCTCCGCCACCTCCCGCACCTCGAGCTCCACCGGCTCGAAGTTGCGCCAGAAGCGCGCCAGCGCCTCGTCCAGGTCGGTGGCCGAGACGTCGATCTGGTAGAGCGCCTGCAGGGCGCGCTCGCGAGCCTTGGTGCGCTTGGCGTGGGCCATCGCCCTGGGCCTACTTCCGGCGCGGAGCCGCGCCGCCGAACTCGCGGAAGAGGTTGGCCTGCTCGATGGCGGCGGCGGCGGCCTCGGCGCCCTTGTTCCCGCCCTTCAGGCCGGCCCGCTCGAGCGCCTGCTCCATGGTGTCGCAGGTGAGGATGCCGAACGAGATGGCGCAGGGGGCCTCGAGCGCCACCTGCGCCACCCCCTTCGACACCTCGCTCGCCACGTACTCGAAATGGGGGGTCCCCCCGCGAATGACGGCGCCGAGCGCCACCACCGCGTCGAAGCGGCCGCTCGCCGCCACCCGTCGGAGCACGGCGGGGAGCTCGAAGGTCCCCGGGCAGCGGAAGACGTCGGCCTGGGCCTCGTCTCCCCCGTGGCGCTTGTAGGCGTCGAGCGCCCCCCGGAGCAGCTGCTCGGTGACGAGGGAGTTGAAGCGCGAGACCACCACCGCCAGGCGGAGCCCCTTGGCGACCAGGGTCCCCTCGTGAACGTTCATTTCCCTCCTCCTTTTCTTTGCGAGCGGCGCGGGAGCCTCCGCCGGGTGCGGCGTGCGGCCGGGGCCGGAAGGGTGAGCAGGTGGCCGAGCTTGTCCCGCTTGGCGGCGAGGTAGGCCCGGTTCGACCGGGAAGGCGGCATCTCGATGGGGACCCGCTCCACCACCTGGAGCCCGTACCCCTCGAGCCCGATGATCTTCTTCGGGTTGTTCGTGAGCAGACGCATCCGGCGCACGCCCAGGTCGCGCAGGATCTGGGCGCCGATGCCGTAGTCGCGCAGGTCCGGCTTGAAGCCCAGCTGGACGTTCGCCTCCGCGGTGTCGAGCCCCTGGTCCTGCAGGTTGTAGGCCTTGAGCTTGTTCACGAGGCCGATGCCCCGCCCCTCCTGGTCCAGGTACAGGAGCACGCCCCTGCCGGTGCGGGAGATCTGCTGCAGGGCGGCGTGGAGCTGGGGGCCGCAATCGCAGCGCTCGCTGCCGAAGACGTCCCCCGTCAGGCACTTCGAGTGGACGCGGACGAGTACCGCCTCCTCCGGCCGCCAGCTCCCCTTGAGCAGGGCCACGTGCTGGTGGCGGTCCACGTCGTTCTCGTAGGCCACCGCCGTGAACTCCCCGTACTCGGTGGGGAGCGGGGCCGAGGCCGCCCGGCGCACCAGCGAGTCCTTCATCATGCGGTAGGCGATGAGGTCGGCGACCGAGGCCACGGCCAGGCCGTGGTCCCGGGCCAGCCGCTGCAGGTCCGGCATGCGCGCCATGGTGCCGTCGTCCTTCATCACCTCGCAGATGACGGCGGCGGGCTTGAGCCCCGCCATCCGCGCCAGGTCGACCGATCCCTCGGTCTGGCCGGCCCGGACCAGGACGCCGCCCGGGCGCGCCCGCAGCGGGAAGACGTGCCCCGGTCGCACCAGGTCCTCCGGGACGGCGTCGTCCCGCACCGCCGTGAGGATGGTGTGGGCCCGGTCCCGCGCGCTGATGCCGGTGGTGACCCCCTTCGCCGCTTCGATGGAGACGGTGAAGGCGGTGCCGAAGGCGGAGGCGTTCTGCCCCTCCGGTACCATGAGCGGCAGGTCGAGCGCCCTCACCTTTTCCTCCGAGAGCGCGAGGCAGATGAGGCCGCGACCGTGGCGGGCCATGAAGTTCACGGCCGCGGGCGTGACCTTCTCCGCAGCGATGCAGAGGTCTCCCTCGTTCTCGCGGTCCTCGTCGTCGACGAGGATGATCATCTTCCCCCGGCGCAGGGCGGCGATGGCCGCCTCGATGCGCTGCACCGCGTGCTCCCCGTGACGGCTCATCGCTCTCCCTCGCCGTATCCCCAGGCGCGCAGGTTCGATTCGGAGACGTCGCCGGCCCCGGCGAACTCGCGGAGCCGGGCGACGTGGCGCGCCACCACGTCCGCCTCGAGGTTCAAGCGGGTGCCCACCGCCGCCTCGCCGAGGGTGGTGCGGGCGAGCGTCTCCGGGATGAGCGCCACCTCGAAGCGGTCCCGGTAGGCGCGGGCCACCGTGAGGGAGACGCCGTCCAGGGCCACCGAGCCCTTCTCCGCCACGAGCGGCGCCACCTCCGGGGGCAGGGACACGGTGAGCCGGGCCCCCGGGCCCTCCGCGGCGCGGCCGGTCACGGTGGCGACCCCGTCCACGTGGCCGAGGACGAGGTGCCCGCCGAGCCGATCGGCGAGCCGGAGCGCCCGCTCCAGGTTCACCGTCGTCCCCGGGCGCCACGACCCCAGGGTGGTGCGGGCGAGCGTCTCCGGGACCGCGTCGAACCCCACCACCCCGTCCCCGCGCCCCACCACCGTGAGGCAGGCGCCGGAGCAGGAGACGCTCTCCCCCGCCGCGAGTTCGTCCACCGGGAGCGAGCGGGGCCGGACGACGAGGCGCGCCCCCCCCGCGCGCGGCTCCACCCGCTCCACCGTGCCGGTGTCCGCGACGAGTCCAGTGAACATGGCGGCGCGATCCTACCCCCGCCCCCGGGGTCTGGCCAGCCGGCCGGAGGGACGGGCGGAAAGGAGGATATCGCCGCCCACGCGGCTCACCTGGAGGTCCGCCACGCCCAGGGCATTCGCCATGCGGCTCACCCCCGGGCCGGCCACCCAGGAAAGGCCGTCGCCGCCGACGAGCTTGGGGGCGAGGAAGAGGAGGAGGCGGTCGACGAGCCCGGCGGCGAGGAAGGCGCGGCTCACTTGCGCGCCGCCCTCCACGAGCAGGCTCGTCACGCCCCGCTTCCCGAGCTTTCGGAGGAGGTCCTCGAGGTCGACCCGTCCGCCGCGGGCCCGGCAGCGGAGGAATTCCACCCCGGGGAGGGGCGGCGGCGGGCGCCCGGAGACGTGGGCGACGAGGGTCTGCCCGCCCGTGCCCGGGCGGAAGAGCGCGAGGGTCCGGGGCAGGGAGAGCCGGCTGTCGAGCACCACCCGGAGCGGGTCCCTCCCCCGGCCCCCGGGAAGGCGCGCCCCGAGGCGCGGGTCGTCGGCCCGGGCCGTGCCCGACCCCACCAGCACCGCGTCGCTGCGGTCCCTCATCCGGTGCACGAGCGCGCGGGAGCGGGCGCTGCTCACGAAGCGGGAGTCGCCGGTGCGGGTGGCGATCTTGCCGTCCAGCGTGGCGGCCGCCTTCAGGGTGACATGGGGCCGTCCGGAGGTGATGAAGCGGAACCAGGCCTCGTTGAGCGCGTTGCACTCGGCCCCCAGTACCCCGGCCTCCACCGCCACCCCGGCGCGCCGCAGCCGGCGAATGCCGCGGCCGTTCACGAGGGGGTTCGGATCCCTCGACCCCACGAACACCCGCCGCACCCCGGCCGCGAGGATGGCCGCGCAGCAGGGAGGGGTGCGCCCCCAGTGGCTGCAGGGCTCGAGGGTGGTGAAGAGGTCGGCCCCGCGGGCCCGGGCCCCGGCGCGCTTCAGGGCCACCACCTCGGCGTGGGGGCTGCCGGCGCGCGCGTGGTGGCCGCTCGCCAGCACCCGGCCGCCCTTCACGAGCACCGCGCCCACGGCCGGGTTGGGGCTCGTGCGCCCCAGGCCGCGACGGGCTTCCCGGAGCGCGAGCCGCATGGCCTGCTCCGGCCGCAGCGCCCCCTTCATCGCTTCCCCACCAGCCCTTCGACCTCCGCCGTGAACTCCCCGACGTCCCGGAAGGCCCGGTAGACGGAGGCGAAGCGCACGAAGGCCACCGGGTCGAGCTCCCGGAGCCGTTCCATGACGAGCTCGCCGACGAGGCTCGACGCCACCTCCCGCTCGCCCGTCTCCTGGAGTCTCTTCTCCACCTCGCTCGCCACCGACTGGATGCTCTCCTCCGAGACCGGGCGCTTCTGGCAGGCCACTCGCAGCCCCTCCACGACCTTGCGCCGCTCGAAGGCCTGTCGGCGGCCGTCCTTCTTCACCACGGCCGGGAGGGTCTCCTCCACCCGCTCGTAGGTGGTGAAGCGCCGGGCGCAACTCAGGCACTCCCGGCGGCGGCGCGTGGCCTGGCCGTCCTGGGTCTCGCGCGAGTCGACGACCCGGTCTTCCAGGTGGCCGCAGAAGGGACAGCGCATGTCGGTACGCGAGGCCGGGTCGGTCCGTCTAGATCCGATCGGGGTAGAGAGGGAACTGGCGGGTGAGCTCGCGGACCTCGCCCTTCACCTGGGCGAGGACGGAGGCGTCGGCGGGCGCGTCCAGGGCCCGGCCGATGAGGGCGGCGACCCGGGTCATCTCCGCCGGGGTCATGCCCCGGGTGGTGAGGGCCGGGGTCCCGACCCGTATGCCGGAGGTCACGAAGGGCTTCTCCGGGTCCCAGGGGATCATGTTCTTGTTCACGGTGATGCCGGCCTTCCCGAGCGCCTCCTCGGCCAGCTTGCCGGTGAGCCCCTTGGGGCGCAGGTCGACGAGCATGAGGTGGTTGTCCGTGCCTCCGGAGACGAGGCGGAGCCCGGCGCGCCGAAGCCCCTCGGCCAGGGCCTGGGCGTTGTCGAGGATGCTCTGCTGGTAGGTGCGGAAGGCGGGTTGCAGGGCCTCGTGGAAGGCCACCGCCTTCGCCGCCACCACGTGCTCGAGCGGCCCCCCCTGGATGCCGGGGAAGATCTGGCTGTTCACGGCCTTCGCGTGCGCCTCCCGGGAGAGGATCATCCCGGAGCGGGGGCCGCGCAGGGTCTTGTGGGTGGTGGAGGTGACGATGTCCGCGTGCGGCACCGGGCTCGGGTGGAGCCCGGTGGCCACCAGGCCGGCGATGTGGGCCATGTCGACCACCAGGGCGGCCCCGACCTCGCGGGCGATGGCGGCGAACTGGTCGAAGTGGAGGAGCCTGGGGTAGGCGCTCGCCCCCACCACGAGGACCTTGGGGCGGTGCTCCCGGGCGAGCCGCGCCACCTCGTCCATGTCCACGGTCTCGTCCGACTTTCGCAGGCCGTAGGGGACGATCTTGAAGAGGCGCCCGGAGAAGTTCACCGGCGACCCGTGCGTCAGGTGGCCGCCGAAGTTGAGGCTCATGGCGAGGAGCGTGTCTCCCGGCTGGGCCACCGCGAAGTAGGCCGCCATGTTGGCCTGGGAGCCGGAGTGGGGCTGGACGTTCGCGTGGTCGGCGCCGAAGAGCTTCTTCGCCCGGTCGATGGCAAGCTGCTCCACCTGGTCCACCACCTCGCAGCCGCCGTAGTAGCGCTTGCCCGGGTACCCCTCGGCGTACTTGTTGGTGAGCGCCGAGCCCATGGCCTCGAGCACGGCCGGCGACACGAAGTTCTCGCTGGCGATGAGTTCCAGGCCCTCGGCTTGCCGGCGCGTCTCCTCGCGGATCAGCCGCGCGACCTCGGGGTCGGCCTCGGCGAGGTGCTCTCTTGGCATCATGCGCGTACTCCTCGGAGGGGCGGTTCATACCGCGAGGCGCGGAGCCGGGCAACGACCCGGCCGGCCGCTCCCCCGGTCACTTCTCGAGCGCGTCGATCTTCTCGATCCTCTTCTGGTGCCGACCGCCCTGGAAGGGCTCCTGCAGGAAGGCTCGCACCACCGCGCCGGCGAGCCCCGTCCCCAGCACCCGCTCGCCGATGCAGAGGACGTTCGCGTCGTTGTGCGCCCGCGCCATCCGGGCCTCGTACTCGGTGGTGCAGTGGGCGGCCCGCACCCCCTTCACCTTGTTGGCGGCGATGGACATGCCGATCCCGGTCCCGCACACCAGGATGCCGAAGCGGGCCCCTCCGGAGGCCACTTCCCCGCCCACGCGGCCGGCGTAGTCGGGGTAGTCGACGCTGTCCTTGGAGAAAGGGCCGGCGTCCTCGACCTCGAAGCCGAGCTCGCGCGCGGCGCGCAGCGCCTCGGCCCGCAGCTCGAGGCCGGCGTGGTCGGATCCGGCGATGACTTTCGCTGCCAAGTTGCGCCCTCTTCCCTAGACCCGGCGGAAGGCGAGGACCGCGTTCGTCCCGCCGAAGCCGAAGCTGTTCGAGAGCACCGCCTCGAGCCTCTTCTCCCGCGCCGCGTTCGGCACGACGTCGAGGGCGCACTCCGGATCCTGGTGCTCCACGTTGACGGTGGGCGGGATGGTGCCGCGGAAGAGGGCGAGGATGGAGACGATGGCCTCGACGCCGCCGGCGGCGCCGAGCATGTGGCCGGTCATGGACTTCGTGGAGGAGACCGCCAGCTTGTCGGCGGCGCCGCCGAAGACCCGGCGAATGGCCTGGCACTCGGCGATGTCGCCCTGCGGGGTGGAGGTCCCGTGGGTGTTCACGTAGCCCACCTGCTCGGGGGTGAGCTCTCCGTCGGCGAGCGCGAGCTTCATGGCCCTCTGCCCGCCCTCGCCCTCCGGGGCCGGCGAGGTGATGTGGTTCGCGTCGCAGCTCGCGCCGTAGCCCGCCATCTGCGCGTAGATGCGGGCCCCGCGGCGCCGGGCGTGCTCGTACTCCTCGAGGAGGATGATGCCCGCTCCTTCGGCCGCCACGAAGCCGTCCCGGTCCTTGTCGAAGGGGCGACTCGCCTTCTCCGGCGCGTCGTTGCGCTCGGAGAGGGCCCGGGCGGCACAGAACCCGCCGATGCCGAGGTGGGTGATGGTGGCCTCGGCGCCCCCGGCGAGCATCACGTCCGCCATGCCGCGCTCGATGTAGAGGTAGGCGTCCCCGATGGAGTGGTTCGCGGTGGCGCAGGCCGAGACCGGGGAGAAGTTCGGCCCCTTCAGGTTGTAGCGGAGGGCCATCTGCCCGGGCGCCAGGTTCACGATGAGGCTGGGAATGAAGAAGGGGCTGATCTTGCGGACCCCTCGCTCCAGGAAGGTCCGGTAGGTGTCCTCGATGGTGGCGAGACCCCCCATGCCCGAGCCGACGATGGCGCCGCAGCGCTCCGGGTCCTCCTTGGCCATGTCGAGGCCGGAGTCGTCCACGGCCATCTGGGAGGCGGCGATGGCGAACTGGATGAAGCGGTCGTTCCGCCTCGCCTCCTTCCGATCCATGTACTTCTCGGGGTCAAACCCCTTCACCTCCCCGGCGATGCGGGTGGGGAAGGTGGAGGCGTCGAACTGGGTGATGGGTCCGATGCCGCTCTTGCCAGCGACGAGAGACTGCCAGGACTCCTGGACGCCCACCCCCACGGGGGTGACCATTCCGAGACCGGTGACGACGACGCGGCGCCTCGACATATGCGACCTCCTGCGGGCAATGCTCCGCGCGGCGCGGACCCGCCCCGGGGCGCGATGGCCCCGGCGACGCCCCGCGCCGATGCGGCCGACGGGCTACTTCTTGTGCGTGTTGATGTAGTTGATGGCGTCCTGGACGGTCTTGATGTTCTCGGCCTCCTCGTCGGGGATCTCCACCTCGAACTCCTCCTCCATCGCCATGACGAGCTCGACGATGTCGAGGGAGTCGGCGCCGAGGTCCTCGATGAAGGACGAGGTGGTCTTGATCTCGTCCTCGGAGACGCCCAGCTGCTCGGCGATGATGCTCTTCACCTTCTGCTCCACGTTGCCCGTCGTCATCGGTTGTTTCCTCCTCTGTGGGTGATGCGTTCCGCGGGGGATTCCGCGGCAAGCTACATGTACATGCCCCCGTTGACGCGGAGGACCTCTCCGGTCACGTAGGACGATTCGTCGCTGCAGAGCCAGGCTACGGCCGCAGCCACGTCAGCGGCGCTGCCGAGGCGACCGAGCGGGATGGCCTCCGACATCTTGTCCTTGGCGGCCTGGGGGAGCGCCGCGGTCATGTCCGTGTCGATGAAGCCCGGAGCCACCGCGTTCACGCGCACGTTGCGGGAGGCGAGCTCGCGCGCCACGGCCTTGGTGAGCCCGATGAGGCCGGCCTTGGTGGCCGCGTAGGCCGCCTGGCCGGCGTTGCCCATCTCGCCCACCACCGAGGTGAGGTTCACGATGGACCCGCCCCGCGCCTTCATCATGGGGCGGGTGGCCGCCCGGATGAGGTGGAAGGCCCCGCTCAGGTTCACGTCGAGCTGGCGCTGCCAGTCCTCGTCCTTCACCCGCATGACGAGCTGATCGAGGGCGATGCCGGCGTTGTTGACGAGGACAGAGAGCCCGCCCATTTCCTCCAGCACCTGCTCCACCGCGGCGGAGCAGGCCGCCGCGTCGGAGACGTCGAAGCGGTAGAGCCGCGAGTCCTCGGCGCCCGCCTGCCGGCACAGGGAGAGGGCCTCCTGCGCGGCGCCCTCGTTGCCCGCGTAGTTGAGCGCCACCTTGGCCCCGCCGCGCCCGAGCGCCACGGCCACGGCTCGCCCGATCCCGCGGGAGGCGCCGGTGACGAGCGCGACCTTGCCCTTGAAGTCGTACATACGCTCTACGCCCCCAGCGCCTTGAGCGCCCGGTGGAGGGACTCCGGATCGCCCACGTGGTGAACCTCGACGGCCTTGTCGATGCGCTTCACCAGGCCCGAGAGCACGTTCCCGGGCCCGACCTCGATCATGCGGGTGGCACCCAGGCGGGCCAGCTCGTGCACGCAGTCGATCCAGCGCACCGGGGAGGTGACCTGGGCGAGGAGCAGGGGGACGATGCGCTCGGTGGCGCGGTTCGCCTTCGCCTCCACGTTCGTGACCACCGGCACCTTCGGCTGAGACCAGTGGATGGCCCGGAGCACGGGCTCGAGCCGGGCCTTCACCGGCTCCATGAGGGCGCAGTGGAAGGGCGCACTCACCGGCAGAGTCATGACCCGCCGGGCCCCGCTCTCCTTCAGCTTCCCGCCGGCGAGCGAGAGCGCGCCCGCGTCCCCGGCGATGACCGTCTGGTTCGGGTCGTTGTAGTTGGCGGGGGCCACCACCCGGCCGCTGGCGGCGGCCACCGACTCGCACACCATGCGGATGCGCTCCGGGTCGAGGCCGACCACCGCGGCCATGGCTCCCACCCCCGGCGGCACCGCCTCCTGCATGAAGGTGCCCCGGGCTCGGACCGCCCGGGCCGCGTCGGGGGCCGAAAGGGCGCCGGCGGCGACCAGCGCGGAGTACTCGCCCAGGGAGTGGCCGGCGACGAGATCGGGCGCCACCCCGCGGGAGGCGAGCACGGCGGCGGCCGCGGCGGAGACCGCGAGGATGGCCGGCTGGGTGTTGGCGGTGAGCTTCAGCTGTTCCTCCGGCCCCTCGAAGCACAGGGCGGAGAGCCTCTCGCCCAGGGCGTCGTCCACCGCCTGGAACACGGCGCGCGCCTCGGGGAACTCGGCGGCGAGGGCCTTGCCCATGCCGGCCGCCTGCGAGCCCTGCCCCGGGAAGATGAATGCGAGCTTGTGCATGGTGGCTACCAGCGCAACAGAGCGCTCCCCCAGGCCATCCCGCCGCCGATGGCCATCATGAGGATGAGGTCGCCGGGCTTGAACCAGCCAGCGCGGTTGGCCTCGTCCAGGGTCATGGGAACGCTCGCCGACGAGGTGTTGCCATATTTCTCCAGGTTCATCCAGCACTTCTCGGTGGGGATCCCCAGCCTCTCCAGGGTCGAGTCGAGGATCCGCTTGTTCGCCTGGTGCGCGATGACCCAGTTCAGATCCTTGGGCTGCAGGCCGTTCGTGGCGAGCGCCTCCCGGGACACCTCCTCGAGCGCGCGCACCGCCACCTTATAGACCTCGCGGCCGTTCATCTTCACGTAGTGGAGCCTCTGCTCCACCACCTGGTGACTGATGGGGTGGCGGGAGCCCCCCCCCGGCATGTTGAGGATGGGCCAGTAGGAGCCGTCCGTGTGCAAGTGGGTGGAGAGCATCCCGCGGTTCGGGTCGTTCGTGGGCACGAGCACCATCGCCCCGGCCCCGTCCCCGAAGAGGATGCAGGTGTTCCGATCGGTCCAGTCCGTCAGCCGGGTGAGGGTCTCCGACCCCACCACCAGCGCCGCCCGCGCCACCCCGCTCGCGACGTAGCGGTCGGCGATGGAGAGGGCGTAGAGCGACCCGGCGCAGGCCGCCGAGACGTCGAAGGCGAAGGCCTTCTTGTTGTGGAGCAGGCTCTGGAGCACGGCCGCGGCCGACGGGAAGGGCATGTCCGGCGTCACCGTGCCCACCACGATGAGGTCCACGTCCTCGGGGCGCACCCCGGCCATCTTGAGCGCCTTGTGAGACGCCTTGAGGGCGAGGTCGCTCGTGGCCTCCGACTCCGCGGCGATGTGGCGCTCCCGGATCCCGGTCCGCTCCACGATCCACTCGCTGTTCGTCTGCACGAGCTTCTCGAGGTCCTGGTTCGTGAGCACCTTTTCCGGGGCGTAGCTCCCCGTGCCGACGACGAGTGACCGCATGATTTTCTCCTCCTTACGCCTCGAGCGGCGCCTGGCGCCGCCGGCCGTGGGGGTTCTCGGCGTCCGCGGCGACGAGGAGCCCGGCGCCCCGGCCCGCCGCCTCCGCCATCTCGTCCGCGTACCCCGCCCGCGCCGCCTCGCAGGCGCGCTCGATGGCGTTGCAGACGGCCGAGCCGTCGGAGGCGCCGTGGCCGATGACGGCGACTCCGTTCACGCCGACGAGGAGCGCTCCTCCCACCTCTCGCCAGTCCACCTGCTTCCGCATGGCGGCGAGCGCTCCCTTGGCGAGCAGGGCGCCGGCCTTCGAGGGCAGGTCGCGGCGCAGGGCCTCGCGGATGAACAGCCCCACCGCCCGGGCCGTCCCCTCCATGGTCTTCAAGGCCACGTTGCCGGTGAACCCATCCGTCACCACCACGTCCACCTCGCCCTCGAGCAGGTCGTGTCCCTCGCAGTAGCCCTGGAAGCGGAGAGAGGATCGCTCCAGGGCCGCCGCCGCCGCCCGGGTGAGGGACGTCCCCTTCGACGGCTCCTCGCCGTTCGAGAGCAGCGCCACCCGGGGCTTCTTCACCCCGAGGACGCGGCGGCTGTAGACCTCGCCCATGAGCGCGAACTGGACGAGGTGAAGGGGCCGGCACTCCACGTTCGCCCCCACGTCGAGCAGCACCGGGACGCCCTTCACCGCCGGCAGGACGGTGAGGATGGCGGGCCGCTCCACCGCACCGGCCCGCCGCAGCACGAAGATGGCGCCGGCCATCACCGCCCCGCTGTTCCCCGCGCTCACCGCCGCCGAGGCCTCGCCGCTCTTCACGAGCTCGAAGCACACCCGGATCGAGTTCTCCTTCTTTCGCCGCATGGCCCGGCCCGGGTGGTCTCCCATCTCCACCACCTCGGCGGCGTGCCGCACCTCGAGGGGCAAGGCACCGCCCGCCCGCTGCCGCTTGAGCTCGGCTCGGACCCGGTCCTCGGGCCCGACGAGGATCACGGAGCGCCCCTTGCGCGCTGCGTCAACGGCACCCTGAACGACGGCGGCCGGGGCGTGATCGCCCCCCATGGCATCTACCGCGACCGGTGCCACGCCCGGGGCCATTAAAGGCCTAGGCGCCCTCGGTGACCTGAGCGTCCTTGTAGTATCCGCAGGCCGGGCAGGCGCGGTGGGAGATCACCGGCTCCTTGCACTTCGGGCACTTCGTCACGTTCGCCGGCCGGATCTTGAAGTTTGCGGCCCGGCGCCGGTTGCGGCGCATGCTGCTCGTTCGCTTCTTGGGAACTCCCACGGTTCACTCCTTGTCCATGTTCTGCACTTCGCGGCTAGGACCGCCTGAGCTTCTCGAGACCGGCCCAGCGCGGGTCGGGGACGTGTCGGTCGCAGCCGCAGTCCTTCTCGTTCAGGTTCTGCCCGCACACCGGACAGAGGCCCTTGCAGTCTTCCTGGCAGACCGGGTAGCGAGGCAGCGCGAGCAAGAGCTGCTCTCGCACGAGCGGGTCGAGGTCGATCACCTTTCCCCGGTAGACCTCCTCGTCCACCGCGTCCGGGCTGAAGCTTCCCTCCCCGCGCCCCTCCCCCCTCTCGTGGTGCTCGCCGCGCTCCTCGTCGCCCTCCTCGGCCGGCACCATGGTGAGCTGGAAGTTCACCGGGACGGAGATCCGGACGGGCGTGAGGCACCTCCTGCAGGGGGCGGTGAGCTCCGCTCCGGTCCGCGCGAGCAGGCGAACGCGGTGCCCGAGCCGCTCGAGCCGGGCGCTCACGTGCGCGGCCGCGTTGGCTCGGTATCCAGCCGAATCGCCCCGCACCGCCTCGTCGAGGGCCTCGCGCGTCACGTCCCAGGTCCTCTCGATCCCGGATTCCTTGATTTCATCAATATTGACGCGCATTTGCGTCACGCCATGGGGCGGAAAAAGCGCCTCATTATAGGGATCGACCTCTACAAGTCAAGGCGCGCCCCGGCAAGGGGACCGTTCGCCGGAAGGCGACTCACCGCCGGGGTCGTATAACGGGAGGGCTACTTCGCGCCCACCCGTTTCGCTCCGGACTTCAGGGCTTCACGAGGCCGCGGGCGACCGCGAGCAGTGCGGCTTCGGCCTTCGTGGACACGTCCATCTTCTCGTAGATGCGCTTCACGTAGGTCTGGACGGTTCCCTCGGCGATCCCCAGCGCTTGGGCCACGTCCGCGTAGGTGTGGCCGTGCACCAGCAGCTCGAGCACCTCGAGCTCTCTCTTCGAGAGCGCCGGTCCCTGCCCCCGCTGGTCCGGTGGATCGCCGCGCAGCTCGGAGAGAAGGACCTTGGCCGCGCGCGGGCTGATGGGAGCCGCGTCCCCGCGCAGGACTTCCTCCACCGCGCGCGCCAATTCGCCGGCGTGGAAGGGCTTCAGGATGTACCCCGCCGCCCCGGCGCGCAGCGCCCCGAGGACCCGAGCGGGAATGTCGACGGCCGTGAGGGCGATGCAGGCGGTCTTCGGGAGCTCCTGGCGGATCGAGGCGATGACATCCTCGCCGCTCATCTTGGGGAGGCCGAGGTCCACGAGCGCCACGTCGGGCTTTTCCCGGCGAGCGAGCGCGAGCCCGTCCTCCCCGGTGGCCGCCGTCCCGCAGACCTCGAACCCATGCGAGGTCAGCACCTGTGCGATGAGACGCGAGACGGCCTCGTCATCCTCGATTGCGATCGCTCTCACCGCCATGCGTACCCTTCCCGGCCCTCGGCCCCCTTATCGCTGGCACGCATATCAGCGCGATCCGGGTGGGTCAAGGTTCGCGTCCCCTGGAGAAGGTACGACCCGGGAATACCCGGCGCGATCGCCGACAGTCCCGTCCTCCCCGCGCCTCGAACCGGACTCTCGTCGGGCCGAGCCTTCTCGCGAGGGCGCGGCCACACTCCCGAAGATCGGGGCGCTGCCCTCCTCATCGAGCGCCAGCGCGAGAAGGTACAAAGAAAGCACCAGGATACCCGTGGCCTGGCCGAGGCTCATCGAGACCTCGAGGACCGTCGGGGTCGGGAAGGCGAGCGCCAGGGCCGTCGCCGCGAGAGAGAGGAGCGCGCCACAGGTGGCGGCTCGCGCGAGTCTCCTCCTCGTATCCGCCGACGCCATTTTCCAAAGCCTCTCTCCGCTCCATTGTAACCCTCTGGCCGGGGTGGACCGCCTCCACCCGCGCCGCGGCCGCCGAGCCGCCAAAAACACCCGGAGTTCGATGCGGGCCAGGCTGCCGCCGCCCCGGCCTGCCTCGGCAGCGGCTGGCCGGAGACGCGAACCTTCGGTGCAGGCGGCGAGAGCCGCTTTGCCGCCCGTTCACTCCGCGGCCCAGCGGGAAGGGGAGCGGCCTGGGTGCGGGAAGGAAAACCGAGCTATTCCAGCGGGATCCCTCCTGGCGCGCTCCCGTTTCGCCCCGCTTTCCCGCTCTTCGGCCCTATCGCCTTCTCCGGGGACCTCGAGCCCCGAGAGGGGCGTGCTACATTGAGACGCTCTCTGGAGGCTCGGTCCGGTGCTTCCCCAGGTCGTGCTCGCGCTCGCGCTCGCCGCCCCGGCGCGCTGCGTGGATGTCTTCGCCCTCGCCGACGTCCACGGCCAGGTGGCGAAGCTGGCGCGGCTCGCCGCGGTTCTCGCCCCGGTCCGCTCGGCCGGGCCCTCCCTGCTCCTCGACGCAGGCGACGGCCTCCAGGGCACGCTCTCCGCGGAGCTCTCCCGGGGAGAAGCGGTGGTGGCGGGCTTCGGGGCGCTGGGCGTCGACGCCGCCGCCATCGGGAACCACGACTTCGACTACGGGGCGCAAACGCTCCGGGAGCGCGCCGCCGGCGCCCCCTATCCGTTCTTGGCCGCGAACCTCCGCGACCGCGCCACCGGACGCCTTCCCGCCTGGAAGAACCTCGGCGCGAGCAAGGTCTTTCGCCTCCCGGGCGGCCTGCGGGTCGGGGTCTTCGGGCTCTCGGCCGAGGCGACCCCCGCCCTCACCATGCCGGGCAACGTGCAGGGGCTCGCCTTCGAGTCCGAGGTCGGGGAGGCGGTCCGGCAGGCGAAGGCGCTCCGGGCGGAAGGAGCCGATCTCGTGGTGGGCATCGCCCACGTCGGAGGCTGGTGCACCGACCTCGGCGACCCGGACGACCTTTCCTCCTGTGACTCCAAGCGCGAGCTCTTCCTCCTCGCGCGAGCCCTTCCCCCCGGCCTCGTGGACGCCATCCTGGGCGGCCACACGCACGGCTTCGTGAACCACCGGGTGAACGGGGTGGCGCTCGTGCAGGCCGGCTCCCAGGCCGAGGCGGCGGGCTGGCTCACCCTGTGCGCGGGCGCTCCCGCCCGCTTCCATCCGCCGCTCCGGATGGCCTCGGACGGGAACAGCGGCGACGCCCCGGCGGACGCTCGGGTGGCGGCGGCGGTGGCTCCCTTCCTGGCGGCCGCCGACGAGGCGCAGCGGCGACCGCTGGGCGTGGAACTCCCCTGGCCGCTCATCCGCGACCCCCGGCAGCCCTCCTCCTTCGGCAGCTCCGTCGCCCGGGCGCTCCGCGACGCGCTCCGGGCGGACTTCGGCCTCGTGAACAGCGGCTGCCTCCGGGCCGACCTGGCGCCGGGGGGACTCACCTTCGGCAAGCTCTACGAGGCCCTCCCCTTCGAGGATCACCTCGCCACCGTGGCGCTCTCCGGCGCCGCCCTCGCCGATCTCCTCCGGGCGCTCGCCGCCCGGGCCGGCGGCTTCCCGCAGCTCTCCGGCCTCCGCTTCGACGGGGCCGCGGCGCGGACCTGTGACGGGGCCCCCCTCGACCCCTCCAGGACCTACCGGCTCGCCACGAACGAGTTCCTGGCGGTCGGGGGGGACGGGACGCGCCCGGTGCTGTCCTCGCTCCCGCCGGACGCGGTGAGGATGCGGGACGACCTGCGCCAGCGGGACGTCTTCTTGGACTGGCTGCGAAGCGCGCCCCGGGAGCGGCCGGGCGTTTGCCCGTGAGCGCCGGACCGATCGGCCCTCCCCCCCGCCGCCTCCTCGACCCCCGGCCGGCAGCCCGGGAGGTCGTGGACTGCAGGTGACCGACCCGAGGGACCTGCGGAAACGTCACTCCCGGCGCGCGCCGGGGAATGTTAGGGAAGAGGGGCGGCGGGGACGGGCGGCAGCACGGAGAGGGCGCCCGCTCCCGGAGGCGCGAAGGACCCAGGGGCCATTCATGCGACCGATCAGCATCGTTCTTCCCAGGCGGTTCGTCTCCGAGCGCCGCACGGCCCAGATGACCGGCGCCTCCGGCCCGGTGCTCAAGGCCGCCTGCGCGGAGGCCGGCGCGGCCCTCGCCGACCTGGGGTCGGGGCTCACCGGCCTCTCCCAGGAGGAGGCGGAGCGACGGCTCGGCCAGTACGGGCCGAACGCGGTGGCCCGGGACGAGGGACACGGGAGGCTGACGCTCCTCGGGAAGGCCCTCGTCAACCCTCTCGTCATCCTCCTCTCGGTGCTCGCCACCATCTCCCTCCTCTCCGGGGACGCGCGGGCCGCCATCGTCATGGCCGCCATGGTGGTCCTCGGGGTCTCGCTCCGCTTCGTGCAGGAGGCGCGGGCCGACTCGGCTGCGAAGAAGCTCCGGGCCATGATCAAGGTCACCGCCACCGTGGTCCGCGACGGCTCCGCGCGGGAGGTCCCGCTCGCCGACCTGGTGCCGGGAGACGTGGTCCACCTCGCCGCCGGAGACATGATCCCGGCCGACGTCCGGCTCTTGTCGGCGAAGGACCTCTTCGTGGTGCAAGGGACCCTCACCGGCGAGTCCATGCCGGTCGAGAAGTTCGTCGCCCCGGAGTCCCCGGGCGTCACCTCGGCCGT
>Ga0335078_10004835_pt1 | contig 19909 bp, 21 predicted proteins | sample Lox_Sample_32_FD_206711 | JGI IMG/M metagenome (GOLD analysis project Ga0335078, IMG submission 206711) | Soil microbial communities from Loxahatchee National Wildlife Refuge, Florida, United States - Lox_Sample_3.2 | ecosystem: Environmental > Terrestrial > Soil > Wetlands | place: USA... | reverse complement strand
TTGAAGGCGCGGCTTGACTGACGCATGAAACCCTTTAGCCTGTCAAACGCTCCGGCTTGCCCGATGGTGTAACGGTAGCACAGCAGACTCTGGATCTGTTTGTCATGGTTCAAATCCATGTCGGGCAGCCATTTTTTCAAGGCTGAAGGCTGAAGGCTAAAGGCTGAAAGGAACGGTTTCATTTGCAATTATTCACAATCTCGTCGGCTTTCCTGTGGCTGACACCTTCGTAAAAGTCATCGTTGCACAGCATCACCGGGGCGGTGCCGCAACTGGCGAGACATTCGACGAATTCGACCGTGAACTTTCCGTCCTTCGTCGTTTGCGGGCCGTGCGCGTGCGCGTCCAGGCCCAGCTTCTCGCAAAAATGTTTGTGCAGTTCATACGCGCCGCCCAGCGCGCAGCTCAATGTTCGGCAGACCTTGATTTGATATTTGCCCATCGGCTCCTGCCGGAGCATCGGGTAAAACGTCACCAGCTCATAAACGTTGATGGGCTGCAGTCCGAGCTTCCCCGCCGTCCACTCGACCGCTTCCTGGGAAATCCAGCCGAATTGCTCCTGAATCGCGTGCAACACCATCAGCGACGCCGCGCGCTTTTCGGGGTAATGCGTGATCAATTCGTCCGCCTCCGCTTCGAGTGCGGCGGGCACGGCGAACCCGCTCTGTTGCCGGAGCGGATTCGGAATCGGTTCGGTGTGCGTCGCTAAATTCATTTCGAAATCAAATGTTCACCCTGTAACCCAACGTGTGTTCATCGCCGGGCAAACCGCGAAATCCCCAATTGTGCTTCGGAGTTTCAAAAATCGTCATCTCCAGATCATTTGGAGAAATACCGCAATCCCGTTTGCAGCGTTCAAACAACAACCGAATCAATTGCTTCTTCGCTTCAACGCTCCGGCCTTCAAACATACTGAATTCAAGAATTGTATATTTTTCCGTCCTGCCGGCGGGATAATAAAAATCTGAATGCTCCAATGGGAAAAACCGATGCGCGCGCTTGTCCGCTGGGTATTGCAACGCCTCGACAACGCACGAATGAATCGCGTCCGAGAGCTTTTGCTTGATTGGGTCAAGCTGTTCTCGCAGTCCATAAATTTTTACCTGTGACATATTTTCGGTTATCTGTCGCATTCCCCCATCACGAAATCGAGCGAACCCAGAATCGCCACGGTGTCGCTGATGAGACAGCCGGGGAAGATTTTCGGGATGATGCTCAGGTTCACAAAGCTGGGCGCACGGATTTTCATCCGGTAAGGCGTGCCACCGCCGCGGCTGTTAATGTAAAAACCGAGTTCGCCCTTCGGATTTTCGTGCCCGAAATAAATTTCGCCGGGCGGACAGTTCATGCCCTGCGTCACGAGGATGAATTGGTGAATCAATTCCTCCATTTTCGTCATCACTTTTTGCTTTGGCGGCAAAACCACCTTGCCATCCGGCACGTTCACCAGCTCATTCGTTTTGTTGTCTGCGCCGCCGGGGATTTTTTGGATGCACTGCTGCAAAATACGAACGCTCTGGCGCATCTCTTCCATCCGGACAAGGTAACGGTCGTAGCAATCGCCGATCGAGCCGGTAGGGATGTCGAATTCCAAATCCGGGTAACAGAGATAGGGCTGGTTCTTGCGCAAATCCCATTCGACCCCGCTGCCGCGCAAATTCGGACCGCTAAGGCCGTAATCAACGGCGTCCGCCCTCGAAATCACGGCAAGATTCCGGACGCGGTCCACCCAGATGCGATTGCGCGTAAGCAACGTCTCGACTTCGCTGAGTGCGGGGATGAATTCGTCACAAAATTTTTGGCACTGGTCCAGCCAGCCCGGCGGCAAATCGCGCATGACGCCGCCGATGCGTGTGTAGCTGGTAGTGAATCGCGCGCCACTGATGGCCTCGGCCAGATTGTAGATCTTTTCACGCTCGGTGAAAATGAGCAGGAACACCGTGACCGCACCCATGTCCATCGCGAACGCGCCAAGGCCGAGCAAATGCGCCGAAATGCGCGCGAGTTCCGCGCACATCACCCGAATGTATTGACAGCGCAGCGGCAAATCCTTTTCGATGCCAAGCAGTTTTTCCACCGCCAGAGCGTAGGCGACGTTGTTGGCCAGCGGCGCGAGATAATCCAGACGGTCCGTGTAAGGGATAAACTGGGTGTAGGTCATGTTCTCGGCGATTTTCTCGTCGCCGCGATGCAGATAACCCACGTCCGGGTCGGCCCGGGTAATGATTTCGCCGTCCAGTTCGAGCACAATGCGCAATACGCCATGCGTAGCCGGATGTGACGGCCCCATGTTCAGGACCATCTTGTCGCCTTGAACATCCTGAAGCTCATCCGCCGCCTGCGCGGTGCGCGCGGCGGAATCGCGAATCTCGATGTCTTGAACCGTGGCCATGAAAATTACTCTTCAGGATTGCGGACGCGTGGTTCACGGTGAATCGCGTCCTCGCCGCCGGCAACCGTTATAAATGGTCCACCCTCAAGCGGCGCAGGTTGGGTGAATGCGACACCCGGCAGTTCGCTGGGCTTGCCGGCCAGCGGGAAATCCTTGCGCAGCGGGAAATAGGGATAACCTTCCCACATCAAAATCCGCCGCAAATCAGGATGCCCACGAAACCGGATTCCCATCATGTCGTAGATTTCGCGCTCGTGCCAGTCAGCGGTCTTCCAGACCGTGGTCACGGTCGGCAATTCGGATTTTTCCTCGCCCACGTCGGTCTTGAGCCGCAGTTCGCCGCCATGCGTCAGCCCGCGCAAGTGATAAACCACCGTCCAACGCGGATCTTCGCCGTAATTGTCCACGCTGCTGATATCCACGAGATAATTGAAATCCAGATTGTTTTTCGCATACCGGCAGACTTCGACGATTTTTTCCGCATCGGCAATTTTAAGTGTGATTTCACCACGAAATTCCGCCGGTCCGGAGATGAGGTCGCCGAATCTGGTTTTTAGTTTTTGAGCAAGTTCGGAAGGAAGCACGGCGATTTGAAATTATGATTTAAACGCGGCGACCGCCGTGAGTTTTTCCAAGACCGGCTCCCGGGAAATCTTGTTCTGTAATTTTATCAGCGCGTCGAGCACAGCTTCCGGCCGCGGCGGGCAGCCCGACACATAAACGTCCACCGGAATGATGTTGTCCACGCCCTGCAAAACGGCGTAGCTGCGGTACATGCCGCCGGTCGAGGCGCAGGCGCCCATGGCGATAACCCATTTCGGCTCCGGCATCTGGTCGTAAATGCGTTTGACAGCGAACGCCATCTTGTAAGTGACCGTGCCGGCGACAATCATGCAATCGGCCTGGCGCGGCGAAAAACGCATGACTTCGGAGCCAAACCGTGAAATGTCAAACCGGCTGGCGCCTGCCGCCATCAATTCGATGGCGCAGCAGGCCAGCCCCATGGGCATCGGCCAGATGGAATTCTTGCGAAACCAGTTGAGCGCGGCGTCCACCCGGGTGACGATGACGTCGCCTTCGATCTTTGTGTTGTAACCCACTTCAGTTTCGGTTCGCATAAACACCGTGCGCCCTGAACCGGGCGTCAAATCAACGTAATCGGCGCGGCAAACCGAGGCAAGTTGAATTTGTGATTTTTTTCACAAGAAGACTTAATTTCACCTAAATTTTACAAACGTAAATTGCATCATCATGTTATCAAGTTGCGCTTGTGACCGACGGCAGCTGGTATAGAATCGGAAAATGCGGCGGGCATGAAATATGAAGACTTTCGCGGAATTGAGCTTTCCCGGGCGGTTGATCGCGGTCGAGGGCCTCGACGGCTCGGGCAAGTCCACGCAGATTTACCTTCTCAAACGCTGGCTGGAAGCCGAGGGCATCAAGGTCTATTTCAGCGAGTGGAACTCGTCCGAACTCGTGAAATCCGCCACGAGCAAAGGGAAAAAGCGCGAATTGCTGACACCCACAACTTTCAGTCTTATCCATGCAACGGATTTCGCGGACCGTTACGAGCGCCATCTGCTGCCGTTGCTGCGGGCGGGTTACGTTGTGTTGTGCGACCGTTACATTTTTACAGCCTTTGCACGCGACGTGGTGCGCGGTTGCCCGCCCGAATGGGTGCGCGGCATTTACAGTTTCGCTGCGCAACCCGATCTTACCTTTTTCTTCAAGGCGGATTTGGAAGTGTCGCTCAACCGCATCCTCGAAGGCCGGCCCAAATTGAAGTTTTTTGAGGCGGGCATGGACTTGCGGCTATCGAGCGATCCCTATGAGAGTTTCCGCATTTTTCAGGGCCGCATCCTGGAGCAGTACATGGCCATGAGCGTGGAATTCAATTTCGTGGTGACGGACGCCAATCAGAATGTGGAAACGCAACAGGTGGCGGTGCGCAAACTGGTCCGGGAACGGATTGACCTGGAACGTTTCCGGCGCCGCAGCCCGCTGCCGTTGCCGCCACCCATACAGCGAACCAACAAAGTCGAGGACATGGAGGAGGATTCGGCCGCATGAAAACGAACACTGGCAGGCCAGCCGCCCGGCAAGCCCACCATCGCCGCTTTTACGGCCACGGCATTCCCCATGTCCGGCTGGAAGAGTTGGCGGGCAAATTAATCGTGGTCGAGGGGGCGGATGGTTCGGGCCGCTCCACGCAAATTGCCCGGTTGGTGGATTGGCTGGAGACCAGCGGCCAGGCCACGGTACAGGTTGGCCTCAAACGCTCCACGCTCGTCAGCGCCGAACTCGAAAAGGCGCAGGAAGGAAACATTTTAAGCCGGACGACTTTGAGTTTGTTCTACGCCACGGATTTCGCCGACCAACTGGAAAACATTATTTTGCCGGCGCTCAAGGGCGGGCTTATCGTGCTGGCCGATCGTTATATTTACACGCTCATGGCACGCGACATGGTGCGCGGCATGGACGAAGCGTGGTTGAAAAACCTTTATGGTATTGCGCTCGAGCCGGACGCGGTTTTTTATCTCGAAGTCGAGGCCGAAGAACTGGTCCAGCGCAACCTTTCCAAAAAGGCGGCGCTGGATTACTGGGAAAGCGGCATGGACCTCGGCTTGTCGCGCGACATGTTCGACAGCTTTCTGAAGTACCAGATGAACGTGCAGACCGTGTTCCGCCAGTTACAGAAAACCTACGGCTTTACTATCGTGGATGGCAATCGTTCCGTGGAAACCATCACGAAGACGCTTTGGGAAAAAATTCGCGCGTTACTGGCGGGAAAGTAGGCTCAAGCGCCCGACGGCGTTTTCGGAGACGTGCCCGACGGTGCGTTGGTCGAAGGCAGCGTGGAAGGAGCGTTCGTCGGCGCCGGCTGCTGACGGGGCGGGAGTTGTTTCATTAATTCTTCGAATTGCTTCCTTTGTTCCGGCGTCAGTACGGCGCGAATGCGCTGGCGCACTTCCTGCATGACCCCGCGGAATTGCGGCGAGACGAGCTTCCAAAGATCGCGGTTGCGTTCCTGGCCTTCGGCGATGATTTTCCCGATTTTTTCGCGCTGTTCCGGTGTCAACTGCAGAGCCCCATCCAGTTGCTCGACAAACTGCTGGTTGAGCATTTGCGGCCTTGTCAACGGCAATTCCTGCGCACCGGGCCGTTCGTGGTGCGGCCCCGCCAAAGGCCGGCGGATTTCCGGAGACGCGCGCTCGATATGGTTGACAAGCAGCCCGCCGGTAATGACGCCACAGCCAAAAATCACCGCAGTGGCCAGAATGATTTTCCAGAAATTCACTGTGCTTGATCGTTTTGATCCACTGAAGCCAGTAATGTACTCTCAAAATTCTGGGCGAGGTCGACGGAATTGGATGAGGTGGTCGAGCTGAAGCAGACCCAGACACCGAGCAACAGCGCGATCACCATGCAGGAAGCGGCCGCTCGCCAAAGCCCGCGCGTCCATAAAACCCACCTGTCCACCACCGGCCGTGACGCCAGCAACGCCATCACGCGCTTCTCAAAGGCATAAGGTACGTGGTCATCCAGCACGTCGGCCCGGGCGGCGGCGAGCAGCTTCATTTGCAGTTCCGCGATATTCATACAGGCCCAATTGGCTAGACGGTCAGCCGCCGCTTCCGGTTACAGATATTTGTCCGTTGTCATCCTCGTCAGAACTTTTCGCATCTCCGCGCGCGCGCGGAAGGCACGCACTTTCACCAATGGCACCGACCAGCCGGTGAGTCGGGCGATTTCCCTGACCGAACGATCCTCAATTTCCAGCAAGGTGATGACCAGCCGCGCCGGAGGTGAAAGTCGTTCGAGTATGTGTCCGACGAGCAATTTTGCCGCATTGGCGGATTCGGTTGCGGTTTCGGGTCGGGCAGCAAAACGCTCCAGCCAATCGGTTTCCGGCTGGCTCAAGTCTGAAAAATGCGATTCACGATTGCGCTGATGGGCGCGCAAAAAATCGTAGCAGGTTCGTATCGTCAGGCGCATCAGCCAATGTTCAAATGGCGCTTCACCACGGTAACTGCCGAGTTTCTCGAAGGCCTTGAGCCAGACCTCCTGGGTGATATCTTCCACCTCGCTTTCGCGGCGGGCATAACGGCGGGCAGTGGCGAAGACTCGCGGGGAATATTTTTGAACCAGCGGCTCGAAGCTCGCGGGGTCGCCGTGCAAGACCGCGGCAATCAACTCTGCCTCAGTCCGTTCCATCGCAGGTAATTATATCGGGTATTTGACCACGCCTAAAGCAAAAGCCGTTCGGGCAGGCGTGTTCAAGGCCTTGTGATATGCAGTGCTGCCTCCAGATCGCGCGAAAACTGCGAAATGGTCCCGGTGATTTTGCCGGACTGCTCAATGAGGGTGTCCCACATGTTGGCGGCATTCTGCGGGCGGCGTTTAATCAACTCAACCGCGGCCGTCATCAGTGACAGACTGTTGTTCACGTCGTGGCGCAGGTCGGCAAGTTTTTGGTTCAGCTCGCGGATCTGCTCAACGCTCAAAGTGACAGCCTCATTCGGCACAGGCATTCCGCAAGATGTTCGCTGCGAGGCGCGAAATCAAGCGGGTTTTGGTGATAATTGCCACACTTCCGGCAAAATCCGCAGAGTAACAAATGGTCGCTCGCTCGCTGAAACAGGGGCGAGGAGAAGCGCCTCCCTGTGAGAGAAAACCGGCAGACTGTGATTAATCGCTGGCCTCGCTTTTGATCTCAGGCGCCAACTTTCAGTGCATGCGCTATCGGGCTGCGGGAAGTCAATGGCGAAACGCTGAAACATCGGTGAACGCCAGGAACCTGTGTGGGTTTAAATCAAGCGCCATCGCTCGTGCTCGCACGCGCTAAACATAACCGAACGCCCGGCAATAAGGTGTCAAACGTTCTTGAATCGGTGCCAGTGCTTCCGCGTAATGCTGCCAGCGGCCCACCGCACGATGATAAACCGGTTTTGTGACCTCGTTGTAAGTCGGCGCAGACACAAATTTTTGACGCGCGGTTTCATAATAGTTCGCCTGTTGAGGATGCCAAGACAGCCCCAGGAATTCGGTGCTCCGGCGTCCTTCGGATTCCAGATTGCGCACAATGTCTTCGTAACGTGTTTCCAACCAATCGAAACCGTCCAGTTCCTTCAATCGCAACCAGACATCCATCAGTTCGGCATAGTGCCTGGCTGTCCGCTCAAGGCTCAGAAAGTTTGCGTTCGTCGTGTTCAACATCAGGTTCTGGAAAAAACAACTGACGATGACATCACGTGGATCGCGCAAAGCAATGATCACCTTCAAATCGGGAAATACCCGTAGCCACAGGTGTAGCAGCGCCGTCGGCGAAGGATTTTTGTCGAGCAATAACTCAGCGGCCGGAGCTCCCGCCCCTTCGCGCAAAAGGCTTTTGAAGTAACGCTGCTGGCAATTGGCGCGTTGGGCAGTGGTCAGGGCATTCAAGGCCTTCAGGGTCAACGCGGAGGACGCATCCGGCCGTGCAAGTTTCTCTGACACTTCCTGCACGAACGCCATCGGTTCATCAAAAGCGGCAATGCCTGGATGCGCCCCGAGGATTTGTTCCAGCAACGTCGTTCCGCTGCGCGGGTGGCCGCCCAAAAAAGCCAGGCGGTAACGACTCGCCACGGCGGAACCTTCGCGGCGCCAGCGCAGAATTGTCTCCGGCGTCAATGCGACCAGTAATTCACGGCGACGGCGGGCCGCCCGATCATAATCCTGTTCCATCTTCGCGATGTTGGCCGTCTGGCGCAACACCGCCTTCGCTTCAACCAGCCAACGCAGGGCTTCCGCATATTCACCGAGTGCATCCAACACCAAGGCGAGTTGATGGCGGCTGGAATATTTCACGTTCAAGTCTTGCGACCCGCGCTTGATCAAATCCCGCAGCAGCGTCTCAGCTTCCGTGCTTCGTCCTTTGCGATGCAGCAGGAGCGCCCTGACACATAATATCTGAGCGTCCTGCGGATGCCGGGCCAGGCAGGCCTCAACACATTCCCAGGCGTCGTCGAGCCGCCGCTCTCTTTCAAACCAATCGGCCAGACTAAGTTGCGCATGTATGGAAGACGGATCCGTGGCTACCGCCCGCTCAAAGCAAGCACGCGCTTTGTCCAGTCGCCGCAGTTGATGATATTGTTGGCCGAGCAAAACCCACATAGAAACATCCTGAGGTGCCAATTCAGCCGTGCGTTGAAAGGCCTGGTCCGCCTGGTCGAAGTCCAGCTGCCTGCCCGCCGCGAGGCCCAATTCAAACCACAATCCGGCCACGTCCGGGAATCTCTTCACTAATTCATGGTAGCCGTTGAGTGCCAGATCAGACCGACCCTTGAGCAGGTCCTGCTGCGCCTTTTGCCAGCGGGCAACATGGCGAGGTGAGCGCTGGAATTCTTCAAACTCGTTTGACATGAGCTTCGCCTCAAAAAATTGTTTCCAACGGAACCAAATGCAAACCGTCTTCAAAGTTTTTAATGCCCTCTTTTCCTCCGATCGTCCTGCCAACCAGTCACACTATTGCAGATTGCCGTTGCCCAAGAAATTTTAAATGCAAAGTGGCGTGCATCGTGTAAATGACCATAACCAAAACGGATTTGCATTCCAAGGGCGCGAAAAAGAGAGAGTGATTGAAAAGTGGAGCGAGCGAAGGGATTCGAACCCTCGACACTCACGTTGGCAACGTGATGCTCTACCAGGCTGAGCTACGCTCGCTTCCAACAAACTTGGAAGGCTACACCAGCCGGTGGCATTGGCAAGTCGGATTTCAACCCGGTTTGGCAGGATTACCCAGAACTGATCGGATAACCTTGAGCAAATCATCATGGTCAATCGGCTTATGGAAAAATGCCACAGCACCGCTGCTCGCCGCCCGTTCCTTGTATTTGGGATCTTCGCTGCCAGTGATGATAATGATTGGAATCTTTCGCGCTGCATCCAACCGATGGAACCATTCCATAACACGAAAACCGTCCCATGGCACGCCATCCACGGCTGGGGGGAAACCGATGTCGAGCAGAATCAAATCAGGATTTTCCTTGCGCGCAGCGGCGACGGCTTCGGCCCCATCCAACGCCGTAAAGACCTGATAGCCAGCCCCCTGCAGTTTCAGAGAAACTGTTTTAAGGATGATCTCGTTATCATCCACCACTAAAATTTTCTTTACAGATCCGGCTGCGGATTCAGCACTCATAATCGTCACTATCAAAGCTCGGTTCGCGTTTTCCCAAACTACAGTCTCAGTAAAAAATAACAAACCGCTCATGTCATGCAAAGCACATTTTATGCCCTTTGACTTCAACCCCTTCCACCGTGCTAAACTACGCGTGTGAGCAACATTTTCTACGTTCCAGGCGAACAACGAGCCGCGAGGGTCAACGACCTTTTCGCCGCCATCGCCCGGCGCTACGACTTGCTCAACGACTTGCAAAGTTTCGGCCTGCATCGGCGCTGGAAACGGCGCGTCGTCGAACTTGCCGCCGTAAAACCCGGCGACCGCGCGTTGGATCTGTGCTGCGGGACCGGCGATCTGGCGCTGGCACTCGCCAAGCGCGGCGCGGAAGTCATTGGCTTGGACTTCAGCGGGGCCATGCTCGCAATCGCGGAACAACGCCGTGAGAAAAACTCCAAACCTCAAATCCTGAAACTGAAATTCGTCCAGGGCGACGCCCAAGAAATTCCATTCCCTGACCAGTCATTTGATATCGTGATTGTTGGTTACGGTTTGCGGAACTTGGCGAGTTGGGAAACCGGTCTGGCCGAAATGTCACGCGTTGCCCGCCCGGGCGGCCGGCTCGTGGCATTGGATTTTGGCAAGCCGGCAAACGCCGCCTGGCGCGGGATATATTTCACGCACCTTGAAATCTCCGTGCCACTCCTGGGTTGGCTTTTTTGCGGTAACGCACAGGCGTATGCATACATCCTCGAATCCCTGAACCATTACCCGGCGCAGGCGGGAGTTGCAGCCAAAATGCGTGAATTAAAGCTTGCGAACGTGCGCGTCATCAATCTGCTTGGCGGCGCAATGGCCATCAACTACGGTGCGAAGCCGTTGTGAACGACAGTTCAATCGTTTGCAGCTCGCGCGCAGCGTCAACCTTTAATCTCGCCCACTGTCGGACGACGAGTCTGCGCGCGTGCCGTACCAGACTGTCGATTTTTTTATCGTCATGATCCGGGTCGTGGTGAAACAAGCAGAGTTGCCTGGCCCCGGCTTTCAACGCGAGCGCCACGGAATCATCCACGCACCCGTGTCCCCAGCCGACGTGCTTTTTGTATTCTGCCACATCATATTGCGAGTCGAGAACCAGCACGTCCACATCGCGCAGAAATTCAATCATCTCCTCGTCTTCCCCGCCCCGGCGAGATTCGGTGTCTGGAAAAAACGCCACCAGGCCATCGGGTGAACGCAGCCGGTAGCCGACGCACAGGCCGGGATGATTCGCACGCAGTGCCCGCACACAGACCGAGCCGATATTCAAATTGAAATCTTTGAGTTCCTCGATCTCAATGTTACTGGGCAATCTGGCGAACGGCACCGGGAAGTATGTGCTCTCCATCTGGCCGGTCAATGCATTGACCAGACCCTTGCGCGCCCCTTCCCCGCCGAGAATTCGCAGGCGGCAGCGTGGATCATAAATCGGCGCAAAGAACGGCAGTCCCTGAATATGATCCCAATGCGTATGCGTCAACAGCAACGTCAGATTCAAAGGCTGCTTTTTGAACTCCGTCAGCAATGCGCGGCCCAGTGCGCGTAACCCTGAACCCGCATCGAGAATGATGATGTCGTCGCCCGAACGAACTTCCACGCAGGATGTGTTGCCGCCGTAACGTACCGTGGCCGGTCCCGGTGTGGGGATCGAACCGCGCACGCCCCAAAATTTTACGCGGGTGGTGGTTTTGATGACGGCAATCTAGCGCAGCGGCGGCGGAAAATAAAACTGAAAACCGCTGTTCGTTCCATCGGGACATCTTGCATAAAACAGACGAGCAGGCTAATTTCCCGCGCTCCGGCGGGTTGGTAGCTCAGTCGGTAGAGCAGCGGCCTTTTAAGCCGTTGGTCCCGGGTTCGAGTCCCGGCCAACCCACCATATCGAAACTTGCCCCCGCTGAGTCTTGCCGCTTACCCTGCCCGCACAATGCGGCTGTTGGACCGATACTTGTTCCGCGAACTGCTTGCGCCGCTCGCATACTGCCTCGGCGGCTTTTTGATTTTTTGGATTTCTTTCGACGTTTTCAGAAGTCTGCCGGATTTTCAGGAAGACAAACTGCACCTGTTGGATGTCATCGAATACTACTTCGCCATGGCGCCGGAATTTATTGTGACCGTACTGCCCATCGCGCTCCTTCTGGCCCTGCTTTATGCACTCACTCATCACGCACGCTATAATGAAATCACCGCCATGCGTGCGGCTGGCGTGAGCCTGTGGCGGGTGTGCCTGCCGTATTTCGTCGTCGGTTTCCTAGCCGGCATTGCGCTGTTTGTGCTGAACGAATTTCTCGTCCCGCGCGACACGGATTGGGCAAACCAAATTCTCAATCGTTACGTTTACAAGGCGGAAGCCGAAGGCACGCAAAGCCATTTCACCGATTTTGTCAACCCTCGCGCCCACCGCCTGTGGCATTTTAGCGAATATCGCGTGAAGACGACCGAAATGTTCAATCCCATCGTGAATTGGGCCTTGCCAAACGGCTCAATCCGGCAACTGAAGGCAGACCGTGCAGTTCGCACGAATGGCGTGTGGACATTCTTTGGCGCAAAAGAGTTCGAACAAGCCAATGCCAGCGCGCCGTTGCTGCCAACACTGCAAACCAACATTCTGCCTATGCCGGAGTTTGATGAAACGCCGAAGGAAATCTTGAGTGAAATAAAAATCAGCAAGTACCAGGGTATCAATGTATTACACCAATCCGATATCCCCCTTACGGTCCTGGTGGCTTATCTCAAGTTGCATCCTGATTTATCCCGTGCTGATTCAGGCCAGCTATTAACAGAACTCCACGCCCGGCTGGCCGCGCCTTGGACGTGCCTGGTAGTCGTGCTCATCGCTATCCCGTTCGGAACGTCGTCGGGTCGGCGAAATCTTTTCGTTGGGGTGGCTGGCAGCATTTTCATCTGCTTTGCTTATATGGTAATTCAAAAGGTGACTTTGGCGTTGGGCTCTAGCGGCCACCTGCCTGCTTGGCTGGCAGCATGGCTGCCCAACCTGACTTTTGGCATAGTGGGTTTATGGATGACGGCAAGAGTAAGATGAATGGCTGACTTTTAATTTGAGCTTGAACGGCGGAGGTGCAGCAGGATGCTGACCGGCCGAAAACCCAGGATCTAAAACCAGGAGTTGAAAACAGAAACCGTGCACGATGAGCTTTCCAAACTGATGTCGCGTTATGAGCGGCTTAATTTGCTCTACCAGGTGAGTAACGTCATTCACTCCACACTTGAGCCGCAGGAAGCATTGCAGTTGATTGTTGGCGAGGCCGTGAGACTCATGCGTGCCTCGAGTGGTTCGGTGGTCTTGATTAACCCCACGACCGGTTTTCTGGAAATCCACGCCTCACAACATCTGCCAGCAGCAGCGGCTCGGCTCAAGTTGCGAGTTGGCGAAGGCATTACCGGCTGGGTTGCACGCACCGGCAAACCCGCACGGGTCGGTGACGTAACCCAGGATTCACGCTACGTCGCGGCGCGGCGCGGCGTGCGCTCGGAACTGGCTGTCCCACTGGAGGTCAACGGTGAAGTGCGCGGCGTGCTGAATGTGGACTCGGACCGAAAGAACGCCTTCAGTTCGGACGATCAGGAATTGTTGCAGGAACTTGCGGTGCAAGCGGCCAAGGTGATTCGCAATACCTGGCTTTACGAGCAATTACGATTAAAGGCGGCCCTGTTCGAGTCCCTGGCAAGTGTAAGCCGAACGATTAATTCCACATTGAACCTCGACGAGGCGTTGCGCGCCGTTACCCGCGAGGCTTGTCGGCTCATGCACGCCCGGATGTGCTCGCTGATGATGCTCGACGAAACCCGCGAGTGGCTTAATCTGCGCGCCAGTTACGGCGCTGGCGAAGCCTACCTTACCAAACCGCGTTTGAGTGTTGAGGAAAGCTTGCTCGGCGTTGTCGTGCGCCGCAAAAAGCCGCTGCACGTGGAGAATGTCCAGACGTCCAATCGTTATCAGAACGTCGAAGTCGCACGGCGGGAAGGCTTGGTTTCGTTATTGAGTGTTCCTCTGCTCTTTGCCGGGCAGGCCACAGGCGCGTTGAGTGTTTACACCGGCCGACCGTACAACTTTTCCAACGAAGAAGTCCGCATTTTAAGCGCGCTGGCGGAATTGTCCGGCATTGCCATCGAAAAAGCCCGGCTCTACGAACGCACAGTGGACGTTGAGGAACAATTGCGCCAAAATGAAAAGCTATCCGCCCTTGGGCTGCTGGCTGCCGAAGTCGCGCACGAAATCCGCAATCCCCTGACGGTGATGAAGATGTTATATCACTCACTGGATTTGAGGTTTCCCGCTGCCGATCCACGGGCAAAGGACGCACGGTTGATTGAGGCCAAAATCGAGCATTTGAATAAAATCGTGGAGCAAATTCTTGCCTTCGCCCGCACCACGGAACCGCAGCTGACTCCCGTGAATTTGAACGCGTTGATTGACGAACTCGGATTGCTGGTGCGTCACAAATTGGCCAATCAAAATATTGAATTTGTCCGCGACCTGCAACGCGACTTGCCCCTCGTGTTGGGTGACGCACCACAGTTGGAGCAAGCGTTCCTCAATCTCATTCTTAACGCGGCCGAGGCGATGCCTGCTGGAGGCAGGTTTGTCATAAAATCTTGCACTGTTCGTCCGCCGCTCGCGGCAGACAAACCGGCGCACGTCGCGATCGAATTTCGGGACAATGGCAGGGGCATGAGTGAAGAACTCCAGCGCCGTGCGTTTACGACCCTCCTGACAACCAACAAGCTTAAAGGTACTGGACTCGGTCTGGCTATTGTCGGGCGTATCGTTGAAACACACCGTGGCAATATTCAAATCAAGTCCCGCCCCAATCACGGCACTGTGATCACCGTGTCATTGCCAATCTAGCCAGCCCGATGCTCCGATTCGATTCCTTGACGACTTCAGCTCCCTCGCGATAGCTTCAACTGGGTTTTGATTGCGAAATTGTGCCCTCGCGATATTTTCTTGCCAGACCCGATTACCGGGTTTATGCGAAAGAGTACCTGATTGTATGAATCTTTCAAAACGAGAGTGCTGGATCCGCTTTCAAAAGTATTCCACCGATTTCCCTAAACTCGGTCTCCCGCCCTATTTGGGCCGTACGGGAGTGGACTCCTCCCTTTCTGCGCTCGCACTACAAACTTGCGGCGATGACGTTAGATGCATCGGTGCCGACTATTCCGATAGCACAACGTTTACAAATAACGTTATACCTTTTCGTGCCATAGCCAAAATGCAGTCAGTTAATATCACAAATAACGTTATAGCTAGCAACGATGCTCCAATTTTGCCATTCGACTGCAGCCTAGAGCTGTTTTCTGAATATCTGGAACGGTTAGTGACGGTGTTCCTCCATTACGATTTTGCTTATGCCTGGCCTGTCGCTAACGAGAACCTTATCGCTGTCACTGACACAGTCCGCGAAATGAAGCCCGCCGACGATGCTGAGCCCATTTTTAGCATCTACCAACATTTATCATCTAACGTAGACCTGAGAATCAAAGGACTCCCATTAAAATCAGGTTCTATTGCAGCATTTTTCTCAGAGTGAATTCCATCATGTTTGTCTATCCAAAACATTATGACGTGATTGTTGTCGGAGCCGGTCACGCAGGCGTCGAAGCAGCACTTGCTGCAGCACGTATAGGCTGTCAGACACTGCTCTTGACTATTAATATAGATACTATCGGTCAAATGTCGTGTAATCCAGCCATCGGAGGCTTGGCAAAGGGGCACTTGGCTCGGGAGATCGACGCGCTTGGCGGAGAAATGGGTATAGCGACGGACCTGACGGGATTGCAATTCAGAATGCTGAACACAAAGAAAGGGCCGGCCGTTTGGGCTCCTCGAGCACAATGCGACAAGAAGGCTTATCAGTTTAGGTTGAAGTGGATATGCGAATCTCAGCTAAATCTCGATGTAAAGCAAGGCCAATCTTCAAAGATTCTTCATAAGGATGGTCAGGCGTTCGGAATCGAGACGACATTAAATGTACAATTTCTAGGGACGACAATTGTCATAACCACAGGAACATTCCTTCGCGGCTTGTTACACATTGGTTCCAACCGCCAATCGGGAGGACGCTCTGGTGATGCTGCTGCTATGGACCTTTCATCGTCTCTCAAAGAACTCGGGCTTGAGCTAGGACGGTTGAAGACCGGTACACCACCACGTCTATTGCGCCGCTCCATTGATTTCTCAAAGATGGAAGTCCAGTCTGGTGACGAGCCAGTTCCATATTTTACGTTTTGGAAAGACGATTTGTTCCACGTGGAACATTCTTGGAATAAGTCCAACATCAACGGATGCTCAGAGACCAAGTATCCTCCTGGTTCGATCCTATATAGGATAAACGGACAAATGCCTTGCTTTATAACAGTTACAACATCAAAAACTGCTGCAATAATTCGTGAAAATCTCTATAAATCACCTCTTTATGCGGGTATAATCGAGGGAATAGGTCCTAGATACTGCCCGTCCATCGAGGATAAAATCGTCAAGTTTCCTGAAAAAGAAAGGCACCAAATTTTTTTAGAGCCAGAGGGGATTGGAACAGATGAATTCTATGTGAATGGCTTCTCTACCAGTTTGCCGTTCGACGTCCAGTACGAACTCGTGCGGACAATCACTGGATGTGAGAATGCCGAAATTCTGCGTCCAGCTTATGCCGTGGAATACGATTTCGCCTTTCCTACGCAACTCTACCCGTCGCTCGAAACGAAAGTGTGTCGAAATCTTTTCCTGGCAGGTCAAATAAATGGCACATCTGGCTATGAGGAAGCTGGAGCACAAGGGCTCATGGCTGGTATCAACGCGGCGCGCCGAGCTATGGGACTCGGCTCCATTGTTCTGCAACGCCACCAAGCATATATTGGCGTTCTGATCGATGATTTAGTTACGAAGGGAACGACCGAACCTTATCGAATGTTTACTTCCAGAGCCGAGTATCGCCTCTTGCTTCGTCAAGATAATGCAGACCTGCGCCTTGCTGAAATCGGCCACGAAATTGGATTATTGCCAGACCGCAACTTTCGGAAATTTCAAGAGAAGCAGGAGATTATAAACACAGAGATAAATCGTTTATATAAAACGTATTACAATTACTCATCTCTGGCTAAGATACTTTCACGTCCGGAACTTACTTACAGGGCGTTGCCAAGTCGCAATGATACGTTACCCGACGAGGTACTTCAGCAAGTAGAAATCACCGTTAAATATGCCGGATATATCGGGCGCCAAGCGATGGAGGTTGAAAAATTCAAGAGCTTAGAGGAGAAAACTATTCCGGACACATTCGACTTTTCAACAGTCCCCAGCCTGCGCTTAGAAGCTCGCCAAAAGCTTACAAAAATTCGTCCGACCACTGTCGGCCAAGCCGCCCGTATTTCCGGGGTTTCGCCAGCAGATGTCAGCATACTGATGGTCAGCTTGAAGCGATGGGGAGCGACAAACACACAAAATGCTAAATCCTTGAAGGACGAAATCTACAGCTCCTGTGAATTAGAACACGAAGAATAGGAAGCGGTGGCTGTCCGGCCTGGATTCGAACCAGGACAGAGGCCTCCAAAGGGCCTAGTGCTACCGTTACACCACCGGACAAACCGCACGAACACTAGACTTTTCAGCCGAACGACGCAAAACGAAAATTGCCAGGAAAGAAAGGTTTACGAGCGAAAGAAAGTTTGCCCGCAATATTCCTTGCCGTCACAATACCCTCGTTTGCAATGAACAACGTCTCAAGTGTGTCAAGTTCGACTGTTGCGGGGGCTACTGCTCCAGTTTCGGTTACGCGCGATTTCTCCAGCCCGATCCAGCGGCCTAAAAGAGGACCGTTCCAGTTGATCGGCGAGGTTCTGCATCACGGCGGACCGGGCTACCTTCAGTTTGCCATTACCAATATTTGCAATGCCGATTGCGATTTCTGTGGATTCGCACGGTCAAAATTTGATCCCAAGGCACGGCGTAGCGTTGCGTTGCCGGACGCCCGTAATGCCATTGACGTCGCGTCAAAAAATCACATCGGTTACCTGCTTTTTGTTGGGGGCGAACCGATGGTGCATCGCGACCTGCGCGCCATGACACGGTATGCAACGGAACGCGGAATTCATCCGATGATTTGCACCAATGGCGGTTTATGGACCGAAGAAAACATGCGTGGTCTGGCCGACGACGGCTTAACCAGCGTCATCATGTCCATTGATGCGCACGATACGGCCAGACACGAAAAAAATCGCGGTTTACCGGAGGTCTGTAAAAAAATCAAGCGCGCCAACGAATTCTTTCACTCAGCAGGCATTCAAACGACCGCCAGCATCACGGCGAGCCGATTGATTGAGGATTACGACAAGCTGCCAGTTTTTCTTGAATCGCTCGGCTTCAAGAGTTGCACCTTCAGTTATCCGCTCACGTCTTTGGCCAGCAGTTATCTCAGTTTCAGCAATAGCGGGCTGGTGAATTATTCCAAGGACGAACTCATCGCACTGTTCGAGAAAATTAAACGAATGAAACAACGCAGCAGTTTTCCGGTTGTTAATCCAATGGAATCGCTTAGGGAGATGCAACGGCATTTGCGCGGCGAACGGGAAAAATTCGGCTGTCTGGGCGGGTACAAGTATTTCTATCTCGATTGGAATCTCGATTTGTACCGTTGCCATTTCTGGGAAAAACCGATGTGCAAAGTTCATGAATGGGACGAATCAAAACTCATCCGGGACGGCTGCACCCGCTGCATGATTGATTGTTATCGCGATCCAAGCGTGCTGCAATTCGTGGCCATCAGCGCCAGTGATGCCTGGAAGCATTTAAGGCGTGGTAAATTGCTCTCCGCTGCCAAAAGCGTTCTGGATTCACGCAATTTGACTTCGCTCAGAGCCGTTTGGGAAGACCGCAAATGGATCAGCGGCGTGTAATCCCTGCAAATTCCCCCTTGTCATCCGGCTCGTTCGTGATAATGTTGCACCCCTTTTTATGAAGACGGACATTCATCCGAAATATGTGGACGCGGAAATCCGTTGCGCTTGCGGTAATGTGATCAAGACCCGCTCCACCAAGCCTGTGATTATCGTCGGCATCTGCAACGTTTGCCACCCGTTCTACACCGGTCAGCAGAAGTTTGTGGACACAGCCGGACGTGTGGACAAATTCCAGCAACGCCTCGCCAAGACGCAAGCTGCGCAGGCTGCTGCCACCGCGAAGAAGAAGAAAAAATAGCTTTTCGACAATCACCGCCCGCCATCCTGACCTCCGGGGTTGTGGGCGGTATCTTTTTCTGCGATGCGACCGCCGAACCATTTGTGAATTAAGATTTGTGATCAGCGCGCGAAAGTGAAGCCGACATGGAACTGCGTCCGCACATCGAAAAATTCCGCAAACGCTTCGTCGATGTCGAAGCTGCGTTGAGCGACCCAAAGGTTTTCGACAACCCGCAGCGCGCACAGGAATTATCCCGTGAATACGCCCGGCTCAAGGAATTGCTGGCGTGTGCCGAGAATTATTTGAAAGTGCTCGCCGAGCTGGAGCAAAATCGCGCGCTGCTCAAAAGCGAGCCACCAGAATCTGAACTTGCCCAAATGGCCCGCGCGGAGGTTGCGCGGCTGGAAGCAGTCGAGAAACAGTGGGCACAACAAATTCAATTCGGTATCTTGCCACCCGATCCAGCGGATTCACGCAACACCATCATCGAAATCCGCGCCGGTGCCGGCGGTCTGGAATCTGCACTGTTTTCCGCCGATCTTTACCGCATGTTCACGCGCTACGCCGAGGCGCGCGGCTGGAAAGTCGAGACCATGGATTCCAGCCCATCCGACCTCGGTGGCTTCAAGGAAATTATCTTTTCCGTGACCGGAACAGATGTCTTTAAGCGACTTAAGTACGAAAGCGGCGTGCACCGCGTGCAACGCGTGCCAGCAACTGAAGCACAGGGGCGTATTCACACGAGTACTTGCACCGTCGCCGTCCTCCCTGAAGCGCAGGAAGTGGATATCGAAATCAAGCCGGAGGAACTGGAAATCACCGTTTGCCGGGCGTCAGGTCCTGGCGGGCAGGGTGTGAACACGACTGATTCTGCCGTCCAAATACTGCACAAGCCAAGCGGTTTGATTGTGCGCTGCGCTGACGAACGTTCGCAGCAAAAAAACAAAGCCAAGGCGATGAAGGTGTTGCGTTCGCGCCTGCTCGACAGGAAAATCGCTGAGGAAAATGCGAAGTACGCTGCGCAACGCAAAGCGCAGGTCGGCACTGGTGAACGCAACGAACGCATCCGCACCTACAATTTTCCCCAAAACCGGGTCACGGACCATCGTATCGAACTGACCTT
>Ga0335078_10004834_pt1 | contig 19910 bp, 17 predicted proteins | sample Lox_Sample_32_FD_206711 | JGI IMG/M metagenome (GOLD analysis project Ga0335078, IMG submission 206711) | Soil microbial communities from Loxahatchee National Wildlife Refuge, Florida, United States - Lox_Sample_3.2 | ecosystem: Environmental > Terrestrial > Soil > Wetlands | place: USA... | reverse complement strand
TGATGGTGTTCTGTAACCCTAGCGCGGCGGTGCGTGCTATGCACGGGGACGAACCAACACGGAAAGCGGGCGATGCCAAATTCAGAATCACCCAAGGAGCGCATTATGATTTCGGAGAACAATCTGGAAGGAGCTAAGAGGAGGCACCAGAATTTCCTCAGGACTCCGCGTGATCGCGCCTGGCGAGCTGCGGTAGGTTCTGTTGTCGGTTTGTTATTGTTGTTTGGAGCGGCGGTGGTGGCGGCTCCCAGCCCATCCTTCGCCGTGGACATTGGGGTCTCGATACGCGTTGGCCCGCCTCCCCTGCCTGTCTACGACCAACCGCTGTGTCCTGGCTCTGGCTATATCTGGACTCCGGGCTATTGGGCATACGATCCCGTGGAGGGTTACTACTGGGTTCCCGGAACGTGGGTGATGGCGCCCGAGCCGGGTCTCCTATGGACTCCCGGATATTGGGGTTGGAGTGGCGGGTTTTTCCTCTGGCATGCAGGGTACTGGGGCCCTCACGTCGGTTTCTACGGCGGAGTCAATTACGGCTTCGGCTACACCGGGGTTGGTTACGAAGGGGGCTACTGGAAGGGCCGGGATTTCTACTATAACCGTGCGGTCAATAATGTTAATGTGACACATATCACTAACGTATATAACCGGACGGTAGTGAAAAACGTAAATGTCACGCGAGTCAGCTACAATGGCGGCCCAGGCGGTTTGAACGTGCGGCCCACTTCCGCCCAGACGTCGGCAGAGCACGAACGGCACGTCGCCCCCACATCCGTGCAGAAGCAGCATCAGAACCTTGCCCGCCAGGACCGATCGCAATTCGCTTCTGTAAACCATGGCAAACCGGCGGTAATGGCTTCGCCCCGGCCGAGCGAATTCCGCGCGGGCAATACGCCTAGACCGGCCAGCAGCCAGGCCATGACGCAACACCACCCCGTTCATACAGCGCCAAGCAACGCGCGGGTTGAACACTCGAATTCCGCTGGCGGCGCCGCACATCCGTCCAGGTCGGCGACCCTTCCACAAAATCGCAATTCTGAGAGACCGCAAGCGAGCGGGAACGCGCGTCCTTCGCATTCGTCCAGGTCGGCGACGCCTCTACAGAATCGCAATTCTGAGAGACCGCAAGCGAGCGGGAACGCGCGTCCCTCCAATCCGTCCAGAGCGGCGACGCCTCCGCAGAACCGCAACGTTGAGAGAGCGCAGGGCAGGACTCCCAATGTCGAACCCAGGCAGACACGCACGCAACCGTCGCAGGCGGCGCCAACCCGCAAGCCTGAAAATGCTCCTCGGCCTCAGGTTCACGAGGAACGTAAGGCCAACCCGCCTGCGGAAAGGAAACCGGAGCGGCGCGAACCCGAACCGCACCGCTAGATCTCGGCGAGTGGTCACTTTGGCGTCAGCTTGGTGTGCAACCGATATAATCTGATGGAGGCCCGCAAGTACGGGCCTCCCTCGGCTCTGAATCCAACCCCTTGGCTCTCCACCCCGCGAGCCTCTCCCTACTAAGGAGGGGCAATCAATCCAGCATTACCCCGCTTTCAAGGCCGCGCGCGCGGCCTGGCAACATTTACACTCCCTTCACATCTAAGTTAACAGGGTTGGAAGCGCTCGCGGAACGGTGCTCTAAATTGGTTGGGAGGAAAAGGCTCCGCCTGCGCAGGAGGCGACCGGTGAGGTCCGACTTAACCGCCCAATTGCAAGGCGTGTTGCGCGCCGCAGTTCGAGGGCTCCGGAAGTTTGCCTACCGCGTTCCAGCTTCCCACGCACCGATTGAGCAACCGGCCTCGCGGCTGCGCCTGGGTCTAGCGCTGGGGGGTGGATTCGCCCGCGGCCTCGCCCACATCGGAGTTCTAAAGGCATTGCTCGACAACCAGATTGCAATCGACAGCGTGGCCGGCACCAGCATCGGCAGCATCGTAGCCGCAGGACTGGCGAGCGGCTGCAGAACTGACGAGATGGTGGCGGCAGCGCGGAAAGTGCGTTGGAGTAACTTCGCCCGCTGGACGTTCCCGCGTCTCGGGTTTGCAACTAACGAACGAATGGAAGCATTCCTATCGAACGCCCTGCATTGCCGAGCCTTCGAGCAGCTCAAGATTCCGTTGGCGATTGTGGCCGCCGATCTCAAGACCGGCGAGGAGGTCATTTTTCGGGAAGGAGACGCGCCAGTTGCAGTTTTCCGGGCTTGTTTGTGCCCATTGCGTACCGCGGGCGGCTGCTCGTCGACGGCGCCATCGTGAATAGCGTTCCGGTATCCGCGCTTTCCGGAGTGGACGTGATTGTCGCAGTTCACATCCGGAGCGCCGCCCTCGAGCGAGGCCCGACGAATCTGTTCGAAATCGTGGGCGAGTCCTTCCGAATCACTCAGAATCTGAACCAGTCGAGTTGGAGGAATCGCAGCGATCTGGTGATCGAGCCGGAACTGAAGGATTTCCGGTGGGATGATTTCGGGCGAGCCGGCGAGCTGATTGCTGCGGGCGAGATGGCCGGGCGGCAAGCTCTCCCGGCATTGCGCGAACTGTTGCGGCAGCAAAAGGTTGCGGTGATCCGCAGGCCTCAACCGCGGCGCGTCACGTTGCCTACTACTTCGGCTCGATGGCGCCGGCTTGCCTGACAACCCAGACCCGCCGCCCCCCCGAGAATCAAGGTGATTCCCGTTAAAACGTGAGTCCATGGGACTTGACGATGGGCCTTGGCTTCCGCCGGGGTGATCTCGAGAGGGAGGGCCTACAGGCCGGCGGCCCTCCTCAGAACGTCCGATTCGAGAGGTTCTCAGCACCTGCTAAAAAGAATCCGGGCGCCGGAAGGTGTTCGGCGAGCACCAAACCCTCCCCAGCGGCATCAAATTAGACGGGGCACCCACGAAAGGGGAACATCCATGAAGCCAAGCCACAGACGCTTTTTGCGCGACAATCTGTTAGGAATCAGCCTGACGCTTATAGGCATTCTCTGCATGGCGGCAGTGACGATCACCTATATCGAACGCAGCGGCCACCCCCGGTTTGCAAGCGCGGCTGGGAAAGCGCTGGATGGGCCGAATATCGACGCCTTGCGGACGCTTAACAAGGCTTACGAGCAGATCGCCCAGTCTATGACCCCGTCGATCGTCTCGATACAATCGACCCAAGTTGTTAAAACGCAGATGTCTCCGTTTTCCTCTGACCCGTTCTTCCGGCAGTTCTTTGGACCACAGGGCCAGGTTCCGCGCGAGCAACGAGAACACGCCCTCGGCAGCGGAGTGCTGGTTTCTGCCGACGGATACATCCTGACCAATAACCACGTGGTCCGTCACTCGACGTCGATCAAGGTGATGCTTTCGGACACGCGCTCCTTTGACGCAAAAGTCGTGGGAGCTGACCCCCAGACGGACGTTGCCGTGGTCAAGATCGAGGGCAAGAACCTGCCGGAGGCGGCTTCCCTCGGCGACTCGTCCAACCTGCATGTGGGTGATGTGGTGATGGCCTTCGGGAATCCTTTCGGCCTCAATTTCACCGTGACCCGCGGTGCAGTCAGCGCGTTGAACCGCTCGGAAGGCGGCATTGAAGACATTCAAAACTTCATTCAAATAGATGCTCCTATCAATCCCGGTAATTCCGGCGGCGCGCTGGTGAACGTCGATGGCCAGGTGGTAGGCATCAATACCGCTATCCTGAGCGGCGAAGGCGGTATGGGTGGAGAAGGCGGATTTATCGGCATCGGCTTCGCAATCCCGATCAACATGGCCAAGCACGTCATGGACGACCTGATCAAGAACGGCAAAGTCACGCGGGGTTACTTGGGGGCCCAGATCAAGAGCCTGGACGAAGGCGTGGCGCGTGCTTTCAAGGTGCCTGACACGTCCGGAGCCATCATTGAGGACGTGAGTCCCGGTGGACCCGCCGGCAAGGCAGGCTTGAAGAACGGCGATGTGGTCCGGAAGTACAACGGGCAGCCCGTGGCCGACTCCGGCCAACTGGTTGCTATGGTGACCGATACGAATCCCGGGACTACGGTGAAGCTCGACATACTCCGGGACGGCCAGCCCATGACCATCCAGGTGACACTGGGCGAACGTCCCGCGGACCTGAACGTTCACGCCGGTCTCGGCTCAACTCCCTCGCAAGGGACACTGCAAGGGGTCTCGGTTCAGGCCTTGACTCCGGAGATTCGCCAGCAGTTCGGCCTGCCGGCGGACGAGCAAGGCGTAGTCATCAGCAACCTTGATCCGGAGAGTCCGGCGGCGCAGTCGGGATTGCAGCCGGGAGACGTGATTGAGGAAATCGATCACCGACGAGTGAACTCCGTCGCCGATTTCCAGCGGTTGGCCGCTCAGGCCAAGGGCGACACACTGCTGCGCATCAACCGGCAGGGGAATGGGGCGTTCATCGTCGTATCCCCGAACTCAGGCGGCGGCGACAATCAGCAATAGCACGCAACCGTCCCGCGACCGCGAAAGAAGGCGCAGTCGCGGGACACCGCCCTTTCAGGGCTGAGAGGTCCCAGGCACTGACCAGCCCACACTTAGACACTACGTTATTTCGCGACGCAATACATGTTACAGACGCTTCGGATGACAGGGCACACCTCGCCTCAGGCTGGCAGTGGAGCGGATTCACCACCTGGGAAACGGGCATTCCCTTCAACGCGACCCTCGCTGCGTGATTCGGGTCGCACTTCGGCGGGCTGAGACAGGGTTGAAATCGATTGGGTTTGGGCGCGTAGAGAACCCGGACACCTGACTGAGGTCAATGGCAAGCCTGCGGCCTTGATGGCGGACTCGACGTAGGGGGTGCCCTTGTGGCCGCCCTGGTGAACCACAAGGGTCACGCGCGCCTACGATCAACCCCAGAGTCGCGTATGCCATTTTCCAGTGACCATACGGAGTTGAGACGAACCCTTTACCCAAGCTTGCGGGGGCTTACTGCGCCGGGTTTGCTGGATTCGGGCGCGAGGCTGGAGGCCGCGCGCCGTCTGCGGTGCGGGGCCCGTCGCACCCGACGCGAGATGTTGCTGACGGCGCGCGGCAATGATTTCGAAAAGCAGTTGGTCGCGGTCCTGGCTCGAAATCGCCAAGTCCCGCAGCCGGGCGTTTCCATCCTTGGAATGGGACTTCAATAAGGGCTTCAGATGCGGATAGCTTTGAACTAAATCTGAGACCTTTTCCTCGATGGATACCGCGATGCCCGGCGAGACAGTCGAGCGGCCTTCGCCCGTGGCGCGCGGAACCGAGTAGCGATAAGCGCCCCGCGAATTGCTTGTGTCGATGTAGCCAGACTGCATCCAACCGCCTTCGTCTTGCATTTGCCTCACCTCGGTACCTCGTGCCCACGAGCGACGCCGTTCAGGCCAGTATCTTTGGAGCCTCACCCCGTGACACGCACCGGACGCTGCCGGCTGTCAGTGAAGCGCGCCCGGCTGGGAAGCCGGGCGCACCTCCCTTCCCCTACCTGCCAGTTGTTACCAGACCCTGCTCCTCCCGCAATCTGGCCACGCCCAGAGAGCACGCCTTCAACGTCCAACCCTAAATTCGATCCGCTTCGAACTCTCGAAGATCCTGCTTCCGGCTCACGAGGTTAATCACTGCTTGCTGTTCCGCCAACTTAGTGAGTTTCGCGTTACTCGGAATGTGTATACGTGGGTTATTGAAAGTCTCCGTGCTCCCCTTTCAGCCAACTCCCTGCTAAGGGGAGCACGGAAAAAAACTTTTCACATGCGGCCGCTTGTCTAATGACTACCTAGCATTTTCCAAAGCATAATCTCGTGGTTGGAACGATGCTACTCGGAAATTTCCCAGTTTTGAGAGGAGAAAATACCAGGGGAGGTAAGAGGCTTAAACTTATGTCGGCTGGATGATGCCGTGGGTTATAGCATAGGTGGTCAACTCGGCGATAGTGCGGACACCTGTAGCCTCCATGATGCGATATTTGTGGAACTCTACCGTTCGAGTCGAGATGCTCAACGCGGCCCCGATTTCCTTGGGTGATTTCCCTTCCGCGAGGAGCTGAAGGACTTCCCTCTGCCGCGAGGTGAGTTCTGCCTTAAGATCCTCCGGATGGTTACCCTTTGCCATGAGCGAGTTTAAAACATCGCCCGCGACGAGCGGGGAAATATAGGTCCTCCCCCGCCGCGCCTCTTGAATGGCGGTTATGATTTCCGAGGGCGGGGACCGTTTCAAAACATAACCGGAAGCGCCGGCCTGAAAGGCAGCGGTGGCAAAGGTCGCGTCGTCGTGCATGGTGAGAAACACGATCTTCGGAGCGTGCGGCATTTTTCGGATCCGCCGAGCAGCCTCGATGCCGTTCAGCGACGGCATTGAGATGTCGGCAACAATGACGTCTGGCTGCAACCGGGCGACCGCTTCAATCAACTCCCGGCCGTTATCGATGAGTCCCACCACTTCAAAATGCGGCTCGAGGAGGCGGCGCAATCCCTCGCCAAACATGAGGTGATCATCCCCTAACAGAACCCGTGCACGTCCCATAGCTGGTCGCCTGCCGCCCCCGGGTGACCTTATCCTTGAAGGCAGGCCCTCCGTGCTCTATGAGTGCGATCTCGTCCGGCACAGCAGCGCCGGTTTCGAGAGTGGTGATTATATTCAAAAACGCCGCGGTTTGCGAATCCGAGTTGGCAAGCGAGGGGGTGAGATTAAGGGGCAAGAGGAGAGTGGGCGACAAAGTGTCTGTGGTACCGGCGGCTCTGGGATTGTTGTGCTTCCAGCCGTATTTCCGGTCCTGCGTTATATCCTTTATCCTTTAGGTTTTTTATGGCGCTTTGGGGTGGTCCTGGAATGGACTCCCACCCAATTCCGTTTGAGCGACGGCCGCGCCCTTGCCGCGCTGCGCCCGTCTCATTGCCGACTGAATCATCATAAACTCGCCCACGTTTTCGAGCGCCAGCATTCCGACCAATTCTCCGTTGTGCTGCACCGGAAGCGACCGGCAACGGCAGCGCTGCAACACCTGAACGGCCTGCTCGAGCATGTCGTGGGAGTCGACTGTCTCGAGGTCCCGCCGCATCGCGTCACGCACATGTTTTCCGGTTCCATCCTGGGCAATGGCGCGCATCAGGTCTTCCCGAGTCAGGATGCCCAACACGTGCGTGCCGAACACCACCGGAAAGTCCTGCTGCCAACCGGAAAGAATATGTTCCACCGCCTGGTCCAGCGTGTCGTCCGGCAGCAAAGTCTGGTAGTCCGTTAACATCACCCGCTGCACAGGAATGCCACCGAGCGAACTGCGCATTTGCACCATCCCCGCTTCGCCACTGGCGCCCATCCACACGAAGAGGGCGATGAATAGCAGGAAAGGATCGAAGAACAAGCCGAGGAATCCAAAAACAAAGGCGATTCCCTGGCCGACATGCGCGGCCGTCTGAGTGGCGTCCGTGTAATCCATCCGCTTGGCCAGCAGGGCGCGGAGGACGCGCCCTCCATCCATAGGAAAAGCCGGAATCAGGTTGAACAGCACCAGCCACACGTTCACCGCGATCAGACTGGCAAAAAAGTCGTGTCCTGTCCAACTGATCGTCCCGGCCTGCCGCAGGCTAGGCAACCGGCCGGCCAAAGCGAGCGCCACAAGCAGCGCCGCGGCAATCACGACGTTCACCGCCGGCCCTGCCACCGCCACCAGCAGTTCCTGGTTCGGGTCTTCCGGCATGCGCTCGAGTCGCGCCACCCCGCCGATGGGCAGCAGCACGATGTCGCGTGTGCGAATGCCGTACCGGCGCGCCGTGAGCGCGTGCCCAAGCTCGTGCAGCACAATGCAGGCGAAGATTACCAGAACGAAAAAAACCCCGAACATGGTTTGATCTATGTTGTGGCCTTGCGTCCAGTTGACCACTACAATGAATCCCACCAGGAGCAGGAAAGTAGCGTGCATGTAAAGATCGATCCCCGCCAACCTGCCGATTTTCCACGCCCAGCGCATAAGATGAACTCCTCTTTAATATGATATCCCCATAGAGGAAATAGTTGCGAAAAAGAGGGAACTGGGGTAGACGCGCCAGGCGGTTGAGGGGTGAGCCACGTACTGGCCGCGGATTGGGCGTCCACAACGGGGCCCCTGCAGGATTCGACATCCGCTGGTGGGACGGTTCTCGAAGTGCTCCGGCACAGCTCGAACCATCCTGACCTTCCTTCAACCTGAGCGGCGAGGACCCCGAAACATAACCTCAAGCGCTCGACGCGCATCTAAAGCTATGGCCGGGAGCAGTCAAGCTCGGGCAGCCTTATGACAAGGGAGCGCATCAATGAAATGCGGATTCCGAGTCTATAGCTTGTTTGCCGTGGCGGCGGCTCTGGTCTTCGCGGTTTGCGGTTGGAGCCAATCGAGCCCAGATCAGAAACCGGCGGAGACGCCGAAAGCTCCTCATTCCGCGAAAAGGACTACCGGACCAGGAAAAGAAATGGGAAAGGGCAGCGCAGACATCGGGAAGGGTGTGGGCAAGGGGACGGGAGACTTGGCTAAAGGCACTGCGGGGAGCGTCGGGAATCTGGCGCACGGAAACGTGGCCGGCGCCGGAGCCTCGCTGGGTAAGGGCGCTGCCGGATTCGGAAAGAACACTGCGGTTGGCACGACCAAAGGGGTCGGTAAATTAGGTAAAGGACTTGGCGGAGAATTCAAGAAGCTCGGCGGCAAGTCAAAAACGAAAGAGACGGAGAAAGCCCAGAAGCAATGACAGACCGAGCTGGCGCAGAGCAAAGCTCCGCGGACTTTCTTGATTAAAGCGCTGCCAAAGCACGGTGCTTCGCTCCGCGCCCGCCTCGGATGGTCGTGCCACCTCAACGTGAGTCACTACGGATCGGCCTTTCGCGGCGTCAACCACGCCAACAAATCAGCTTCAACTCGGTCATCTCCTCGACCGAGAAATGCGGACCCTCGCGGCCGATTCCACTCTTCTTGACTCCGCCGTAGGGCATATGATCGGCGCGATAGGCGGGGACATCATTCACGATGACGCCCCCAACGTGCAATTGGCGGGCGGCTTGAAACGCCTTGCCGATGTCTCTTGTGCAGATGCCGGCCTGCAAACCGTAGTCGCCCGCATTCACGGCCGCGATGGCATCCTGTAGGTGCCGGTAGGTATGCAGGGCGACCACCGGGCCAAAAACCTCCTTGCAACACACCTCCAGTTCGGGTGAAACATCAGCGAGAACGGTCGGCTCGAACGTCGCGTTCTGCCGCCGGCCGCCCGTAAGCACACGCGCCCCGCGGCGCCGCGCGCGCTCGATCCAGGCTTCCACCCGCTCGGCTTCTCCCACTGTAATCATCGAGGAAATATCGGTGCTCTCCTCGAGGGGATGGCCGAGCTTGAGTTTTTGCGTCGCCGCGATAAATCGCTCTGTGAAAGTCTTTTCAATATCTTCGTGGATGTAAATATTCTGCACCGAAATACAGACTTGACCGGAATGCGAGAAGCTACCCGTGACACAGCGTGGAATCATGGTATCGAGATCGGAATCGGCCTCGAGGATCACCGAGGAATTCGAGCCCAACTCGAGCGTTACTCGCCGCAGGCCGGATTGCGCGCGGATCTGTTCGCCCACCGGCACGCTGCCCGTAAAGGTGATCATTGCCACGCGCGGATCGCCCGCGAGTTGCCTTCCCACCGTCTCTCCCGGTCCGGTAACGACGTTGTAAGCGCCCTTGGGCGCGCCCGCCTCCTGAATCAATCGCCCCAGACGCAGCGCACTGAGCGGCGTGTTTTCGGATGGCTTGTGGACTACGCTGTTGCCGCCCGCGAGGGCAGGGCCGATCTTGTGCAGGGCCAGGTTCAAGGGAAAATTGAAAGGAGTAATTGCGCAGATTATGCCCAGAGGCTCGCGCACCGTCATGCCCCATCGTCCTTTTCCGGCGGGCGCCGCCTCCATCGGAATCACTTCGCCGCGAAGATTCCTGGCGGCGTCCGCGGAGGCGAGCAAGGTTTGTTGGCCGCGGTCGACCTCAACGCGCGCCTCGCGAATTGGCTTTCCGGTTTCATAGCAAACGAGCTGCGCAAATTCCGCGGCGTCGCGCTCCAGCAATCGGCGCATGCGGTCGAGAAGTTCGGCGCGCTCGTACTGAGTGAGGCCGGCCATCGCCGACGCTCCCGCCTCTGCCGCCGATACAGCGCGCTCTGTTGCCGCCGCATCCGCTTCGTAAGCTTCCCCCACCGGCGTGCCATCGTAAGGCAGCCGGATCGTGCGCCGCGCTTGTGTGCGCACGCACTCGCCACCGATCATCATCGGGAATTCCTGATTTTCGATCGCCGCGGTCCTCATAACACGGCCTCCTTATCCTGCTGGCGGCGCATCCCAACTGCGCGGAAGGTGTGACGAAATAACCTGGCCCTGTCATCCTGAGCTAAGCGAAGAATCTGAATTTGGTTGTTCTCAAAGAGATAAATGCAGATTCTTCGCTTCGCTCAGAATGACAGACGATCTTTTCACACCTTCGCATTCCGCAGTCGAAGGTCGGGTGGAAAGACCCACCATCCACGCTTCTCGATGGGATGCCGCCCCACTCTCCAGTGTAGCGCGTTTATTGGATCCGCTGCGACCACCCGCCCCGCCATTTGACTTGAACCGACGCCGTCGATATCATCCAACTGTACAGGTTTGCGGGCGTGTAGCTCAGGCGGATAGAGCAACGGATTTCTAATCCGTGGGTCGGGGGTTCGAGTCCCTCCACGCCTGCCACGTTCTCATGTGTTTTCTGCGACTTAGGGGCCATCTAATTCAACCTACCGTGCGTTGGGGTGCATCAGAGGTGCATTTTCGGTCGTCTGATCGTGCTTGAGGCTTCCGACTTCGAGGGAGGCCCAAATGGATGAATCGCCACAAATGGAGAAACAGATCGTCGCTTTGCGCGCGGCCTACGCGGCATTCAATCGGGGAGATATTGATGCGGCAGTGGAACCCCTCGATGCTCAGATTGAATGGAGCGAACCTGCGGAATTCCCCGGAGGCGGTACGTACCAGGGGCGCGAGGGGGCCAAGCAATATCTGGCGCAATCACGTGCCGCATGGGCTGAGGTGATCAGCGAACCGGAACAATTCATTACCGCGGGCAGCCGGATCGTGGTTTTTGTTTATGCGCGGGTTCGACCCAAGGGTAGCAATGAGTGGCAGGAGGTACGACTCGCGGGCGTCTATACCTTCCGTCATGATAAAGCGATTCAGATGCGAGCCTTCGCTGACCGGCAGGAGGCTCTGCGTTGGGCCGGACCCAAGGTCTCAAGTCGCTGAGAATCCCTTCATGCTAAGCCAGGGGCACAACCGGCGGCACACTTGCCGGTCGGAAGTCAGAGGCTTCAGCAGCGTTGTCACCTCCGCTGTTGCTCCGATGGCTACCGGGTGGAGCGAACCAGTTCCCGGGCGGGATTCTCACTCGCTGTGGATCGGCGCCTTTTCACGGCGCACCAATAAGTTTACGCTACCACGCCGTTCCGACTAGTTTTTCTACATGCGCTTTGCCCCTCGCCGCAAGAGCAGTAGGTTCACGGCAGGGATTCGAGGCGATTTTCTACTGGACAAACGGCTCGAGGAAGATTAAGGATATTGGGAATCAAGGAGGATCCATGGGATCGAAGAAGAAGATTGCTCAGCCCTTGATCGCGATTTCCGCGCTTTTCTTGCTTGCGATTGTGGGCTGCACAGCACACGCTCGGGAAGCTGCAAAGACTGGTCGCCCGGCTGCGGGCTTTAACATTCCGCAGAGCACGACGCCCTGGTCCTGGGACGTCGTCGCCATGGACGATGCGGTTCCGACCAAGGCTTACGCAACTCCAAAACAAGCACGCAAGATCCTGGTGCTCTGTAAAGCGGCTGGGTTCGTGCACTCCTCGATCCCGCTCGCCGCAGCCACGATGAAGGAACTCGGTGATCGGACCGGCGCATGGTCAACCACGATCACCTACGATCCCGCGGAGATCACTGTCCAGAATCTCCAGCCGTACGATCTGGTCTTCCTTGACAGCACCACCGGCGAATTCCTTGACGATCCGAAAAATGAGGAGCTGACGACCGAGCGCCGCCAAGCGCTTTTGAATTTCGTCCGCAGCGGTAAAGGGCTGGCGGGCGTTCACGCGGCGGTCGATTCTTACCATACCAGCCCACCCATGGGTGGACGCGGATCTGGGCCCACCGGCGCGCCGCCCGATCCGGCCGAGAGGCGCGCTGCGATGGCCGCCGAGGAATCATTCGTCCCCACAGGCACATGGCCTGATTACAACAAGATGATCGGCGGCTTCTTCAAATGGCATTGGTCGTATCCGCAGGTCATCACTGTGAAGATCGATGACACGAAGAGCCCGCTCACGCAAATGTTCCACGGACGGGAATTCGTCATTCACGACGAAACCTACACGATGGCCCAGGACTCCTATTCACTTAAGAACGTCCACGAGCTCACCAGCATCGACTATTCGAAGATGAGCCAACAGGACAAGGATAAGGAACCGGCCGCCTCACGACGCACCGATGGCGATTACGGCTTGAGCTGGATTCACCGCGAAGGCAAAGGCCGCGTCTTCATCGAAGTTCTCGGCCACGACGAACACATGTACGAGATGCCGGTTTATCTCGAACACTTGCTCGCCGGCACGCAATACGCGCTCGGCGATTTGCCGGCCGACGACGCTCCGACTGAACACTAAAATCACTCTATTTCAAACACGCGCGGCCGACCTGGTGACCTCCTTTCGACAGACGCTCAGCGTGGGGCGCGCTCTCGAAATCGCCCGGTTACAGGCGCCAGACCGGGAGCGCGAGGGAAAAGAGTGTCAGCGAGGAACAAGGCGTCAGGTACTTTTTTGTCCCCACCGTTCTTCTCCTCCCTATGGCGTGGGAGAAATAAATGCCCTCAGTCGACATGGGGATGCTGCGAGGAGGAAAACGAAAAATTCAAGCAAGTGCGCAGCTAGCTAGGCTCGTCGGGATGGGGGCAACCGGGCAGACCGTCCCAGGCAACCTGGCCGGTCCAGCCAAGTTCCTTCATGCCGAATTCGGAAGAGTAATACGCCCCGCTTACCCAGCCCTTGATATTCTCGAAATGATCCCGCAGGGTGAGGACGGGCTGAGCGCTGCCCGGCTTGGGAACGGCGGGCCGGCGCCTCCTGCGCCCCCCTTGTCCGGGCTGCGAAGGCTCGCCCCGGGAGGCATCGCTCAGTATGGCGTTCTGCTGCTCTTCGGAAAGCTCCTTGAAGGGATGGTTGTAGCGAGCGATGGCTTCATGGTCGAAGGCGCCTAATGAAGCCAAAAACATCTTCTGATTCTCCTGTGTGTCCACGGAGATCAGCGTATCTACGAATCGGTTCACCTGAGCTTGGGTCGAGTCCGGCACTATACGCTCTGCCAGCACGATGACCGTCTCATTCTGGTGAGGGTCAAAGAAGATAGGCTCCCAGTCACGGTCAGTAACCTTGGCTTCGGCCACTGACATTGCTGATTCGTTGCTGAGGTGGCCGGAGACCGGGTTGCTCACGGCTAATCCGGGCAACGCCAACCCCGCCCCCGCCGTGCCAAGCAACCGTTGCATCATGCGGCGACGATTTAATCCGCTGACCTTCGCGCATGCCTCGTAGCTGAGGATTTTCGATCTTTCCATAACCGACGCAGCCCTGAGAGAATTTGATCTCCAGCACCCCACCTAAATGCTACCACTGCTGACTTGAACCGCACAAGGAGACGGTCAGAGTCGGCCGCTGGGTCGCGCCAAAGTCCTGCCGGGTGGCGCGGACCGCCGATTTTGCGGTTGGCGCTGCCTCGAGCCGGCGCAGCCGTGACTGCGGAGCAAAGTTCGAAACAGGGGTAGTGCACCAGTTTGAATTGGTAGCGGCGGGATTACCTCGCTGAATGGACGCGCAAGCAGGTTGTGGAAGAACTTCCCCGGTCTGTCATCCTGAGCGGAGCGAAGGATCTGCAGTTTCTCCTTGAACACAGGCAAATGCAGATCCTTCGCTCCGCTCAGGATGACAGATGGCGTTTTTCCGGAGCCTGACATAGCATCTAATTCAAACTGAGGCAGTGCCAAAACAGGCCGACGCTAACCGATCAGGTGAAATTGGGGGTATCATTATTGTGGGGCTAAACTACAAGGGGTATTTATGGCGGATCAGTCGAAGACCGTTTACGACGTGGCGGTGGTCGGATCAGGCGCGTCAGGAGGCTGGGCTGTGAAACGGCTTTCCGAAGCCGGGCTCAAGGTGGCGCTGGTGGATGCGGGCCGCCCGCAGTCGGACGCCAACTTCACCGAGCACATGCCGGTGTTTCAATTGAAGTACCGCGACCAGGCCGACTCGCTGATCCGCAAGACGCGCCCCGTGCAGAAAGACTGCTACGCGTGCATGGAATACAACTACGACTGGTTCTGCAATGATCTCGACGAGCCCTACACCACCGGCCAGGACAAGCCCTTCAGTTGGCAGGGCCGTCTTCGCGTTACGGGTGGGCGTACCAACGTCTGGGGACGAGTCAGCCTGCGCCTGAGCGACCTGGATTTCAAGGCAGCCTCGCGCGATGGCTACGGCGAGGACTGGCCACTCGGCTACAAGGACCTCGAGCCCTACTACGACCTGGTGGAAGAATATGTGGGCATCTGCGGACAGGCGGAGGGATTGGCGCATTTGCCGGACGGCCATTTTCAGCCGCCCATGCCCCTCAATTGCGTGGAGGCACATTTCCGGAATCAGGTGAAAGCCAAGCTGGGCTGGGTGGCCATGCCCTCGCGCAGCGCCAACCTCACTCGTGCCATCAACGGCCGCGCTGCCTGCCACTACTGCGGTCCGTGCGAACGCGGCTGCGTGACCCATTCTTACTTCAATGCCGCCTTCACCACAGTCGCCGACGCCTTGAAGTCCGGCCATTGCACCCATATCCCGAACGCCATGGTTTACAAAGTTCTGATGGACTCCCAGCGCAATCGTGCCCGGGGCGTTTTCTATATCGACCGCATCACGCGTGAGCCGAAGGACGTAAACGCGCGCGCGGTGGTGCTCTGCGCGCAATCCTTGGAATCGGTGCGGATTCTGCTCAACTCCGCTGACACCCGGTATCCAAACGGCCTCGCAAATTCGAGTGGCGTGCTCGGCCACTATTTGATGGACCACATTACGGGAGGCGGCGCCAGCGGTGAGTTTCCTGACCTCGCTGTCAAGCCGGCGATGAGCCAGGCTCAAAACCCGGCAGGGATGTACGTGGCCCGCTTCCGCAACCTCCCCGGTGGGGCCAAGGCGAAGGACTTCCTGCGTGGCTACGGTTACGAAGGCGGAGGCGGCTCCAACTTCAACTGGGACGCGGCAGGATTCGGCAAGGCTTACAAAGAGGCCCTGCTCGAGCCCAAGTGTTACATGGGGATCGGCGGATTCGGCGAGTGCCTGGCGCGGTTCGAGAATTATGTGGAACTGGACCCCGGGATGAAAGATACCTACGGGATTCCGGTCTTGCGCATCAACATGACCTATGGCGAAAACGAGCGCAACATGGTGAAAGACATGGCGGACTCGGCCGCCGAAATGCTCGAGGCCGCCGGCGCCAGGAACATCCGAAAGAGAGCCAATCCTGGCATCCCCGGATGGGCCATTCACGAAGTCGGCATCGCACGCATGGGAAACGACCCCAAGCGATCGGTGCTCAACCAGTTCCAGCAGGCGCACGACGTCAAGAATCTGTTCGTCTGCGACGGAGCGGGCTTCACCTCGACGGCCTGCCAGAACCCTACGTTAACCATCATGACGCTCTCGGTCCGCTCCATGGACTACCTAATGAGCGAAATGAAACGTGGCAACCTTTGAACAAGCACCCCTTGCACCGCACGGACGATCAAGAGGCGCCCTGGGTTTAGGAGCCACTCAGCGGAAAGCCTCTTTGTCTATGCGCGTTTTTTGGCATCCCGACAAAAACCCTTGGGACGTATGCGCCACCCGCCGGCCTCCCCTTCGGGCAGGACCGCTAGATTCCCGTCGCTACCCTCGCGCTGAAACAGAAGACCGGCATCGTTCGGTTTGGGTCTGCCGGGCGGATCCTCGACTTTTTTCACCTTCCGAAGGACGGTCCCCGTTATCGCCGCAGGTTGCCGGATTCAAGCGCGTCTTCGCGGCCACCGTCTTTTTCGGCACGGATCAAACCTTCTTTCGGCTACACGCGGGAAGACGCTTGACTGCGAAAAGTATTCAACGACGCCTGATATGCGCCCTGTTGCCGGCCCTGATGGAGTATGCGGCAGAGGTTGCGGACCCGACCTGGTTTATACGACGGTGGCAGTTGTATGCCTCGATTCCTGGTGGAATCCGTACGACGCTACGGCGGCGATGGAAACGCCGTTCACCCTATTCGGACCCACGACTTTTCAGTCGGATACAGTTCGGCGCTTCAGCTTCTTATTTCGCCTCCGCTAGTCCCGCAACAACGGAGAACTTTATCGAGTATCTGGTTCCAGCCCTCGGTGCGAGCGTTTTCTAATCCGTGGGTCGGGGGTTCGAGCCCCTCCACGCCTGCCATTCGGCAAGCTCCTGGGTCTTGAGCACTGTCGGAATCCAGTCAACCACATTCGCGCGCCGGGCATTATTCAGCCAGGTTTACGCATGATTGGGCTCGTCGCGCCGAAACTCGTCGGCGTGATCCGTTTGCTTCGCCCCGGGATAAACTGCGCGAAGCATCTGCATCGATCGCCTCTAAACTAGACAAATGCAGATTCCTCGCTTCGCTCGGAGCGTGTGACTTTTTCAGTTTTGAGTGGCACTGGCAGGGAGAGCCAACCGCCCCACTTGTCATCCTGAGCGAGAGCGAAGGATCTGCAGTTCGCCGAGCATCGTGAAATCAAGAAGATGCAGATCCTTCGTCGCCTTCGGCTCCTCAGGATGACATTCGCTGTTTGGTCGAACTGAATAAAATCACAAGCTCTCGGAATGACATGGCTTAGGAATTTTTCACGGCTTCCAAGGGAGAGAAGAGCTAGGCGGGGCTATTCTGCTGGCTTTGCGTGGGCTGCGGTCTCAGCCATCTCCACGGGGGGAAGCAGGAGCTTCTGATGGATGGCGTAAAGCACCAGTTCCAGCCGGTCCGAAACTCCAACTTTGTCGTAGATCGAGCGCAGGTGGTTCTTTACCGTCTGTTCGGTGATGGTCAAGTGCCCGGCGATCTCGCGGTTCCGCCATCCCTGCATCAGATAGCTGATGATGGTCTTCTCGCGTTGCGTGAGGGTGTCGACGGGCCGCAGAGGCTGGGTGGCAGCGGTCTCGACGAACTTCGCCATGGAGGCTACCTGCTTGTGCGGCAGCCAGACCTCGTCGTCCCACACCACCTTGCGCGCACACCTGACGAACAGCGACGGTTCAACCGACTTCAGAATGATGCCCGAGGCGCCAAGCTGGACGTACCGAATGCCCTGCTCTTCACTGGGAACGCTTGAGAAGGTAACCACGATCTTGCACTTTGGAGCCAGGTTGCGAAGCTCTGAAAACAGATTGCCGCCCGCTTCCGTCACGATCTCCGATTGAACGAAGAGCAAGTGCGGGCGCAGAGACTTGGTCAGTTCGAGGACCTGCGCCGCGGTGTGGGCTTGCGCGACGACGCGCACGTCATCCTCGACCGCAAAGAGTTCTTTCAACCCAAACCTGAAGATACCTTCGCGGTCGGCTATGAGAACTCGGACCTTCTTCTTCGCGCTGTTGCGCACGCTCATCCGGAATCACGTCCCAGCGCCACTGGTTCGTCCTTCCACTCAGCCTGTCCCATCAGCCGGCGCCGGGTTCTTGAATTGATTGCAGGAAGGTTGCTTTCATCGAACGGCGCCTTGCCTGAAGGCTGAACAGGCTGGAATCCGGCACCCTCGGCTCAAACGGCGTTAAACGGCTTAGGTGCGAGCGGGCCGGAATTCGTACTCGTCAATCGTGGCCCCCATTCCCGTTGCCTCGCCGGGGCGGTTCCAGCGGATAACTCGGCCGTTGCAGAGCAACTCGACGGGGACGGGAGTCATGTTCTCAGGCAAATGCACTCTCATCGTCACTGTGGTTTGGCAAGGAGGGCGGACCGGGATCATAGTGAACAGCCCGTTCCCGCTGATGTTTCCTGTTGTCCCCTCCACGCGGCGAGTGCGGCCCCCGCGACTCTTCCAGTGCACTTCTACCGGCAACACAACCGGAATTCGTATCCCGGAGCGCTGATTGTCCTTCATAAAATCTCCTGGAACAGCACCAGATACTCCCCAGAGCGTATCTTGTTTCCTTCGCCGTGGCAAGAGGAAAGTCGCGGAAATCATGAAACGCCAGGGACATACTTACCTTGCCAAGACTAAGTGACATATTGCCTAATTCGCTCACCGCTGTTAACCTTCCTGCATCACTTGAAGGTATCGGCGGGACCGGCGATGAAAAGGAGAAAAATATGAAACTCGGTGAGATTGCAGCGCGGCTCGAGTGCCGGCTCGATGGACCGGAAGAAGTCGAAATCGCGGGTGTGGCGGGTATGGACGAAGCCGGACCCGGTGAGTTGACTTTCCTTGCTAATCCCAAGTATCTCCGCAAGCTCGCGACCACCCGCGCGGCGGCCATCATCGCCACTCCGGGCGAAGACCTCGGCGGGCGGCCGGCGTTGCGTTCGGCGAATCCTTACCTGGCATTTGCCAAGGCCCTCGAACTTTTTCACCCGCCTTACCGCCCTCCCGCCGGCATTCACCCCACCGCCGTTATCGCTCCGGACGCGAAGCTGGGGCGGAACGCCTCCATCGGGCCCTATGTGGTGATCGAAGAAGGCGTGGAGATTGGCGACGACTGCGTATTCAAAAGCCACGTGGTGGTTTACCGCGGCGCCAGGATCGGGCATCGCTTCTTCGCTCATTCTCACGCCGTGGTGCGTGAATTCGTGCGCATCGGGGACGACGTGACGTTGCAGAACGGCGCGGCCATCGGGACCGACGGCTACGGTTTCGCCCGCCAGGACGACGGCTCGTACTATAAGATCATGCAAACAGGCACGACGGTGATTGAGGACGGCGTCGAGGTTCAGGCTTACGCTTGCATCGACAGGGCGGCGGTAGGAGAATCGCGCATCCATCGCGGCGTTAAGATCGACAACCTGGTGCAAGTTGGCCATGGCTGCGAGGTGGGCGAGAATTCCCTTCTCTGCGGACAAGTGGGTCTGGCGGGCACGACCAAAGTGGGGCGCAACGTTATCCTGACCGGCCAGGTGGGAGTTGCGGGGCACGTCACGATCGGCGATGGCGTGATCGTTTCCGCCCAGTCCGGCATTCACAGCGACGTTGAGACCGGCCGCATCATGTCCGGCTCTCCGGCCATCGATAACGCCCAGTGGATGAAATGCGTCGCGGCCTATGCGCGCCTTCCCCAGATGTTCTCGACCTATCGCAAAGTTCGAGAGATGTTGGAGAAAAAGAAAGCCTGAACGGTAGGCTATACATCGAGTCGTGCAGAGTCGAAAAACCGGGGTGGCGGGGACGACGCCGATTCTTCTTGCCTCGGGTGGGCCGCAGGCGCATGACAACCCCTCGGAATGACAGAAGGCCAACCCCTTCCGGCCTTCGAGTGTAACCTGGACTAGCGCTGCGCCGAGGCGTTGGCGGCAGGACTGACGCCGGTTCCGGTCAGCGAAATCGTCTGCGGACTATTGGCGGCGTTATCCGCAATCGAAACGCTGGCGCTGCGCTTCCCGGCCGCCTTGGGAATGAAGGTCAGCGTGATCTGGCAGTCCGTATTCGCCGCCAGCGAATCGCCGCAATTCTGGGTCAAGCTGAAGTCGTCGCTGTTGTCGCCGGTGACCGAGATGCTCGAGATGTTCAAGGCCTGAGCCGCATTCAACCCCAGGGTAACCGGGGCCGAGGATGTTCCCACCGTCTGGTTCGAAAACGCCAGGCTGGACGCGATCAGCCGCACGGAGGCCGCTCCTACCGACCCATCCAGGCCGAGGTTCTGAGGGCTGTCCGGCGCGTTGTCATTCAACG
>Ga0335078_10004833_pt1 | contig 19911 bp, 18 predicted proteins | sample Lox_Sample_32_FD_206711 | JGI IMG/M metagenome (GOLD analysis project Ga0335078, IMG submission 206711) | Soil microbial communities from Loxahatchee National Wildlife Refuge, Florida, United States - Lox_Sample_3.2 | ecosystem: Environmental > Terrestrial > Soil > Wetlands | place: USA... | reverse complement strand
AGCCCGAGCCCGCCACGGCCAGGTAGCCGCTGACTACCAGGCCCCACAGCGCGAATTGAAAGAAGCGCTCGACCGCGGCTGCGGCATTCGCCGGTGAGCGGGACATACTTCTATTGTACGTGCCGGAAGTCGCCCCTCTAGAACTTCGCGCCCGGCCGCGCATCCCGTTTGGACGCGCGATTCATGGGCGGTGGAGCAGCTCGCGAATCTCGTCGTGCCTGCCTTCGGCCGCCCAGCCCTCGGGGGTCGAATCGAATCTGGCATCCCGGGCGGTCACATCGGCGCCGCGCGCCACGAGAAACGCGACTACATCCTTATGACCGTTGATCGCCGCCCAGTGCAGAGCTGTCCCGCCGAAAACGCCCGCCGCATTGACGTCGGCCCCCCGCTCGAGCAGCAGCGCTGCCACTGCCGCGTGGCCATTGCGGCAGGCTCCATAGAAAGCGTCCGAGATCACGTCGCCCCGCATGCAGGCCGAGTACGCGACCCAATGATCGTCGGGCTCCGTGGGAACGGCCCGTCTGCTAAGGGATGTCAGGGGAGTGCCTGAAGCCAGCAGCGTGCGTACCAGGTCCAGCTTTCCTAGACTTGCTGCCGCCACGAGGTTCATCCCCCGGGCGCCCCGCGCCAGCAAGAGATCCGCGACGCGTGTGCTGCCCATGGTTGCCGCCCAGTCCAGCGGCGTGGCGCCCCATGATGTCGTCGCCTCCAGCTCGGCGCCCGCGTCCAGCAGCACCTTGGCAATTTCATGGTGATCGTATTGGGCGGCCCAATGGAGCGGCGTCTTCAGGTGGTCGTCCGCTGCGCGCGCAAGCCCGGGATCCTCGCTCAGAAGACGCTTGACGGCCGGCAGGTCTCCCTGCTTGACGGCTTCGTGCATTCGAGATGCTTCATTCATCAGCGCTCGCGGCGAAACAGTCTTTATTATACTTGCGCCGTGCCCGGCGTTTGAACTCACCAGGAGCGCGCGAGCGCGCGCTAATCCGCTGAAAGCTTGGTGCTAAGATAATCTCTCCAATCCGCCCTATGGACCACATTCTCTCGATCGTCCTGTTCACGCCATTGGCCGGCCTGCTGGTGCTGCTGTTCCTGCCTTCGTCGAACCCGCGCCTGATCAAGCTTTGGGCCAATGCCGCGTCGTTTATCGGATTCCTGGTCTCGCTGCCGCTGGTCTTCCAGTTCGATCGCACGCGCACCTGGGCGTTCGAAGAGCAGGCCTCGTGGATTCCCAGCATCGGCGCTTCCTACCACCTCGGCATCGACGGGCTAGGCCTCCTGCTCGTCATGCTCACCACCGTCGTGGGCTTCCTCGCGATCCTGTCGAGCTGGAGCGCCATCACCGATCGGCTCAAGGAATATTACGCCTTCTTCCTGCTGCTGCAGACCGCCATGCTGGGCGTGTTCATGTCGCTCGACCTGCTGCTGTTCTTCGTTTTCTGGGAAAGCGTGCTGGTGCCGATGTACTTCATCATCGCCATCTGGGGCGGCCAGCGGCGGGCCTATGCGGCCATCAAGTTCATCATTTATACGTTGATCGGTTCGGTGCTGATGTTCCTCGGCATCCTGACGCTCTACTGGCAGCACTACCGGCAATTCCAAACCTATTCCTTCGACCTGGCCGAGCTGATGCGCACTGGCCTCTCGCCGGCCATGCAATGGTGGGTCTTCTGGGCGTTTTTCGTAGGCTTCGCGGTGAAGGTTCCCATGTTCCCGTTCCACACCTGGCTGCCGGACGCGCACACCGAAGCCCCCACGGCTGGCTCTGTGATCCTGGCCAGCGTCCTGCTGAAAATGGGGACGTACGGATTCCTGCGTTTCTCACTGCCCCTGCTGCCGGATTCCGCCAAGAATCCCACCATCGTGAACATCATGGCGGTGCTCTCCATCATCGCCATTGTCTACGGCGCGGCGGTTTGCCTGATGCAGAAGGATTGGAAGAAGCTGATCGCTTATTCGTCGGTCAGCCACCTGGGCTTCTGCACGCTGGGCATCTTCGCGCTGAATCCCGCGGGCATCTCCGGCTCCATCATCCAGCAGATCAACCACGGCATCTCCACCGGCATGCTCTTCCTGATTGTGGGGGTGGTCTACGAGCGGCGGCACACGCGCGAAATCTCCGCATACGGCGGATTGATGAAGGTGATGCCCATCTTCACCATCGTATTCCTGATCGCCGCGCTCAGCTCGCTGGGCATGCCGGCGCTCAACGGCTTTATCGGCGAGATTACGATCTTGCAAGGCGCTTACCAGATGTCCATCAATTGGGCCTTCTGGGGCGTGGTGGGCATTGCCCTGGGCGCCGCGTACCTGATCTGGTTGTTCCAGCGCACCATGCTGGGCGAAGTCTCGGAGTCGAACCTGAAGCTGCGCGACCTGTCATGGCGCGAGATCGCCGTCTTCGCGCCGCTGCTCGCCTGGGCCTTCTGGATCGGGCTGAATCCGCAGCCCTACTTCCGCGTGCTGGAGCGGCCGGTGGCGCAGATCGTGGAGCGCGTCCGGCCGGGGTATTACGCGCAGCATCATTTGGCGAATCCGCTGGCGGTGGCTGTTTCGCGGGACACGCCGGCTGAAGGCCGGCTGCGGGCAGGATTGCCCGCCTCACAAGGGCACTAGCCTCGTGCGGAGGCGCGCTTCGCGGCCGGCTTTCCGGCGACACAGTCTTCGTCCGCGTTCGAATAGTATGCTCTAACGAGCACGCCGTTCACCTTGATGTTGACGCCTTCGCACACATCGCAGACCTCGAACTTCTCGGTCGCCTCCGGTGCGACCCAGCCCTTGCCTGGTATCGGGTCGGTGATGGCTTCCACCAGTTCCTCGGACAAAGTGCTGGTGATCCTTTCCAGTGCGCGCTCGGCCGACCCGGAGCGGGCCCACCCGTAGTAAATGTTCCGGCCGTTGTGCTCGAAGTAGAAATGCTGGCCGTCGCCGGCCTCCCCGTCATCGTCCGCTGTGCTGCAAGCCACGCCCCGCGGCAGGATTACCATGTACAACGGCTCGGCGGTGGGATCGGAGTGCGGGTCCAGCACTTTCCGAACAATCAGAGACTTGATCTCGTCTCTGACATCGCTGGTGCCCTTGTCATCCGAATCCGAAAACGGGTTAGGCGGATCGCTCTTATCGTCCAGCACCGACGTCACGGACTTCACTTCGAAGGGTTGCCCGGCCGGGATGTTGTACTGGGCGAGCTGCGCCAGATAGTCCCCATCCGCCATCTTGCGGGCCGCTTCCGTGACACCCGACATCAATTCCCGGCCTTCCTTTGTATTCCAATGCGCGCCCCAATAAATCAGGTGGAGCCGCACATGGGAGAGCAGCGGACCGCCATGGTACTTGAATCTCAGTTCTTTCTCGGCATTTTGCATTGCTTTCCTCCTCCTTTGTACCCGCGAGACTTCGCGGGGAGAGAACTACCCACCAATGACGATGTTTGCGCAGGGGTGTCCCATGATGGCGCCGCTATCAACACCACCCCGCTTCGCCTTGACCTCGGGGTCGTCCTCATTCAATAAGCCGTTCACTGCCAGGCTCACCAGCTCTATCCGGCGCAGACCCTCAGGGAGATGGGTGCTGGGTTGCACAAGGGGGATCTCGTCCGGGGTGTAATCGAAGTCCAAGTCCAGTCTCTTTCCAAGCTGAGTCAATCTGATAAGGTTTTGAAACTCGTCCGTTGGGTGCCGCAGTACACTCTCCCTGCTCCAAGTGTTCACCTCCTCGGCAAACACATGCAGATTCACGATTTCGCGTGATTCCGGAACCCACTGCGGCAGGCCCTCGACGGACGGAACCGAGCCGCCTAAATCGAACGTGAGCACCTGCACCGCGCCGAACTCGCGGGGTACTTGAACCTCAGGCGGAATCGTCCCGCTAAAGTTGGCCTTTTGCATGGTTATCCGCTCGAGAGTGAAGATCTCCTTGGGGCGCGGCAAACTCCAGGAGCTGTGCACCAGTTTGCCAACGTTCGCGGCAAGAGGGCTCTTGACATAGATGTTGTATTTCAAATCGAAATATGCTGTCCGCGCCGTTTTCCGGACGCCTTGCAGCACGTAACTGGCGCCATCCGCTAAGCTATGCAAGCCGCCAATCTGCCAGGTTCCGGCATAATGTGAGTGCGCGCCAAGCTTAGGAGTCAACACCTCGATGCCGTCCTCTCGCGGCACGAACGCAAAGGCTCCATGCCATACGGTATTGAGCGTCCTGGGATACCTGCTTCCAGCGTTTGTTTGTACGTCCGTCATGTCCGTTCCCTCTCTGCGTTTTGACCTTCATTGAACCTCAAAGACTTGAAGGCCCGCCCAGTAATATGGGTGCCGGTACTCGCCGTGTGCGCGCACCGCTGCCGCTGCCCGTCGTAGGGACTGATCTGCCGGCGCACCTGAAAACATCGCCGTATAGAACTCGCGCATGAACACCTGCGTTGCTGCCGAGTCCAGGTTCCAGAGGCTGGCCACCACTTCCCGCGCGCCGGCATGCAGAAACGCGCGCACCAGACTCTGCGGATCGCCAGGTCCGTCGCGCTCGCCCGATCCCGTGGCGCATCCGGAAAGTACTGCCAACCGGCACCGCGAGAGATGCAGATCCTGAATCTCCGATGCCGTGAGCAAGGCCGGCCCGCCATCGCCGCCCCTCAAGATCAGACCGCCTCCTTCCCCGCCATAGCCGTGCCCGGCGAAGTGGAAGACCTCCGCGGCTTCCAGCCGGTTACGCACTTCACTCAAGGTAGCCTGCGGCCCCTCCAGTAGTACAGAACGACGGGACAGGGAACAAACATTTTCAGCCTCCTGTCTAGCATCCGGCAAAAGAGGCATATCCTCATCGCCGGTAACCGCCGGCTCGCCGACGGCCAGAATGCTTTTCGCGGAGGTCAACGGCAGGGGCTGCGAAGCGCGGCCGGCACCCACACGAACTCTTATCGCGAAGTCCTCGGACCAATAATGTTGGTTGCGTCGCACCAGCGCCGGCCATGGCAGCGACGATAGGCGACCGTCGCTCTCGATCACTACCGTTTGTGCTGCGTCCAGTTCGCTATCCCAAGAGCCGAGTAGCCATTGTGAGAGCTGTCGCGCATCTCCTCGCAATACGAATTCCGGAGAATGCGGATTCGCGTCACCGCGCACCAGCCGGTCCACAGCCTCACGTAGCTCCTGGGTCTTCGGATCGAGCCAGCGGAAAGTAAATCCACTCGGTGTTCCCAGCCAAGCGCCCACTCCTGACGGTAGTTCGGCGAACGACAACACCGCTTCGCCGGGTGCCACAACCTCGCCGGCGAGGTTCGTCGCGGAACCCTGATTGAACAGGGTCGCCCTGTAGCGGGACCACAACTCCCAGGATTGGCGCGGCTCGGATCCATTCCTGATCTCGCATTCCACTAGCGCGCGATAAATGTCACCCATTGCGCGCACCCAGGGCGTGCGGTCAGACTCGGATAGTGTCGCCCGGCTGCGGTCTCCAATTTGGAGGGCGCGTCTTAGCAAACTCTTGGACTCGGCGTATTTGCCCTGCCGGAGCTTTAGCCGGCCAAGCAACGCGTTGAACCTCAGCCTCAAGAGAGCTTCGCAGCGCTCAACGCCCTCCTCAAGACCCGCGAGGTGGGCAATCGGCCGTTCCACTTCGCCCAGCGTTGCTTCCGCTTCAGCCAATTCGATCGCGTAAACCACGTGGAGTAGCCCCTGGTCGCCGCCAGGCAGCCGGGCCAGCGAGGCAGAAGCTTGTTGAAGGTGCCCCACCGCTGAATCATGCAGGCCTATTGACATTTCCGTCAACCCGAGTTGGTGTAAAGCTCCCGCCTGGAAAAGCGGGTGCCCAAGGGATAAGCCTGTTTCGACGCTCTCTTTTGCGAAGGCCGCGGCCGAATAGCCGTCGTTTGCCCCTGGCGCGAGCACGCTCAACGTGGAGTAAAGGTTCTGGGCGCGCACAAGAGGATACCTGCCGTTCCAGAATTGCACGAGACCCTGAACGAGTTCGCGCCACGCCGCAGCGGTGTTGCCGATGTTTATCCCAAGAGCTGCGCTCACCACGGAGGACCGCAGCAAAAGCACGGAATACCGATATTGCTTTGCGGCCTGCCTGGCCTCCCGCTGGTTCGCCCATGCCGTGTTGAGATCACCGGCCCACCTTTCACAGATCGCACTTTCAAGCAGCGCTTGCGTGCGCAGCCACGAATAGCTTTTCCCGCGTAGCGCCCGCTCGATCCACGCGCTCTCGCTGACACATGGCGCGAATCTGCTTCTCATTTGCAGCGTGTAAACACCCTCAAATCGCGCGCGCAACGCTCCCGCCTCACTACCCACAGACTTAAACAACCGCACGGCCGTCTCAGCCTCCGCCGAACTCCGGTCCCAGTTGTCGGAATCCTCGGCCACAACCGCGCGCCCCAACGCCGCGAAAGCCTCCGCCGCACTTGCCGAATGCGGAGTCTTCAGCACATCCTGCAGCCATGTATCGCTGTGCCGGGCAACAAACGCGTCCGCCATTCTGCGCAAAACCATCCCCGTGCCGGCGTCTGGCCGCACCCCATAATACTCCGGCAACAAGTGCGTCACCGCGACCTTCAGATACTCTTCGTCCGGAGCCTTCAACGCGTCCCACGCCACGCCGCTGCGCAGCTCCGCAATCAGCGCTTCTGGAGTTGTGGCGGCGGCATACTCCCGCTGCCGCTCAAGTTTTTTTTTACATCGTCCAGGTGCTGGCGGGCCTCCTGGGCCCAGCCGCTTGTGGAATCGATTCGTAGATAGGCTTCCCAGTCGTCCCGCGCCTCGGAAAAGGCGAACAGGCTCTCGGCCGCCAGGGCGCGATTGAAAAGCAGCGAGGGGTCGTCGGGCTTCAGCCGCGCCCCTTCCGACAACCGCTCGAATGCCAACGCCTGCATCTGCGGATCGTGAGTCCTTTCCGCCTTCTGGAAATAGGCCATCCCCAGATCGGAGAGGATCTCTGCATCTTTCGGACGCAGCGCGCGGGCCCGTTCCAGCTCCGCGATGGCCGCATCGTCTTTGCCATCCAGCAGGTCCGCCCGGCCCTGGAGCCGCAACCATGCCGGATCGTCCGGATGGGTTTCCACGCCGCGCGCGACGCGCGCTTCCGCCTCCAGCAGGTCGGGCCGAGTCAGCCGCGACGATTCGATGCCCCGCTCCGTGTGTACCGGGACGTACGCGGCACATGCCATCAGCCGCATCGGCAGCTCGCGGTGTTCGGCGTAGGCGCGGCAAGTCAGGCGCTCGGCACCCGGAATGCCCCCCAGCCATCCCATCTGGAAAAGGAGACTCGCCACGACCGTTCCGGCGGCCGCCAGGCCCCCGGCCGGCCACCACCGCAGCATCGCAAGCCACGGTCCATCGCTCGTCTGTTTGCGTCCGGCGACGATGCGTTCGGCCAACTCCCGGCGGCGGCTGGGATCGGCTAACCGCGCTTTGCCGGCCCATTCCTCTTCCTCACCCGTGGGAGGCTCGGTCAGATCCTGCGCGGCTTCCCGCAATACCGTGCCGCACCAGTCGCATTCGGCGGCATGCGTCAGCAGCTTCTCGGCCTCCCCAGGTTCTATCTGCCCGGGCAACAGCAGCCGCAGACGGTCTTCGTCGGGACACTTCCGCGTCTTTTGCGGCCGCCGATGTGCCTGCGCCCCACTCTGCAGCCGCTCGATAAAATCTCCGGTACTTCTATCCCCGCTTTTCATACGTCACTCTAAGAAACGACTCCGGCGCGCGATTACCTTTAGCCGTTCTCGAAAGCCTTCCGAACCAATTGATTCAAGCGCACGATCACGCTTTCGACGCCCTTTATGCTCAAGTTGAGACTCGATACCGCGGCAATTTCCTTGGCCGACATTCCCTGCCGGTAATACAGCCAGAATATCTGGCGATCCCGCTCGCTGACTGGCGGCTGTTTGAGTAAATCGTCGATGTCGCGCAGCATCAGCCGCCACTCCGCATCTTCCTTCCCGGCCAGCTCCTTCGGCAAAGGGGATTGCTCCGGATGCTTGCCGAACTTCGATTTGAAATGGTCGTGCACCACATTCGCCGCGATCACCCGCAAATAGCCGAAGACGGCGCCCGGATACCGGGGCTTGAATTCGCGCAGCACCCTAGCCCGGTTGGCCGCGAATTTGAGGTAAACCTCCTGCGCCAGGTCGTCGCTCAAGCCGGCGCGCTCGAATCCATACCGCCGGATAGTGCGCACAACCGTGGCCACGATCAGGGGATTAAACCGGCGCAGGAATCTCTCCCAGGCTTGGGTGTGGCGCAGATCGGCGCACTCGCGCAGCAGGTCCTCCGGAGACTCTTCCCCGGCGGCCGGCTCACACGGAGCCTCCGCCACCTCGATGGCGAGTCCGGCCTGGTCTTCGGTGTCAGTTTCCCCCATGGACATGTGCGCTATCTAGTATAACGACTCGGCCAGGCTATTCCCTTTTGCCAGGGTCGAAATTCTCCTGGATCAAACGTTTCAGCCGGACTAAGACGCTCTCTACGCCCTTGACAGTCAGTCCAATGCCGGGAATGGAGGCGATCTCCCTGGCCGTCATCCCTTGCAGGTAGTGCAACCCAAAGATCTGGCAATCCCGGACGGTGGCTTGTTTCCGGAGCAGTTCGCCCACCGCCGCCTTGAGCGCCAGCCATTCCGTCTTGTCCGGCGCAGCGATATCCGGCGGGTCCGGCGGGAGATCCTGGATACGGTGAAAGTCTTTTCTCTTGCAGTGATCGTGAGTCACTCGTGCGGCGATCACCTGCAGATAACAGTATGCCGATCCCGCATGCCGCGGCTCAAATTGGCGCAGCGCTTTCGCCTGGTTGGCGCTCAGCCTGAGATAAGTCTCTTGCACCAAATCGTCGCACAGGCCGCGGTGAAACCGCTCATACCGCCGGCCCGTGCGCAGTACCGCGGCATATATCGCGGCGTGAAAGCGGCGGATGAACTCGGCCCAAGCGGCAGCGTCCCGCAAGTCCGCGCATAGGCGCAGCAACTCTTCCCCAGATAAGTCACTATAGTTTGCCAGTTCAGCAGATCTTAGCACGTCCGAAATGCCGGACACAAATCCCTCCGAATAATGCCAACGCTGCATACGAAGGGAAATCGCCGCCGGTTTCGATTTATTGCTTGAGACCCGGCGAAGGGGAGCGCACGGGTGGCGCGGCGCGGCGGCCCACTCCACGGCCTGCGTGTCCGTCGCCGGAAGGAGATTGCTGTCGTGAATATAGATGTAAGGAGTAGTGTGCCCGGCGGAGGCCCCGTGAGGACCGCCATGGATTTTGACGCTGGCTTCCTGACCAGATTGAAACAGCGCGATCCGGCCACTTGCACCTTTCTGGTGTCCTCGCTGACGCCGGTGCTGGAAGCCAGATTGCGCTACAAGCTGCGAGACCACAACGCCATCGGCGATATTTGCAACGAAACCTTCTACCGGCTCTTCTGCCTGGTGGATGGCGGGCGCGTCCGCCAACCGGAACAATTCGGCTTTTTCGCGCGCGGAGTATGCGACCGGGTGGCCCAGGAATCCCGCCGCAAGGCCCACGCCAGCGAACCCCTGCCCGGCGGCGGCATGGAGCTGTCCGACTGTCAGCCGCACTTCGATAAGGTTCTGATGGACAAAGAGCGGGGAGCGATGCTGTGGCGCGAATTAATGAAGCTGCCCGAGGAAGACCGAAGGCTGATCGTGGAACTGCATTGGGAAGAGCGCGACCGGCATGATATGGCCCGCGATCGGGGCATCAGCATCACCGGCCTGAACGTCCGCCTGTGCCGCGCCATGAAGCGGCTGCGGCGGCAGATTCTCGAGCAGGAACTGGCCGGACAACCGGCGTGCCGGCCGTGCCGGCCCGTAGCTCCTCGCGTCGCGAAACCGGCGGCCGGACACCGCAAATCGTATGGCAAGCCCTTGCCCCCAGACAGGTGGGCTACCATGGCAGCATGAGTGTTCCCATGACCAAGGCTGCCTGTGGGTGCTGAACCGGCGCCTGACATCTCGGTGGCCGTCGTCAATTGGAACCGGCGCGACCACCTGCGCGCCTGCCTCGCATCCCTGGCCGCCCAACGCGGCGCCAACTTCGAAGTCATCGTGGTGGACAACGGCTCGCGCGACGGCTCCGCCGAAATGGCGCGCTCGGAATTCGGCGCGCGCGTGATCGCGAACGCGGCTAATCTGGGCTTCTGCGCCGCCAACAACCAGGCCTTCGCCGCCGCGCGCGGCCAATTCATCGCTCTACTGAATAACGATGCGGAGGCTGCGCCGGACTTTCTCGTCCATCTGCGGCGCGCCTTCGACGCGGCGCCGGACATCGGCATGGCCGCCGCCAAAGTGCTGGTCTTTGAGGATCCCCGCCGCATCGATAAAGTCGGGCACCTGATCTATCCCGATGGTCAAAACCGCGGCCGCGGCACCGGCGAAATCGACTGCGGGCAATACGACCGTGTCGAAGAGTGTCTGTTGCCGGATGGCTGCGCCGCCATGTACCGCAAAACCATGCTGGAGGCGATCGGTGGATTCGACGAAGACTTCTTCATGTTCGCCGACGACGCAGAACTCGGCTTGCGCGCGCGCATCGCGGGTTGGCGTTGTCTGTACATGCCTGGCGCGGTGGTGCGCCACCATCGCGGCGCCAGCCTGGACGTCGGTTCTACCCAACGCATCTTCCTGATCGAGCGCAACCGCGTGCTGTTGGCCGCCAAGCTGTTCCCCTGGAGCTTGTTGTTGATGAACCCGTATTACTTCTCGCTGCGCCTCGCCAGCGGAGTGCTGGCGGCAGCCGGCGAGAAAGGCGAGATGGCGCGCTTCCCGGGCTTTACCAACAAACTGCGGCTGGCATGGACCATCCTGCGCGCAGATCTGGCGGCGCTACGCCTGATTCCCCGCATGCTGCGCAAACGCCGTAGGATGCGAAGCATCGCCAAGCTCACGCCCGCTGAAATCCGGCGGCTGATCCGCGAGAACCGCATCCCCGTGCGGGCGCTAGTCGAGAAATCGAACTAATAGCGTTGAGCCGGCCAGCACGCGTTGGCCCACATCTCCAAGGTCGTGTCGTGCCAAGTCGGCGTGGGTCCGCTCAGGTACGGCCGCATCTCAAAGCCGATAGCGCTCAATGAGTGTCTCCCGGTTCAGAAACCCAGACCGCACAAGGTACAGAACATCCTGCAAATCGCGATCATTACTACGTTCCAGCTTCGTCAGTGCCAGGTCGTGGGCTTCGAGTGCCCAAAGCTTCAGGCGCCGCCAGAACGGGAAAATGTGAATCAATCGTGACTCATAGCTGTCCGGATAGCTGGTGACTCCTACACGTTCGATGTACACCCGATACTTGCGGTGGAGTAAAGATCCCTTCCCAGCGAGGGCCTCGATCTGGTCCGTTGCGCTTATCGGGACCACACCCAGGACGTCCAAATCCGCCGTTTCTCTCGCGAAGCCCTACTACTGGCTCACGACGAAACCGCCCAGGGCGCCGCGGGACTCTCACTCGGCATGGGCCAGGTCCCCGGCGCGCAGTCGCGTCAACACGTTCCAGTGTGACGCCTCTGGTGAACGGTTCTGGCGCATCCACCGGCGAGTGGCCTCCGGCATGGAATCCCAACAGAAGGTCGCCTCTGCCAGCAGGCGAGCCGCCTCCATTTCACTCTTTGCCTGCAACATCGCCGCGGTCTCGGTGCTGGCCAATTCCAGGAGGAAGCCAAGGCGATTTTGAAAATCGTGCAGTTTCGCGTGGCGGACCAGCCAGTCCCAGTCCACTTCTGCGCCATAGCGCCGCGCCACCCACACAATTGCCTCGCAAACGCGGGCATCGAGTTTCGGCTGCTTTAACGCGTTCAAAAGCAAGGTTGCCGGAGCCGGACGACGGCGCGATGGGCCCACATGCCGAAAGCCCGGATAGCCCAGTGCGCTCAATTGCGCCCGGAATGACTCGCCGCTACGCGGCTCCCGCGCGCTTCCCAGGGCCTGCAACCGGCCCCGGAGATCCTTGGTCAGCGACCGGCGTCCGGTTTCCAGCAGAGAAAGATAGGTCTGAGATACGCCCAGCATCACGGCTGCCTCCGCTTGCGTGAGGCCCCGTGCGTTGCGCCAGTCATGCAGATCGACCGCCATACCTCACTGATCTTATCATGTAATATTACATGCGCATCACTGAATCACTTCCCGCCCCACCGCCGTATTCAATTGACTCGCGGCGCTCAAGTACGACCCCACCAGGTTCACATAAGCCACCTGCGTGGCGCGGTAGTCCCGTTGCGCATCCAGATAGTCCAGCAGGGCTGCTTGTCCGCGCTGGTAGGCAAACGACATGGAATCCCGAATGCGCGTGGCTGTCTCCAAATAGCCATCCGTGCCCTTATACGGCAGCAATAGACTCACTGAACTAACCACCGTGAAATAGGCCGAATCGACGTCGCTGAATACCTGCGCCTCCGCGGCGTCCTTTTGCCGTTGCGCGTGTGAGATGTCGATTTCCGTGCGCGCCTTTTCCCCCTGGTTCTTATCGAAAATGCGCAGCGGGATGTTGACGCTGAATCCCATGTAAAGCGCCAGGGGGGATTGCGCGCCAGATCCCGGGGGCCGGGCTTTGCGAACCACCCGTACGCTATGGCTGCGCGCTCTAATGCACCTAGATTAACAGACGGTATCGGAAGCCCAGTGGGGCGAAGGGCACAAAGAGCCGCACAGCGGACGGCGGTCTAAGCATCGGGCGCTAGAAGTGGAATCCTAGCGTGGCCGTCATGGTCCGCGGCGTGACGTAGTGTGTTCCGCTGAAGGTCGAAAGGAAGTTGTAGAGCGCGTATTTATTCGTAAGGTTCACCACCGTGAATCGCAAGCTCCACTTGTACCGGTCGCCGTTAAAGAGATTGTCGTCGCCCACGGCTACGTCGAAGAGGCTGCGCGGCTGTATGCGCGGCGGATTGTGGTCGTCGTTCTCCGTGCCCGGAGCCGGAATCTTCACCAGATTCGATCCGTACAGATTTCCGGGACACAAGCCCGTCGGGCTGATCGGCGTGGTGGGAGTCGCGTGCACACTCCCGCAGTAGAGTCCGGCTTCGAACTGTTGATCCGGCGTAAGTCCCGACACATCCACTTCGCTGTCCGTCCCGTTAGGCCCATTCGCGCAATTGCCGCCGATGCATGGCACAGGGCCGGCCACCAGCCCGCTATCGTAGCGCCAGTTAAACCCGAACCACGGCCCTTTCTTCCACGGCTGGTATTGCAGGTGAGTAGTCTGATTGAATGTCTCGTCGTGATCGATGCGGAACACGGCGGTTGACCCCACCGAGGTTGGCGTGGTCCCGATTCCGCTCACCTGCGGTCCGAAGAAACGTGCCGCTACCGACGAGAAGACAGTGAACGCGGTAAACCCGTGGAAGTTTGGCACGCTGACGCGCACCGCATAACCGGGTATCTTCGACTTGGCCCATTCGATCGGATATGTAACCGGGGTGTTGCCAAACACGCTGAAGTCGTAGGCCCTGGTCGTGTATTTCCAGATATACTCGCCGTCCACCACCACCCACTTACCAAACGCTTGCTCAAGCCCGGCGTGATATTCGTTGCGCGTGCTGGGACTCAGAGGCGCCGTTAGACAGGGATAGCCTTGAATAGCAGTGGAGATGGCGTTGACCACCGCATCGTTGCATCCATTGCTGGCCAGCACCAGGTTTTCATTGAACGGAGTTTCCATGGTGCGGGCGTAGGAGAACCGCAATACGGTATTCGTATGTTTGACGTTGTAAGCGGCCCCCACGCGAGGCTCCGCCTGGCTGGCCGTACTGATTCCGTAGTACAAATCGCCCCGGAGTCCGAGATTGAGCGTCAAGTTCTTCAGCGTAATCGCATCCTGAATGTAGAGCGCTGTCTCCTTGATATCGGCATGGCCTGGATAGTTGTAGAGTCCCACGCCGGGTCCCGGCCGTGTTAAGTCGTACGCGGCCAGGAGTGGAACAAAGCCGCTGTTCTGCTGCAAACTTCCAGCGCACTGCGAGGGATCCATAATGGTCGGGTCGGTATCCGGGCTTCCGTCGGCGTTCAAACACGGCGCGTTCAACGTCGGGTCCACGATTCCGAAGCTGTCGTTCTCGGTGAGGAATGTGTGCTGAAACACCAGGCCAGCCTTCAGGTTATGAATGCCCTTCACGTAAGACAAGCTGGCGCGAACCCCGGCATTGGTCAACCGCCGGCTTTGCCCGATGCTGGTCGACTGGACGCCGGGCGCGAAGTCGGCGTAAGGGTTCCCGCTTGGATAGTAGTTGAACTGATCCTGCCGCACGAAACCGCCAAGCGTCAACACGGCGTTGGCGCCGAGCACGCGGGTCCAGGCGGGGGCGACGTTGAAGGTCCTGATTTTCGAGCGCTGATCCGCCGATCCTACCGGCAGCCCGTTGGGGCCCAGGCCACCGTTGTCGGCCACCAGTCCGGACCAGGCCGCCGCGGTTTGAGAGTCGTAGGAGTTCGGCGTCTGGAACCACGATCTCGTAAACCCAAAATTGAAAATAAGGCTGTCCGCCAGGGAGGGCTTAAAGTCGACGCGATCGAAGAAGTTCTCTTCGTTGCCATGATCGTGGATTGTCTGGTACTCCGGCCCGTCCAGAAACCGGCCTGTATTCAGACCGCTCGCCGAGATGAAGTTGCCCCAGTTCTTGCCGCCGTATGCGAGATCGAATCCCGCATTGGTGCTGCCGAAACTGCCGTAGGATGCTGTCACACTTCCATGCGGCTGGCTGATACCCAGGCCCGATCTCGTAGTAGCCACAATCACCAGGCTGGTCTTGCCGCCATATTCGGCCGGCGGAGCGCCCTGTATCACCTCCAGGGACTCGACTGCGTCCAGGGGAAGCTGATTGGAGAAGATCTTGCTTTGCTGGTCGGTAATCGGCTGGCCGTCAACGGAGAATGAGTTGGAGGCGTGATCCCCGAATCCATGAAACAGGCCGTTCGAATCCGCGCTGACTCCCGGCGTGGCCAGGGTCACCAGGGAACTCAGTGACGAGGACTGGCTCTCCAGCGGCAGCGTTTCGAACAGGCCGCGATCGACGTCCGTGTGGCTGACGGGCGTACTTTCGACCAGATCCGCACCCGCCTCCACCGTAACCGTCTGGGTCTCCTGGCCGAGGGCCAGCCTGATCTTCAACTCCAAGGGCACGGAGGACCTTATGTTGATGTCTTCGGTCCCCGCCTGGAAACCGGAAGCCATGGCGGATAGGTGGTAGTTGTTGTAAGGAATGTTGTCGAACTCGAATTTCCCTTGGTTGTCGCTCGCGGCGGTGCGGCTGTAGTGCGAGACGGGGTTCTCAATCGTGACGACCGCGCCGGCGATGACGGCGCCCGAAGGGTCGAGGACCGATCCGCGAACCAATCCGCTGCTCGATTGAGCGAAACCGGAGGCAATAAAACCGAGAGATAACGTTAGCCAGACAAGGATATCCGCTGCGAACCTCTTCATATAACTGGATCGTTGGGGCGCCGGCGGCAAAATCCCATTGAAATCTGACGCAGCGGTCTGCGTAGGTCCTGAATTCATTTCTTGGCATCCTTTCATTTCTTGGCATCCTTTCAGAGGTTACAACTGCAAAACAGCCAACCCTGGTACGACCAGAACGCTGTTCCGCAGGTTGGTATCGACAACGGAGTCGATGAACATATTTCTTCACTGGAGGAGATGGGCACGGGAAGGTCCCAGCGCCGCTGATCACGCTGTGCGAGAATATGCGGCAAATAGCCCTCGCCGCATGCCAATGCGCGACGAGGCCGCCGGCATGGCGATGCTCTTCTCCTCTTCAAAAAAAGGGGTTGGTTGGAGGGTTAGGCGGTGGGAGGTCCCCGTGAGGAGACGGCGAACAATGGCGCTGGGCGGTCAGGCTCGGAATCCGGAGCAGGCGCCAGCCAGACCACCAGAAAAACGGGCGTCACCTTGGCAGTTACTGTAGTCTGCAGGAACGGCAGCGGCCCTAAGTGGCACAGCAGGCAGCAATGATCCGGCGCGTGGTGCGATTCTTCCTGCGAGGCTAAAGCGAAGGACTGGCCCAGCAGCGTCAGACACACCAGTGCCAGAACGCCGGCGGTTTGCGCTATCCTGCCGCCGCAAAACAGGGACACCCGAGTGCTATGGTTGCGCGCCCTAATGTGCTCAGATTAGCAGAAATCCCGGCGCAGGTGTAGACTGGGTGCAGTTTGCACAATCGACCAAGGAGGCCACAGATGTCCACGTCCACCTCGACCGCCGTGGATCCCGGAACCGGTCTCGTGACCGTTAATGTCTACGACGGCACGCGCCAGCCACTCAAGCAGGGCGCCCAATTTCTCCTGACAGCCACCGACGGCGATCTGACGCAGCATTTCGCCAGATACGTGGATGGCCCCAGCAAAACGCTGCCGCTGCCGTTCCACGACAATGCCGCGGATAAGTACTCGATCGTCGCCTGGACGCACGGGTACCACCAGGCCGGTTTTCAGCCGGTGATGATAAAGCCAGGCGCGCCGGTCACGCTCGACCTGATGCTGCTGCCGAGCAAGGGCGGCTTTCACTTTGCGCACGCGCAATGGACCGACGTGATCGCGAAGAAGCCGTCATTGGCACGAATCTTTGCGGCGAGCACGGATGACGCCGGCGCGTCGTACGGAACGCTGGTGGAGGATCGTCCCGACGTCCTGGCGTGCTTGTTGAACATCACCACGGCCATGGACCAGATAATCCTGGCGCGGGGCACGCCGCTCCAAAGTACGCCGCTCGACTACTTCAAACAATTCAATTTGCCGGCGTTGGCGCCGGACCGCATTTTCGGCTACGCCGACCCGGCACTGGTGGACCAGGTGCGAAGCGCCGCGAAACAGGGAGAATTCGCCGAGCAGTCGGCCATCGATCTGGTGTTGCACCCAGGCGCCACCAGCAGCTTCAAGCAAAAACAATTTGGCGAGGCCAATGTGCAACTCACCTTCCACGAGAATCAGCAAGACAAAAAAACGATAGACGGGATCGATTGCGTCTATGTGGAGCCGGATATCGACTACTACAAGGATCCCGCCAACCATTTCTTCGGTGAGGTGATTCCGAATTGGCTGACCGGACATGTCAGCGACCCGCGCGTGGTGTACGTATTGCGTTGGATCGCGGGCCGGCAGGCCGGAGCCGACTTCGATCCGCTTTATACGATCGAGTAGGCGTCATACAACCAGACGGTATGCCCCTCCCGTGCCGCCCGCCCTTCAGTTCGGTTACAATATGGTTGCCAATTCGGAGTTTGCCGCTTGGCCCCGAAAGACTCTGGGGGAACCATGGATAAACCAGCGCAGAACATTCAAGACAGCTTCTTAAACAACGCGCGCAAAGACAAAATTGTCCTCACCATCTATTTAATGAGTGGGGTGAAACTTTCCGGCCGCATCAAGAGCTTCGACAAGTACTCCCTGGTTCTGGAAACCAACAACCAGGAGCAGCTCATCTTCAAGCATGCCATCTCTACGGTGGTGACTTTGAAAACCATCCACTCCTACGCCGGCAGCTCGCAGTCCGCCGCGCAGGCGTCAGCGGCCGCCGCACCGGCATCCAACCCGGCGCCGCAGGCCGAAACCACGGAGGCCTAGATCTCTGCCACCCCACAAACGCCGCCGGAACGGGCGATCCTGGTCGGGGTGGATTGGAAGAGCCGCCGCGCAGGCGCGCCCTTGGGGCAAGCAGACGCCGCGGAGTCCCTGGAAGAGCTTTCGGAATTAGCCACCAGCGCGGGCGCCGTCATCGCCGGCCGCGTCCTCCAATCCCGCGCCGCGCCGGAAGCCGCCACTCTCATCGGCCAGGGCAAAGTGCAAGAACTGGCGCAATTGGGCCAGTCCGTGGATGCCAGCCTGGTCGTCTTCGACCGCGACCTGACTCCGACTCAGCAGCGCAACCTGGAGAAGGAGCTTGCGCGCCGCGTCATCGATCGCACGCAGCTCATCCTGGATATCTTCGCCCGGCGCGCGCGCACGCGCGAGGGCCGCTTGCAGGTGGAACTCGCGCAGTTGAACTATCTGTTGCCGCGCCTGACCGGCCGCGGGATCGAGATGTCCCGGCTGGGCGGCGGCATCGGCACCCGCGGCCCCGGTGAGACTCAATTGGAAACTGACCGCCGCCGCATCCACCGCCGCATTAAGAAGATCGAGGAGGACTTGGATAGCGTACGAGCCGGACGCGCGCTGCACCGCCGCAAGCGGCAGGCGGTCCCTTTGCCGACCATTGCGCTGGTGGGCTACACTAACGCCGGAAAATCCACGCTCTTCAACCGGCTCGCCCAGGCCGCCGTACTGGCCGATGCGCGCATGTTCGCCACGCTCGACCCCACGGTCCGTCCCGTGACGCTGCCCTCCCGCCGCCGTGTGCTGGTCAGCGATACCGTGGGCTTCATTGGGAACCTGCCCACCACGCTGGTCAAGGCCTTCCGCGCCACCCTGGAAGAGGTCACTGACGCTACCCTGATCCTGCACGTGGTGGATGTCTCCGCGCCACACGCCGCTGCGCAGACCGGGCACGTCCTCAAAGTTCTGGCGGAAATCGATGCCGCCGCCATTCCCCAACTGCTGGTGTTGAACAAAGTGGATCGCCTCCCCGAAGCCGAGACCGATGTGGAAGCGTATCGCCTCCGCCTGCTGGGCGGCTCCGGCGCGGCGGCTGAATCGCCCGCCGTGGCCATCTCCGCGCTGACCGGGCAAGGCATCGGCCGCCTGCTCGCTGCCATCGATGACGTGTTGCCGTTCGATCCGATAGTGCGCGCGCGTCTGCGTCTGCCGCTCGGCGATGGCGCCCGCATCTCGATGGTGCACGATCTGGGCCGCGTGCTCGCAACCAGCTACGTGGGAGATGCGTGCGAGATGGAGGTGGAAATTCCCGAATCGTTACGGCAAAGACTGGCTGCATTCGTCATATAGTAAAACCATGCGCGTAGCATTCCTCTGTCTTATCTCTGCGGCCTTCGCCGTAGCCGAGGTCCATCACAATCCCGGCAGCACTGTCCCGCTGCCGCACGAGAGGTACATCCACGTAGTCAGTGAGGCCGACTCGCCCGTCCAGCAGACCTACATCAAATCCAAAGACGGTCTGTACATCGCGACGGCTATCCGCAAGCCCAAGGGCGCCGGCCGCTTTCCTGCGATCGTCATCTTTCACGGCGCGCCCGGCGGCCGCGGCATGGAGCAACTGGTGGGCTGGTCGCGCGGCGACTGGGGCGGACCCGTTTGGGAGCGCTTCCTGCAAGAAGGCTACGTGGTCGCCGTGGCCGACTATCGCGGCGGAAACATGAACCTGATGTCGGCCCCCGCCACCAACGGCATGATCACCTCCATCGACGATGGCTTGGCCGTGATCGACTACGTGAAGGCGCTGCCCTACGTCGATCCGGACCGCATCAACCTATATGGCGTCAGCCTCGGCGGCAACCTGGTCATGTACCTGGTCTCCAGGGCGCCCGTGCATGCTGCCATCGTGGGCGCGCCGGCGGCGCTTTGGTTCCTCGGTATCCAATTGCCCCCGCCCAGCTCACCTCCGAACCCCGATGTCTTCAAGAACCTGAAGCCCGACCCCGAGATCTCCCGCAAGAACATCGCGCCTATCCGCACGCCGGTTTTGATTCTGGTGGGCACCGCCGACCGGCTCATGCCCGCAGCGATCGAACTGCACGACGCCCTCGCCGCCGCCGGCAAATCCGTGCGGCTGGAGATCTACGAAGGCGGCTATCACGACTTCTGCCTTGGGCCGCAGGGCCAGAAGCGTCCCGACCTGCCTCAAGGCGAGGCCCTGTTCGACTCCGCTTTGGACGCGCTGGAGAAGTCCGTCCTGTTTGCCGCCGGAAAACTGAAGTAAAAGGACCCTGGTCTGCTCAAGGCACCCACTTCTCGGCCAGCTCAAACAGCGGATTCGTGCTAGACTCGTAGCCCTGGGTGTCAGATCCGGAGACGAACCATATTATGAGGAAGAGATCAGAAAACAT
>Ga0335078_10004832_pt1 | contig 19914 bp, 24 predicted proteins | sample Lox_Sample_32_FD_206711 | JGI IMG/M metagenome (GOLD analysis project Ga0335078, IMG submission 206711) | Soil microbial communities from Loxahatchee National Wildlife Refuge, Florida, United States - Lox_Sample_3.2 | ecosystem: Environmental > Terrestrial > Soil > Wetlands | place: USA... | reverse complement strand
GGCCCGGGAATCATCGCACCCTTGCGACTTCGCGCTGGTAGCCATGCACATGCTCCGCCATGAGATGACCCGTGCCGCCTGGCGCCAGACTCACGTGGATTCACCTACGTCACCACGATGCTCGACGTCGGCGTCGACCTGCGCGATGTCCAGATCGCCGCCCGCCACGCCGACCCTCGCACCACGATGCGCTACGACCGGGCCCGCAAAAATCTCGACCGTCACCCGAACTACATCCTGGCCGCCTACATGGCGTCGGGAACCTGAGCACCGGCTTGGCTATAGCAGCAGATGCATATACCATGGAAGGCATGGCGGGCTTGTACGAGGTGGAGGTCGAACCGGAGGTCCGGTCCTGGCTGGCCAGCCTGCCAGACCGCGACTTCGGCCGGGTGGACTTTTTCGTCGGCATGCTCGCCGAGCACGCCGAAGATCTCGGCGAGCCGTACACCCGCCAGCTCGGCGGGAAGATAAGAGAATTGCGGTTCCACCTGCTCCGCCAGCAGACCAGGTCACCTACTGGCTAGCCCCGCAACGGCGGGTGATCTTACTGACGGTGTTCCGTAAGACCCGCAGCGCCGAGACCGCAGAAGTGGCCAGGGCAATGCAAGCGCAAAGGATCTGCGAGGCATCGCACGGCATAGCTCACGAGGTGTTCGACCGGGAGGTGACCTGACATGACCATAGACCACTCCTCCTACGAGGAAACCGCGGCACCGCGGCGCGGCAGCCAGGACTACCGTGAGGGATACGCCGAGGCGCGGCGGGCTTTCCTGATCGGCCAGGCCGTCCGTGAACGCCGGCTGGCCCTGGGCCTGTCCCAGGTCGAGCTGGCCACCCGCGCCGGCATGACCCAGCCAGCGCTCTCACGGCTAGAAGCGGGTGGCGTCGTACCCACGATTCCGCTGCTGGAACGGATCAGCGCAGCCCTCGACTCCGACCTCATCGTCGAGCTCGCACCCCACGCTGCCTGAGCTCCCGGCCATTGTGCTCATCACACGCAGACAGTCAGATCTGCCGAAAGTAGTGCGTTGCGCAGGGCTCATAGTTATGCGGAACAGTGTATCCGCATGCATAGCAGTCGTGATCGTCAGCTGAATCCGGCACCAGGACTGCGCCATCGCGGCTGAGCCGGAAGATATTGTCCCGGCCAGATCGCCGAGCCTTTGCGCCTCCCCCTTGCTGGTTTCGAGACGGCAATCCGACACAGATCAGCCGATTATGACAAGGCGGGCAGTTCATGCCTTAGATCAATGTTCAGGATGGGCCCGGAAGGACAGTATGCAAGATCGGAGTCTTCAGGTCCAGATCGATAAGTGGGCCAGCACCGAAGAAGTACGTGCCGTCGAGGAGGCATTCCGCCGGGTTGGGCTGGAAGCCACTGTCCGGGCGGGCATCATACAGCTAAGTCAGCAGTTCACCTGGATCGTCATCGGCTGAATTGGTCCCAAATTCCATCTGTTGATGCCTCGGTCGGCACCCCCGTACAATCGTGCGGCCTACGCGGTCACTGCGCTTGACGGCGTTGCACTGTTGCAGCACAGCAATCCGCGGTCCAGCCTACTTAGTGCACGTCCGTCGATTTACGAACGGCGTCAATAAACTTCCCGATGGCCGCTTGCAAATTCTCGAGCGGTTCTTGTGGCTCGTCATCAGCGCCGTACTCGAGTGCGTTTTCATCTGCCGCGATGGGCAGTCGCGCGGCTGTCACGCGGTCAGTACCGGGTTGGACCTATGGCCCCGTCCGGGGACCAGAATGCCACCATGTCGTCGGCCAGGCCGGTACTCGGGTGTTTCTGCAGCTCCAGTGTGGCGAGACTGCCGGCAGATCCCTGAATGGTCCGGATCTTGTCATGCAGTCGCTTACGACCGTCTTGAACCCGTTGGGGATCCGCAAGGCCGACCGAGTCAGGGTTACTGGCCGCAACGTCAGGCCGGCTACCCAGGCCGCCATGCCCAGGAAGGGCAGCGTCAAGATTGCAAAGAACGCTACCAGCGCTGCCCGGTCGGCTGCGACCATGAGCACCACGAACTCAGCGATCAATCCGAGCAGTGGGCCGAGGATCAGCAGGGCTGCCCAGCGAAGCGAGAAGAACCGCGTCCGGTGCGCCGTTCGCCGCGTCAGCACCGCACCTCCTGGCTAGATGGCACCTGCGTTGAAATACTAAGGGCGGCGTCAGATGCTCAGTTCGCTGCCGGTCCGGCTGCTTTACTGGCCAGATGCGTTCGATCCGCCTGGAAACCGTGATCGCCGCTCCGATCAATGCCTGCTTCAGCCTGTCGATGTCAGTCGATGCCCACGCTGCCTCCGGCAGCGCAACAGATCGCTCAAGACCACTTTGGAATAGCTCGGCTAGCTGACCAACCAACGGTCGCGCTCGCTCGGAGAAGCGTCCGGTCATGCGGCGTATAGTGTTCCGGTTCTTGCGCCGGGGCCGGCTTAGCCGACCTTGAGTCGTTCGAAAGGCTGGCCGGTGACTGTGGCGATGATCTCGAAGTCCTTGTCAAGATGCAAGACGGTCAGCCCAGCGAGTTCGGCCGTAGCAGCGATAATCAGGTCAGGAATTGACGGCGCCCGGTGCTGGCCGCGGTCGGCCAGCAGGGTGAGGACCTCAACGGCGCGATCCTCCGTAGCAGGGGTCTGGTGCTCGGCCGGCAGGGCGGCGAGCGGGGCCCGCTGCAGGCCCGCGCGCAAGTCCTCGCCTGACCTGGCAGAGTAGCCAACCTCCAGCCGGGTGACCGTGCTGATCCGGACAAGCCCGGTGCTGCGCAAGGACATGCCCGCCGTTGCCGGGGCAGCGGGCCTCGCCGGCCTAGCGTTCTGGACGGCGCGTCGTTGCCCGCCAGGGTCGAGTCGGGCCGTGACGGCCCTGCGAGACCGGCGCGCACAACACCGCGTGTGCGGCGACAGCAAGGGCTGCCGCCACGGGAGCCGCATACTTCCGGAAGGCAATGGACGTTCCTACCGTTCGCCGTCCTGTCGCGGATGACATCCGGCGCCGCTCGCAGCATCCGTTATCTGGACCGTCTTGTCGCCGCAGGCGCCGGCCAGGCGGGTGCCGTCCGGGCTGAACACCACCCCTGCGACGCCGTGGTCATAGGTTACCCGGAGTTGCTCGGTGCCGGTGGCCGTGTCCCATACCCGCGCGGTCTTGTCATAGCCGGAGGTGGCCAGGCGGGTGCCATCCGGGCTGAACGCCACCCCGTTAACTCGGCGGCGGTGGGTGACCCGGAGTTGCTCGGTGCCGGTGGCCGTGTCCCATACCCGCGCGGTTTTGTCGTCGCTGGCGGTGGCCAGGCGGGTGCCGTCCGGGCTGAACGCGACCACGTTGACGGCACCGTTGTGGGTGACCCGGAGTTGCTCGGTGCCGGTGGCCGTGTCCCATACCCGCGCGGTTTTGTCGTCGCTGGCGGTGGCCAGGCGGGTGCCGTCCGGGCTGAACGCCACCCCTTTGACGAGACCGTCGTGGGTGACCTGGAGTCGTTCGGCGCCGGTTTCTGCGTCCCACACCGCCGTGCGGTCGCCGGTGGCGGTGGCCAGGCGGGTGCCGTCCGGGCTGAACGCGACCACGTTGACGGCACCGTTGTGGGTGACCCGGAGTTGCTCGGTGCCGGTGGCCGTGTCCCATACCCGCGCGGTTTTGTCGTCGCTGGCGGTGGCCAGGCGGGTGCCGTCCGGGCTGAACGCCACGCTGCGAACGGAGTCCACCCAGTCTCCGATGTAAGCCTCCCGGATCAGCCGGCCATCGCGGAGATCCCACATCCGGATCCGCTGCCGGGTACCGGCGGCCAGCCGGGTGCCATCCGCGCTGATCGCAAGGCAAGCCACCCACTGGCCGACCTTGACGACGCGGGGTGCCGGCACGTAATGCTGTACGTGCGGTTCGGCACGTGCCTGAGTCCGGAGGTCGGCCGGAGCGGCCTGGCTGGTGCCTGGCGCGGACGGCGGTGGTGCCTGTGGCTCCGACGCTTGGGCTTTGACGCGCTTGCCCTCGCCATGCCTGGGTGACGGCGGGCCGGTCAGCTTGAACAACTGAGTGACTCCGCCCCGCACATACAGCACCGGGGTCACCCATTCCAGGGTGCGCGCAGCGCCGAGGATTTCGATGCGCCCGCTGCGCACCGCCTCATCCACGGGCTTACCGCGCGCGATGGCAGCGTAGAAACCCCGGGCAAATCGAAGGGCGGCGTCGTCGCTGATGCTGAACTGCATCGCTGCCACCGCGCTGATGCCGCCGTGCACCAGCGCGGCAGCGGTGCCCGAGAACAGGTCGCGGGCGCCTTCCTGCCCCGAAGAGCAGGAGTTCAGGACCACGAGCTGAGGAGTGGGATCTGCCTCCGACAGCAGGTCGGTGAGGCGGCTGGCTTCCACCAGGTCCGCACGACCATCCGGGCCCTCGAGCGCAAACACCCCCTCGTCCTTGACGGAATCGAAGTCACCATGCCCGATGAAGTGCACGATGTGCCAGGTGCCGTCCAGCAGAAGGTCATGAATTGATGACCAGCTGGCATCGGGCGCCCAGGTCAGCTCCACCCGCCCAGCCGCCAGTGGCCCGGCAAGCGCCTGTTCCAGGTCTTGCTGTTCGCCGTGCGCATCCAGCCGGGGCAATCCCTTGGGGCTGGACACGAGGCCGAGAATGCGCAGTGGCGGGTGCACCCGCAGCGGCTGGGGAGTGTAGCGGGCGTCCACGTGGCGGATCAGCGGCTCGGTCCGGCACAGGTACGCGCCAGTCTGCCGGTCGTACATGGACTCCCATGGCAGCGCCGCCAGATCGGGCGCTGTCAGATGCAACACCACCCGCAGCCGCTCACCTGCCTGCTGGACGGCGCCCAAGCTCGCCCGGTAAGCATCCCTGACCTCACCGGTGAATACCGCGTCGAAGAGCTGCTGGCCCACGTCCTGCAACGGCTCCTCGGCGGCTGGCATCACGCGCCGCTGCGGCACGGCGGAAGCCAGCACCGCGTTCTCCAGCCGGTCATGCCGGGCCAGGAGGTCCCCGATGTCGAGAAGGAGCCGGCCCTGCGGCCGTCCTCCGGCGGCCGAGCTCAGCACCTTAACGCTAAAGGCGTCTGGCTCCGCATCCTCGCCGATCTCCAGCTCGATATCGCCATTCACCATGCCCTCACCCCCGGGACCTGCGCCAGAACCCGGGTACAGGCGCTACGCGTGCCGCTACCTTCATGGCCCACTGTGACAGCTGCTACGAGAACATGACAGAGGCGGAAGTCCTGGCCGGGCAGTACCTGATTTGGGCGAGCCCGGCATCGGTGATGTTCCGCGCGATTCGTGGGCGGGGCCGCGGGCAAGGGCGGCCCACTGACGGAAGGGTTGAGATGAGCATCGTCGAGTTCCCCGACAACGGCGGCGGCAGTGTACTGGCGCAAGTGGCGGACGTCGGCACGGGCGAGGTCACGACCCGCGGGCTTCACTTCGCACAGACCGTGGAGAAGATGGACCACTCGTTCGGGAGTGCGCTGGGAGCGATCCAGTCCGTGGCGAACGGCGTCTTGGGTCAGCTGAGCGCTATGGGTCGCCGGCCCGATGAGGTGAGCGTGGCATTCGGGCTCGAGCTCACAGCGCGTGCGGGAGCGGCCGTACTGGCCGCAGCGGGAGGCAGCGCGCACCTCCAGGTCCAGCTGACGTGGAAAGCATCCGCACCGCAGTCGGCGACTCAGCCCGGAGCGGGAGTCTGACCAGCAGCAAGGCGACGAGGCTGGTTACTAGGCAGGCTCACAGGAAATTGTTCGGCCAGATCACGGTCCGCCACATGTGCGCCACCGGAGAGCCGTGCTGGCGCGCCGCCTGGTATTCCCGGCGGATGTACTCGGGCGGGCTGTAGTCAGGGCCGAAATAGCAGATATAGGAATCCGAATAGGTGTACCCCACCGATTCGTCCAGGAAGTAGCGCGGCGCCTCGTGCTTTTGATGGACCAGGAGACTTCATCACCGGCCGCATCACGGTGGGACGGACCACCGACCCGGCCGGCGGCGAGTTCGGCTACTTCAGCGTGGACCTGGGCGCAGAACTGCCGCTCGGCGTCCGCTTGGCTGCACGGGTCTGGCCCGGTACGGCAGCGGGAGACGGACGGGGATGACATTTGTCATCGCGAACTGGTGAGGCACGGCACTACGCGGCGCGACGGCATCGGACCACGCTGGTTGCCATGGTTGATCACAACGCTCAGGCCGGGGGGATCGTCCTGTCCGGGCTGTCGAAGTCTTACGGCCAGGTGCGCGCTGTCCGGTCGGTCGACCTGGTCATCGCTCCCGGTGAGACGGTCGCACTGCTCGGCCCGAACGGCGCGGGAAAGACGACGACGACCGACATGATGCTCGGCCTCGCCCGCCCCGACGCCGGGATTGTCTCGGTGTTCGGCCGGCCGCCCGCGGCGGCAGTGCGCGCCGGCTGGGTGGGCGGCATGCTGCAGACCGGGTCGCTGCCGGAACATCTCAAGGTCCGCGAGCTGGTCAGCCTGATGGCCTCGTACTACCCGCACCCGCTGGCCGTCGCCGAGGTGCTGCGGCTGACGGGGGCGCAGGAGTTCGCCGGCCAGCTCACCACCAGGCTGTCGGGCGGGCAGGCCCAGCGGGTGCGCTTCGCCGCCGCGCTGATCGGCGACCCCGACTTGCTGGTGCTGGACGAGCCCACCGCAGGGATCGATGTCGCGGGCAGGCACGAGTTCTGGCAGGCCATGCGCGAGGTCGCCGGGCGCGGCAAGACAGTGCTGTTCGCCACCCACTACCTGGAAGAGGCCGACGCCTATGCCGACCGGATCGTGCTGATCGCCCGCGGGCGGATCATCGCCGACGGCCCGGCCACCGAGATCAAGGCCAGGGCGGGCGCCCGCATGATCAGGGCGACGCTTCCGGGCGGCGACCTGGTGGTGCTGGCAGCGCTCCCGGGCGTGGTGAGCGCCGACCGGCATGGCGACGCGGTGCTGCTGTCCTGCTCGGATGCTGACACCGCGCTGCGCGCGCTGCTGGGATCGTTCCCCGCCGCGCGGGACATCGAGGTGCGGGGCGGCAGCCTGGAGGAAGCGTTCCTGGAACTGACCGCCGACAAGGAGACGGGCAGCGCCGTCACCGCGGGCGCGGCCACCGGAGGAGGAGCACGATGACCGCCGCCGCCCACTTCAGGTATGAGATCGTCCGCACGTTCCGAAACCGCACCTTCTACGCGGTGACCCTGGCGCTGCCGCTGGTCCTGTTCTACGCGGTGTCCTCGGGCCAGCGCGGCGCACACCAGGACGGCGTCAGCTTCCCGCTGTACTTCATGACCGCGATGGCGGTGTACGGGGCGATGTTCGCCGCGGTCTCGCCGGGGGCGCGCATCGCGCGCGACCGGTCCGGGGGGTGGACCCGGCAGGTTCGGATCACGCCACTGCGGGCCCGCACCGACATCGCCGCCAAGGTGGTGACCGCGTACCTGATCGCGCTGCCCAGCGTGGTGCTGGTGTTCCTGGCAGGCGCCTCGCTCGGGGTGCGGCTGGACGCGGCGCAGTGGCTGGAGCTGGGCGGGCTGCTGCTAGCCGGGCTCACCCCGTTCATCGTCCTGGGCATCCTGCTGGGGTACCTGCTGCGCTCGGACGCGCTGGCGCCGGTCATGGGCGGAGTGGTCGTCCTCTTCGCGCTCGTCGGCGGGGTGTACGGCTTCCAGCTCGCGCGCTCCGGCCCGCTGTTCGACGTCATGACGGCAATACCGTCCTACTGGCTGGTGCAGGCGGGGAAGACCGCGTTCGGCGGCGGCAGCTGGCCCGCCCAGGGCTGGATCGTGATCGCCGCCTGGACCGCGGTGCTGGTCACGGCTGCCGCGCTCGCCTGCCGGCGGTCCGCGGCCCGGGACTGAGCCGCCATGGCCCAGTCCCCGGTACCGTGGGTAAACGTGAGCGACGAGGTCGTGCCGCACACCGAGGCGGACGCCGAGTGGGCGGCGGCTCAAGCCAAGTGGACGCGAAGCTGGCGGCGGGAGGCGCTGCTGGCCCTCCCGCTCGTCTACCTGATTTTCGTGGCCATCTCGGTCCAGCAGAACTCCCGCGGCGCCGCCGCAGTCGCCGGCTACGCGCTGCTGGCCGCTTTTGCGGCGTGCTGGCTGGTCACGCTCGCCGTGCTGCGGCCGGACACCAGCGCGCCGCGGTTCTGGGCCTGGTACGCGCTCCTGGTGGCGCTGGCAGCGGCGGAAGTGCCGTTCGCCCGCGCGGCAGGCTTCGTCCTGTGCTTGTTCATCACGATGCTCACCGTGGCCCGCCTGGGTGCCCGCTCGGCGCCGGCCGTGGCCGCGATGTCCGTCGCGGCCCTGCTGGTCCCGGTCGCGGTGCGGCACTGGCACGTCAGCCTGGCCAAGTCGTTCGCCGACGTCACACCTGTCGCGATCCCGGTCGTCGCGCTCACGATGTTCGCGGCGATACAGGTGGTGCGCAGCAACCAGGCGCTCGCCGAGGCCCGTGCCCAGCTGGCCCTCCTGGCCGCGGAGAACGAGCGGTTCCGGATCGCCCGCGACCTGCACGACCTGCTCGGCCACTCGCTGACCACGATCACGGTGAAGGCCGGGCTCGCGCGCCGGCTCGGGCCGACCGATCCCGCGGCGGCGGTGGACCAGATCGCCGAGGTCGAGGGCCTGTGCCGGCGGGCGCTCGCCGACGTCCGGTCCGCGGTGTCCGGCTACCGCGAGGTCACCCTGGCCAGCGAGCTCGCCCGGGGCCGGGAGCTGCTGCGGGTTTCCGCGATCACCGCCCGCCTCCCCACGGCCGCCGACGTTGCCGATCCGGCCCACCAGGAGCTCTTCGGCTGGGCCGTGCGGGAGGGGCTGACCAATGTGATCCGCCACTCGAGGGCGCGTTCATGCGAGGTACGGGTATCCGCTACCTGCGTCGAGGTCATCGATGATGGTCACGGATCCGCTGCCCCTGCCGGGAACGGGCTGTCCGGGCTGCGAGAACGGGCAGCCGCCGCCGGCGGTGGCGTGGACGCCGGCCCGGTGCTGCCCGCGGGCTGGCGGCTGCGGGTGTGGGTGCCCGCGATGGACACGTCGCCGGCCGTCGCCGCGACCGCCGGGGAGGCCGACGACCCCGCCGCGGGAGCCGGCCAGAGCCCGCTCCCCGTTCCGCAAGGACGCTGACGTTGATCCGGCTGCTGCTCGCCGACGATCAGGAGCTCATCCGCAGCGCGCTCGCCATCATGCTCGCGCTGGAAGAGGACTTCGAGGTCGTCGCGTCGGTCGGCCGCGGCGACCAGGTAGCTGCCGCGGCACGAGAGCACCACCCCGACGTGGCGCTGCTGGACATTGAGATGCCCGGCCTCGACGGCCTGGCCGCCGCGGGTGTGCTCGCGCACGAAGCGCCGCAGTGCCGGTCGGTCATCCTCACCACGTTCGGCCGCCCCGGCTACCTGCGCCGGGCGATGGAGTCAGGCGCCTGCGGCTTCGTGGTCAAGGACGCCCCGCCCGAGCAGCTTGCCGCCACGATCCGCCGGGTCGCGGCGGGAGAGCGCGTCGTCGACCCGGGACTTGCCGCCGAGTCGCTGGCCGCCGGGGCGTCGCCGCTGACCGCCCGGGAACGTGACGTGCTGGTCGCCGCCAGGCTGGGAGCCACAGTTTCGGAGATAGCCGGGAAGCTGTTCCTGTCCGAGGGGACGGTCCGCAACTACCTGTCCGCCGCAATCGCCAAGACCGGGACGCGCAACCGTTCCGAGGCCGTGCGGATAGCTGAGGGGAAAGGCTGGCTCTGACGCCGGGTGCTGTGGCCCGGCGGCGGATGCGAACCCCCGGACATCCGCGTGACGCCAGCGTAAATGGTAATAAGAGCAGCAACGGAATTGCCGGGAACCGGTATTCCTAGATGCTGGCGGCTCGGTGCTTGCACTACTTTCCGGCGCGGTCCTATGGGTGAGCGGGCGCACGCAAGCATGCTGTGCGCTCGGAGATAGCAGGATAATGTCGGGCTACTTCGGGGGACCACGTCGGTTTCGTGGTTGGGGGGTTTCGTGTCAATCAGGTTTTCGCGCCGCACGCGTTTTCAGCGTGTCTGCCGTTATGGGCTGAGCCTTGGCGTTGTGGTCGCGTCGCTGACTGTGCCGGGGGTCGCGATGTCGGCCACGGCCGCGCCGGCCAGTCCAATACCGTCGAGCTCGAGCCTTGAGCAATGCGCGAACAATGCCGCAGGATGCAATTGGGTCACCGGCGCTCTTAACCAGAATAATTCGGCATACCGGGAGGGTGACGTCGTTCCCTACCGCGCGATCATTCCCGGGCTCACGAGCGGCAGCTACGCGCTCCAGATCAACTACGACGTTGTCGCGCAGAGGGCGCACACGCTCGACTACCTCGCCACCTACAACCAGACGGTGACGGCGGCCGACCCGTGCAGCGGGGTCACCGGCTGCACCACGGGATCGAGCACGACGACGAGCCTGCCGGACACCGGCGTGGCGGCCGGAGCGACCTGCGGCGGCTCCCATTCGCTGAACCCGCCGTTCTCGCCGTCACAGCCGACCGGGCAGCTCACGCTGTTCGCCCCGGCAGCCTCGGGGGCGAGTTTCGTGAGCGCGACCTCGCCGGCCGCCGACCAGAACGTGCCTAGCGGCACGACGAGGTGCAGTACCACGATCACAGTCGAGTCCAGGTGACCGGCAGCGGCAGCTATACCGTGGTGCTCGCCTGGGGCGGGCACATCGCCTCCGCGATCGACTGGGGGGTCGGCAATTCCTTCGATGCCACCAGCGGATCCAGCGCCCACATGGCCCTCGTGACGCCCAATAAGGATCTCGCGATCAACGCGAACGCGGTCGCGCCGCTGCCTGACGTGACGACCCAGGTCGCCAACCCGGTCATCGGAACGGGCGGCACGCTCACCGACACCGCGAACCTCTCCGGCTCCAACGGCATCGTCACCGGCACCGTGCAGTTCTACTACTGCACGGTCATGAACCTGACCGACGGCTGCGCCCAGGATGACCCCATGAGGACCGCGACCGGCCCGCCGGTCACGCTCTCAGGCGGCTCGGCGACTTCGGCGCCGATCGGCTCGGGCCTCCATCCGGGAAACTACTGCATCGGCGTCCGATATCACCACGACGGCGCTTCGTTCTATTCAGACACCTACTACGGCTCGGCCACAAATGAGTGCTTCACGGTCGTCGGCAAGGCGCAGCCCATCGTGACAACGCGACTGAGCGCGGACAACGTGTCGGCCGGCACCCCGGTGAGCGACACGGCGACGATCAGCACCAGCGCGCCGTCAATCACGGGATCTCTCTCTTACCGGTGGTACACGTCCCTTGGCGACTGTCAGGCGGACACGACGGCATGGCCGTTGGCCCCGTCGCACGGAACAGATGCCGGGGGGCCCTTCTCGGTGACCGGCGCCGGGCTTCAGCATGTCTCGTCGTCAGTAGCCTTCGACAGCCCGGGCACGTATTACTGGGCTGCGTTCTATTCCGGCGATGGGAGCAATGCTCCGGCGGTGAGTGACTGCACCACTGAGGCGCTCGTCGTCGGCGCGACGCCGGCGGTCTCGACGCGGTTGTCGGATTCGGCGGTGACGGTGGGTGAGCGGGTGACCGATCAGGCGGTGTTGTCTGGGGCGACGTCGGATGCTGGCGGGAATGTGAATTACCGGTACTACGGGTCTTTGGGGGAGTGCCAGGCGGATGCTGGTTCGTTTAGCGGAATGTTCCCGTCGGGGGGGCATGATGCGGGGACGAAGCCGGTGTCTGGCGGGGTCGTGGACCATAGTGATCCGGTGGCGATCAGCCCGCCGGGCACGTATTACTGGGCTGCGTTCTATTCGGGTGATGCCAGTAATGCTCCGGCGGTGAGTGACTGCACCACCGAGGTGCTGGTCGTCAAGCCAGCCGCCCCGGAGCACCCGAAGATCGTGACCAAGGTCCACCGCAAGAAGCATTTCCTGCGCGTAGACAGCGCTAGGCTGACCGGGACCCGCGGTACGGTCACCGGCACGGTCAAGTTCTTCCTGTGCCCGAAGAGCAGTTTTCTCATAGGCTGCCCGCAGGGCCGGGGACTCCCGATCCCGCCGCCGATGAAGTTGGTCAACGGGTCGGCCACGTCGGCTCCGATCGGATTCGGCCTGAAGCGGGGCGTCTACTGCGTTGGCGTCCTGTACCAGAACGACGGCAAGTCGCCCTACCTGGACACCTATTCAGGTAGCCCGAAGCATGAGTGCTTCAAGATCGTGACGCCGCCCCCGCCGCCCCCGCCGCCCCCGCCGCCCGGGCCGCCGATGATCAAGACGCACGTGTCGAAGCCCGCGATCAAGCCGGGCGGCAGCCTTGTGGACACAGCGACCCTCAGCGGCTTCCGGGGGACGGTGACCGGCACGGTCGACTTCCTGCTCTGTTCGCACACCACATCGGGCTGCCCGCAAGGCAGAGCTCGGGCGATCCAGCTCGGGGCCAGGCTGGTGAACGGGTCGGCGAGATCGAAGCCGTTCGGATCGCGCCTGCGGCCAGGACGCTACTGCGTGGGAGTTCGCTACCGTAATGACGGGAGGTCGCCGTACGCGAACGCCTATTCGGGCAGCCGGGTGCACGAGTGCTTCATCGTGCTGAAGCCTAAGAAGCGAGTGATCATTATTACGCACCTCTCGCGGCACTGGATCGTGGCCGGCGGGTCGGCGCGCGACTTCGCGCTGCTGAAGTTCGTAACCAGGCGAGTGCACGGCGTCGTGCGGTACCGGTACTACTCGACGCTGCATGGCTGCCTGGCCGACACGTCGAGGTGGCCCGCCCGCCCGCGGCACGGCCTGGCTGCGGGGACTGTTCCCGTGCACGGCGCGATCGTGCATCCGTCCCGCTGGGTCAGGTTCTTCCGTCCCGGCACCTACTACTGGGCGGCGTTCTACTCGGGCAGCTCTCGCTATGCACCGGCCGCGAGCAGATGCCTGACCGAAGTGCTGCGGGTTGGCCGACAGCACTGGTAGGTCGCCGCCGGACACGGTGACCGGTTCGGTCTTCGGCGCGGGCCAGGCTCCTGGTCCGCGCCGAAGACCCCCGGGCCTAACTGGGATGACGGCCGATTCTGGCGAGGCGGTTGGCTGCCTGCCCCGGGGATCGCCGCACGGGCGGTGCGGGGTCCCGGGCCGCGGGGGACCGGCGAGGCAGGGGAGGGCGTGCTCCAGGTGCTCGGGATGATCGGCTCTGGAGGCACGGCTGCGTCAATCGGAGCGGCCAGGAGTGACTGGCTACAGATCGTCGGCAGAATCCGGAACCACCTGTGCGGGGTCAGCGGGCGCATCGCGCGGAAGCCGCGCTGGTCGAGCGTGAGTACCGCGTCAGTCCGGAATTGGGCCGCTAGCGCCACGTTGACCACGTCGGCAAGGTCGAGGCCGAGACTGGCGTACTGCTGTGTGACCAGCCGGGCTGTGTCCAGGATCTCGAGGCCGGTTTCTGGGATCTGGAAGCGCAGCAGCCGGGCGCTGGCAACGAACGCGAGCCGCACGGCCGCTGGGCGTTGCCCCCGCCATGCCCGCTTGCGGGTCATCATGTGGGCATGTCTGAGCCCTACAACCGGTTCACCGGCCAGAGCATCGAGCGCCTGACGGCGCTGAGCGACGGGCTGTTCGCCGTCGCCATGACGCTGCTCGTCCTGGACCTCCGGATACCCGTCAGCAGCGCCGGAACGGTCTATTCCGACAGCGGACTTGGCGGAGCGCTGCTGAGGCTAGGCCCGAGCTTTGCCGCCTACCTGCTGAGCTTCACGATGCTGGGCACCTTCTGGCTCGCCCAGCACACCCTGCTGGACATCCTGGGCGGCTGCGACCGGACTCTCACCTGGATCAATCTCGGGTTCCTGTTCGTGGTATCGCTTCTGCCGTTCTCCGCGGCCCTGCTCGCTCACTACGTCCACCTCCGCCTGGCTGTGGGCGTGTACTGGCTGAACATCCTGCTGCTCGGGGCCGGCCTGGAGTGGGCCTCCCGCTACGGGCGCGGGGCGTTCGTGCCTGACGATGCGCAGCAGGCCCGCTCCCGGCTCACTACCTTCCGCCGCCGGATCCTGCTCGCGCAGAGCATGTACGGGCTGGCGGCCCTGCTGTGCCTGCTGAGTACTCAGGCAAGCGTGATCGCGCTGGCCGTCGCGCAGCTCTACTTCATCGTCTCGCCCCGCCTGGGCCGCAGCAGAGCCATGCTGCCCGGCGACCGCCCCGGCAGCGGGCCACGACCCCGCCGCTGAAGACCTGGAGCGCCCAGGTTCACGCGGCAGCCTGCAAGTGATTGCCTCCGGGGCATATCCGTTGGCCAGCACGGCTGCGGCCAGCGAGAATCGGGATATGGAGCATCTATCGCGTCAGCGCCTCGAAGCCGGGCTAGGCCATATCCGTGATTCGCCCCGCGATGCTGGCCAGATCGTCCTGGTGGTCCGCCGCCCGGCGGTGGGCGCGCGGGAGATGCCGGGTGAGGTGATGCTCGACCCGGTGGCCGGGCTTGCCGGGGACAACTGGCTCGCCCGCGGCTGCGCGAGCACGCCCGACGGGTCAGCTGATCGGCAGCGGCAGGTGACGGTGATGAACGCCCGGGTGGCCGAGCTTGTCGCGGGCGGGACGGAGCGGATGCCGCTGGCCGGCGACCAGCTCTACATCGACCTCGACCTCAGCGCCGCCAATCTCCGGGCGGGCAGCCTGCTCACGGTCGGCCAGGCCGTGCTGCAGGTCAGCGACGTCCCGCACCTGGGCTGTGCGAAATTCGTCGAACGATTCGGCACCGAGGCTATGCGCTTTGTCAACTCCCGCGTCGGCCGGCAGCTGCGGCTGCGCGGCATGAACGCCTGCGTGGTGCAGGGGGGTATCGTCCGCCCCGGTGACCTGGCCACAAAACCTCGTCGGGTGACCCCCAGGCCTCCTGGAAACGATGCGACGCTGGGCGGAGCAGCGCGAGATCACCGGGACGCTCGGACTCGATGAGGCAGGCCGGCAATCCTCGCGCGGCGGGAGTGACATTGGGGTCTTCTGCCTCCCGGCCGCAGAAGCAGACGCGGGGGTCACGGGTGCGAGGCCCAGCCGGGCAGGGGCGCCTGACCGTGGCGCGTGCCGGCAGGCGGCTGGCCGTATCCAGGTCAGGAGACCGCGGCCCGCACCAGCTCGGCAACCTTCTGCTCTACCGCCGGGCTCCATTTCTGCAGCGCGAACGACACGGGCCAGGAGTCCCCGTCGTCGAGGTTCGCGGCGTCCTGGAACTCCAGTGTCGAGTACCGGGTGTTAAATTTGCCCGAGTTCTTGAAGCAGACGACGACCTTGCCATCCGCGTTGGCGTAGGCGGGCATCCCGTACCAGGTCTTGGGCGACAGCTTCGGGGCGGCAGCGCTCACCGTCGCATGGACGCGCTCGGCGACCGCACGATCCTCCGGCGTCATGTTTGCGATCGAGTCGAGGACGGCCTGCAGCCCGTCAGCCTTCTTGGCGCCCTGCTTGCCCTCGGCGCGCAGCTCCGCGGCGCGCTGCCGCATCGCGGCACGCTCTGCGGCGGTGAATCCGTCGGACCCGGTCTGGGTGCTTTTCGCGGGCATGGTCACCCCACCTTCCTACCCCACAGGCTCGGCGTGGTACCGGCCAGTTGAACGAAGGCTAAGCCCGCCACGGCCGCCGGTGCTTCTCGACTCGTGATCGGTAGGCGAGCCGCCGAGCCGACGCGGCTGCGAGACACGAAGAACTCTGGCCGCCAGGGCCGCTTGCTCATGTCAATGAGGTGCACGGTTCGATGGCGTGGACGTCCGGCAGGATCGACGCGAGTGCGTCGAGGGTGGCGTCATCCCAGGGATGACGCGGGGCGACGAGTGCGGTGCCGATGCCCAGGGCGGCGAGCTCGCGCAGGTGTGCCAGCAGGCCGCTCAGGCCGGCCTGGCGGTCTTCTCCCAGGTCGAAGTTGCTGGACACCGTCTTCTCGATCTCCGCGTAATCACGTCCTGCCGCCGCGCAGTGCTCCCGCAGCACGTCAAGCTTGCCCGTGATGTTGTCGGCGAAGTCGGTGCCGGGCAGGTCGAACAGGTTGCAGGCGTCGGCGTACCGCGCGACAAGCCGTAGCGTCTTCCGCTCCCCGCTGCCGCCGATCAGGACGGGCGGGTGCGGGCGCTGCACCGAGTTCGGCGAGTTCAGCGGCCGGGCCAGCTCGTAGTGCCGCCCTTCGTAAGGCGTCTCGTCGCCCCGCCACATCCGGTGCGCGATCTGCAGCAGTTCCTCGAGCCGCTCGAACCGCTCGGCTAGTGACGGGAACGGGATGCCTAGCCCCTCAGCCTCGAAGGCGGTCCCCGGGCCGGCCGGCGGAACGTTCCACGGCGCGCCCGCGCCGACGCCGAAAAACACGCGCCCGCCGCTGAGCACATCGAGCGACGTCACCGACTTGACGAGCACGCCCGGGTGGCGGTAAGCGACGGACGTCACTACCGTTCCCAGCCTGATCCGCCTGGTCTGTCCCGCCAGGAAGCCCAGCGTCGCGTACGCCTCGAGCATCGGGGACTCGGGCGGCAGCCCGGTCAGCCGGATCTGGAAGAAGTGGTCCATGACCCAGAGGCTGTCGAAGCCTGCCTCGTCAGCCGTTACGGCGATCCGCGATATCACGGACCCGATTTCGTCGGTTTTCACGGGCCAGGAGAAGTTGCCGATCCCGATTCCGAGCTTCATCGCGGGACCTCCGGAGTCTGTTGACGCTAATTCGTTAGCCGGGTAATGAGCTTACCATAAGCCGGCTAACGAATCTTGGGGCCGTACGCTGAGCGTGCGATGACCCACAACGATGCCCTGCCTCCCGCTAGCGGCTCCGCCGAGGCCGCTCAGGAACCCGCCGACGATTTTCAGAGGGCTTTCTGGTCGGCCAAGCACGCCCTTGCGCTGGCCTCCGCCACCGCCTTCTCCCGGCACGGCGTGCATGAGGGTCAGCAGTTCGTCCTGCGGAGCCTGTGGGCCGAGGACGGCCTGACCCCGGGCGAGGTGGCCAGGCGGCTGGGACTGGCGACGCCGACGGTGACCAGGGCCACCAGCCGGATGGAGGCGGCGGGCCTGCTGCGCCGGGAGCCGCACCCCAGCGACCGCCGCATGGTCAGGCTGGTCCTCACGAGCCGGGGGCGGGGCCTGGAGAAGGTCATCGACGAGGAAATCTGCCAGCTCACCGAACGGGCGCTCGCCACGCTGAGCACGGGCGAGCGCGAGACACTCATCCGCACGCTTGCGCAGATCCGGCGCAACCTGTCCGCCGGGTAGGCGGCGCGGTGCGTGGACATCCGGTCCCGGAGCCCGATGAGTGATTTCATGTCGAGAAGCCCAGGCCGGCTCCGCTCAGCAGGCGAGGGCCACGACGGGCGAGGCCCACGACGCCAGGAGACCACCATGCCGAAGTACCTGCTCCTCAAGCACTACCGCGGCGGCCCGGAGCCGTACCGTCGCGTGCCCCCGATGGACCAGTGGGACCCCCAGGACGTGGAGGCGCACATGGCCTTCCTCAAGCATGTCAGCGAGCTGCTCCAGAAGAACGGCGAGTACGTCGACGGGCAGGCGCTCACGCCGGAGCGCACCTGGGTGCGCTACGGCGGCCCGGAGGCCGCGCCGGTCACCACCGACGGCCCGCTGCCCGAGACCAGCGACCTCGTGGCCGGCTGGTACATGATCGATGTCGAGTCGCGCGAGCGCGCCGTTGAGCTCGCGGCCTACGTTTCCTCCGAGCCCGGCCCGGGCGGGGAGCCGCTGTACGAGTGGATCGCCATCCGGGAGGTCATGTCCGAGGCGCCGTCGGGGGACTGACCCGGCGTGACCGACGATCCGGCGCGACCACTGGGCGAGGGCGCGCTGCGCGCCCTCGCCCCGCGCGTGCTCGCAGGGCTGCTCCGGCGTGGCGAGGACTTCGACGCTGCCGAGGACGCGCTGCAGGAGGCGCTGCTGGAGGCGCTGCGGGTGTGGCCCGGGCATCCGCCGCGCGACCCGCGCGCGTGGCTGACGACGGTCACCACCCGGCGGCTCGTCGATGCCCGCCGCAGCGAGGTCTCCCGCCTGCGCCGCGAGGAGGCTATGTACGCCCAGCCGCGGCCCGCCGCCACCGAGGACGGCGACGATACTCTCTTCCTGCTCTTCTGCTGCTGCCACCCGGAACTCGCGCCCGCCTCCCAGGTGGCACTGACCCTGCGCGCGGTCGGCGGCCTCACCACCCGGGAGATCGCCGAGGCCTGCTACGTCCCGGAGGCGACGATGGCGCAGCGGATCAGCCGGGCCAAGCACGCGCTGCGGGGGCGCCGCCTGGATCAGCCCGGCGACCTGGCCGTGGTGCTGCGCGTGCTCTACCTCATCTACACGGTCGGCCACGCGGGCCGGCTGGACCTGGCCGGCGAGGGGATCCGGCTCGCCCGCCAGCTCACCCTGGCCACCGAGGAACCGGAGGCGCGCGGGCTGCTCGCGCTGATGCTCCTGAACCACGCCCGCCTCCCGGCGCGGCTCGACTCGAAGGGCCGGATCGTCACGCTCGACCGGCAGGACCGCGGCCTGTGGGACACCCGCGAGATTGCCGAGGGCGTGCGCGTCCTGCAGTCGGCGCTGGCCGCTGGGCGTCCCGGCCGCTACCAGGTCGAGGCCGCTATCGCCGCCTTGCACGACGACGCCGCTAGCGCCGAGGAGACCGACTGGCCGCAGATCCTCGCCTGGTACGACGACCTCGTCGCCTTCACCAGTGACCCGGTGCGCCGGGACCCCGCCGCGGTGCTCGGGCGCGCGGTCGCTGTCGGCCACGTCCACGGCGCCGCCGCCGGGCTGCGCGAGACCGACCGGCTGCGCGAGGTGATCGGCGAGCGGCACCGCTGGCATGCCGTCCGCGGCTACCTGCACGAGCTGGGCGGCGGCACCGCCGCCGCAGCTGCGGCCTACGCCGATGCCGCGCGCCGGGCCACGAACGTCGCCGAGCGCGACCACCTGGTCCGCCAGGCCGCCCGCGTCCGGGCCGCCGAGTCGCCGGCCTCGTCAGAGCAGTGAGCGGTGCGTTCCCGCCTGCCGAGGTGGCCGGTTTCGATCTGGGTGCGGCAGGAGAACCCGTCGGCGAGTATCGCGGTGTCTGGGGAGGCATCCCGGACCGCGGGCCACAGGCCGTGCTCGGCGCAGGCGACTGACACGTCATAGTGGCCACACCACCAGGCCCGCCGCCTCCTCCACGAATGCGCGGTGGCCATGAAAGCGGCCGCTTCCTCATGATGGACGAGCACGAACCGGACCCGGTCCTGGTGCCGGCGCAGGCCTTCCATGATCCCGTTGATCCCGTCGCCCGGCAGCCCGAACGCCCCGCTCATCCGGTTATGGCCACCATGGCGGTGTAGACGCCCAGACCGAGCATGATCGTCGCGGTGATCCGGCGGATCCAGGCCGGCGGGAGCAGGCCCATGCTCTTGGCTCCCAGGCCGACCGCGAATGCCGCGGCCGTCCACAGGCCCAGCGTCGCCCCGGCGAAGACCAGCACCGGGTCATACCTGGCGGCCAGGTTCGCCGTGGCCAGCTGGGTTATGTCACCCCACTCGGCGACGAGCACGATGCCGAAGCTCATCGCGGAGACGCGCAGGAACGATGCCTGGCGGCCACCCTGGCGGGCTGCGTCGGCCCCCTCCGGCTGCCCAGGCCGGAAGCTCGCCGCCCACAGGTACGCCGACCCGCCCAGGAACAGGGCGGCCACCACGCCGTCCACCACACGATGCGGAGTCAGGGCCAGCAGCCGCCCGGCGGTCACCGCCAGCGCCATGTGCACGGCGAACGCCCCGGCCGCCCCGGTCCACACCCACGATGGCCGGTAGCGGGTGCCCAGCACCACGGACGCCAGCATCGACTTGTCCGGCAGTTCGGCCAGGAACGTCAGGACGAACGCGGTACCGACCACCGCGAGATAGGCCATCAGAACGTCCTCGCGCCGTGCCGGTTCCCGCTCTTACCTGGCGGCCGGGCCAAACGTTC
>Ga0335078_10004831_pt1 | contig 19918 bp, 17 predicted proteins | sample Lox_Sample_32_FD_206711 | JGI IMG/M metagenome (GOLD analysis project Ga0335078, IMG submission 206711) | Soil microbial communities from Loxahatchee National Wildlife Refuge, Florida, United States - Lox_Sample_3.2 | ecosystem: Environmental > Terrestrial > Soil > Wetlands | place: USA... | reverse complement strand
GATCCTGACCGCATGGAGTGCGTGCTCGAGGATCCCTACATCCTGATCCATGAGAAGAAGATCAGCTCCATGAAGGACCTCCTGCCCCTGCTCGAGCAGATTGCCAAGTCGGGCAAGCCGCTCCTGATCGTGGCGGAGGAAGTGGAAGGCGAAGCCCTGGCCACGCTGGTGGTCAATAAACTGCGCGGAACCCTGCACTGCAGCGCCGTCAAGGCCCCTGGCTTCGGCGATCGCCGCAAGGCCATGCTGGAAGACATCGCCATCCTGACGGGCGGCAAAGCCATCACGGAAGACCTGGGCATCAAGCTTGAGAACGTAAGACTTGAGGACCTTGGCCGCGCCAAGAAGATCACCGTGGACAAGGACAACACGACGATCGTCGAGGGCTACGGAAAGAGCTCCGCGATCGAAGGCCGTGTAAAGCAGATTCGCACCCAGATCGAAGACACCACCTCTGACTACGATCGTGAGAAGTTGCAAGAGCGGCTGGCGAAGTTGGTGGGCGGCGTGGCCCAGATCAAGGTGGGGGCCGCGACCGAGTCCGAAATGAAAGAGAAGAAAGCTCGCGTCGAGGACGCCATGCACGCCACCAAGGCTGCTGTCGAAGAAGGCATCGTCCCGGGCGGCGGCGTGGCTCTGATCCGCTCGATTCCGGCGCTCGATAAACTCAAGGCCGCCGGCGACGAGCAGATCGGCATCGACATCGTAAAGCGCGCGCTCGAAGAGCCTCTGCGGCTGATCGTGCAGAACGCCGGCGAGGAAGGCGCGGTGGTCTGCGAGAAAGTGCGAGCCAATTCGAATCCGCACTTCGGCTTCGACGCTCAGGCTGAGACCTACGGCGATCTTGTCGAAGCCGGTGTCATCGACCCGACCAAGGTTTCCCGTACGGCGCTCCAGAACGCCGCTTCCATCGCTTCACTCATGCTCTCGACCGAAGCGTTGATCAGCGAGATCCCGGAGAAAGAAGAGAAGCATCCGATGCCTCCGGGCGGCGGCGGCATGGGCGGGGGAATGTACTGAAGGAACGGCGGGTTTACCCCGCCATTCGGGGAGTAGGCAGTAATAAGCAGAAGGCAGTAGGCAGTGAGAACAACAGTCGACAGTCGACAGTCAACAATTGACAGTTGACAACCGACCGCAAGACCTGAGGGCGGGGAGTACGTTTCCCCGCCCTTTGTTTTGATCGACCGATTAAGACCTTGGGAGTGGCTCGATGACTACGGCAGTTCCGTAGCAGAGGACTTCCGTGGCGGACTCGCGTCCTACCACCTCCGACGCGTCGTAGTGAAGGCCAACGACGGCGTTGGCGCCAACCTCCATGGCATGCTCAATCATCAGGTCGTAGGCCTGCTGGCGGGCCTGCTCGCACATCTCGGTGTAGGCGCCGATGCGGCCCCCGATGATGCTTTTCAGGCCGCCCAGGATGCCCTGCGATATCGTCGGTGCGCGCACGGTGATGCCGCGCACAATTCCTTTGTATTCTCTAATGCGGTAACCGTCAATGTTCAGGGTCGTGGTGACGGGGATACTCATTGTGCCCTCCTGGCGGGTGCTGGAAAAACGCCGTTTGTCATGCTGCGCGCAGCAAAGCATCTGTATTTTCTCAAGAACAAGAAACTGCAGATCCTTCGCTTCGCTCAGGATGACAGCAACTTACTTTCACTTCTATGGGTGGGCCGCAGGCCCATGACCACTCAGGATGACATCAATTGACCCGCTGCGGTCAGGATGACATGGATTGACTCGCTTCGCTTAGGATGACACGGTTTGACGCGTTTCGCCCGTCCTACTGAGCTTCTTGAGCGTGTGATTCGTGCCCCCCGGACTCGTCGACTTCTTGACTCCTCGACTGCTCGACCCCCGTCAATGGCGCTGCCGCTCTCTCTTTCAAAGCCTTGATGCGGTCGCGCAACTGAGCGGCCTTCTCGAACTCAAACTGCTTGGCGGCTTCGCGCATCTGTTTTTCAAGGCCCTTGGTGAGCTCTTCGAGTTGGTCGGGAGTGGCGGCGTCCTCTGGCATTTCTTTGGGCACTTCAATATAGTCCGCGGCCACGATTGAGGCCAGGGCCATGTCGAGGGGCCGGACGATGCTCTCCGGCGTAATGCCGTTATCCTCGTTATAACGAGTCTGCTTGGCGCGCCGGCGATTGGTTTCAGCGATCGCGTTGCTCATTGACACCGTCACGCGGTCGGCGTAGAGGATGGCCTTCCCGTGCAAGTTTCGTGCCGCGCGTCCCATGGTCTGGATCAGCGCCCCGGCGGAGCGCAAGTAGCCTTCCTTATCGGCGTCGAGAATAGCCACCAGCGAGACTTCCGGCAGGTCAAGCCCTTCGCGCAGGAGGTTAATGCCGATCAGAACATCGAACTCGCCCCGCCGCAGGTCGCGCAGGATTTTCACGCGCTCGAGAGTTTCGATCTCGGAGTGGAGGTAGCGGCAGCGCACACCGACTTCGGCGTAATACTCCGCCAGGTCCTCGGCCATGCGCTTGGTGAGTGTGGTCACGAGAACTCGTTCGTTGGCCGCGGTCCGGCTTCGAATGTCCGCCAGCAGGTCTTCGATCTGGTGGCGCGTGGGTCGGACTTCCACCTCCGGGTCGATGAGCCCGGTCGGGCGGATGATCTGCTCCACGACTTCGCCGCCGGACTTGGTGAGCTCGTACGGGCCGGGGGTGGCGGAGACATAAATCAACTGGCCCACGCGATGCTCGAACTCCTCGAAAGAGAGCGGGCGATTGTCCAGCGCAGAGGGCAGGCGAAATCCGTAGTCTACAAGCGTCTGCTTGCGGGAGCGGTCGCCGTGGTACATGCCGCGTAATTGCGGCACGGTCTGGTGGCTCTCGTCGATGAAGATCATCGCATCCTGCGGCAGGTAGTCGAGCAAAGTGGGCGGAGGCTCGCCCGGCAGGCGGCCGGAAAGGTGGCGCGAGTAATTCTCAATGCCGTGGCAGTAGCCGATCTCCTTCATCATCTCGAGGTCAAACATCGTGCGCTGGTTCACCCGCTGGGCTTCCACCAGCTTGCCCTGCTTCTCGAGTTCGCCCCGCCACCATTCCAGTTCGCTGAGGATTCGCTGCACGGCATCTTCTTTCCTTTCGGCGGGCAGCACGTAGTGCGTGCGAGGGTAGATCGGCAGGCGGGAATAAGTCTGCTTCACCTGCCCGAACAGCGGGTCAATCTGGGAAAGGCTCTCCACCTGGTCGCCCCACATTTCGATCCGGTAGGCGACATCCTCGTAAGTGGGATAGACTTCGATCACATCGCCGCGCACGCGGATCGCGCCGCGCCGGAAGTCCGCATCGTTGCGTTCGTACTGGATCTCGACCAGCCGCCGCAGGATATCCCGCCGCGCGATCTTCTGCCCTTTTTCCAGCAGCAGGACCATTCCGTAGTAGGCTTCCGGCGAACCCAAGCCGTAAATACAACTGACGCTGGCCACGATCACGCAATCGCGTCGCTCGAAGAGCGAACGAGTCGCGGACATGCGCAGCTTGTCCAGTTCGTCGTTGATGGTCGCTTCCTTCTCTATATAGACATCGCTCGCGGGGATGTAGGCCTCAGGCTGATAGTAATCGTAATAGCTTACGAAGTATTCGACGGCGTTGCGCGGAAAGAAGGACCGGAACTCGTGATAAAGCTGGGCGGCAAGGGTCTTGTTGTGAGCCAGAATCAGTGTAGGCCGATTCACTGCCTCGATCACTTTGGCGACGGTAAAGGTCTTGCCCGAACCTGTGACCCCTAGCAAAACCTGATGGGGCTTGCCCTCTTCAATTCCCCGCACCAGTTCCTGAATGGCCGTCACCTGGTCGCCGCGAGGCTGGTAGTCACTCGAGAGATTGAAATTCATGGAGCCGGAATCAAGTCCCATTGTGATTCAATTATATCAGTTGATGTGTTAACATGATGGGTTTTGCGGCAATCAAAAAGAAATGTGAGGCAGGATTAATGGACCAAATCAGATCGGGAAGATTATCTTGGTTGACAGCGAGGGCGCTGATCGCGGCGCTCGCTCTAGGTGTTGTGTGTGGGCGAGCCTCAGGCGGCCAAGCGCCGGCCGCGTCAACTCCGAGCCCTGCTCCTCCTGCCGCACCAGTTTCGCCTGACAAGGTGGTGTTGAAGGTCGGCGATCAGTCGGTAACTGAAGGGCAAATTGAAAAAGCCATCCACGCCCTTCCCCAGCAGGCTCAAAATTCTCTGGCCCGGCAAGGGAAGAAACCGTTCGGAGATGAATACGTTTTGATGCTTGTTCTCTCCCAGGAAGCCCTTAGCAATCATCTTGACGAGTCTCCCGATTACAAGGAGACACTTGCCTTGACTCGCCTCAAGATCCTGGCGCAGGAGGAGTACCAGCAAATCATGCAAAAGGCAGTTGTGACACCTGAGGAGACGAGCAAGTATTTTGCCGCGCATCAAAATGATTTCGAGGAACTTCAGGTGCTCCAAGTCACCGTTCGCAAGAAACCGGACGGCTCCAAGGAAGGAACTCCGGGCTTTTCGCCGGATGAGGCCAAGACTCGCACGGAAGAGATTCGCCAGGCTTTCATTGCCGGCCAAGACCCTAAGCAAGTGGCCGACAAATTCCAGATGGCAAATGTCGTGCGTGTGGATAGCCAGCCATTTACGGTTCGCCGGGGACAGATGCGAGCGGACCTCGAAAAGGCCGCCTTTGCGCTGCCGCCCGGGCAGGTTACTGAATTGTTTGATTTTGGTACAGCGCTGGGCTTCGTGAAGGTTGTGTCCCACCAGGCGGGGGATTTGAAAAGCGCCACGCCAAAAATTGAAAGCACGCTGCGGCAGCAAAAGATCAGCTCCGCCATGGACGCACTCAAGGTAAATTCCAAGATTTGGATGGATGATGCTTACTTTGCCTCGCCCGCTGCGCCGCAGGTTTCGCCCCAGCCGCAGTCGACGGTAGGGTCACCGACCGGCGGGCCTAAATAATCAATCGTCAAATTAGGTACTAGTACCGGGATGCGCGTCGGGTGCTTCTAACGTCTGGCAGAGCGATGGAGATCCGCGCAGTGTGGTCCCTTCGCCGGCCTCTGACATTCGCCGGTACTGTCTTGGTTTGGTCAAACTGCTGACCTTCAAACCGGCATTTGCCAAAGTCCGGCGCTGAGCCCAAACGGGGACACCACTCATTCGTCACCCAGGTTATTGGAGTTTTTTTTCAACAGCTCTGTTGAAAACCTTGTGGAAAAGGCGGCTTCGTGTTACGGGAAGATTAACGAATCGAACAGCTTTTGACTCTTTGCACCAAGCTGTAGCATCTCCCGATCGGGTCGAAAAATCCTCTAAAATTCTCTGCTCATCACAGGCTTGGCATGTCCCTTGCGCTACGAAGGGCGAGTTTCGTCGCGGCGCTCAAAGAACTGCAGACCCTTCGTCGCCTGCGGCTCCTTAGGATGACACTCGCTGTTAGGTCGAACTGAATAAAGTCACAAGCTCTCAGGATGACATGTCATTCTGAGCCCGTTCGCTTCGCTGAGGGTGGACTGTGCGAAGGATCTGCATTTGATTGCGGCTTTGCCGCACCGCGTATCTTCAAGATTAAAGTTGCGGCTGCGGCTTCTTAAGCTTGACCTCAATGGCCTGATTATCCTGTTCAAGCTCAATTTCTTTTCCAAAGCTCTGGTGACGTTCAGCAGTTACAAACAAATGGACAGTTCCTTTCGGAATATTCGTGTACCGGTATTGTCCCTGGGCGTTAGTCTTCGCTCCGTAGGAGACAACACGGTGAAGCTTGCCGGACTTGAAGGTGAGCGTCAGTCGCGCCTGGCTGATGACGTCGCCGGTATCGGCTTCTTTCACTACTACGTTTAGGCTGAACTCGGGAATTGGTTGTTGTTGCGCATAACTACACATGCCGCAAGAAAGCAGGATAACTATACCGGCACTTATCCAAATTGGCCATCGCGAATGATTCGAGCCAAACATCGGTTGACCGCTCCTTCCCTGCTGTCTTTTTTCTTTGCATCACAAATGAATGTCCTCAACACCTTGCGTCCTTCCGATGCCGCTCCCTAACCGCTCTCCTCTACGCTCGCCGGTTTCACGGATTCGGATACCCACTGCAAGTAATTCCGCGAACCCTCGACGATTGGGAGACAGATGATCTCGGGCGTGCGATAACTGTGGAGCCTTAAGATCTCAGTCTCGATCTCAGCGAACAATGCCTTGGCGCTCTTGACGATCAGAAGGAATTCCCCTTCCTCGGCAATTTGGCCTTGCCAGCGATAAACTGATTCGATAGGAGGCAGGATGTTGACGCAGGCTGCAAGTTGAGCTTCTACCAGGTGACGTGCGATCTTGCGGCCTTCGTCTTGACTGGCTGCCGTGACGAGGATCACGACTTTATCCGTCACAATTCCTCCCGCATCGCGGGCTTCGCCGCGATGTCTGGCGGGTGTTGAGCCCAGGCAGAGTTTGCGAGGCCGATCGTCCTCGATCGAGGATCCGTTTGACGCGCAGGGTCAGACCAGGACCCTTGGATGACTCGCTTGCTCGAAGCCAACGCTCAGGATACAATAGCGCCTGCAGGGTCGGCAATGCCAATCAGACTCTTGCCGAAGAGAACCCGGACCATTCACTTTCGGGGCGCGATAGGCGGCGCGACAGCGCGGTCGATTGAAAGACGCCGTTGTAACGCGCGAACCGTTGAGTGGGTCTTGACCGCGGGTCGCACTTCGCTTAGGCGATGAAGATGCTCCCCTGGAATGTCGAAACGCTACGCCGTTACGCGACCTACATACTGGTAGTAGTCTGTATTGCGCTGCTCGTTCACGAACTACTAGGGGCGCATGGTTTCATGGCTCTGCGCCAGGAGAAAAAGGAAATTGAGAGCCTGCGGGAGCAGATTCGGCAGCTCAAGGATGAGAACGCACAACTGGACAAGCGCATCAAGGAACTTCAGTCCGACCCCAAAGCCATCGAGCGTTTGGCGCGCGAGGGTATGGGACTGGCTCGCCCTGGGGAGTTGATCTTCACGGGCGTGCCGCAAAAAGACTCCCCCAGGGAGCAAACGCCCGGCACGCCTCCGGATAAAGCCGCGAAGTGAGCTTGCTCACTATCGGGCGGTATAATTCACTCAACCTTTTACCGCACCACGCCTTCGAGCGGACTGGAGGCTGCGGCGTAGAGTTTTCTGGGCATCCGGCCGGCAAGATAAGCCTGGCGGCCGGCGGTGACCGCGTGCTGCATCGCTTGCGCCATCAGGACGGGGTCCTCGGCAGCGGCGATACCGGTGTTCATCAGGACCGCATCGGCCCCGAGTTCCATAGCTAGGGCGGCGTCGGAGGCTGTGCCCACTCCTGCATCGAGGATCAGGGGCACGCCGGTGATCATCTCGCGCAGGATGCGTATATTCACGGGATTCTGAATGCCCAATCCAGACCCGATCGGCGCGCCCAATGGCATCACCGCCGCCGCTCCCGCATCAACCAGGCGCCGGGCGGATATCAAATCGTCATTGGTATACGGCAAGACGATAAAGCCCTCTTTGACGAGCACTTCCGTGGCCCGCACCAATTCGAAATTGTCGGGGAAGAGTGTCTTCTCGTCGCCGATCACTTCCAATTTGATCCAGTTGGAAAGGCCTACTTCCCGAGCCAGACGCGCCGTGCGAGTAGCCTCGTCGGCGCTATAACACCCGGCCGTATTGGGCAGAATGAAGTACTTCTGACGATCCACATAATCGAGTAAAGATTCCTTGCTGCGGTCCGTGAGATTCACGCGCCGGACTGCGACTGTAACCATCTCAGCGCCAGAAGCCTCATGGGCCCGCGCCATTTCTTGAAAGCTCCGGTATTTTCCAGTGCCGATAATCAGTCGCGAACGAAACTCCCTGCCGGCAATCCGCAGAACATCATTGTCCATGTTGCTGCTCCTCTCTTTTTGATTCTAGATGCCGACGAGTGAAATTGCAATGTGGGGAAGTGCCAGGTTCAGGTATCAGTTGTCAGGAATTGAAAGCCGAGAACTGAAGGCTCAGGGCTGACGGCGGATCGCTTGCCCCCTGACATCTGGCACTTGAAAACCTGACCCCTGAATTGGCTTGTCTTGGGTTCGAATCACAGGTACAATTAGTCCGATCGGGGTAAGGACTCAACTGCTTGAATTCGACCGGGAGACGCTCTCTACGCCACGTCCGTGGGGGATTAACTGACTTCGGCTCGGTTCTAAGGCTGTGTCCTGCCACCGCTGGGGCTGACAAAAATCTTGGAGAAAACGAGGAGGAATACGATGATCAAGAGAATCGCTATGGTTGGGATGATGTTGTTCGCTTTTGGCTGTCTGAGCTGGGCTCAAAACAAGTCGTTCGTGGGCACGGTCAGCGACGAGCATTGCGGAGCCAAGCATGCCAAGGCCAGTGCGGCGGCCGAGGCTTGCGTTGAGAAATGCGTGTCAGGCGGCGCCAAGTATGTTCTGGTCAGCCATGGGAAGGTGTACCAGGTCGATGATCAAGACAAGTTCAAGGGCATGGGCGGAAAGGCTGTGAAAGTGACCGGCAGCCTGACCGATAGTACGATCACGGTGGCCGATGTTTCTCCCGTCGGAGGCAAGTAGCGCACGGTAAGTGTGCCTTTAGGAAGAGAACGGCCCACTGGGGGCTTAGGGAACACGCAGAAGGCCGGAGTCCAGGGGCCGGGGCTGAGGACGGCACAAGTGGAGCTTTCCATGCCCCGGCGCCATCCCTTTCTGCGTGATGCCCTGCGGTGGGAGTATCTCGTCATTCTTTGTCGCGATCCCTCGGGGATCACGGCATTCCCGCAAAAGCGGGAAACTTCTATGTTCGGGATTGACAATAGACCCCTGCTTTCGGGGGGTTGACGCTGGAGAAGGCTCTCACTCCTTCCGGTGGGCCGCAGGCTCATGACCACTCGCTGATCGCACAGCCAACTCAACGGAACCAGGGTGGTTACCTCAGCATCCGACGCGGTCCCCCACCGCGCGTGGTCTCGGGCTGTTCGTCAGTGGCCGATCTTCTCTCTCGCAACTTTCGTCTTTTCAGGTACAATAACTTGGAGGTGATCCAAATGCGGAGAATCGCCGTTTATGGTGCGGTAGTTTTGCTCGTCGCGGGCTTGAGTTCCACCGGAACTGCCAAAGCTGCGGCAAAAACCTTTGTCGGGAGCGTCAGTGATTCCATGTGCGGCGCGAAACACATGATGCCCGGACAGAGTGACAAGGATTGCACGCTGGCGTGTGTAAAGGCCGGGAGCAAGTATGTGCTTGCCGACGCCAGTGGAAAGGTCTATCAGCTCAGCGATCAGAAGAAACCTGAGCAATTCGCAGGGCAGAAGGTGAAGGTCACCGGAACACTCAAGGGTGATACGATTACCGTCACCTCAATCGACGCTGCGAAGTAGCGGCGACGCCGCCCCTGCCGGATCGCCGATGGCGGCGCAGAGCCGACACAAACCAGACAACTGAGAGCACAATTATGGAGCGAGACAGCAAGGCCCCTGAGACGGAAGAATGGAAGGTCCGTCGAGTGGGAACGGTTACTTTCGCGATTTCAAAACCCAAGCGCAAAGCCCACAAAATACGCCAATCACGGCTTAAGAATCGGCGCCGGGCGCGCTGAGCGCCCAAGGGTTCCGGCGGCGCGGCAGGATTGCCTATGAGGGCGAACATGCGGCGAGTGAGGGACCTTGACAACCCAAACGTCTCACACCTTCTCGTTGCCAGGAGACAGTGACGGGCAGGGCTGAAGTGTGCTGGTTTGAATGCCGCGCCGACCTCTAGAGCCTGCCCTGAGCGCGCCCAAGCGACCACCAAGCGATCTCCGAATACAAACCGCAGGGAAATTCCGCTCGATGTAGGAGCCTCGCCCCGGCCTGTTTCATCTATTTGAGTAGCGCGGCAATGAGCGGCGGAGCGTTCTTGGGGTTTTCCTCATCCCCGTGCAGTTGCGTGACAGGTCGGCATGGTCCAGGTTTTGAGACATTACGGGTATCCTCTATTTTCCCTCGTGGTTCTGGCGGAGAGCTTGGGGTTGCCCGTTCCGAGTTTTCCAGTCATCCTCATTGGCGCCGCCCTGGCAGCGGAGTTACACTTTCGTTTGGCTGTCATCCTAACGCTCAGCATTCTCTCGGCCCTCTCCGGAGATTCCGTCTGGTACTACCTTGGCAGGCGTCGTGGCCGCTCGATTCTCAGGAAGCTCTGTTCTCTCTCCCTTAATGTTGATTCCTGCGTAGGCCGCACCGAAGACTTCTTCGCGCGCAACGGACTCAAGACGCTTCTGTTCGCCAAGTTCGTTCCCGGTCTGAGTACGGTGGCCTCCCCTCTGGCCGGGATGCTTCAAATCTCTTATTCCCGTTTCCTTTGGTTCGATTTCGCAGGGGTTACCCTCTGGGTGGCTTCCGCCGCGTTGCTGGGGTTAGGTTTCAGGTCCGAGGTCGAATGGGTGGTCGGCTGGCTGGCTGCGTTCGGAAGGACCAGCGCTCTGATCCTGGTTGTCCTGCTGGCAGGTTGGTTTCTGTGGAAGTGGTTTGAACGCCGGCGGTTCCTGCACCTGCTCGAAAAATCGCGTATTTCCCCGCAGGACTTGAGGGAGCGCCTCGGGCAAGGTGAGAATCTGGTCGTGGTGGATTTGCGCTCCGACCTCGCTTTTCAGCATGCGGGCTTCAGAATTCCTGGCGCGATCCACATCCCTCCGGGCGAATTCCATCTTCGCAATGATGAAATCCCAAAGGGCCGCCCGGTGGTGATGTACTGCACTTGACCCAACGAGGCTACGAGCGCCAGGATGGCGCTCCTTCTCAAGAGCAAAGGATTCAAGGAGGTCTGGCCGCTGCTGGGAGGCCTTGACGCCTGGGTGGGACTGGGCTATCCCACAGAAGCCTCTCCCTCCGGCGGAGGATCGGCGGACGAAACCTCTGACGCCGGCACACCGGCTTCGGGAAGTGTCCCGGTTTGAGGTCGAGGCGGCTTCAGGCCGCCATTTGGCGAGATACACTCGCCGCTAAAGACGGAACGGATTTGAAAGATCAAGACAACTCCTGGGCTCGAGGTATATTCTATCTTATAGGAGCGATTGTTGCGGCGTCCAAGGGGCCGGGAAGCATCGTCAGGGAAGGATCAAAGTCCAATGACCAGGAAAGCAGCTTTGGTAGTACTTTCGATAGTCTTCGGAGGGCTGTTTGTCCTTCTGGCTGCGGCTGCGGATCAGCCCTTGACCGCCGACGACATTACCCTGCTGCTCCTGGGAGGTTCTCCCTCGCCCAAGATCGTCACGCTGGTCAAGGAACGAGGCGTCAATTTTAAGATGAATCCGGACCTGGCCAAGAAATTCCACGACGCTGGAGCCAGCGACGGCTTGATCGACGCCCTGACAGCCGCAGGTTCAAATGCCCAGGCAGCCTCGTCGAGTAGTCCGGCAGTGTCTGCACCCGCAGCCGCCCAGCCCCAGCAAAGCCAATCAGCGAGTGCACCTCCGGCCAAGCCCGGACCCGCCACGGCACCAGCGGCCGGTTCCAATCCCGCTGAGGTGGATCGGAAGGTTGGGGAGACATTAAGCGGCCTCGAGAGCAATTCGGAGGAGACCGACCGTCCTTATGCGGCGCGTTTTTCCCTGGTTTCGATCACGGGACAAAAGCTGGATCTGGCGGATTATCAAGGCAAAGTAGTCTTACTCAATTTTTGGGCCAGTTGGTGCCCGCATTGCCGCAGATTGATTCCCTCGCTCGTCGGCTTTCATGACCAGTATTACGGCAAAGGATTGCGGATTATCGGCATCGCCGTAAGCGACCACAAGCAAGCGGTGGAGGCATTTTACCAGCACGGCAACATTAACTATCCCATTGCCATGTGTGATGCTAATACACGAAGGCTTTATGGGGGAGTGACCGGCTTGCCCACCACCGTGCTGATCGGGCGCGACGGACGAGTCTATGCCACGTTCGAAGGCGAGCCGCGCGACATCGGCACGCTCGAAGAACGAATCAAGCGCCTGTTGGCCCGTCCCACGGGGAGCCCGGAGGCTAATCAGCCAACTGTTGCCCAGGGCGCTGCTCCTAATGCGCCGCCAGTCGCTTCCCAGCCAATCGTTGTCGGCGCTTCGTCACCTGTTCCCGCGGCCGCAAGCGAAGGCTCTTCTGCGGCCGCCTCTGCGGCTGGTCCTGCCGGTTCACCCCAATCCCCTTCCCCCGATGCATCGGCAGCCAAATCCCAGTCCGCCGAGGTGAATTCGAAGGTCGCGGAGACGTTGAACAAACTCACCGCGCCTGAGGCTACCACCGCCAAGCCAGCAGCCGCCAAAGAGACCAAAGACCTGACTGATCCGAGCCCGGCTCAAATCCAGAAGATCATCCAGGAGTTCGCTGCCAAGGAGAAGCTCTTCAAGGAGGCGCGCGACAACTACACCTACCACCAGATCAATAAGGTGGAAGAACTGGGACCCGAGGACCAGATCGAGGGCGTCTACGAGCAGGAATGGGATATCCTCTTCGACGATTCCGGCAAACGGATCGAGCGGGTGACCTATGCTCCTGCGGACACCTTGAAGAAGGTCATCATTACCGAGGAAGACCTTACTTCGATGCGCAACACTCAGCCCTTCGTTCTTACGACGGATGAACTGCCGGAATACGAAATTAAGTATTTGGGACATGTGAAGGTTGATGAGATCACGGCGTTCGTCTTTTCCATTCGTCCGAAGGAAATTCAGAAAGGTCGCCAGTATTTTCAGGGCGTGGTGTGGGTAGACGACCAGGACATGCAAATCGTGAAATCCGAAGGCAAGCCCGTGCCTGAGTTGCATACCAAGAAGGGTGAAAACCTCTTTCCGCGTTTCACCACCTGGCGCGAGCAGATCGACGGGAAATTCTGGTTTCCGACCTACACCATGGCGGATGACACGCTGTATTTTTCCGCCGGCCCTGTGCATCTCAAAGAAATCCTTCGCTACACTGACTACAAGCAGTTCAAGTCGAGAGTCCGCATCGTGAGCGCCACTCCTACGGATCAGCCGAGCACCACCACGACGCCTGCGACCCCTCAACAGTAGAGGGCAGGTTGCTCAGCGCCACCATGCTCGCCGCCCCCGCCCCCTCCTCAGAGAGAACGGGTGAAGAAATTCGGAATGTGTCATCCTGAGCGCAGCGAAGGGTCTCTGCAGTTGTTCGTAAGTTTGGTGTCCCACGGGAAACTGCGAAGATCCTTCGCTGCGCTCAGGATGACAGGCGGCTGATTTTTCCACAGGTTCAGAGAGCAGGGGAATGGGTGGTCTGGTTCCTCTCTTTTGTAAGGAGGGGGTAGGGGGGTGGTAGCTGCGAGGAGCCCCACTTTAGCGCCATGTCGAGTACGATTCCACAAGACAAGTCGAACGGCTACGAGCAGATTGCAGACACATTCATGCGCGCACGCAATCCGCGTATCGGGCCCGCGACAGTACGGCAGTGGAGCAGAACTTTACCACCTGGAACCGAGATCCTCGATCTCGGGTGCGGCCATGGATATCCGATCTCGCAAGCGCTCTCCGACGAAGGTTTCGTTATCTACGGCGTAGACGCGTCAGCGACGCTGATCTCTACATTTCGCGAACGATTTCCTCAAGCTCGCACGGAATGCGCTGCGGCCGAGGAATCGGAATTCTTCTGCCGCACGTTTAACGGCATCGTCGCATGGGGCTTGATGTTTTTGCTTCCTCCTGATGTCCAAACGATCCTCATCGGTAAGGTCGCGAGAGCACTGAATCCGGGCGGCAAGTTTCTGTTTACGTTTCCTCACGAGGCCACCACGTGGTCCGACTCGCTGACCGGACGCATTTCGATTTCGCTTGGAGCGGAGCGTTACCAGCAGATTCTGCGCGCCGAGGGCCTGGTCGTGGTCGGCGAAGCCGTCGACGAGGGTGAGAATTACTACTATTTCGCTTCCAAGCCTCACCTCGAGCCGAGGTAGCACATGGCGGCAAAGGCGCAGCCAAATGCAGATTCTTCGCTCCGCTCAGAATGACAGGCAACAACCGTCTTTCAGCGGCCCGGCAGCTTTACACTATGCGGCCAAATCTACGGTGGGGAGAAACTGCGGAGCGCGGCGATGCCGGGTGGCCTGTTCGAAAGAATAGGCCAGCTTGATCAAGGTCGGCTCGCTGTAAGCTCTGCCGAAAAATGAGATTCCGGCCGGCAATCCGAAGATGAAACCCGCCGGCACTGTGATGTTCGGATAGCCCGCCACTGCAGCGGGCGTCGAACTGCCGCCGACCTCGTGGTCGCCGTCAACCAGGTCCGTCATAAACGCCGGTCCCCCCGTGGGCGCGACCAGCGCATCCAATTGAAACTTCTCCATGACGGCGTCGATTCCTTCCTTGCGAGTGAGGCGATGATCCTTTTCGAGTGCATCTAGGTAAGCCTTCTCGGTAAGCGGCCCCTTAGCCTGCGCTTTGACGAACGTGTCCTGTCCGAAGTAAGGCATCTCCTTTTCGCGGTTGCGCTCGTTGAACGCGATGATCTCTTCCAAGGTATGCACGGGCGCACCGGGCCCAAGCGCCGCAAGGTATGCGTTCAGGTCGGCCTTGAGCTCGTAGAGAAGTACCTGGAATTCGGATTCTCCAACCTGCTCCATAGTTTCGATGTCAGCCGGGTCCACAATCACCGCGCCCTGACGTTTCATCTCTTCGATCGCCTCGCTCATCAATGCGTCAACAGCCTCGCTGATGCCGAACGATTTGCGCACCACGCCGATTCTCGCGCCGCGCAGCCCGTGCGGGTCAAGGAATCTGGTGTAGTCCGTGAGCGACTTCCCCTGGCTTGCGCTTGTGGCCGCATCGTCGGCGTCGACGCCGGTTAACGCGCCCAGCAGAATCGCGGCATCGGTCACGGTTCGAGCCATGGGCCCGGCCGTGTCCTGGCTATGCGCGATGGGAACGATCCCGGCGCGGCTGACCAGGCCGACGGTGGGTTTGATCCCGACAATCCCATTGACCCCCGAGGGACAGACGATGGAGCCGTCGGTCTCAGTGCCGATAGCCAGCGCGCAGAAATTCGCCGAGACGGCGGCGCCCGAACCGGAACTCGAGCCGCAAGGATTGCGGTCGAGCGCGTACGGATTGCGTGTCAGCCCGCCGCGCCCGCTCCAGCCGCTGGTGGAGTGTGACGATCGGATGTTGGCCCATTCGCTCAGATTCGTCTTTCCCAGAATCACCGCCCCCGCTTCGCGAAGCTTCCTCGCCACGAAAGAGTCTTTCGGCGCTTGCGCCCCCACCAGAGCCAACGAACCGGCCGTGGTCATCATCCGGTCGCGGGTGGCGATGTTGTCTTTAATGAGCACGGGAATTCCGTGCAGCGGACCGCGCGGTCCCCGGGCTTTGCGCTCCCGGTCGAGCTTCTCGGCAATGTCCAGCGCCTCCGGATTGGACTCGATAACGGCGTTAACGCCGGGTCCATGCTTGTCGGCCTCCTCGATCCGCGCCAGGTATTTCTCTGTAATGGATCGCGCCGTGAGCCGGCCCGATTGCATGGCTTGCTGAAGCCCGGCCACCGTGAGTTCATCCAGGTCGAATGCCTTCAAGTGTGCCTGCGCTTTTTGAGGAATTGCGGCGGGAGTCCCGGCAGCCAGCGGCAGGGACGGCAGAGCAGCCACTGCCACGCCGGCGAGCATTCCGGAGGTCAAAAAGTCGCGTCGATCGAGATTGGAGGTGGTCATCGTTTTATTTAGGTGGCCCAATGTGATTCGCCTCAAGTTCAATTTCGAACCTCAAATCCCTCTGCTGTCATCCTGTGCGCAGTGAAGGATCTCCGCAGTTCGTTTGAACCACAACTGCCGGGATTCTTCGCTTCGCTCAGAATGACAGTGTCTGCTTCGGCCTCCGATTAGGTCGCCATTCCGGTGCAAACCTGAAGGTCAGCGCTACGGGAGGCTTCCCTGATGGCGTCAATCAGACCTTTCAAATCCTCGACGGTCGTGCGTGGATTCATAAGCGTGGTGCGAAGATATACTTTACTCCGCAAAACCGTGTGGACCAGAAAATAGTTTCCCGAAGCCACTACACGTTGCCGCACTTGTAATTGATGTTCATCGAGCCTTTCGGTCTCATTCACGGCGTCCGCAATCCCCGGTGGCACATGCCGAAAACAGAGAATGTTACTCGCCGGCTCCGAGGCAATTTCAAAGTCGGGCTGGGCTTTCAGCAGGGCTGCGGATTCGCGCGCCAAGTCAAACGTCCTGGTTACCAACTCACCGATGGCCTTTGCGCCATGAACGCGGAGAGCCAGCCAGAACTTGATCCCCATGGTTCGCTTGGTGCACTCGAGGGTGCGAAGCGCGAGGTCGAAATCTGCTTCCTCGGAGCGACGCGCGAAGAGATAGCTTGCCTCTTGCGAGAAGGCATCGTAATTGTATTGCCGGCGGGGGAACAGCACTGCCGTGATCAGGCCAGGGGTGAAAAGCATCTTGTGCATGTCCCAGACGAGCGACGACGCCAGCTCGATTCCCTCCGTGAGGCCTCGATACTTTTCCGAAAAAAGCGCCGAGGCGCCGTGTGAGCCGTCGATGTGAAACCACACGTTCTTCTCGCGGCAGAACTCTCCCATCTCGCGCAAAGGGTCGAACGAGCCAGTGGCGGTGGTGCCGGCGCTGCCTACGATGGCAACCACCTTCTTCCCTTGTTGCACAGTCTGCCGATAGAGGCGGTCGAGTGCTGCAACATCGAGCCGGAAACTATTGTCGGTAGGAATCGTGACGATAGACTCCTGGCCGAGGCCGAGGACTCCCACCGTACGGGCGACGGAATAGTGCGCCTGGTCGGAAACCAGCAGAGCCAGCGGCGGTCCTGCTCGGAGTCCTTCCCGCCAGGCCGCGCCTTCGGTGGCATGGTTGCGGGCGGCAAGCAGCGCCGTCAGGTTTCCTAAAGATCCACCGGAGGTCAGCACGCCATCGGCATCCTGGGACCAACCGACTGAAGCGCACAGCCAGCGTATGACCTGCCGCTCGATCTGCGTCCCAGCCTGCGCCATTTCATGAATGGCGGCACTGTTGTTCAACAAACTCGATATCAAGTCGGCGAGCGCGGCCACCGGCAAAACGGCGGGAAGCTGGTGACCCATGTAGCCCGGATGATGCAGATGAATGCTCTGCCCAATGACTTGCTCCAGGCAGCGCCCGATTTCGGCCTCAGGGTCATCGGCGGGCTCGAGAGGAAGAGAGCCCCGGTACTGCTCGGCAAGCTCCAGCGGGGCGCGCAACGGAAGAACCGGCAGTTCGCCCGCAAGAGCGGAATCGAGATAGGCTGCCAATGCCTCGACGACTTGGTGGCCCTGGCGACGAAACAACTCAGGATCGTAAGGATCGGTATGCATAGGCCGTAATGGTAACTCAATCGTGAGGGTTTGAAACGGGCCATTTGCTTCGGGTTTCGTCGGGCCAGGCGCAAAGATTCACCACAGAGGACGGGCCGGAAGAAAAGCAGATCCTTCGCTTCGCTCAGGATGACATGTCATTCTGAGCGAAGCGAAGAATCTGCATTTGTGGCTTTACTCGGCTGTGATCTGTGTTTGTTCCTAGTCTACGGTTTGCAGGAAGCATGCGACACCTGCCGCTTCCGCCTGCTAGAATTCGTCATATGAACTCACCTGACTTAGCTTGGCGGTTTGTGCTGGTGCGGCCACGAAATCCGTTGAATATCGGGGCCGCGGCGCGAGCCATGGCCAATTTTGGCATTCGAGAATTGATGGTCGTGTCCCCTTATGGGCCGGTCTGGCAGGAGACGCGCTCGGCGGTGGGAGCGGAGGAAGTAGTGACCTCGGCGCGCGCCGTTGAGAGCCTGGTCGATGGGATCGCCGACGCACCCCTGGTTGTGGGGACAACCGCGGGCTCCCGCCGCAACCTGGACCGCGACCTTATTCCACTCCCGGATTTCCCCGCCTGGCTCCGGCAACGCCGGGCTAGAGGTCTCGTCGCCTTGCTCTTCGGCTCCGAGAAGACCGGCCTCTCGAACGAACACCTGAGTTTTTGCCAGGCGCTGGTTCGCATTCCCACTGCGGGGGATTGTCCTTCCATGAATCTGGGGCAGGCGGTGGCAGTTTGCGCTTACGAACTCGCGCGCGCGGGACTTGTGCCGGCCCGGCCGCTGCGTCCCACCGTGCACTCTTCGGACCCGGCGGGCGCACAGTCTCTCGAGCACCTGTTCGAGCGTGCGGCGCGTGTATTGGACGAGGTGGGATACTTGAAACCCAAGAGCCGCGGCGCCACGCTGCTGAAATTGCGACGCCTGATGCGGGATCTCGAACTCACCAACAATGACGCAAAAATCCTGGGTGGGATTCTGGCGCAGATCGAGTGGAAAGTCGGGAATAGTGAACTGTGAACAGTGAATTGTAAGTGGCGAATTGCGCCGCGCCAGCATCGATGCCGCCGCGCGAACTCCGGTCATAATTCACAATTCACTATTCGCCATTCACTATTTACGAACTCTGACCAAGCGAAGTGGGCAGTTGGACCAAAGCATCGGCGGGGGTGAAGGCGGGGCGGGTTTGCGGGTCGCGCCAATTATCGAGCATGGCGACCTGCTGCACACAGGAAATAGTGCAGCGTGGCGCGCACGACTTCTGCGTGTGATACTCGTGTTCAAGGTGGGCGCGAGTGTATTTCTCGAGCGGAATGGCGGGATATCCGCGCTGCTGCGAGCAGTAATGCACCAAACCGTCCTCGCAGATATAAAGGTAGCGGCTGCCGGCGCGGCAGCGCCACTCATTGCCCAGCCCCTCGGAGATATTCTTCTGGAACTGGTTGAAGCGGGAGTAGGACCGTTTTCCCATTTCCATAACCAGGGCAAAGAGCTGTTGCTGGCGCTCGCTCAGGGGCTTGAGCTGCCCGCCATGGTCGTGAAGTATTCCCACGGTGCTCGTGAAACCAAGTTCGAGAGCCCGGCGGGCAACTTCCAGGGCGTCGTCAGGATTGCGAACGCAACTCCCCAGGACGGAATTGATATTCACCTGGAAGATCGCGTAGCGCGCCAGCAGGCGCAGCTTGCGGTCGAGAACGCGCAGGCTCTTTTTTGAAATCTCGTCGGGTATCACATTGTCGATGCTGATTTGCAGGTGATCCAGCCCGGCGCGATTCAGGTGATCGATCCTCTGGGGAGTCAGCAGGTATCCGTTGGTGATCAAACCGGCAATAATTCCGCGCCTGCGGATATGCTGAACGATCTCTTCCAACTCGGGGTGCAGGAGCGGCTCGCCTCCGCTGATCGTGATAATGGTTGTCCCCAGCGCTGCCAACCGGTCGACGCGGCGAAACATCGTTTCGAGCGGAAGCGGCTTCGAGACCTTGTCGAATTCGTTGCAATAGGCGCAGGAGAGATTGCAGCGGCGAATGGGAATCAGATGGGCGAGAACCGGATGACGGGTGGAGAGCAGCCCGCCGGCAATCATGCGCCACTCTCGCAGGCGCGTGTTCCAGAATCGCATTGTGCGGCGAAGACTAAGCTGATCCATTCGGGTAAAGCCACGCTGTTTTTTCCCAGCAGCCTGGGGAGTAAGGCCCTGAAAACCCGCCGGTACAGGCAAACCCTAACGGTAATTCAAAGTCGAAAAGATGACAATCCGCATAATACGAACGGTCGAAAACCATGATTGAACTGCGCATTATTGCGGTTCAACGAGTATGGCTTAGTTGCAGTCATTCTGAGCGAAGCGAAGAATCCCTGCAGTTGTGGTTTCAATGAACTGCGGAGATCCTTCGCCACCTTTGGCTCATCAGGATGACAGTTAATGGGATTTTCCGGTAGCTTGTAATGGCGGGTGCGATGATTCAATCTGGGACGGTACCTTGTCGACAAACAGCTTGCTCGTGGTGACCGACAGGAGTATGCTAGCGTGTCCTTGAAGCTTGGCCAGGCGCCAGGTTGGAGGACTAAGCCGGAGTCCGGCAGAACCCTCGCGCGTGGCACCGAACACACGGTGCAATTCACTGCTTGGAGTAA
>Ga0335078_10004830_pt1 | contig 19921 bp, 17 predicted proteins | sample Lox_Sample_32_FD_206711 | JGI IMG/M metagenome (GOLD analysis project Ga0335078, IMG submission 206711) | Soil microbial communities from Loxahatchee National Wildlife Refuge, Florida, United States - Lox_Sample_3.2 | ecosystem: Environmental > Terrestrial > Soil > Wetlands | place: USA... | reverse complement strand
TCGAGTACTACCGCAAGGTTGCGGAGCACTATGAACTCGACGTACGGCAGTACGAATGGGTCAAGACGGTAATGGGTGAGGACGGAGATTTCAGCATCACCGCGACCGATCGCGCTGGCCGTCCCCACGACTACCGGACAAAGAAGGTCATCGTTTCCACCGGCTACTACGACTTGGCCAACCAGTTGCACATTCCTGGAGAAGATCTGCCTAAGGTGTCCCACTATTACGGGGAGCCCCATCCGTATTACGACACCGATGTTTTGGTGATCGGCGGCAAGAACTCTGCTGCCATTGCGGCGCTTGATCTATGGCGGCACGGCGCCCGAGTAACGCTCGTGCATCGGGAGGCCCAGCTTCATCATCACGTCAAATATTGGATCAAGCCGGATCTCGAGAATCGCATCAAGGCGAATGAGATCGAAGCATACTTCAGCAGTTCCGTGCAGGAGATTGGGATCGATCACGTTGTGATCGTCACGCCACGCGGGCCGATTCGCCTGAAGAATGATTTTGTGCTCGCGCTGATTGGCTATCACCCCGACTACGATTTCCTGCGAAGCATGGGAATCGAGTTGTCGGAACAGCAGCATCGCCCGGTGTGCGATCCCGTCTCGCTGGAGAGCAACGTGCCCGGCATCTACGTTGCGGGTGTGATCGTCGCCGGATCACGAACAAACGAAATCTTCATCGAGAATGGCCGGTTCCACGGAAAACAGATCGCGGCTGATTTGAAGCTGAAGCTGCGACCATAGTGCCGAAGTCCGGCCATCTCGGCATGGACTCTCACTTCAACAAGAACTCCTTCACAAATTCGACCGTCGCGTAGAACTGGTAGTCGCGATTCTTCTTCTTGGCGAAGCCGTGGCCTTCGTCCTTCCCAAGTAACCACCACACCGGGGTTCCGTTCTTTCGCACGACCTCGACCATCTGGGCCGATTCGCTGGCGGGAACGCGCGGATCATTCGCTCCCGCAATCACGAAAAGCGGTTTGGTGATGCTCTTTGCTTTGTTGGCGGGCGCGATGGACTCGAGATACTCCCGCATCTTCGGATCGCGCTCGTCCCCGTATTCCACGCGTCGCAGATCCTTGCGGTATCCGGATGTGTGCTCGAGAAACGTCACCAGATTCGACGGTCCGACGATGTCGACCGAGCAGCAGATGCGGTCGTTGTAGTTGGTCGCGACCGCGAGAGTCATAAACCCGCCGTAGCTGCCGCCGGTGATCATGATTTTGTTGGCATCGAGATCACCCTGCGTCCGTATCCACTCGATCAGGGCGTTTATGTCTTTGTAGGAGCCCTCGCGGAGCATTCCATTATCGAGCTTCTGGAAAGTCTTGCCGTAGCCGGTCGATCCGCGCACGTTCGGATAGATCAGGGTGATCCCAAGTTCGTTGATGAAATAGTTGTCGCGGCCGAGAAAATCTGGCAATGCCTGTCCTTCCGGTCCACCGTGAATGTCGATAATCACTGGATGCTTGCCCGAGAATTTGGCGGGAGGTTTGTAGAGGAATGCAGAGATAGAGCGGTCGTCCCATGACTTCCAGTGGATCAACTGCGGCTCGGAAAAGCCTGACGTGTTCAAGCCTCCCGTTTCGCTAAAGGTCCAGCGTTCGAGTTTGCTCGCCGCCACATCGAGGGAGTAGACATCGTACGGTTGACTCGCGGTTGTGAGAGTGAACCCGAGTTCACGGCTCTTCTTCCGCCACTCCACTCCGCCGATCACTCCCAGTGGCAACTTGGGCAGGGTGAGTTCTTTATTCGCCTTTAAATCAAGAACGTGAAGCTTGCTGATTCCATCTTCGTTCGCAACGTAAGCCAGCGAGCGTCCGTCATCCGACAGGTCGTAGGAGTCCACATCCCATTGCAAAGACGGCGTCAACACAGTTGTCTTGTGGTTCCCCAAGTCGAGATAAACCAGGCGCTGAAACTCGGAACCTTCGTCGCTGGTGAGGTACACACCTTTGCCGTCCTTGGCGAACATGGCGCCGGCATGCACTGCTTCTTCGCTGCCTTTGGGAGTGAGCAGTTCCTTCTTCCCCGAATCGACATCTACCAGCCAAACATAGCTTTCTGCCGCCGAGATGTCGTTGCCCACCAGCAACTGCTTGCCGTCCGGCGACCAGTCGGAGACGAACCATCCGCCGCCTTCCATCTGAGTAACCATCCGAGCGCTGCTCGGGTCGTTGGCTTTGACCACCCAGATGTCGACGTCGTTCCCAGTCCGCTTCGTCGAGCCGTAGGCGATACGATCTCCCTGATACGACCAATGCGCCCCCGTGTTGCGTGACTTGCCGTCGGTCAGCATGGTGACGTCGCCAGTTTTGAGGTCGTACGTATAGATCTGGAAGAACTCTCCCCCTCCAATGTCTTTCACGAATAAGAAAGACTCGCCGTTGACCGGTTGATAGGCCGCTCCTCCGACGCGATCGGGGAAGAAGGTCAATTGTCTGCGCGATCCTCCGGGAAACTTCACTTCATGGATCTGATTCGTGTCACCGAATCGCGTTGCAATCAGCATCTCGCGGCGCGTTGGATGCCAGCTTGAAAAAAAGGCGCTGCGAAATTCGCTGTAGCGGCCTACGGAATCTGCCAGGGAAGCGGCGATCTTGGGAATGCCCTCGGCCACCAGGTTTTCGTTCGGAACAATTTCATTGTTCTGCGCGAATGTCAGTGTGCTGAGGAACAGAACCAAGGCCAATATGCGAATTTGTCTCATGAAGCCTCCTGCCAGAATGTGACGGCCCGAAAGGATCGTCGTTAGCGGCCTGACCGAGTAAAGGCGCGTGGATCGTAAGTCAAGGTGCTTGCCTTGGTCAACCTCGACCGCTCAACTTCGACAGCTCAACCGCGGCAACAAAACCCCGGCAGCTTGGCCAGCGGTGCTCTCAGCAATTACCCTATCCACTCCCATGGACCCACAACCGGAGCGCGCCGCGTCGACGATTTCCCTGGCATCCTATGCGCGGCTGATCCGCGCGAACAGGAACTTCCGCAGGTTGTGGCTCGCACAGATTGTCAGCGAGATCGGAGACTGGTTCTACACGCTCTCCATCTACACCTTGCTCTTGCAGTTGACCGGCAAGGCAAGTTCGGTGGCCCTGGCGCTGGTGTTGCAGGTTCTTCCCCAGACCTTCATGGGGCCAACTGCGGGAGTGGTGAACGACCGTCTGAAACGCAAGCACGTAATGATTGCCGCCGATCTGGTGCGATTTGTCGTGGTTCTGGCGATGCTATTCGTACGGTCTCGTTCCATGGCGTGGCTGGTATATCCGTTATTGCTGGCCGAGACCGTGATGGTTTCATTCTTCGAACCGGCTCGCAACGCGGTGATCCCAAACATTTCCGAGTCGAGTGAAGTCCTCGTCGCCAATACGCTGTCTTCGGCAACCTGGTCGGTGAACCTGATGATTGGTGCCGCGGCGGGAGGAGTGGCTGCCGCGCTGCTCGGTCGTGACACGGCATTCGTGGTGAATGCACTCTCCTTTCTCGTCTCCGCATTCTTGATCAGTGGCATGCGCTTCCGAGAGCCGCATGCCGAGGCTGCAACTCCGCTTCGCCTGCGCGATTTGTTCGACTTTACTCCCGTTGCGGAAGGCATTGCGTACATTCGTAGCCATCCAGTGCTGGTTCCAGCCGTCTTCGCGAAGGCAGGAGAGTTGATGGTCGGCCCGAGTTGGGTGATCTTCACGGTTATGGGCGCTCGGGAGTTTGCGGTGCACGGCCACGGCATTGACTCCGCTGGAGGCGCGATGCTCGGCATGAGCATTCTGCTGGGCGGGCGCGGTGCCGGGGCTCTAATGGGGCCGCTTGTCGCTGCACGATGGGCTGGCCAAAATGATCACCGCTTGCGCCTTGGGATTCTTTACGGATATCTCACGATCGCGCTGGGCTATGCTTCTCTCGGACTAAGTCGTAGTGTGTGGACGGCCGCCGCCTGCGCGATGCTGGCGCATGCCGGAGGTTCCACCGTTTGGGTCTTTTCCACTACGCTTATGCAACTGCGCACCGAGGACCGATTCCGCGGACGAGTTTTTTCCGCAGATCTGGGTCTGGCGAGTTTTACTTTCGCGGCCACAGCGTATCTCTGCGGGTACTTCCTGGATCTCGGCGTCTCGGCGCACGCGATGGCCGCGGGTACCGGCTTCTTCATGCTGGTCCCAGCCGCGCTTCTGGCGTGGACTCTCTTCGCGAAGAGGTCCGACGCCGGGATCGCTTCGTAATTTCCGCCGGCGCATTTTTCCCTTACACTCTGCGGCGGGGCGTCATTCCTTTTCGCTCGACCGGTTTCTTCGAGCCAATTCCATGCAGTCGTTCGCTTTTCAAATTGTTGTCACCTGTCCGCTTGATCTGGCGTTTGCCGTCTATACCGATCTGGACCGCTGGCGCCAAAGGACTATGTTCGGGGACATTCAATGGGTCAAAGGAAATCCCTGGGAAGAGGGCAGCCGGCTGCGCATCGAAACTACAACGCCTCTGCGCGCTACCATCGACCAGGTCTTGCAACATTTTGTGCAGAACGAGCAAGTCGGCTACCTCAGCCACGTGCTTGGCATGACGTGCGAAACACGAGTGGTATTCGTGCGCATTTCCGACCTGCGGACTGAGATCAATGTAGAGATGCAACTTATCGGAAAGGTCACCCGCACACTGGGATTCGCGCTCGAGCCGATCATCATGAAGACGACGAAGGAATTCTTCGAGGTACTGCGCCAGGACTGCGAAGCCGCCGCGCGGGATCGTTCTGCCAATAAGTAGCGGCCAGATTCCGTTTGCTCCGACCCAGCTTTTGACCTAGACTAACGCGGGCCACGGTCCCCCCCGCCGCGCACAAGCCCCATGAGATGAGAGGAGACTTCCATGGGCCGCTCGGACATTCACCTTACCATCAACCGCTCGTTAAGAGATGTCTTCGACATCTATGCCCAGCCCGATCCCTTCCGATGGTCCGATATGCGCAAGGTTCAATGGAGCAGTGGAAAACCATGGGAAGTGGAAAGCCGCATGCGCATCGAACCCAATGATTCCTTCGGAATAGTCATCGATCAGGTGTTGACGCATTTCGAGCCCTATAAACGAGTAGATTTCATCACTCACTTTGCGGGAGTTACCATGACGACGCAGACCAACTTCCGGGCCTTAGCCGATACTGAAACTCAACTCGATAGCCAGATTGAGTTTGTCGGAACATTTTCTCGCATAGCTGGTTTTGCGCTCGGCGCGGCGATCGAAAGCGGAGCGCGCAGGTTCTTCTCCCAGTTGAAAGCTGAATGTGATCGCCAGGCTGATTCAGCTCATCGCGTCACGCCGGAGCAGGTAACGCCTGCAGAGAACCGCAGTGCCGAGTAGCTTGCACGGCCGCTAGCTTCCGTGCAGGCGGTCAATCTTCGCAGCAAGGATGAAGTCGCTCAGGGTCAGCCCGTCGATCTTGTGAGTCCAAACCGTAATTTCCGCCTTTCCCCAACCCAGAAGAATGTCGGGATGATGGCCTTCTTCCTCGGCGATTGCTCCCACGCCGTTCACGAATTCCAAGGCCTGCTTGAAGTCGGGGAAGCGGTACTCGCGGTGAATGTGATGTTCGTTGGTGACTGTCCACTGCGGCACGAGACGATGCAACTCCTGCAATTCCTCGCCCTTGAGGGGCGGAACACCGCCGCGGCACGGGACACACTTTTGGTCGGCAAGATCAGTCATTAGCGTTCCCTCAGAGGGAAACCATCTTACCAGCGTCGCAGCACGTTTCTAGCCTGGTTGGCAGAAGGGACTGTCGGTCAAGAAGAATGGGCAGGCGAAGGCCTGCCCATTCGACGCCGGCGAGTCCTCTCTAGAACTTGTAGTCCAGGCCCCCCGAAACTCCCTGCAGTTGTCCGCCGGTCCAGCAGTGAGGGTCGGACCCGACCAAGCCCCCAGTGGCGGCGAAAGCGTCGTGACAGTCGGTAGTGACCGAGCGTCCACCTGCGCCGAGATCGTAGTGCGCGGCAACACTGTTGCCGGTCAGGGCCCAATCGAAGTACGCCGTCAGATTCCTGCTGAGTTGGTTCTTGAACGCGACCGTAAACATGTTCGCCTGGTTGTTGACGTGTGCGCCTGCCACCGAGTCGGTCGTCGGATCGCCGTTCGGCGGTACCGCGAAGGAATCGTTGTGTTGTCCAGGATCGCCCGGCGCGCGGAATGCGTGGGCCCAGCCCATGTGAAGGCTGGTGGCCTTACTGAGTTGTTGGCTGATGACAACCCATGAGCCCAGACGCTGGCGCTCGTTTTGGAATTGGAGATCCTGAGCAACGTAACGATGCAGCGTCTCAAAGATACCCCCGATTGCTGTCTTGCTCGGCAGAACATACATGACGCCAATCTTGCCGGCGTCCTCGGGCGCTACGTCTTGTGCCCCGAGCATGACTGAGTATGCATTTCCGGAAGGATAGATCGCCGTGATGTCGCTGGAGCGGTTCACGTTCTCGTGGCGCTCGTAAGCGCCTGTGATATAAAGCGGACCCTTGGTATATGACAAACTCACGCTGGTCGCGGTACCAAACGACCCGTCGCTACAAGTCAGCGGAGTGATGCCGCCGCTGCCCGGGATGTTTCCCCCGGTGCAATCGGACTCGCCGGCGGCGATGTTATCGCTGTTGTCGGCACGGTTCTGGCCGGGTGAGACTAGCGCATCAATCACGACACCGCGCCAGTTGGGCGACTGATACCAGATCGAGTGGTCGAGGCGAGTGCCGAACTCCACCCGGTTGTCGCCTCCTGTATTTGCCATGATGACCTGATAGTCACCGATCATCGCGAAGAATGGATTGAAGCGGGCGGTTGAGTTCTTGTAGGGAGCGTCGGTCTTGCCGAGCAGGAGCGAGCCCCACTTCGGATTCTGGATGCCGAGGTAGCTGTTCCGGGAAGTGAGCGCTCCTTTGACCACATTACTCTGATTGCTGTTGGTCTCGGCGCTACCCGACGTCGCCGCGATATCAAGCTGAGTTTCCAGCTGATAGACGAAATTGAAAGGCAGTCCCTTGATGTTTTGGAATCCTCGGATTCCGATGTAGGAGAGGTTCGTCGAGAGAGCCGGCATCCACCCCATATTGCCAACGGGCGGATTGCCATCGGGTCCAAGCATGCCTCCCAGACCCTTGGTTGTGACGTCGAACGAAACGTCGAGATTGGCGTAAGTGGTCAATTCGCCGCCAGGCACGTAAAAAGTGACCCGGTCGCCGGGTTTGCGCTCGAAGAATCCATGTTGAGGAGTGCCGGTGTCTGGTGAAACAAAGTTGGCCGCGGCTGCTTGTGGTGCAGGAGCAGCGGGCTGCGCTGCTGTCGCTGCGGGCGCGTTCGAAGCACCTTGTTGGTCAATCCTCTTTTCGAGTGCGGCAATTTGCTTGGCGAGAGCGGAGGATTGGTCCTTCAGCGCTTGCAGCTGCGCTTTCACATCGTCGGCCGGATCATCCGCCCGGCAGTTGCTGACTGCCAAAGCGCAAACCAGCACGAACAAAATCATCCGAGAGATTCTCATGACAAATCCTTCTGCGTGATTTGGAGAAGACGATGCCTCAGGCCAGGCCGATAAGTGCCAAACCGATCAGGAGCAGATTTTTCCGGAGGGCAAGGACACGTTCTCAACGCCGCTTGAATAGGACTCTCCTTTGTTCAAGCGGGGTTGGTGTGGCAAACAGGTCGGGCATCGAAGTCCACATAAGAAAAATCGCGCGGATTTCCAGCGCGCGACCCTGAACCATAGCAGACGCGTCGCAACCGGCGCACATTACGTCAGTAAGGAAGGAAGCGCAGATCGGGAGAAGTTCCGAAAGGGAATGGTCCGTCGTGACCAAGGTAAGGTGCGGCGCTGAATTTAGTCTGATATTCCTAATCGTCGGACCGGGAACCGACGTCTGCACCTGTACCGTAGGGCTTTGGGAATCTCCCATTCCCGTCGAGTGGCACGCAAGCCTGCTCGGCAAGTTCAAGGGAGAACGATGGCCAAAAAAGTTCTGGTGGTTGACGACTCCAAGACAGCGCTGCTGATGGAGCGGGAGATCCTCGAAAAACGCACGCCTTATGAGTGCGTGACCGCGGCGGACGGTCAGGAAGCGGTGGAGAAGGCAAAGCAGGAGCGGCCGGATCTGATCCTCATGGATGTGGTGATGCCTCGTATGAACGGATTTGAGGCATGCAAGGCGATCCGCCAGCAGCAGGTGACGCGCGATGTCCCCATCGTGCTGGTCACTACTCGAGGTGAGGAGTCCTACATGGAAGCGGGGTTCCAAAGCGGCTGCAACGACTACATCACGAAGCCGGTGAACGGAGAGGAACTGGTGGCGCTCTTACAGAGCTACCTGGGGGAGTAGTCGGCGAGTCGGTTCTCAAACGGCGTTCCTTTTCGTGGCTACGCCGCCACGAACCCATCGCATCTGGAAATAACGAGAACTTATGGCGAACCGTGAACCATCTGGAGTTGTGCCGATGAACGATCTCCGCCTGACAGCGGCCAGGCAGAGGCTCGCGCAGTGCGACGGGCAGACGGACGCGATTGAAGCCGTCCGCGAAATTGTCAGCAATTTTCTCGGATCGGAAGAGATGGCATTGTTTCAGGCCGACTGCCAGAACGCAGACTTTCGGACTGTCTGGTCTTTCGGAGTCGAGCCCGAAAAGTGCGATTTGCTGTGGGCGCTGAGCGAGCGCGGACTGGAGCGGATCCTCGACGGAGAGTGTCATGTGGAAAACGTGGCCGACTCCGGCAATGGTTCAAAGAGGGTGCGAGCATTCGTGCCCATTCGGGTAGCCAACGAAACCGTTGCAGTGTTGGCTATCCTGCAATTGCTGCCGCAGAAAGCTGGCTTTGACCGCGCCGATATGGAGTTGCTCGCGCTCCTCTCCAGTGAAGCAGGCAAGGCATTGTCTTTATCGGGTGCATCGATCCCGAAGAAATCGAATAGCAGAGCATGAGTGATCATTCGGCAAAATTCAATCCGGCGACCCTGCCCGCGGATTTCATGAAGAACTTCGAGTCTGCCGAGACGAAGGGGCCGAGGCATTTTCTGTATCCCGGCCAGGTGTTCGTTACCGCAGACCCGATCTCTGTCTCTACGATTCTTGGATCGTGTGCTGCCGTTTGCCTGTGGGATCGGCACAAGAAGGCCGGCGGCTTGAATCACTATCTCTTGCCCGATGGATCGGATGAGGGTGCGAATCGTTTGCGCTATGGCAGCGTGGCAAATCCAGAGCTGTTGCGCCAGGTGCTGGGGCTGGGATGTGAAGTCAGAAATCTGCAGGCCAAGATCTTCGGCGGCGCTTCCGCATTCGGCTCCGATCCGGCGCAGTCACTTGGCGCCAGGAACGTGCAACTCGCGGAGGAGTTTCTTAAGTCCGCAGGAATTCCAGTCGTAGAGAAAGACGTGTCTGGAAAACGCGGGCGCCGGCTGGTGTTTCAAATTTTCGATGGCGAAACAATCATCAAGAACTTCGAGTAGATGCAAGGCGGAAGTTCGACTGATTCAGTTGAGACGATATCACGAAAGGCGGGAATGAGGGCGAATGGATTTTGATCGCGAAGCCATTGTGGCATCGTTCCTCGCCGAGACCGATGAGGGACTAAATCTGGTCGAGCAGTCGCTTCTGGCGATGGAATCGAACCCGTCGGACCCTGACCTTCTTCCCAACATCTTTCGCGTCGCTCACACTCTGAAGGGGAACGCCACCTCCTTGGGGTTCAAAGAGCTGGCCGGTTTCGCTCACGTTGTCGAAGACCTCCTGGACGTTCTGCGGCAGTCGCAATCGCTCCCTGGAGCCGAACTGGTCTCGTTGCTCCTGAAAGCCGTCGACGAACTGCGCGCCATGGTGACCGCGTTCGCTTCGGGAACAAGGGACCTCACCGAAGGGCAGCAGCAGCTGCGGAAGCAGATTGCCAAAGAAGTGCAGAGGCGGTCGAAACGAGTCGTGGCCGCAGCCGACGCTTCCGCCGAGACTCCGTTTAGTTCCAAAGGCGACTTGCTGCCGGGCGCAGCGCCGCGTACTTTGCGCGCCGACCTCGACCGCTTGGATCACATTCTGAATCTCACCGGCGAAATTGTTACTGCGCAGAACCGGCTGCGTCGCATGATCGAAAAGCTGAACCCCGGCGACGGACACCCGTTGCTCGAGATGCACCGTGAAGCCGAGCGCCTCTATTTGGATTTGCAGAGCGAGGTTATGCGCATCCGGCTTGTTCCTGTTGGACCGTTGTTCCGCCAGTTCGCGCGCCAGGTGCGGGATCTGGCCAAGGGCCAAGGCAAGGTAGCACGTCTGGAAGTCGTCGGCGCCGATGTCGAGGTCGACACGACGGTGCTCGAAAAGCTCAAGGATCCTCTACTGCACCTGGTACGCAATGCCGTCGATCATGGCTTGGAGCAACCGGCCATTCGCGAGAAGCACGGCAAGACCGCCTGCGGAGTCATTCGCCTGTCGGCCGCGCTTAGTGGTGGCAACGTGATCGTAAAACTGGAAGACGATGGAGCCGGGCTCAACCGGGCGAAGATCCTGGAAAAGGCGAAGCGAATGGGAATTCTCTCGACTGAGGATCAGATTGGCGACCAGGATCTTCACGATCTGGTCTTCCAGGCTGGCTTCTCAACCGCCGAATCCGTGACGGAGCTCTCTGGACGCGGTGTTGGCCTGGATGTAGTGCGGCGCAACATCGACGCCCTCCGAGGAACGGTTGAGATCGCAACTGAGGAGGGCAAGGGCACGACGATCACGATTCGTCTGCCGTTGACGCTCACTATCATCGAGGGCTTTTCGGTCACGGTTGCGGACGAGACGTTTGTGGTTCCGCTCGAGTACGTGACCGAATGCACGGAATTGCCGGAGACACAGCGCAAGTCGGAGGCTTCGGGGATTCTCAATCTCCGCGGCAAGGTTTTGCCCTATGTGAGGCTTCGGGAGATGTTCCACATTTCGGGCAAAGCTCCAAGTCGAGAGAACGTTGTCGTTGTGAAGATGAACGAATTTCAGGCAGGAATCGCGGTGGATCAGTTACTCGGCGGCGTGCAGACAGTGGTGAAGCCGTTGGGCCGGGCGCTTCGGGGAGTTTCTGGAGTGGCAGGCTCAACCGTGCTCGGTGACGGGCGGGTCGGCTTGATCGTCGATGTCCCCGGTCTGTTGCGCGGAGTGACGAAATCAGCGGTGCAATTGCAAGTCGGTTAGCTGTTTACCGGAGAGGCGAACAAACATGAAGACGTGGAAGGATTGGAGCATCGGCGCGCGCCTGGCCGCTTCGTTTGGTTTGATTTTGGTGTGTTTGATTGCGGTCAGCGAATTCGGGTTGACGTGGCTGGGCCACTTGAATACTGAGATGTCGGCGTCGCTGCAGAAGCACTACAACGTCGTCGAATTGACGCACCGCACCATCGAGAACTCGGTCACCAATGCACGCATCACCTTTCAGTTGTTTGAAACAACTGATCCTGAGGAAGAAAAGACGCTGAACCAGGAAAACGAGGCGATCAGCCAGGAGATCAACGGACAGGTGAAGCAGATCGAGGACAGTTTGAGCTCCGATCAGGAACGCAGCATGTTCGACGTTGTCACCGAACACCGGAAGGCCTACGTCTCGGCCCGTCAGAACGCAAAGGCCATGCTTGCGGACAAGAAACGACAGCAGGCGGAAGCAGCATTCACGCACGAGGTGATTCCGGCCCTGAATACGTATCGTGCCTCATGGCAGAAGTTCATCGATCTGCAGAATGACGCCATGCAACAAAGCATCAAGCAAAGCCATGAAGCCTATGCCACGGGACGTCGCATAGCGCTGATCCTGATGTTCGTCACGTTGGGCTTGGCGGTCCTTGCATCGGTGACCGTTACACGCAGTATCACGATTCCGATTCAGCAAGCCGTCCAGCAGGCGCAACACATTGCTGCGGGTGACTTAACCCGTGAGATTCAAGTCGTCGCAAGTCGCTCTGAGACGGGTCAGCTCCAGCAAGCCATGAAGGAAATGAGCAGCAAGCTGGCCAGCATCATCCATGAAGTGCGGGAGGGATCTACTGCGGTTGCGTCCGCAGCTTCGCAAGTTTCGGCATCGTCGCAGAACCTGTCGCAGGGTACGAGTGAGCAGGCGGCGTCTGTGGAGGAGATGAGCGCCAGCCTCGAAGAGATGAATGCATCGATAACGCAGAACGCGGATAACAGCCGTCAGGTTGAACAAGTAGCTGCGAAGGGCGCTGCAGCCGCGGACGAAAGCGGCAATGCCGTGCGCAAGACCGTGGAAGCGATGAAGCAGATCGCCGAGAAAACGACCGTGATCGAGGACATCGCATATCAAACCAACCTTCTGGCGCTCAACGCGGCTATTGAAGCGGCTCGCGCCGGCGATCAAGGCCGAGGCTTTGCCGTTGTAGCTGTCGAAGTTCGAAAGCTGGCAGAGCGGAGCCAGTTGGCTGCGCAGGAAATCGGCGGTTTAGCGGCCAAAAGCGTCAGTGTGGCGGAGCGGTCGGGCGAACTGTTAGGTGATCTCGTTCCGGCGATTCGGAAGACGGCTGAATTGGTGCAAGACGTGGCCGCGGCATCGACGGAACAATCCAGCGGAGTCACCCAGATCAATCAAGCCATGGCTCAGGTCGATACCGTCACGCAGCGCAACGCTTCTTCGGCGGAGGAACTGTCAAGCACCGCCGAGGAGCTGGCGGCGCAGTCGGAACAGCTGCAACAACTCATGATGTTCTTCCGCTTGGCTGGCGAGAATCACAACCAGAACGCCAGTAAGGCGCGGGCGAATGTACCGCATAGAGTGCTATCAAGAATCCCGACATCGGAATTGGCCCACGTACGCCAGTCCGACGGCAACAACGAAGAACATAACTTTGCTCCGTTCAAATAGAACCTGAGGAGTGAGCGATGAAGGCTTCGAAAACAGAACAGGAGCAGGACGCGGCGACCGTGGTTCAGTACCTCACGTTCTTTACTGCCGGTGAGGAGTATGCAGTCAACATCGGCAAGGTGAAGGAGATCGTGAAATACGAAGCCGTCACCGTAGTTCCGAATACTCCACCGTGGTTCAGCGGTGTCACGAACTTGCGCGGCACGGTCGTCCCGGTAGTAGATCTGGCGGTAAAATTTGGGCTCACCCGGAGCGGAGTTTCCAAGCTCTCGTGCATCATCATCGCCGAGGTCGTCTATCAGGGCGATACTCTCACCATGGGAGTGCTGGCGGATTCGGTCTGTCAGGTCGTGGAACTCTCCGACAACGACATCGAGGAAACGCCGCCGTTCGGCACTCGCGTGAAGACCGAGTACCTGCTCGGTATGGGACCCATCGGGAAGAAGTTCTGCCTGATCCTCGACATCGACAAGGTACTCTCCGCGGATGAATTTCTGGCTGTGACCGACTCGACAAACAACGACCCGGCTCTGCCTCAGCCGTCCACTTCGACTCCGTCATCTCAGCAGGCAGGGATCGGAAGGTAAGTTTGCGAGAAGCCGCCGCACGCCGGAGTGCCCCTCCGTCTTTGTACTCCGAAGACGCTAGCGGCCTGCGTCCAGCGCAGCTATCTGTCAGCCCGGCGCTCTTTCGCAAATTCCAGAAGTTGGTCTACGCCGAAACCGGCATCTGGCTGGGGAATTCAAAGACTGCTCTGCTCTGCGGCCGCCTCTACCGACGGCTCTCGACGCTCGGCATTCCCACGCTTGAGCAGTACTATGAGAGGGTTTCTGCGACAAACGGGCGAGATGAACTCGCCCGTATGATTGACGCCATCACCACCAACGAAACGCGGTTCTTCCGCGAACCCAAACAGTTTGATTTTCTTGTCCAGAGTGTGTTTCCTCGTTGGCAAACGGAAGCAGACCAAGGCGTCCGCTCAAGGCAAGTCAGAATCTGGAGTGCCGGGTGTTCTTCCGGCGAAGAGCCTTATTCGTTGGCAATGCTGTTCGCCAAGCATCTTCCCGCGGATTTAGGGTGGGATGTTCGTCTGCTTGCCACCGATATCTCAAACCGCGTCCTGGAGAAAGCCCGCCAGGGCGTTTACGAATTGGACCGCGCAGGGGACATCCCAAAAGACTTGCTGCGCCGATTCATGTTGCAGGGTATTCGAAATCGGCAAGGGCAGATGAAAGTCCAGAATGCAATTCAGCAGATGGTCGAATTCCGGCAATTGAATCTGAGTCAGGAGCCGTATTCCGTTCAGGGACCGTACGACCTGATTTTCTGCCGTAACGTTCTGATCTATTTCGATGCAGCGTCCAAGCAGAAGGTAGTGGGGAATCTCGTCGGCCATCTTACCCCGGGCGGATTTCTGTTCGTCGGACACGCGGAGAATCTAACTAATCTGTCGTCGCAGGTACGCAGTGTGGAGCCCAGCATTTACACGATCAGGCCCAGCGAGTCGGAAAGGCAAAAAGCGATTGGCGCTAGCGCAGGCAGATAGCTTGAAGGTCTTGGTCGTGGATGACTCGGCTATGGTGCGCCAAGTCATGCAAGCCATTCTCACGACCGACCATAAAATCAAGGTGAATGCTGCAGCTGATCCCTTGATTGCTTGGGCCAAAATGCAGAAGGATCCGCCGGACGTAGTCATCACTGATCTGGAGATGCCGCGGATGGACGGGCTCACGTTTATTCGCAAAATCATGGCGGAGGCGCCCACTCCAGTCGTAGTCTGTTCCGGTCTTGCCACCCGCGGCACCGATCTGGCTCTGCGCGCGTTGGAAGAAGGCGCAGTCGAAGTGATCACCAAGCCGAAAGTTGGCGTACGCGAATTCCTCCACGAATCCGCGGTCATTCTTCTGGATGCCGTGTGGAGCGCATCCCAGGCTCGGACACCTAAGTCGGCTCCGCCCGCTGTTCCTGCGCCCCGGTTCACCGCCGACGCCGTACTCCCACGCAAACCGAAACGAAGAACCGCGGCCCGAACCGAAGGAATTATTGCAGTCGGCGCTTCCACCGGTGGAACTGAAGCACTGCGCGCTTTTCTCACGGCCATGCCGGCTGATTGTCCGCCGGTTGTGATTGTGCAGCACATGCCCGAAGTCTTCACGCGCGCCTTTGCGAACCGTTTGGACGGCGATTGTGTGATTGCTGTGAAAGAAGCAGAAGATGGCGATCGCGTGCAAGCTGGACATGCCTATATCGCCCCAGGAAATCGTCATATGCTTGTGGATCGTGCGGACGGTAGCCTCGCGATTCACATCACAGACGGTCCCCTGGTTTCCCGCCATCGGCCCAGCGTCGACGTGCTGTTCCGATCGGTCGCAACCTCAGCCGGCCCGAAAGCAGTTGGGGTCATCATGACCGGTATGGGAGATGACGGTGCTCAAGGCATGCTGGAAATGAAAGAAGCCGGAGCCGTCAACATCGCGCAAGATGAGGCGAGTTGCGTAGTATTTGGCATGCCGCGCGAGGCCATCGTTCGAGGATCCGTGGATTTCGTTCTGCCGCTGGAGAAGATTGCTGGTGAGGTTCTTCTGCGAGCGGCCGCAATCGGGTCTGGCCGTGGGGCTTCTGCCAAATCCAGCGGGTGAATTCTAAGTTGCACCACTCACAGTTTCATTTATCCTCATTGCTCAAGACAGCGACTAATATGCGACCGAAAAACGCACTACGGCTTCGCTTTGCAGGCGCTGCGCTGTTCTTATTGCTCGCCTCTTCCGCATTCTGCAAAACCAACGTCCAGGTGGTTGTCGTTCCCGTCGCCAATATGTACTCCCATCCGAGCGAGAAATCGGCAGTTGTCTCCCAGGCACTCTATGGAAGCAACGTCACGCTCCTGGTTGCACAGGGAGAGTGGTCGAGAATCCAGACATCGGATCGCTACAAAGGCTGGACACCGAGCCGTTATCTGCGACTGGTGCAAGTCGGCAACGGATACGCTACCGCCGGGCCAATGGTGCAGGTCCAAAGCCTCTTTGCGAATGTCTATGCTGAGCCTGACCTGACTCGCCACAAACCAGTCGTGACCATCCCGTACGGAATCAGGTTGGAGATTCTCGCCGATCAGGATGGTCAGCGGAGTAAAGCTCCAAGAAAGATCCCTGAAGGTTGGTTCCAAGTCTGGTTGCCGGAGAAGCGGAGTGCCTGGATTCAGGCCAGCGATGTTGTGGGCGACGCGAAGCCGTTGTCCATTGCCGACACCATTGAATTGGCTAAACGCTTCGTGGGCCTGCCCTACCTCTGGGGTGGTCGATCCAGCTTCGGATTCGATTGCTCTGGATTCACACAGATGCTCATACGTGCACGCGGCGTGAACATGCCCCGCGATGCGGACCAGCAGGCAGCGTGGAACGGAGTGACGGCGGTAGATCGTAAGGATCTCCAGCCGGGAGATCTCTTGTTCTTTGGCTCGTCGCCCAAAGCCATCGATCATACCGGCATGTACATGGGTGATGGCCAATTCATTCAGGCCACAACCAATGGGCATCCGGTTGTGCAGATCAGCCGCCTGGACGATGATCCGTGGACGCGACTCCTGGTTGCTTGCCGCAGAGTCAAGTAGCGCCGGTTGACCGCGATGCTACACTGACGCGGGAAACCAGATGGCCGCATCGCTCGACGCGCTTCTCGCTGATCTCGAATCCGTCAAAAACCACTTCGGAGAGCCTGCCACGGGCAGGATCAAGCGCCTGCTCCTCCGGATTTCGCGCCATGAATTCGACGACGCCCGTCTCCTGATCCGATACCACGAAGCGCTGCTTTTCCTGCGCGCTTTTCCTCTAGCCGCAGGACTGATCGCTCCGGTTGAAAAGCAGCTCAACACATTCCACGCGCGCATCGAGCGGTTGCATGCACTCGGAGCCAACATGTCGGCGTTCGATGACTTCGATACCTCCGGCATCGCCGGTACAACCATGCAGGATTCGTTGAACTTTGAGGCTGCGCGCTGGTTGATCCACTGCATCCCGCGCGCAGTGGAGATTGCTTGGGACGAATACGACGACGAGCGCGCCATGGGAGCAGTGTGGCCTCATTTCATTCCCCTGCTGCGAGAAGATGCAGACGTGGAAGCCAATATTCCCTGGCGGCATTGGTTCGGCACGGCTCGCGGACGCATGCGGGATGCGGAATGGTTGATTCGTCGCTTCGAGCGAATTCAACAGAAGAACAGAGCAGAGAGTCGAACGGTTGGTGACCTCTACGACTCGATGCGCCTGCCGTTGCGCTGGCACCTTAAGAATCTAAAGCTTTCACGCACCCGCAACTGGACTCGCCCGCGCAAGTTCTTTTTTCACACACAGCAGATGATCACTCGCAGGGAGGTCTCGCTCGCCGAAGAACTGTCGAGGCCTGCTCCACAGCTAGAACGCCTTTCCCGGAGCGACGGCGACGCAGTCATAGAGAAGATTCGCGAGGTCATGCTGGTTCGCTATCGAGAGTTGTACGGCACCACGCTCGGGGATGCGAGTTCCGTAAGGCGAGCCGACCTCGGGCGTGGAGTGGTGATGCACCTCTGGAATTTGCCACCGGAGCGGCGACTCCCGCTGCGGGCCTATGTTGCGGGATTTACGCTGAAGAATGGAGTGCCGATCAATTACATCGAAGCCATTGGCTTGTGCGAATGGATCGAAGTCGGCTTCAACACTTTTTATACGTACCGGCAAGGAGAAACCGCGTGGATCTACGCCCAGGCGCTGCGATGTTTGTGCGCGTTGACCGGCGCGAAAACGATTTCGGTGTATCCCTACCAAATCGGCCAGAACAACGATGAGGCGCTCGATTCAGGCGCATTCTGGTTTTACCGAAAGCTCGGATTCCGCTCCGGCGACCGGGACCTGGAGAAACTGGCGAGAGGCGAAGAAGAAAAAATCGCGCGCAGTCCGCGATACCGAACTCCCAGACGGATCTTGAAGCGCTTAGCCGAGGCGCATGTCTTTTACGAACTGGACGGAGCCCAGGGAGGTCCTTGGGACAAGTTTTCGACCCGTAATCTGGGATTGCTTGCAAACCGTCGCATGGCCCGCGAGTTCAGCGGAGAGATGGATCGCATCCGCGAGACTTCGGTCAAAGAAACGGCTCGCGCCTTGCGCTTGAACCACGAGCGCTGGACAGATCTCGAGCGGCAGTCGCTGGGAAACTGGTCGTTGGTGCTAGCTCTGATTCCGGGCCTCGAACGTTGGGCGCCAGAAGACAAGCGCGCGATGTCGTCGATCATCCGGGCACAGGCGGGTGCCAACGAGATGCACTACCTGCATCTCACGCAGCGACACGCCAGACTGCGTGCAGAATTGCTGAAGCTGGGTTGCTGAAGCCAGCGTCAGGATAACTTGCTCGACGTTTCTCCGCCAGTACCCGCTGCAGCCGCGTTCGCTTTCGGTGCCGGGGCCGCGGGCCGCTTGCCGCACAGTTCGATGACTTCGTTGATCCGTTGGCTTTCGTGCTGCATCGCCATTTGCCAGTTGCGCAGAGCCTCCTTCTCTTGCGTGACTTGATCACGGTTGGCCTGTATGCGTTCGGCGTAGTGCGCGCGAATGCGCTCAATCTCCGCTTCGATGCGCGCATTCTCTGCATTCTTCTGCGCCTCGAATTCTTCGACTTGCTTCCGTTGCCCCGCCTCGTAAGCATCCAGAGCTGATTGGCGGCGGAGTGCTTCGGTGTTCAAGTCGTCGGCTGACGTGCCGGCTGCGTCGAGCGCCATCAGCACCGATGCACGCTTCGCGTCTGGTGACAGATCGCGGATGCGCTCGCTATTCAGCATATCCACAACCTTGTGAATGTCGTACCCGGAGCGGGAGCTGATGATGCCTGCGGCGCGGTAGATGTCTTCGTACGAAAGCAGCGCGGATTGCGAGACGCGCACGGCCTCGGTTGCATTCGATGTGGGTTTATTCACGGGGGCCTCCTTGGGCATGGCTTTCTCGGGCATGTCTCCACCTTGCTGACGGCGCCAGAATTGCGGGAAGAGCCTGTTGGGTTGCATATCGTTCCTTTCATGACGCGGCGACGAATCCTGATTGCGCCGCTGAGAGTGCGCTCGCGTACTACTCGCCACTTGATCGAGTGCGCGCGCTGGGGAAGCTCCGGTTGGGACCGCGTTCTTGCTTTCCGCCACGATCGTCTCCGCGGATTTGACTGGTACCGTCTGAGCCGGGCGCTGCGTGGGATTTCCATTCTCTGAATCCCGGCTCACTCCCAGCAAATAATCGTGTCCATCGCTTCTGCAATTTCGCGCGACCGCCGAAAACTGCTCGCGATGCCATTTGATCGTGACTTTGGAGCCGACATTGAATGGACGCTTGACCCGCACGCAGGCGCCGGATCGGGAAGTGTCTTCAATCGTGCCGCGAATTCGGTAGATTCCGCCGTCGTCTTCCCAGGACACTTCCGCCACCGCCCACATGACCCTTCGGGGCTCGATCGTCACCGGTTGGACTTCACGCCCGTCCATGCCATGAGTATCGGCAGCGAGGTAAGGGAGTTTAGTTACTACGGGTCGGGGTGCACAGGCTCAGGAAAACAGCCGCATGAACCCGGCCGCCTGCAAGTCCGGGGAAATAAAGCGCGGATTGCCAATTCCGGCAGAGCGCGCCAGAGCTTCTGCCGCCAGATAGCCGCTGCGCACCGCACCTTCCATCGTGGCTGGCCACCCGCTGGCCGTCCAATCCCCGGCCAGGAAGACGCGCGGCCAGGCCGTACCCGCCGCGGGGCGATGCGCATCGATTCCCGGGCGCGGCGAGTAGGTCGCGTTCACTTCCTTAATGACAGTCGACTTCACCAGCGTGGCTTCCCGTGCCGCCGGAAAGAATTCGCGGACTTCGGCCAGCGCCAGATCGACAATCTCACTGCGCGATTTCTCGATCAGCGTTTTCGACGAACTGACGACCAGTTCGATGTAGCTGCCAGCCCCAGCTCCGTTGGCCTGGGTGCGAATCGGCTGCAGACGGGATTTGTGGAACATCCACTGGATCGTGCGGTCGAGCAGCACAGCGTGGTCGAGATCGGAAATCTGTCGATCGAACCACAG
>Ga0335078_10004828_pt1 | contig 19926 bp, 17 predicted proteins | sample Lox_Sample_32_FD_206711 | JGI IMG/M metagenome (GOLD analysis project Ga0335078, IMG submission 206711) | Soil microbial communities from Loxahatchee National Wildlife Refuge, Florida, United States - Lox_Sample_3.2 | ecosystem: Environmental > Terrestrial > Soil > Wetlands | place: USA... | reverse complement strand
ATCATGGAAGAATGGGAGCATTACGAGAAGAAGCGCATGTTTGGGGGAATCTGTTATCTGAACTCGGGCAATATGGCCTTCGGCATCTGGAAGGATCACCTGATCGTCCGCTGCGGCCCGGAATCTCACAGTATGTGCCTCTCTAAAAGGAACACCAAACCTTTCGACGTGACCGGGAAGCCCATGTCGGGCTGGGTAATGGTGGCTCCTCAGGGCATCGAGGACGACCCCGACCTCGAAAAGTGGATGCGCATCGGGAATGAGTTCTCCTCCTCTTTGCCTCCCAAGGGGCGCAGGTAAGGCTGCGATCAAAAGGCCGGGACTCTTATTGCGAGTCAAGCACGTGCACCTGCCCTGAAGAGGCATTGCCCCTTCCTGATTGCAAGAAACAGCGTTGGCGCGTTCCTCGAAAAGAGCGCTCAAAGCACGCTGACAGGGCCGTTCGCGGTCATGTCATGGAGGACCCGGATTTCTTCCCCCATGGCTTCATTGCGCTGACAAGAAGGGCACATACCAGCGTCAGGACCTGAAAGGTCCCGAAAATGTAGAGCATCTCCTTGTTGTGAACATACGTGGGATCCGTGAGGGCAGCCAGCCCCCGTTCCTTAGAGATATGTACCAGGCCCTTTTGCCACGGACCGAGGGGATACGTTCCAAAGATGATTCCGTACGCGCAGATAGCCCACTTCACCGTGATCCATCTGTGTTTGAACCAGCCCCAGGTAGTCCAGATGGAATAAACGGCACCGGTGAGGAGCACACCCACAGCGCCGGGGATGATGATGAAATTGTCGATGAACTCCATGGTCGATTGTATGCCGTACAGCTCTTCGCCTCCGGAAGGGCTCACGAAGAATTGCTTCACGCTTAAGACAACGGCTGCCCCCACCCACATGCACGCAAAGAACAAGTGAAGAAACTTCAGAAGCCGTTGACCCCTGGACTTAAGTTTCTTCATCGTGATCCTCCTCTTGCGGCATCGTCAAAGCCCTTTGGATCGCCTTTGCGACTCTGTAAGACCGCACGCGAAAGCCCCGCTCAAATCCCTTGCAACTTAGGCGAAAGAGAGGGTTTCCACATGATACGCTGTGTGGGAAGGGAAGGCAACGGCGAAATCATGCGAGGTCAATTAGGTGGAGGGGGGCAATAGAGACCGGCCTTTCAGAGAAAGTCACCACGGTCGACTTCACTCTGAAGGTATTGATATTGATGAGGAAAGGTGTGATCGCGAGGCCGGGCCCTGTGAGCCTCTCAGAACGACTCGCGACAAGAGACTATCCCCGGGCAATACAAATATCGTTTGACATCGATGTTCCCGGGGAGGGAAAATGTGTAGAGAGTTCAGGGATAGTAAGCCACGCGAATTTGATTTGAAGGGGGGATAGACAGATGAGGAGAATTGCGCTTCTTGCCTTTGCAGCAGTTGTTGTGACTCTCGTTCTTGCTTCCAACGGGTTAGCCCAGCAGAAGACCCCGGTGTACGGCGGCGTGATGAGAGTCATAACGAACAACACTCCGCAGATGATGAGCTATGTTCCCATGATGGGGCCGGGCGACCGGACGGTCATTTTCCCTGCAGCGGAAGCCCTCGTAGACACGACGAAAGAGAGGCAGACAACGAGCGGCATCGAGCCCGTTCTCGCAGAGAAAGTCGTGGAAGACCCGAAGAAGCTGACCATTACCTTTCACATCAGGAAGGGCGTGAAGTTCCACGACGGGTCTGAGCTAACCGCCGAGGTGGCGCGGTGGAACATCCAGCAGGTCGTCGATGCCAAGGCCCTGCCGTACTCGGCCTACCTCAAGGGCATGAGGGTCACTGACAAGTACACCCTCGTCATGGACCTCACTGAGTACAGCAACCAGCTGGTCCCGAGTTGGGGGTGGTGGTCGGCCATGTACTCCAAAGAAGCGTGGGAGAAGGCCTCTGGCGGGGACCTCGAGAAGGGAAAGGAATGGGCGAGGGCCCACGTGGTCGGCACCGGTCCGTTCATGCTAAAGGACTACAAGCGGGATGTGAGCAGCACGTGGGTCAAGAACCCCAACTACTGGAGAAAGGGCAGACCCTATCTCGACGGGATGGAGTTCAAATACATACCCGACCCCGTGACCGCGGCGACGATGATGCAGGCCAAGGAAGCCGACATGTGGGACACGGCTGACGCCAAGAATCAGGTCGACCTCATGAAGAAGGGATTCAAGCGGCAGTCTGCCTGGCCGGCCCTCGGCTACGCAATCTGGCCCAATACCGGCAACGCCGGCTCCAAGTGGAAGGACAAGAGACTCCGAGAGGCCGTCGAATACGCCCTTGACAAGGCCGCCATCGCCAAGGCACTCGGCTTCGGCCTGTACAAACCCCTGAAGAGCCTGCCCCCTGAGGGTGAGTGGGGATACGATCCGAACTACAATCCCCGTCCGTACAACCCCGAAAAAGCCAAGCAGCTGCTCAAGGACGCGGGGTATCCCAACGGCCTCAAGGCCAAGCTGCTGGTCTTCTTCACTCCTGACTGGAAGGATCTGGGCACAGCCGTGAAACAGTACCTCGATGCGGTCGGCTTTGACATCGAGATTGACGCGGCCGACCCGGGCAGGTTCTTCGGAACCATCTACAATACGCCTACCGGTCCGGATCTGGATCTCTCGCTCTGGATCACCGGAAGGGATACCAATTATCTCCAGACCTACATGCGCTGGTTCAGCACGCAACCCTTCACCCCCCTTACCTTCCTTGGGCGTACGCCGGAACAGGAAGTAATGGACAAGCAGGCGCAGAAGCTGACCAATGCGAAGGATCAGGAGGTGATAACGAAGAAATTGATGCGCAATATCACGGATAACGCGCTTGTGATCCCCATTTACGATCCACCGGCGGCCGCTATGGACCAGCCCTGGGTCCATACTACGAGGTATGAACAGGGCTTTGTCCGCTGGCAGACGGAAGAGACGTGGATGGAAAAACACTAGCAGGTCGCACGAAAGACGGGACAATTGTAGTGTCGAGGGGGAGAGTGATCTCCCCCTCATTCGTCTCGTCTTTCGCCCGGTTCAGTTCGCAGGCCCTCCGGCACCCTTCGATGCGACGGTGACGTCGAGTCGTCTGAACTCTCTTTAAGTAACGACGTTGGGGCTGGTCAGCAGAATTCCTCCTTTTGCGTGCGAAACGACGCCGCTTTAGAAGAACCACCCGTGAATTTACAGCTTCAACCTCCGGAGGTTATAATAGCGCTAATCTCCACATCAACTGCTTTAGGAGGCGGTTCATGGCAGATCAACCAATGATCCGAGGGCTGGAGCGGGACTCCATTCGCGCCCTCGCGGCGGCCCTCGATAGGCTCGATGCAGGCTTTGAGCGAGTGCCACTCTTCTCTCCGGCCGAGGTCTTCGATGAGACGGCAGAGGCGGTGCTTATGGAGGTGGCCGAGGCTCTCCACGCGGACTTCCCGTACTTTCATCCTCTTTACGCCGGCCAGATGCTGAAGCCTCCCCATCCTCTCGCGCGGGCCGCATACTCCCTCGCCATGTGGATGAACCCGAACAACCACGCTTTGGACGCGGCCAAGGCAAGCTCCGCCATGGAGAAAGAGGCCGTGGCAGAGATCGCACGCATGATCGGTTGGGATACTCATCTCGGCCACCTGTGTGGGGGAGGTACCATGGCAAACCTCGAGGCCCTCTGGGTCGGAAGCCGGCTCAAGCCTGCTACAACGACCGTGGCTTCCCAACAGGCCCACTACACGCATGGCCGGATCAGCGGGGTCCTCTCTCTGGCGTTCGAAGCCCTCCCCTGTGACAGCCTGGGAAGGATGGATGTCAGGGCACTCGAAGAACGACTGAAAAGAGGAGATGTCGGCACTGTGGTGGCTACCTTAGGCACGACCGCGATCGGCTCTGTCGACCCCCTGCCGGACCTGCTCGAGCTGCGCGACCGCTTCGGCTTCCGTTTGCATGCCGATGCCGCCTATGGTGGGTATTTCCTGTTGGCGGACAACCTTGGCCCTGAAACTCGGGCTTCTTACGACAGGCTGGCCGAAGTCGATTCCGTGGTGATCGACCCGCACAAGCACGGCCTCCAGCCTTACGGATGCGGCTGCGTGGTCTTCCGGGACCCCTCGATCGGCGCCTTCTATAAGCACGACTCCCCCTACACATACTTCACCTCGAGCGACCTTCACCTGGGGGAGATAAGCCTGGAGTGCTCCCGGCCGGGAGCGGCGGCGATCGGGCTCTGGGCGACGCAAAGACTCCTGCCCCTCACAAGGGGCGGCAGGTTCGCGTCCGGTCTCGGCAAGAGTCGGGCCGCAGCCCTGGCCCTCTATGACCGCCTCAAGGGTGACGGGCGTTTCATGCCGCCCCTTGCGCCCGAGCTGGACATCGTCGTATGGACGGTCCGGGCACCAACCGCCGGAGAATCATCAAGACTCGCCCGCTCGGTCTTTCGCGAGTCGGAGCGGCTCGGTCTTCATCTGGCCCTTACCGAGCTGCCGGTCCATTTTTTTGAAAAAGAGGGCAGCCCAGCCTGGGCTGACAGGAAAACCGTCACGTGCCTCCGGTCCGTGCTCATGAAGCCGGAGCATCTCCAATGGATTGAGGAGATCTACAGCATTCTCGGCCGGGCCACGGACTCCGCTCTCAAAGCGGGAGGCTCGACGTGAGAAGAGGTAGATCGACGGACGGAATCGCCAAAATGAGACGGAATACCGAGGCTCTCGAGGAGGCTGCGGAATGACCGCTGACGACCGGATAGCTGCCCTGGAAAAACGCATCAAGGAACTGACCGAGAAGGTGGGGATGATGGAAGACGCCCAAGCCATAAGGCATCTCCAACACAAGTACGGCTATTACATGGATAAGGCCTTCTATGAGGCCATTATCGATCTTTTCTCCGAGGACTGCGAGATTCACTTTCTCGCGGGCATCTTCCGCGGCAAGGGGGGTGCGAGAAGGCTCTTCATCGATCGCTTCCGCGCAATTTTTGCCGGGGGAGTCGACGGACCCAAACCAGGGGTCCTCATGGAGCACCCGCAGCTGCAGGATATCATCGATGTCGCGCCCGACCGGAAAACCGCAAGGGGGAGATTCCGCTATTTCATGCAGGCCGGGACGCACTACACGACAGGAAAGGCCCACCAGTGGTGGGAAGGCGGTCTCTATGAAAATGTCTACGTGAAGGACGGCGGGGTCTGGAAGATCAAGGTGCTCATCCCGAAGATGGTCTACATCGGCGAGTATGAACACGGATGGGCCTATACAAAACCCCAGTGCGTGCCTTTCATGGCAACCACTTATCCGGACGATCCTCTCGGGCCCGATGAGCTCTGTCCGGACGAGCGGATCCTTTGGCCGGACACCGACGTGCTGCCCTTCCATTATCCACACCCGGTGACGGGCGAAGAAATAGGCATGAAAGATGAGTAGGGAGCTAAAGAAGTCGATGCTTTCTAAAGGAGACCGGTCACATCGGATGCGAGCCGCTCGAGCGTGTCCCGGGACATGGCTGCCGGCTCCCTCGTCCGTTCGCCGGTGACGCGATCATAAAGTACCTGCGCGATGGTTATGCCTGCCGAGGGGTCGACCACGATCTCGAAGAAAGCTATCTTCGTCCCCACCACCCAGGGGGTCGCACTCCTCAACACGGTCCTCTTTTCCGGACCCCCGGCCTCGGTCACCACCAGCCCTCCTTCCAAGTAGAGCAGGGTCTTCTGCAGGTGGGCCGGCTCTACTGCGAACCGCTCTCCATTGGAGGCCTTGATCTCGAGAAGATCGAACAGGCAGCGGATGCGGTCGCAATCTCGTAGCCTTATGGTGTAGTGGAACTCGCCTGACTGGGTGCTGATCAATCCCTCAGCCGTGGCAGACCCCCGGATGGATTCAGGTATGAAACGTTTTCCCATGCTCATTCATCGCCCTCTACAGTGTCTGGTTAGGCTTGTCCGCATGTCTTGCTATCCCGCCGCAGTCTCGTCAATTACGAATCGTCTCCTGCACAGTTCTCGATTGGAACCTGATTTTAGCCATAGATCGGACTGAAAAGACCGGAAGCCCAGCATGCGATACCGTGTGACTTCGAGAGAACACTTGCAACATGGAAACCGAGAGAGCCCTATCCTTCCCGTACCTGACACGACCTGTCCCGCCCACCGCTGCTCTTTCCCCGTCCCAGGGAGGCCGGTTTGGCCCCCTCATTAGGCAGGATGAGCCACGAGCCAAGGTTATCACAAAAGGTTTGTCTATTCAATACTCATGTGTCGAGAAGGAGCAAGGGGAAAAGCGGCTCTTCCAAGGGGTTGCCCGGGATTGCCAAACTTTAACGCCGGGTAACTCTCGTCGAGCCTGTTTTGGTATATAATGGTTGCGAACGAGTTTGGAACTACTCTTTTTCAGGGGTATGCGATGACGGGGAGGGAGAATCCCTTTCGCCTTTATCTTCTTTTGCTCTTCGTGGCACTCATTCCCCTCTTTTCCCTCGGTCTGGCGAACCACGGCGTTTGGACCTCCGACGAGCCGAGAGTCGCAGAGATCGGCCGGGAAATGGCCCTCAGCAAGAATCTTGCGGTACCTACCCTCGACGGGAAGCCTTTTCTCGAGGAACCTCCCCTCTACTACGCTGCCATAGCAGTTGTCTTTGATGCATTCGGGGGTCCATCGGACAAGACGGTCAGAATCCCCTCCGCTGTCTTCGCCTTCTGCGGCGCATTGGCCCTCTTCTTTCTGGGAAATCTGCTCTTCGGCCCGAAGACCGGTTTTTTCGCTTCGTTTATTCTCGCGACGTGCGGCGAGTATTTCCGGGTGGCCCACTGGGTCATCGTGGACAGTGCTCTGGCGTGCTTCACCATCCTGGCCCTTACGTTCTTTATGGCGGCATATCTCTCCCAGAACCGGGGCAGACGCTTTCTTTTCTATGCCCTCTGCTACCTGTGCTGCACCCTCGCGTTCTACACGAAAGGCTTCATAGGTATTGCCATTCCCGCCCTCGCAGTGCTCTCGTTCTTGCTCTTTGACAGGAATATCAAAGAGATCTTCAGGATGCACCTCTGGCTGGGCATCGCCCTCTTCCTTGCCCTCACGCTTCCCTGGTTTCTCGCCCTCTCGCACCAGGGAGGCACCGAGTTCCTGAAGATCTTTCTCGTCCATAACCATCTCGAGAGATTCGCCGGCGGATCGACGGGCCATTACCAGCCCTTCTACTACTACCTGACCCAGTTCCCCGGCGGGTACCTGCCGTGGAGCCTCTTGGTGGTGCCGGTATTCTACTGGTCTTTTCGAAGACAGGGAAAACTGCCGGGGAGACAAGGGAAAGGTATCCTTTTTGCGAAAAGCTGGTTTATCTCCGGCTTTCTCTTTCTGAGCCTGGCATCAACAAAAAGGGTCCTCTACCTCATGCCCATTTTCGCACCCATCGCGCTCCTGACAGCTTCCTACATCGAGGCGAGCTTGACGCGCAGGGAACTCAGGGGGTTTGAAAAAGCCTTCGCCCTTCTGTTCTGGCTTGTCGTCTTCATCGTGGGTCTCGCCGCAATACCCCTCTTCTTCTACGGGTCAAAGAAGTACGGATTCGGCCTGCCCGCGATGGAGGTCTGTTGGACGGTCTGCCTTGCCCTCGTCTCAATGGTTCTCTCCCTCATTGCCTTGGGCAAATACCGAAGAAATAAGCCACGGTTTTGGATTTTTTCCGCCGCATCGCTCTTCTCCCTTCTGCTCCTCGGCTTGATCGTCGTGATGCCCCTTCTCGATCGCTTCAAGAGCTTCGTTCCCTTCTGCGATGCCGTGACGGCCGCGGCGCCTGGTACGACGGTCATCTACGGTTATCAGCCGGATGAGACGCTGAGGGGCGCCGTGCCTTTTTATACGGGACGCTTTCTGAAAGAGACAGACACTCTCGCCGACCTCGAAGAGGCCTTGGGGAAGAAAGAGGCCTTCATCGTCGTCATAAGAGACAAGAGAGGGCAGCTGAAGAGAGAGCTGCTCTCCACAGGGGAACTATCAGTCCTCGGGGAATTCGAGATGGGCGGGGACCGGGACTTGGCAATTTTTGGGCGTGCTCAGGCGCGGGGCGGCCCTCCGGATCGGCCGAGGGACAAATAATTTGCCTGGAAGGCGGTCTATTACAAAGGCCGCAACGCTCCAGAGAAGGGGCGTTGCGGCCTTTGGCATCTCGAACGAGAATTCCCGACCGACCGGAATGACCGGAAGGGGGCTTAGCGATAGAGGTCCTTCACCAGGTCTTTCAAGCCCAGTCCTTCCAGCGACTCTTTTGAAGGGACGAGGGTCGCCTTGTCCCAACTCATGGCGTCGAAGAAGTTGTCCGCGAGCTTCTCATGGTCCACGGTGACGCCTTTCAGGGGGCCTTCGGAAAGGGGCGGCTTGCCGACGCATCGTCCGGGAAGGACGTCATCAGCCCGCTTGTGGCCCTCCCGTAAGTTGAAGGCGTGCCTCATGTTCATGATGCGCATGCCTTCCTTCACCACATCGACCTCGCGGCCTGTCACCGCTTCGAGGAGACCGGGTATAGCCCCCTGGGGCGTGGAGAAGCCGGTAAACATACAGGCACCCGCTGCGTTGAGGACCTCGGTGTAGCACGTGATCCCCATGTCGAGGCCTCCCCTGCCCTCATAGCTATACTTCACCTCGTTGGGCGAGCCGAAGTCGGGTATGCCGAATCCCCCCTTTACGTGGCGGGCGGGGGTGGGATCGTACTGGTAAGTCCTCGAAAACATCGGGGAGAACCGGGGGTCGTGCATGGGAAGCTCGATGCCCCTCACCGTCTGGAGGTACTCACGGCCCTTGCCGAGCTTCTCCGCCGCCTTCGCAGAGCCAAGGGCGAGAACCTTGCCGAAGCCGGTCTGGTCGGCGATAGCCTGGGTGAGGGCGACGATGGCCTCGAAGCTTCCCCAGGTAAGCTCGAGTCCGCCCGTGTCGGCCTTCGTGAAGATCCCGTTCTCATAGCACTCGATGGCCCACGTGACCGTGCCGCCCACCGATATGGTGTCGAGGCCGTAGCGGTTGCAGATGTCGTTGCACTTAATGATCGATTCGATGTCGTCGTTGAGGGCCATGGTGCCGAAGGCGGCGAGGGTCTCGTACTCCGGGCGGTCCGTATCTCCCACGGGCCATTTGCCGTCCGTGACGCGGTAGTTTGCTCCGCAGCCCAGGGGACACTGGGCACAGGCGTATTTCTTTGACTTGTACTTGCCGTCGAAGGCGAAAGAGCCGAGCTTGTTCAGGCGATCCTCGCCCATGTCGACGGCTCCTGCGCCGCCCCAGTTCTTTACCGGGGAATCGCCCATGAGGGCGTTCGCCCCGGTCATACCGCCCGTGCCCCAGTTGCCGAAGAGGTTCACCTGCTCGACGGTGGGTCCGTTCTTCATGTGAGCGAGGATCTCGCTGTTGATCTTCTTAACCCTCTCAGGATCGGCCACGGGTATCTTCCCTGAGCCCCTCACGACGACCGCCTTGAGGTTCTTCGAGCCCATGACTGCGCCCGGGCCTCCGCGGCCTGCGGCCCGGTGCTTGTCGTTGATGACGCACGCCATGAGGGAAAGCTTCTCTCCGGCGGGACCGATGAGGGCAGCTCGAAGGCCGCTCTCCTTTGTCTGCTCGATGAGGGCCGCCTGGGTCTCGGTGCAGTCTTTCCCCCAGAGGGCCTGCGCATCCCTCAGCTCTGCTTTGCCGTTCTTGATGAATAGATAGGCGGGCCTCGCTGCAACGCCTCGGACGAAGACGCCGTCATAGCCCGCCCTTTTGAGCTCGGGGCCGAAGGCTCCCCCGGAATTGGCGTCGTTCCACTCGCCCGTTACCGGAGACTTGCAGACCACCATGTACCTGCCGCCGAAGAGGGCGCCGCTCCCATTGAGGGGCCCGGAGATGAACCCGAGGACGTTGTCGGGGCCCAAGGGATCGACGCCGGGTTTCATCATGTCATAGAGGACCTTTGCGCCGATGCCGTAGCCGCCTACGAAGTCCCGGGCGAGCTCCTCCGAGAGCGGCCGCTCCTCCAGCGTCCCTTTGGTCAAATCGACGAAGAGCAGTTTGCCTACATATCCGCCATTCATTGGGTTCCTCCTTGTTCTATATGCTTACGGTGGTCCATTCTTAGTGAAGCTCCCCGCCCACAGGCGGGGCTTGCTTAAGCGCTCCCGGTCATGCCACTAGGGCAAGCCGGCGACCGACTCGATGACGAGGGGAAGGCCCAGTCCATGCCCGTACGATTGTAACACTGATTGGATGCAAAGGCCAGAGGGAACGCGACGTAAATAGCCCGAATCTGCGGCCGAATACGGCTTCGGCCTGGGAGCCGAAGGGACTCAAAAAATCAGTTTGAGTAAGGAAAAGGATGCTTTCGAAATCCTTTCAGATTCTTTGCCCAAAAAGACCGTAATCGATATCTGGAAAAAGGGAGTCGACGTCCTCCATGGCCTGCAGCTCCTCATCGCTTAATCGGCGCCTGTCCGTCATTTCCTTGGCGGCCCACAGGAGCTTGTGGAAGCGCTGGTGGTGGTGATGAAAGCGTTGATTGGCGTACTCCTTGGCCTGGGTCGTGAACAGGAGGAAAGGCCAATCACTGCCCTGTAGAAGGAGAAGCTCCCGAACGAGCTGTCGTAGGATCCTCCGGCCGCGGTCATCAAGCCTTTGGTCCTCGCCGCCGACGAGACGGAGAACATCTTCCGCTTCCTTTGAAGAGCCGTTGACGTACGGCCATATCCAGCCGTGTTCTTTGTTCCGCCAGACCGCGAAATCACCACCCATCCCCCAGGTGGAGGAACCCATGCTTATAGTGGAAAGGCCCTTCCCGTGTTGCTCGAGATAGTCCCCCAGGCTCATGCAGCGGACCCGTTTCTCCGACGTCAGCTTGCGGAAAAGGCGGTCGATCCAGGGAATGCCTTCGTGCCACCAGTGGCCGAATAGCTCGCAGTCGTAGGGAGTCACCAGGACGGGCGGAGCCTCGAAGGTGAGCCGGCCTGCACGTTTCCCTTCTTCTTCAAGGACTGAGGCGAAGTGATCGGCGTGGGCGTTGACCCGCTCGAGTGCCTGGTTGACGTCGTAGATTTCTTTCTGGTCACGTCCGGTCACCTTACAATAGCGCAAGCCCGACTCAGGGTCCTTCTGGTGGAACTCCAGATAGTTGGGGTCTCCCGGATACCCTGATGCGGCCGACCACACTTGCCTACCCGTGGCCTCGTTCCTCCCGAAAACGGCAATAACCGAAGAGAGCCGGTATCCGCGGTCCGTGGTTGGGGCGCCCTCGTGGTGGAGATTCCGGATGAATTCGGCCCCGGTAAGCCCATGGCTCTCCACGAAGAAGTATTGGATGCCTTCGTCGGCGAGCCACTTATCAATCCCTTTCCTCATGCGCCCTTGCTCAGCGGACCACTCGTCGGGACGATAGGCACACTCGGGGAGCCAGAAGCCCTTGGGGCTGCGAGAGAAGTATTTGCGATAGGTCTCGACGCCGAGGCGAATCTGGCCGAATACTGAAGAATCACGCTCCATGAGCGGCAGCAATCCATGGGTGGCGGCGGACGTGAGGATCTCGATGAGGCCTTCGTCCTGCAGCCATTTGAGCGTCCCGAGGATGTCGCGATAGAACTCGTCGGAGTATGCGTGATAAGTGCGCTGAAACCGATCCAGCCAATAGAGGGCGATCGCTTTGCGGGGAAGGTCGTCGCGAAACCTTGCCGCGTCGGTTCGGGCCCTTGCGATTTTCTCCTCCATATATTGGCAAAAGCGATCTTTCATGTAGTCGTCCGCGAGCTGTTCGGCGAGGACGGGAACAATGCCGATCATCAGGCGAGGCCGGATGCGCTCCATCTGGAATTGGCGCAGAACCATGAGGAGGGGAACGTAGGTTTCGTTCATGGCCTCAAAAAGCCATTCCTCCCCCGCAGGCCAAACCCCTGACTTACGGCAGTACGGAATGTGGCTGTGAAGCATCAACGAAAAGAGAGTCTCCATCTCCTTCTCCTTCTTTGGCGCGCTTCTTCGGGAAGTGTCGCAAAACCGCAGGGAAAGGGGAGCTCCTCTATTTGCCGATCCTTTTCACGTATCCCTCGATCGCCCCGTCATAGCTGCCCGGCCTTATGCGCGCCAGCCCGTCTATCCTCCGCGCGTCTCTGCCGATGAGAACGCGCGCAGCGTTACTTCTCATTCCGCTCACGATGGCATCGGCTGCCTGGTCCGCTGATGTCTTGAACATGGCCTCTATCCTCTTGACCCCTTCCTCGAATGTCTGCCGGTCGATCCTGTGGTCCGTCCTCGAGTTTCTGGCGATGTTCGTCCTGACTCCGCCCGGAAAAACGAGTGTCACCGCAACGCTGCTCTTGCGCAGTTCCTGCCTTAATGCCTCGGTGAAGCCCCTCACCGCAAACTTGCTCGCGCAGTATGCCGCCTGCCCCGGCCATCCCACAAGGCCGTAGACGCTTGAGACGTTCACTAGGCTGGCCTCCTGCCGTTCGAGCAGGTGAGGGAGAAACGCCTTTGTGCCGTAGATGACACCCCAGAGATTCACGTTGATGGTCCATTCCAGCGTTTCATAGGTAAGCTCGTGAACGAAGCCGGAGGACGAGACCCCGGCGTTGTTGATGACCGCGTCCACCCGACCGAAGGCATTGATCGCGCCGGAGGCGAAGCCGTAAACCTCATCCCGGCGCGAGACGTCGATGACGAATGTGGCGCATCCGCCCCTCCCCTTCAGGGCTTCGCGGGTTTCTGAAAGGCCCGGCCCATCCTTGTCTGCCAGGGCTAGGGATGAGCCTTCCCTATCGAGCCTGATGGCTAGGGCCCTTCCTATCCCCGATCCGGCACCTGTAACGGCTATCACCTTTCCCTTAAGGTCTTTCATACTTGCCCTCTTTTGTGCGTGTGGGCCTCCAAATGTACCGTACGGTATAGGAGAAAGCCAAAAAAAATTACGAGTAGATGCCGTACATAAACTGACGCAGGGCCTGGCGCCTCAACTCCTCTGTGATCTCGATGTACCCGTTGAGAAACAAGGTGATGTAGTTGTTGATCATCCCTATGAGCGTCACTGCGTACATCTGGTGCCGCCCGTTCATGTTTCCGTGATCTTTCGAGGCTTCAAGAAAGAGCCTTTCGAGGATCGTGAAGGGCTCTTTGGCGAAGGCCGAGGCTATCTTCAGGGCTTCGCTCTCCGGAGGCGCGTAAATGAGAGAGAGGAGCATACGATAGAAGTCCCTGTTGCTTTCAGCGAACCGGAAATACGTTGCCGATACCCGATCCAGGGTCATTGGTAAGTCTCCCCGATAAAGGGCCGCTTCTTGAAGGTCCTTGAGGAACGGAGTAAAATGGCTCCCCAGGAGCTCGGTCAGCAAGCCCTCCTTGCTTCCGAAGTAATAATAAAGCGTAGGCTTCGCGATGCTGGCGGCGTTGACGATCTCCTGAACCCCGACGCCTTCGTATCCTCGGGCGGCAAAGAGGCTGAGGGCCTGGGAAAGAATATTTGTGCGGTTATCCATTCGAGCCTATTATACCAATCGGTACATACGTTGTCAAGACAGTGGGTGTCACGGAGGGGCAAGGAAGGACCCCGGGGGAGAGGCGTGCGGCGGGCACCATGCGCGCTGTTGAAAGCCTAGCCGCCCACGAGGGCACGCTCGACGAATGGATCGGCTATGAGCGCCATAGGGTTGATGCGGTGTGCCGTAAGACCCGTCACGTGACGGGAGACGACAGCTTCTATGAATGCTTTCTGAAAAGGGCTTAAACGAGCATCGTTGAGAGTCCTCTCCACATTCTCCACCAATCGCGAGATGACCTCCATTCCGTCGAAGACCGTCCTCGCCACGTATTCGTTGAGCATGGTGATCTCCGCCTCAGGCACACCGAAGACCCTATCGAGCCCTTGGCCGTTCCGAAAATCAAACCCGTGGACGCTCAAACCGGCGCGGAGGATATCGCGTCCCCTCTTTTCCACGATCTCGGTGAGAAGGTCCCGGGCCACCACGGAGCCGCTGAGGATTACAATCATGGCTCGGTCCCTGTTGTCAAGATCGGGATCTTTCAGCACGGGCGAGTCCATCATGATCTCCACAGCCATGGTCGGGCAGGCCCCTGCCGCGAGGACGATATGCCGGCCAAGGAGCAACGCCCTCGGAACCAGTTCTCCGGTGATTGTCTCCATCCCATATCCTGTCGCCTCCGCCACGGACGTCGCCTCATGGTCGTACTCCCTCTTCTGCAAACCCATGGGAAACCTCCTCAAGCTTCTTCTAGAAGTAGTAAATGTAATGCCTTGGCGGAGGTGGTGCAACGACCGAGGGTACCGCTGGCTTCGGAGATCGCAGCGCCGGCTGAGCCTTCGGGCCCCGGGGGTGGAAGGGGTGGTTGACAACCTATCGGAAGGGGTATACCCTTTAGTTGCAGCGTCTTGCAAAAAGGAGGGAGTATGTTCGAAGGTCTCTTTCAGCCGAGTCATCTCATCATTATTTTGGTAATCGCCCTGATCATCTTTGGGCCGGGCAAGCTTTCCGAGGTGGGAGGATCACTAGGAAAGGCAGTGCGCGGCTTCAAGAAGGCAATGAGCGATCAACCCGATGAGGGCTCGGAGAACAAGCGTGTCGAAGGCAAGGCGGATGACGTAAACCGGCCCTCCAACTAGTAGGGTCTTTTCAGAAGAACCGTGTTGTCCGGCCTGTAGCAACGCGCGCCCAATGCAGGGCACGCAATTCACATCGAATCCCTCTGCCCTTCTCTCGCGAAAACGAAAAGGCCGCTTCCCTAAGTCCCGGCGGCGAGGTTCGCCACGACGTCAAGGAGTCCCCCGGATTGAGGATTCGCCACACTTCTCTTGAGAAGGATATCGGTAGGCGTCACGACGCCGCCGTAAAAGGCATTGTTCCAGTCGTCCCTCGTCTTTACGACAGCCCCGTCTAGTGACACGCCAAAATAAAGCCCTTTCGAACGCGAGTAACTCACGATATCGGCACTCAGATTGGCAGTCGACGCCGCAGCCCCCACCCCGACGGGCCCGGCCGCTACGCCTACGTCGGCGCCGAGCTTGACGCTCGATTCCAGAAGCGCGTTTACCCCCCGGTCGGTCATGGCGAGCAGCACCACCTCGGACGCGTCTCCGCCTATCTGAAGGCCGAAGCTCACCGATCCAATGGTGTAAAAGGCGGGGCCCGCCCACTGCCCTTTCAACCTGTCACGGGAGACTAGCACACCGCTTCCCCCGGACACGCCGAAGACGAAGGCCCCTTTCAGCACCTGCGGCGCCACGAAGACGCCCCTCGCGTCTTTGATGAGATTTCGGAACGCCTCCATTTCAGGCGCGCGGGAGAACGTCTCAAGGGTAAGCTGTGCCTTCTCCATGAGATGGCGGGCGTCCATCGCGTCTTCGGCTGCCGCCTGCCCAGGGAAAAGGGCGGCTGCTAACCCAAGCAGGAATAGCGCCAGGGAGGCGCATGCGATCATGGACACCCTTAGAGACTTCTGGATTTTCATTTTGTTCCCTCCTCTTGGACTTTACCCTATGCCGCCCGCATCCCCCGCGCCCGTGACGCTCTCGCCTGGATCGATCCCCACCCTCTTAGCCCCATGCGTCTTCAGGCTCGGCCGTACGTCTCCGTGAGAGACCGGAGCCGGCCGCCAACCTCTTGCGTAAGCTGAGCCGGCCGGAGTCTCCACTCCCAGTTTCCCATCGCCACGGAGGGGCGGTTCATCTGGGCAACCTGCCCCAGACCGAGGATGTCTTGCATGGGCACGATCGAGAGGTCAGCGATCGACATCATGGCAAGCCGGATCAGCTCCCAGTTGACCTCTTCCGGCCGAACTTCTCTTCCTATGTAGCGAAAGAGCCTCGCTCTATCCTCCGGCCGGGCCTCGTGATCAAACCAGCCGCGGGCTGTATTGTTGTCGTGCGTCCCCGTGTAGACCACGAAATTCTTCTCGAAGGTGTGGGGCAGATAGATGTGCATGGGATTCTCTTCTCCGAATGCGAAGAGGAGAACTTTCATGCCCGGGAAGCCGAGCCGCGTGATCGCCTCCCGGATATCTGCAGTGATCACGCCCAGATCCTCCGCGATGATAGGCAGGGTAAAAAAACGCCTGAAAAGGGCGTTGAAGAAATCGTCGGTGGGTACCCTCACCCACTGGCCGTTGACGGCGTTTACCTCATGGGCGGGCACCTCCCAAAAGGCTACGAGGCCGCGGAAGTGATCGACCCTCACCACGTCATGAAGGGTTAGAATATGGCCCAGCCGCTCGATCCACCATGAATAGCCCGTTGACCTGAGGTTGTCCCAATTGTAGACGGGGTTGCCCCACAACTGGCCGGTGGCGCTGAAGTAGTCTGGGGGAACCCCCGCCAGGGCCAAGGGTCGCTTCTCCCCGTCCAGCTTGAAGATACCCGCATTGGCCCAGACATCGGCGCTGTCGTAGCTGACGTATATGGGCATATCGCCCATCATCTGTATGCCCCGCTGGTTACAGTATTCCTTGAGGGCACGCCACTGGCCGAAGAAGAGAAACTGATTGAACTTCTCCCTTTCTATGTCGACGGCGCAGTCCGTCCTGATCTTGTCCATAGCATCGGCGGCCCTGTCCCGCAATTCGCGCGGCCACTCGCTCCATGGACGTTCATCCTGCCGCTTCTTGATGGCGACGAAAAGGGCATAGGTGTCGAGCCACGGGGCCTGCTCCTCGCAAAAATAGGTAAACCGATCGCGCAACTTGGCCGCCGTGGCGAGCTTCTGGTAGGCGCGGGCCAGCAGTCTCTCCTTGTATCGGATCGCTCCGCCGTAGTCGCAGCGCCCATCGGCAAAAGACGGCTTCGATTCGATCTCCTCTTTCGGCACCAGCCCGTCCCGAAAGAGGTAATCAGGGCTTATGAGAAGCGTGTTGCCTGCGAAGGTGGAGACGCTGCTATAGGGGGAATTACCGTAGGCCTCGGCAGTGGGGCTCAACGGTAGGACTTGCCAAAAGCTCTGTTTGTTCTCAGCGAGAAAGTCGGCAAACTCGTAGGCCCCTGGGCCGAGATCACCGATGCCGTACGGCGACGGCAAAGACGTGATGTGGAGGAGGATACCCGATCCCCTCTTCTTCATTGAGATCTCCTGCGACAGCTATACCCTTTCTCAAAAGTAATTCTCGTACGCGGTGCCCGGACGTGCAGGCTCCACCATTTCCTCCGCTCGCTTCTGCGTCCGCAATGCAACGCTTGCGGAAAAAGGTCCGCCTGCCGGCCAATCAGTACTTGTTTTGAGAAAGGGTCTGACGTCGCGTTCATCATTCCCTATTCATGTTCCTTGGGAACCGCACAGATAATCACAAAGGGGCGGTCATCAGCCTTATTCCTGTACTGGTGCAGCTCGTTGGGGAGGACGAGAACAAAATCCCCCTTTACCACTGGCCGCTCCTGGCCTCCCTCGGACACGACCGCCCCCACGCCTTCGATCACGAAGTTGATGTGCTCGAAGGCGTGGCGATGATACGGCGTGTGGCCTCCGGGCTCGATGGTGAAGACACGAACCGAAAAAGAGGGGGTGCCGTCAGCCCTCGAAACGGGAATCTGCTTATACGCATCCTTTGCCCCGTCCATCCGCATCTCGACCTTTTCCACTTTGTCCAGGCTCGTTATCTTCATCGACATCTCCCCCTTTCTGTCCCTTATCTTACCAGGGAGGAGAGGCTTCCCGCCACTGGTTTGTTACGCGCTGGAGAACGTGCTCACAGCATGTTCTTCACCCGAAGCTGCAGCTCCAGCAGGTCATGCTTCGAGATTCTCAAGGAGCCGTCCTTGTTGATTCTTCCAGGCGTAACCTTCCTGACAGCCTCCGCGACCGCGTCGGAGACCGTGAGGCTGCTCTTCATGAAATAGCTGAATGCCCAGGTTGTGATCGCGTACTTCTCCTTGTCGGACAACCGGCCGATCCAGGGCAAGCGCCACTGTGGGCTCACAGGGAGACTCTCCTCTCTCGTACGCGACGAATCGGCGTTGCATCAGTGAGACCAGCCATCTCACACTCCTTGTCTCTTGCCATGACCTCCCCTTGCCCTGGAGAACCGGGGAGGGATCAGAATGAACGTCAGAAGAACGGCCGCCCCGAAGGCGATGTGAAGAACCTCGAAGAATCTCGGGGGCAGATCGTGAAAAACGATTGCCCGCGCGATCCTTCCGACGAACGAGACATGACCGCGGACCGCCTGCCCGGCGAGCCTCCTGAGGTCATACTCCCAGAAAGTGAGGGGACACTCCGCCCCGACGCCCGCTTCTATTGCGACCACGCCAATCGCGGCAAGATGGACGATCCTAAAGGATACGTTTCTCACCCATCCCCAACCGAGGATGCCCCCTGCGAGTATCGCCGCCTCCCCTCCCACCACAAAGAGGATGTAGATCAGGTGGAAGACGACGAGGAAATCCGCCGTCAGGGAGAGAAGCCCTCCTTGCGTCACCATCGGCCTCCCTAAGCCCATAGTGTAGCACAGGTTGATCTTCGCGCTCTTCAGACGCTTTCTTTCGGGGAAGGGGAAGAAGCAAAGCCGATGGCTAGAGCTCCCCTCCGCGCTGATAGATGTCGTACAGGTTGCGGTAAATCCCGCCCTTCTCCAGGAGCTCTCCGTGGCTCCCCTCTTCGGCAAGCTCGCCGTCATGGATGACGATGATGCGGTCCATTTCCGCCATCGTTGAGATCCTGTGCGCTATGACAAGCCACGTGGCCGATGAGAACTCCTCGGTCATGATCTCCTTGACCTTTTCCTCGAGATACCGGTCGACCCTGCTCGTGGCCTCGTCGAGGATCAGGTACCTCGGCCTATAGCCAACAACCCTGCCGATGGCGATGAGCTGCTTCTCTCCCTCGGAAAGGTTGAGGCCGTCTTCGGCGATCATCTTCTGAAGGCCCCCCTCTTTCAGAAACCCTTCCATGAGACTGTCCACGGCCGGGTCGATCGCACTCTCACCGACGAAGAGGTTCTCCCTGACCGTGCGGGGAAAAATGAAGACGTCTTGAGATACTATGCCGAAAGCCTTCCTTATCCCCTCCAGGGAATAGTCTGTGAGGGGACGGCCGCCCAGGTAAATCTCCCCCTTCGTAGGGCGGTAGAATCCGAGGAGCAGATTGATGAGGGAGGTCTTGCCCGACCCCGTAAGACCCACGATGCCTATCCGCTCCCCTTCCCTGACCTTCAGGGTTACCCGTTTCAACGCGTAGGTCTCGCTGCCGTCGTACGAGAGCCACACATCCTTGAGCTCGATGTCGCCTGCGGCCTCCATGACCGCGCCCCCTTCTTCTTCGCCCTCCATCCGGTGGAGCTTGTGGAGCTTCTCGAGACTAGACTGGGCGTTCTGGAAAAGGTTGTACTTTTCGCTCAGGTCCCGGATAGGGTTGTAGAGCTTGTGCGAGTATTCTATGAAGGCGGCGATGGTGCCGAAGGTCACCGCGCCCATGGCGAGCATGGGCCGGCTCGCCCAGAGGATGGCGAGGATAGAGAGGATTCCGATGGATTCGACGAAGGGGAAGTAGAGGGAGAGGTAAAAGATGACCCTCTGGTACGCGAGCATATAGGCTTCATTCTTCTCGCTGAATCTGGCCTTTTCCGCATTGCCCCTGTCGAATGCCTTGGCCACGTACATGCCCGAGAGGCTCTCTCCCAGATAGGCATTCATCTCGGCCACACTCTCCCTCGATTTTTCATAGGCCTGGTGAAACCGCTTCCGGAAGAAGTTCATGAGGGGAAAAAGGATAAGAAAAAATAGGATGACTACCGCAGTCAGAGTCTTGCTGAGATAGAACATTACCGCGAGAATCCCCGCTATGGTGATGACGTCTCCGGCGGTCGTGACTATGCCGGAAGTGATGAACTCGTTGATATTCTCCATGTCATTCGTGACGTATTGCAGGTTCTTTCCATGGGGTGTCCTGTCGAAGTAGGGGACGGGCAATCCCAGGAGATGAGTGAAGGTCTCGAGCCTCA
>Ga0335078_10004827_pt1 | contig 19927 bp, 21 predicted proteins | sample Lox_Sample_32_FD_206711 | JGI IMG/M metagenome (GOLD analysis project Ga0335078, IMG submission 206711) | Soil microbial communities from Loxahatchee National Wildlife Refuge, Florida, United States - Lox_Sample_3.2 | ecosystem: Environmental > Terrestrial > Soil > Wetlands | place: USA... | reverse complement strand
GACTCTGTGTACTTCGCGGTTGCGGCTGGCTGTCCCCAGGTCGTGATGTAGCTCTTGAAGGCGAAGATGTCCGCCGGGTAGTAGATCACGTCGATGATTGCCGCCTGCTGAACCATCGTTATGATCTGCTGGGCCAGCGTAGTCCTCGTTGCCTGGTCAGTGGTCTGCTGGTACTGGTCGATCAGCTGATCGACAGTGGAGTTGCTGTAGTTGGGGTAGTTCCCGGTCGGCGGTGGTGTCTCTGTGTGGTAGTGGGTCACCAGTCTCCAGTCTGGGATAGGTGCACCCCCACCCCAGCCGATGAACGCGCCATCAAATCCACCGTTCGCATAGCTCTGGCCGCACGGGCAGGAGCTTGGAAAGAGGTGGGCGTCCAGGACACTGAATGCCACGTAGACCAGGTTCACTCCGATGCCGGCCTGCTGGAACGAGTTCGAGATGATTGAAGCGTACTGCCTTCTCACAGGGTTGCTCGTTGGCGCGAGAAGCGTCATCGAGAACAGTTGGCTGCTCGAGGCGTGCGCTGGGTGGATCGGCACTGCTGTGAAGACTAGAATGAAAGCAACGAATGCAAGTGTTGCTCCCGCAGCACATTCATTAACTGCGTGGAGACGCAAATCTTTTCGCGGCTAGGAGCCAAGAGGCCTATTTATCCTTATGCGAGTTTGACGAGATTCGTCGCGACATAGAAACTACATGAACTTCTCGGCGTGGTGGCAGGCAACCAAGTGGTCCTTGTCCAGCTCCCTGAGAGGAGGCTCCTGCTCCTTGCAGATGTCGGTCGCATGCGGGCAGCGAGGGTGGAACCTGCAGCCGGGCGGAGGGTTTACCGGGCTGGGGACGTCGCCGGGAAGAATTATGCGGTTCCTCTGCTTGTCCGGGTCCGGTATCGGAATGGCCGAGAGCAGAGCTATGGTGTACGGGTTGAGCGGCTTTTCGAATATCATGTCGGTGGAGGCGTGCTCGAAGATCTTCCCGAGGTACATCACTATCACTTGCTGGCTGATCTGCCTCACGGAGCTCAGGTCGTGGGAGATGTACAGGAATGAAAGCCCCTCCTTCCCCTGGAGGTCCGCGAGCAGGTTGAGGATCTGCGCCCTTATGGAGACATCCAGCGACGACACGGGCTCGTCGGCCACTATGAACTTCGGGTCCGTGGCCATGGCGCGAGCTATCGATATCCTCTGCCGCTGGCCGCCCGAAAACTCGTGCGGGTACCTTTCGGCGTGATACTCCTCGAGCCCGACCATTCCGAGCAGCTCGTAGACCCTGTCGTGCCACTCCTTCCTTGGGATGTTGCCGTGAATCAGAAAGGGTTCGCTGATGATGTCGAAGACCGTCATCCTCGGGTCGAGCGAGCCGTAGGGGTTCTGGAAGACCATCTGCATGTTCTGTCTCAGGTACTTCTTGTCTTTCAGAGTGCCCTTCGCCAAGGTCTCGTAGACGTCCTTGCCCTCGAAGAGAACTGTGCCCGAGTCCCGCGGCTCCAGGTCGAGGAGCACCTTGCCAGCGGTCGTCTTCCCGCATCCGCTCTCGCCGACGAGGCCCACCGTCTCTCCCCTGTTTATGGTGAAGGTGATGTCGTCGACGGCGTGAACCTCGCCGACCTTCTTCTTGAGGAGCACTCCGCGCGAGAAGACCGGGAAGTGCTTTACCAGATTGTCTACCTTCACGAGTTCCTCGGTCAAGCGAAAGTCAGCTCCTTCTTCGTGGCGAGCTCCTTCCAGTGATGGCACGATACCAGCCTCCCCTCGCCGGCGGCCTCTAGCGGGGGAATCACGTCGGTGCACTCCTGGGTCGCGTAGGGGCACCTCGGGTGGTACCTGCAGCCTGTCGGCGGGGTGATCAGGTTGGGGATGTTGCCGGCGATCGGCACCAGCTGCTTCCTCGCGTCGATGCGCGGAACCGCCTTCAGAAGCGCGTAGGTGTAGGGGTGCCTGGGCACCTTGTAGAGGTCCTTCGTGCTGGCCACCTCGGCGACCCTCCCCGCGTAGAGGACCACAATCCTGGTGGTCATCTCCGCTATGATTCCCATGTCGTGCGTGATCAGAATGAGGGTCATGCCGAGCTCCTTCTGCAGGCCCCTGAGGAGCTCCAGCACCTGGGCCTGAATCGTGACGTCGAGGTTCGTCGTCGGCTCGTCCGCGATCAGCACTTCCGGCTCGCCAGCGAGAGCCCGCGCGATTGCGACGCGCTGCTTCATGCCTCCGCTGAGCTCGAAGGGGTACGCCCTGAGCCTGGCCTCGGGCTCCGAGATCTTGACCAGCTCGAGCAGACTGAGCGCCTTCTTCCGGGCCTCTTCTTTCGTCAGCTTGGAGTGCACCCGCACGACCTCCATGAGCTGGTCGCCCACCGAGTAGAGCGGGTCGAGCGAAGAGTTCGGGTCCTGGAAGACCATGCCGATCTTCCTCCCTCTGATCTTCCTTGATTCCTCCTGGTTCAGTTGAAGGATGTTCTGCCCGCGGTATAGTATCTGACCGGACACGATCCTCCCGGGCTTCTGGACTATGCCGAGGATTGTAAGGGCGGTGACGGTCTTCCCCGAGCCCGACTCTCCGACCAGGCCCACCGACTCGCCCTCGTCGATGGAGAAGGAGACGCCGTCGACTGCCTTAACCACGCCCGCCTCAGTGAAGAAATACGTGACCAAGTCTTTGACAGATATGATCTCGTTTGCCAGTTGGAACCACTACTCTCTTAATCGGGGGTTGAACGCGTCCGACAGCCCATCCCCCAGTATATTAAAGCCTAGGACGCTGAAGACCACGGCCAGGCCGGGGAACACTGCGATCCACCAGTAGTTGGGGTACTGGAAGCCCTCCTGGATCAGGAGCCCCCAGGTGGCGGTGTTGGGGTCACCGAATCCAAGGAAGCTGATCGCGACCTCGGTCAGGATGTTGGCCGCTATCGTAAGAGTCGCGAAGACGATGATCGGCGACAGGATGTTGGGCACGATGTGCCTGTAGAGGATCCTCGTGTTGCTCGCGCCTATGGCCCTCTCGGCCTGGACGAACTCGAGCTCCCTGAGGCGTATGACCTCCCCTCTGACGACGAAGGCGATGCCGGGCCACCCGAAGAGGCCCAGTATCAGCATGATGAGGGTCAGCCCCAGCCCGACCGCGACCAAGGTCACGAAGATCCTCGCAAAGAGCAGTATGATGACGAGGGCGGGCAGGACGAAGAATATCTGTGAGATCCCCAACAGGAGCGCGGCCGATGTCCCTTTCCGGTATCCTGCGAGCGCGCCCACTGAGACGCCTATCCCGAGAGAGATCAGGGTGGCACCGAGGCCGACGTAGAGATCGTTCTTGGCGCTCTGCAGGATCTCGCTGTATATGTCGTAGCCTGCGGGCTCAGTGCCCAACGGGTGGCTCCAGTTGACGAACGGGCCAAGCGAGGTGCAGCCGGTGTAGAAGCAGACCGGATCCCTGGCAGGGTAGGGCGCGATTGTCGATCCGAAGACCCCCAGGAACGCGAAGAAGCCGACTATCACCAGCCCCGCGAGCGCCGCCTTGTTGCGCCTGAAGCGCCTCCAGGCAACGGCCCACTGGCTTGCGGAGCGCCTCCTAGTAGGAGGCTTTACGGGGGCCTGCTGGCCGCTCACGAGAGTCTCACTCTAGGGTCCAGGAAGGCGTAGGCAAGGTCGGTCACGAGGATGAACACCAGCGCTACAATCGTGATTACCATGGTAATTCCCTGCACGACAGGGAGGTCGAGATTGAGGGCGGCCGTAACGAATCGAAATCCCAGCCCCGGCCATCCAAACGTAGTCTCGGTCGCGGGAGCCCCGGCAAGAAACGACGCGACCGTCAGCCCGACCACCGTCACCACAGGCGTGATCGCGTTCTTGAGCGCGTGCTTGTAGGTGATGGACCACTCCCTGAGCCCGCTCGCCCTGGCCGCGAGGATGTAGTCCTGGCGGAGGACTTCGAGCACGTTGGCCCTTATCAAGCGGACGTAGACGGCTATCGAAACGAGGGTCAGCGCGGTGGCTGGCAGGATTATGTGAGCGACCTGGTCGGCGAAGACGCTCCCCCACCAGTACGGCGCGTACGGCGACACGGCCCCGTTGCCTGGCAGCCAGTGAAGATCGATGGAGAACACGATGATCAGGAATATCCCTATGAGGAAGACCGGCGTCGAGTAGCCGAAGATCGAGGCTGTCGTGACCGCGACGTCCGTCTTCGAGTACTGGTGCTTCGCGGAGTACAGCCCGATGGGAATCCCGATGCCCAAGCTGAGGGCGAGCGAGACTAGCTGCAGCTCCAGCGTCGTGCTGACCCACGGCAGCATCTGGGCGGAGACGCTTCCTCCGTACAGGGACTGCCCCAGGTTGCCGTGCAGGAAGTCGTTGAGCCAGATGAAGTACCTCACGGTTATGGGCTGGTTCAAGTGGTAGAACGACTGGAGCGCGGCCAGCTGCGAGGGCGTGATGCGCTGTATGGCGTGCCTGATGATGTCGATCGGACTGCCGGCGGCGTTGGCGATTATGAAGGTCAGAATCGATACCGCGATGAAGACGGGTATTACGAAGAGGAGCCGGCGGATGACGTACGATAGCAGACCCGCCATTCGGGCAATTTACTCAATACACGAATAATAAAGCTTACGATGCGGGGAATGGTTTATCCAACCACCGCGTCCCCCGGGCTGGGATGAGGGCAACTCGCTTCCTGGCTGCCTTCTGGGTTATTCTCGGGGCCGGAGTGGCCCTGACGATAGGAGCCGTGGTGCTGCCTGGTGTGGCCACCGCACAGACTCTCGTGTCAAACGGACCGATCTCGCCCTACGGGTTCGCGTCATACCAGATCAGCGGCTACTTCTTTCCCTCCATCGCCAAGGGACAAACCATCGACGTGAACGTCTCGAACTACACGCCAGGCTCCATCGAGATATCCCTCTTCCCGTCTCAGCCCTATTCCGTATCGCCGACGGGCACGCCGCTTCTCTTCCTGCCCGCCCTTGAGGGGTCGTATTCGCACGTCGTGCTGACTTCGCCAGAGACCCAGCCCTACGGGATGTATGTCACTTCGCAGAACCGCTCCACCTACACGCTGGTGGTGAAGTCCGTCTGGTCACCCTACTACGTGATCAGAGTCTATCTCCCCGAAGGGATCTTCCTGATAATCCTGGGGATCGTGGGCGTGATCAACTTCACAGAGTCCAGACGCAGAGAGGCGGAGGTCCGACGGGTGATGAGCGAGCTGGAGGCCAGGAAGGCCGGGTCTCCGAACTCCATGGCCTGAGCCCCGGCTCGATCGAGCCTGGTGTCGCGATCCTTAGGTACTTCTCGCAGGGTCTACTCCGCCTTGACGCTCGGCCTGCTTCCGCGCACGGCTCCGAAGACGTATGCCACGTTCACGATGATCAGGAGAGCGATCACCACCTGAATCCAATCCAGAGTGAACGGGCTGACGAGCGAAGTGGCTCCGTTCTTCAGGTCGAGCCGCCTCGTGAGCAGTGAGAAGGCGGTGACGGCCGAGTAGCCTCTCGACGCGGCGTAGGAGTCCCTCCACGCGAGGTCCTGAAGCACGAAGTAGGCGAAGACGACGAGCACAAGATCGACCAGGAGGACCTTTACTATACCGCTCTTCAACCCACGACGGCGCCCAGGACTGCCATAAAACCTCTCGCGGCGCGTGAAACTTTAACCGAGGCCCGCGGAAGACGGGGCCTCCGATGAAGACTGAAACAGGGAGGACGGCCATATTTCTCGTCGTCATAGTGGTGGTCGTGGTCGCCTTCGGCTTGTTCGTGCTGTCGTACACCAGACGGGTCTCGGGCATCAGCATGCTTCCGACACTCGAGGACGGCGACCTGGTGGTCATCCTCCCGACGCAGGCTTCAGCCGTGCACCTGGGCGACATAATCGTCTACGGCCCGCCGTGCTCAGCCACGGGCGAGGACGTGATCCACAGGGTCATTCAGGCGTCTGGAGGGGGCTTCATCACCAAGGGCGACAACAACGCATACTCCGACCAGGCGGCGGGCATCGCGGCCTCGCCCATCTTCTCCGATTGCATAGTCGGGAAGGTCGTCTTCACGGTACCATACCTGGAGAGGATAGCCTCGCTACCCTACGGGGCCAACTACGCCATCGCGGCGCTGATAATAGTCGTCATCGTGTTCATAGAGTTCTATCCGCGTCGGTCCGAGGGCGAGGCGAGTCAGACGGGCGAGGTCGGCACGCAGCCCGCGGCCGGCGGGCCAACTGTAACGACTACCCAGCAACAAGTTACACTCACTTCGGCACGGTGACTATGGCCCTTGCGCCGATTTGGCGCGTTCTCGCCATATTCTTCTCATTGCATCTGGAACTCGTCGTCGCTTGGTTCGGTTGGCTTGCTTCAGTCGTTCGGGAAGCCTTGAACGAGTGACCATCCCAAGCGGTTCTGTCCCGTCACTGGGTGATTCTTGAAGCTGTCCCGTGATGGGTGATTCCCCTCAAGCGAGAGATTGCCCAAACAACTGCGAGCGAAACTGCAACCCAGAACACGTAATCGACTGCTAGCCCGAAACCGTCGAGAGACCATTGATTGATTGGAGTCATTGTATTGACGACATAGACGAGCCAAGCCAAGGGGAATCCATAGTTCACCCCTTCGTAACCTACCACCAAAACATGCTGCACATAGAGTAGAGACAGAAACATCAAGACAACGGCCGTCAAGGAAGCGGCGAGGGTATTTCGCCTCATGCATTGTCCACGGGATGCATAGGCAAGCTCGTCCACTTATCCCTTCCTTCTACGTCAATTCCCTCTGTGCGGGGCAGCCCTTCATATCGCCCGAACATTGGACATATCTCCCGATAGTTAAAAGTCGAAGAAAAACTGTTCCAACTCCCGCAGAGTTACAAGAGTTATTTAAGGGGCGGTATATATACCCTTTATATAGTCAGTGCGCTCGCGTGGGCGGCATGCCTCAGACCAAAGCCATCGTCAGCATCGAGAACGTAGTCGCTTCCGCTTCGATCAACCAGACAGTTGACCTAAATCTCATTACAAAGAACTTCGTGGACGTCGAGTATCATCCCGACCAATTCCCCGGTCTCGTTTTCAGGCTGAAGAACCCGAAGACCGCGACGCTGATCTTCAGCTCCGGGAAGATGGTCTGCACCGGCGCGAAGTCGGAGGAGCAGGCGAGGAAGGCCGTCGAAGAGGTGGTGCGACGCCTCAAGAAAGGGAACATACCCATAAAGAACGAGGCCGAAGTCGAGATACAGAACATCGTCGCCTCGGCCAGCCTCGGCGGAAAGGTGCACCTAGAAGAGGCCGCCAGGACCCTTCCGAAATCCATGTACGAGCCAGAGCAGTTCCCGGGCCTTATCCACAGGATGGCTGACCCCAAGACAGTGATACTGCTGTTCGCCTCCGGAAAGCTAGTCTGCACGGGCGCGAAGAAGGAGAGCGAAGTATACAGGGCCGTGAACAACCTGCACGTGACCCTGGAAGAGAAGAACCTCATGGTGTATTGAGAGGTTCTTCCTCCCGATTTTTCCAGAAGCCGAGAGTCCGCGGGGTCTGCGGATTCCACCAAGCAGTTTACGCACAGACCAGCCTAGACCCGATTGGCCACCGTGTTGGTGTTCCTTGACAGCCCACCAGGGGCCTGGTACTGAGGAAGCAGGTTCGACCAAGTGGGAATTAGAGAAAACGGCCGTGAATGGGCGTCATGTGTCTCTCGAAGAAGAGGGCGTCACGGCCTGCGAGTGGCCCCCACGGTTTTTGTTATCTTGCTGAAGTCGTCCTTCCCGATCAGCTCCAGGGCCACCAGGGTGTCCGCCAGCTCGATGATGTCGGTGACGGCGTGAAGGGCAATGCCGTCTTTGTGGAGCCGCTCCCGGGCCCCCTCCATCCTGTCCAGGAACACCACCGCGTGCTTGACCTCGCAGCCCTCCTCTCTCGCCGCCCCTGCCGTTGCGAGCAGCGTCTTCCCGGAGGAGGCAAGGTCGTCCACAAGCATCACCTCCCAGCCGGGCCTCACCTCGCCCTCTACGGTCCTGCCGCTCCCGCGACCCGTCGACCTGGTGTAGACCAGCGGCTTCCCGAGGGAGAGCGCCAGGGGCGCCGCGAAGAGCAGGCCAGAAACGGGAACCGAACAGATGGCGTCGACCCTGGACACCTTGGACTTCGCCACCCTGAGCATCGACTCCACGACGGCGCTGAAGACGCCGGGGTAGCTGGGGAGCCCCCTTAGATTCACCAGATAGGAGCTGTCCTCGCCGTCGGTAAGTGTGAACGTCCCGAACTGGATGGCGCCCACCTTCATCATGCCTTCGGCCAGCCGTTCGAGCGCCTTCTGTCTGGACTTCCAGGCCATAGCTTGGCCATGGCCCGTTCTAACTTATAAGACAATAAACGGTCGCGAATGCGTTGCCAGAGATCTGGGTTCCCTACGGCAGCGTCGAGACGCTGCTCACGATCCAGGCCGAGAACCTGGGGACCGTCGTCGAACCCAGCGACGACCAAAAGTCCTACCAGCCCGAGAAGCTCGCCGACAGCGTAAGGAAGACGGGCTCGCTCTTCGTCTGCGACGCGAGGCCCGCGACCGTCCAGCTCCTCAAGGAGGTGGTGTCGCTCCTGGGAAGTGGGGAGTCTCCTCTGATCCTCTCGCCGGACGCGAAGAGAGTGGAGTCCCTGGCCCCGGAGCTGAGGGGAAGGGTCGTGACCGCTCAGCGCCAGCCCGGGGGTGCGGACGGCGCAGCCAGCTACTCGTCGGAGGTGACCGCGGCCGGCGTCAAGATATTCATGGCCACCGCCCAGCCCGACCCGCTGTTCGGCATCGTGGACGCGAAGGTTGCCGCGTGCCTGAACTGGGTGGGCAATGCCGCGCGCATCGGCGCTCAGAAAGCTGGCGACCTCGCCCCGGCCCCGTTCGTCAAGACACCGGCCTACGAGTCTGCAGAAGAACTCGCTGGGAGGATTCCGCAATCGAGCTTCGTCACGGTCGTCCCGCGCTCCGGAAAGGCGTGGTCGGTCTGCGAGGACGCCCCCTTCGACGTCATATCCAACGGCTTCTACTCTGCCGCGGTACCGCCTGCGAGGGCGCTGGTGGTCGGCGCGGGTGGCACCGGCTACGACGACACGCTCTCCGGGGCGCTGCGCCTCGTCTGGGGGAGCCTCGGCTGCGTCAGGAGATCCGGAGAAGTCCTGATTCTGGCCGAGTGCGCCGGAGGGCTCGGATCGAGGGCCCTGGAGATGCTGGTGTCCGGCAGGCTCGCGGGGGAGGCGGGGAGGCGGAGAGAGAGGTACGTCGACGGCCTCGAGGAAGTCGAGTACCTTGAGAGGCTGAAGAAGGACTACGACGTCCTGCTCCTTTCGGGGCTGCCGGAGCTCTACGCGAAGTCCAAGATCGGCGTAGGGTCGGCCAAGGGGTCGGGAGAGGCGCTGGGGAAGCTCCTCAACAAGCTGGGCCGGACGTCGAAGGTGAACGTCGTGACCCGGGCGTCCGAGTGCCGGGTGTCTTCCGCCTAGGCGAAGCCCACTAGGTTGTGCGGAATCGGGAGCGAGAGCACCGCAACCAGCAGCGCGAGGAAGAAAATCAGCCTGCGAGACCTCGAAGGCCCGGATAGGTCGTCCAGCACCTGGACGTTTGTCTCTCTTCCGGATATCAGGATGATTACCAGCGCGATGAACAGGTAGTTCGGTGTGTCGACAACCGCCAGGAAGACGGCGCTGGCCATCGTGGTCAGCCTCAGGAGCCTCTCCCCGAAAGCGGTGGCCAGCAGCCTGCCGCCGTCGAACTGGGTTATGGGAAGCAGGTTGAGGAAAAGGAGGAAGAACCCGACGGTGCCCGCGTCGAGCAGGGGCGAAAGTCGGACGTAGCCCGCCGGGAGAGTCTTCGTGAAGGGCGACAGCAGGGTGTCCAGCGCAAGCTGGATCGTGCTGGGGTTGACCTGACCCACCTGGATGAACGAGTTGCTCGAAAGCGCGGTCTGCAGGGTCACGGAAGACTGGACCCAGGTGAACTCGCCGGCGACGTACAGCGCCAGGACCAGCACGAAGATCGCGAGGGGCCCGGCGAGCGACACGTCGAACAGCGAGTCCCGGTTCACAGCCGGCTCCTTCTGAGAGGAGACGAATCCGAGGCTCGGAAGAAACGCTGTGAAGGGCGGCACGCCAGGGATGGGTATGGAGGTGGACGGAGCGACGCCGTTCTTCTCCGCCGCGTACCTTTGCCCGAGCTCGTGGGCGGCGAGCAGGGCGCAGACGCACACTATGTATCCAATCGCCACGAGGTACAGCGATATCTGAGGGGCCAGCAGCTGGTAGACGAGGGCCTGCAGGAGCGAGAACGCGACGACCGAAGCCAGGGTGAGGAAGAGCAGGAGCGCCGGAATCCTCGACCTCGACGCCTTGGGCTGCTGCTTCTTGCGCACTATCAGGGTCGCGTCATCCTTGCTCCCGAAGAGCCACGGTGTGTACCCTTTGGCGCCGAGCTCCCTCCAGAGCTCCTTGAAGCGCGCCTTCGAGCTCTCCTCGTAGACTACCTTGTACTCCATCTCGTCGTCAGGCAGCAGGAAGCTGTCCTTCACCTGGAACTTGCCCCGCACCGCCTCGTCGACGAACGGAGAGAGCTGGGACAATCGACTGCACGCTCCCTCGCCTGAGATAATAAGCTATTTCGAGCTCAACGGAAGACTTAATCGCTTGACATAACGGATTTGGACGCGAGCTTGCAGAAGGCAGTCCTCAGCAGGGTCGGCGATTACTCGATCAGGCCGTGCGACCGGGAAGACATCCCGGGGGTCATCGACATCAACATGAGGGCTCTGCCGGAGCACTACTCTGACTATTTCTACTACGAGGTCCTCTCGGAGTTCCCGGACACGTTCCTGGTCGGGGAGCTCGACGGAAAGATCGTCGGATACATAATGTGCAGGATCGAATACGGCTTCTCGCACCTGAAGCGGCTGGGCCTCGCCCACAAGGGTCACGTCATATCGGTCGCGGTCCTCGAAGAGCACAGGGCAAAGGGGCTCGGCTCGAAGCTGATCGAGATCGCCCAGGAGGGTATGCGGAAGAAGGCCTGCACCGAGAGCTACCTGGAGGTCAGGATCTCCAACGAGGGCGGCATTGAGCTGTACAAGAGGATAGGCTACGAGGTGGTTGGGAAGCTCGATTCCTACTACAGGGACGGCGAGGCAGCTTACCTCATGGCGAACCATCTGGCGCAGTGAGCACCGGCGGACTGCTGGGCGACCTGGCCGGCTGCCTCGAGAGGGCCAGGGCCACGAGCAGCAAGAGCGAGAAGATAGAGGTCATCGCGTCATACCTCCGCGGCCTTGGTCCCGACGACGCGGAGATCGCGGCCAGGCTCGCGGCCGGCAGAGCCTCGGAGAGGGGGAGTCGGGACGAGGTCCAGGTGGGGTATTCGACCCTCATCGGCATCCTGGAGGAGATCTGCGGCGTCACACCCAGAGAGGTCTCGAGCGTCTACCTGAAGCACGGCGATCTGGGCGAGGTGGCCGAAGAGGTCCTTGCCAAGAAGAAGGAGACGACCCTGTTCCCGGAGCAGATCACCCTGCGCACCCTGGAGGCCGCCTTCGAAGAGATGAGGGGCGCCAGGGGAAAGGGGGCCGCCGCGGCGAGAAGGAGCGTAACCAAGTCGCTGCTGCTCAGGGCGACGCCGCTGGAGGGCAAGTACATCGTGAAGGCGCTGACCGGAGAGATGCGGACCGGGGTGGTAGCGGGGATAGTCGAAGCGGCGGTGGCCAAGGCCTACTCTATCGAGCCGGGACGGGTGGCCGTGGCCCACATGCTGCTGGGAGACACGGGCCAGCTCGCGAAGGCGGCCGCCCTGGGAGAGCTGGGGAAGGTGAAGATGGCGGAGTTCAGGCCCGTGAACTTCATGCTGGCCGAGCCCATGGCCTCCTCCAAAGAGGTCGCGGAGCACTTCGGGAAGGAGGTCTACGCCGAGTACAAGTACGACGGGGTCAGGGCCCAGGTCCACAAGCTCGGAAAGGAAGTTCGGATCTATTCGAGGAGGCTCGAGGAGATCACTTCGAGCTTCCCTGAAGTGGTGGGAGCGGCGGGGAGGCTAGAGCACGACTTCGTGATGGACGGCGAGATCGTCCCGTTCGCCGAGGGCAGGCCGCTCCCATTCCAGCTCCTGCAACGGAGGCTCAGGAGGATACAGAACTTCGCGGAGGCGGCCACCGTTGCGCCGGTGCAGTACTTCGCGTTCGACATCCTGCTCCTCGACGGGGAGGAGCTCTACCAGCTCCCTCTGTCGCAAAGAACGCGGCGGCTGGAAGCCGCGCTTCGCGGGGGCTCGATCACGAGGGCAGAGAGGAGCACGGCGGCCACGGAGGCTGAGTTCGAGCGCTTCTTCAGGAGGAGCAGGGACCTGGGCTACGAAGGCCTCGTGGTGAAGGACCCCGAGAGCAGCTACACCATGGGCAGGAGGGGGGCGGGCTGGGTGAAGCTCAAGGAGGAGCTGGACACCATCGACGCCGTCATCGTCGAGGCGGAGTACGGTCACGGGAAGAGGGTGGGAGTGATAAGCGACTACACGTTCGCGGTCAGAGACCGAGGCAGCCTGAAGGTTATCGGCAAGGCCTACTCCGGCCTGACGGACGAGGAGATCGATTCGATGACCGAGAGGCTGAAGAGGATCACGGTGAAGGACTTCGGACACAGGAGGACGGTCCGACCCGAGATAGTCCTGGAGGTGGCGTTCGACAGCATCCAGAGGAGCGACAGGCACGGCAGCGGCTATGCGCTCCGCTTCCCTCGCATCAAGCGGATTCGAGAGGACAAGTCGGTCGACGACATCGACAGCCTGGATAAGGTCGCAGCGATCTTCGAGTCTCAGACGGTCCGGATCTCGGAGCCGTAGAACTTCCGAAGCTCGACGAGCAGGGCCCCGCAGTCCGCGAGGCCCCTGCCGACGGCCGACTCCAGGAACGACTGCCGCCGTTCCAGCTCCGCGGCGAGCTTCCGGGACGACATGCCGTACCCCTCCGCCCTCATCGGGAGCCTCTGCGAGAGGCCCGAACTGCCCTCCCAGACGTCACCGGTCTGCTTGAAGAGGGTAAGGGGCGAGCCCGAGACTTCGACCACTTGTCCCACGACCCTCTTTGCCCCGTCGGGGCTCCGCACCATGAAGACGACGGCGTCTATGAGGTCGAGCACCGACGGCGCGACGGAGAGCGGGGGCTGGGTCATGCGCGCGCTCATCGACTCCAGGTTAGGCGAGTGGAAGGTCGTCATGCAGCCGGAGCCGGCTGCGGCCGACTGGAAGAGCGCCTGGACCTCCTGCCCCCTGGCCTCGCCGAGAATGACGAAGTCCGGCCTCTCCCGAAGGCTCAGCTTGACCAGGTCGAACAGGGAGATGCTGGGTCCGCCCTGGACGAACCTCGTGTGCAGCGGCTTCCAGCCCGAATGCTGGAGGTTGATCTCTCTCGTGTCCTCGATGGACACTATCTTCCAGGAGGGGTTGAGCACCCCGGCGAGCGAATTCAGGAGGGTCGTCTTCCCCGACGCGGTTACGCCCGAGACTATGACGAACCCCTTCAGGTCGAGCAGGAGCCAGAGATAGGCCGCGATGGCGGAGTCGATGGTCTTCGCCCTGACGAGTTCGGGAAGCGTGAACGGCTCCGCCCTCTGCTTCCGCACCGTGAAGCTGCTGCCCTGGCTGGTCACCTCCTTGCCCCAGGTGGCCGCGAGCCTGAACCCCTCAGGCAGCACCGAGTCGACGATAGGGGAGAACGTGGAAATGGACCGCCCAGACCGGTGGACCAGCCGCGAGACCATCGCGTCCAGCTTCTCCTGGTCAGAAAAGCGGACGTTCGTCTCCAGCCAGCCGTTCGAGTTGAACCGCCTGTGCCAGACCTTTACGGGGCTCGTGGTCCCTTCGCACGAGACGTCCTCGATCTCAGGGTCCCTGAGGAGTGGGTCCAGGAGCCAGTAGCCGATGATGTCCCTCGCGAGGTACTGCGAAGCGCCCTCGAGCTCCTCCCGCGTTGCGGACTTCAGGCGGCCAGACCTCTGCAGCTCGGCCTGGAGGTAGCCTATGGGGTCCAGGTCGAGCACCGGCGAAGGAGCCAGCCAGGTCGACAGGGTTTCGACCGCCTCGCCGACTATCGCCCGCAGGCTGGGATCTATGTAGGGCTCCTTGACCAGATAGGTGCACTTCCCGGCGGCCTCGAATATGTAGACCGCGAACGAGCCCCGGTAGCCCGTCCCCTCCTTGGCCCGGAGCTCGTAGCTGACGAGGTAGTTTGCGAGCACCTTGCCGTCCCTAGGCGCTTCGAACGGTATCACCTCGAGGGCCCGCTGGGCCCTTTCCGGTTTCTTGCGGGACTCAAACAGTCGCTTCAATGGAGACTTCACCGACCACCACCGTGAGGCCGCCCCGCTGCGGGGGCACGATGGTGATTGCGCAGAGGCCGTCGGTCCAGTCGCCACCGCAAGTCGAGGACCAGTGGACCGCTTCGCCCTGCACGTAGACCGCCTTCACGGGCTCGCTGGTCCAGCCGTAATCGTAGAGCCACACGTAGGTACCCGTGGCGTTTGTCTGCGACGTCACCAAGGAGACCAGAACGCCGGCGTTCCTCTGCTCTGCTTGGCTGGCGCCCCGCACGAGGTTGGACGCGTCTCCAATCGAGAGGACCGCAACGACGGACGCGCCGGCCAGCAGCGCAATGGTCACGGCCAGCATGGAGACCGAGCCCACCACTTCGCCGATTGCGCGCCTAGAAGTCAAAGACCTCGACGCCGCTCCCGAAGACAGCCGTAACCGAGTGACCGGTGCCAGAATAGGGCACCAGGACCACAGCGTCGAGCTCGGACTGGCCGATCCGCGGTATGGTCGACACCCAAGGCGATGGGTACGCCGCCACCAGTCCGCCCGGAAGCGCTATGGTGCAGGCAGACGCATCCGCGATCATGAGCTCGTGGATGCCTGCGCTCACCTGCGCGCCGGACTCCGCCACTCCGTCAATCCACGCCTGGCCCCCTCCTGAAATGAGGATGCTTCCCGCAGTTGTGTTCACCGAGAAGAAGGTCGTGACCCCGCTGCCGCAGAGCTCTCCGACCGAGACGTACCCAGAGGGCGTGAGCGCCAGAATCCCCGAGAGGGACGACGCGTCGTCGAGCCTCAGCTCCGAAATCTCAGAAGGCATCGAAGAGTTGATCTGGAGATGGAGAACCGAAGGATCGCCGAGGACCGAGTATGACTCGAAGGAATAGACGGGACGCGCCTCGGGACTGAACCGCACCCCCGAGTAGACGAGGGATGCGAGGGCGACGGTGATCGCCACGATGACCACAGCCGAGTATACCTCCGCCAGCCCCGCACTTCGGCGCCTAGGCCTGCACGGTGAAGGCACGCGCAAGCTGGTCTGACACCACGGTTAGGGTGAAGCTGGAGAACTCCGGGAGCGTGACCCCGACGACGGTGAACTTTACGGACAGGAACTGCCCGGAGTCGAGAGTCGACGAGCCCGAGACGACGGTGGCGTTGCTGCCGAGGACGAACCTCTGGTTGGACGACTGGTACGACAGCAGGATGGCCGAGACCGTGTACTGCACGTTCCCGTCGTTCTTCAGGATCACGGTCACCGTCTGCCTGTCGACCCCGACGTTGGCGTCGACCAAAGAGATCGAGGGGTTCCTCACTTCGGCCGTGACAATCTGGCGGAACTGCGTGTAGAGAACGCCGCCGATGGCGACGGTGATGGCGACGAGGATGACGGTTGCTATGAACGGGCTGATACCTCTGCGGACTTGCATGCCCCACTAGCGGCTTTCGTTATTTAACCGCCCACGACCTAGGCGAGTCCGAAGAAGAGCAGGGAGATCAGGGCCGTCAGCAGAATCGGCGGCACGCCGACGAGGCTCCTGAACGAGAACGAGTAGGCCTTCGAGACTATGAAACCCGTCAGAATCGACGTCGCAATCACGGAGACTCCGATGCTCAGGGAACCCGAGGCGAAGGAAAGACCGGGCACCAGCAGCGAGAAGCCCTGCATGCTGCTCAGGAACCAAAACGACGCCAGCGATATGACCGGCACCGAGGCGCCGAGGACGGCGAAGGGCAACACCGAGGACTGAATCAATCTCCTCGCGTCTCGAATCCTCCTGAAGGATGCCGAAAGCCTCTCGAGCTGCTCGAAGCCGCTGCCGGTCTCAAAGGAGGTTGCCAGGAGCCCGAAGGACACCCTCACCAGCCAAGACGGGTGGCGGACGCGCCTCTGAGCGAGTCTCGGCGGCTGGCCGAGAGAGAGCAGGCTCACGAACGTCGATATCGGGTCCCCGAGCGAAGGGTAGCGGGACGCGTTCTCTCTCAGGTGCGACAGCGCCACGGGGACGCTGACGCCAGAGCGGGCCTCCTCGGCCAAATCGTGGAGCATCGTGACGGCCTCCCCTTCACCGGAGCGGAGCCTACCGAAGAACCCGTGGGACAGGACGACGAAGCCCGAGGAAGCGGCGAGCCCGAAGACCGCCGCCTCGGCCGGCCCTATGAGCCGCAGCAGGTACAGCGCGACGCAGAGGCCGAGGCTCCCTGTCACCGCGGCCACTCCCCTGACAGGGTACCTGCCGTCCCTTATCGAAGGCTGAGCGTAGTCGAGCCACAGGAGTATCGCGCCGGTCACGAAGGTCAGGAAGAGAATCGAAAGCAGCAGGACGACCGACGCGCTCCCGCTGAGCAGCGCCCCGGCGATCATCTGTAGCCCGATGGGGAAGACGGCCAGGAAGATGAAGGCTATCTCGGTGGTGGAGGAGACCATGCCGGAGAATGAGCGCCACCGCTCCTCGAGCATCCCCATCAGGCGCTCTGACTCCAGCTTGACGAACTCGTGAACGTCCCTACCGCTGGCGAGAGTGGTGAGGTAGCCGTGGACGAACTCGCGGAACTGGCTGCTCGGGTGGTCGCTGAAGGTCGACTCGACCGTGTCGGCCTCGGCGCCGGTCCCGTAGGTGAGGTTCCTCACGAGGGCCTGCGATTCGGCGCCGAAGGCGGGGAAGAGCTCCTGGCCGAGGCCGCTTATCTTCTCGAAGGCCAGGCTCAGGCTCGGCACCGTCTCGTGCGAAAGCACGTAGATCAGCATGGCGATGAACGGGAGCTCTGCCTCGACCGCCCGCTTCCGCTGCGAGGACCGCGCCGACAGGTACGCGAGGGGGAAGAGCTGGGTCAGGACGCACGGAACTGCAAGCAGTAGAGCCAGGGGAGTCGGCAGCAGCAGTCCGAGGACCGCCTCCGGGACCAGGGGGAAGAGAACGCAGGCCAGCGCGAACCTTGCGTAGGCGTCGGGGGACGCATAGACGAGGGCCCTCGAGAGCCTCGGCGCGAAGAAGGACTGCACCGCGCGAGGGGGCTCGAACGGAATCAGCCTTCCCCCAGCCGCTGCCATTCGCAAAACGGCGGACACGGCTTAGACCGTTGTGCTGCTTATAAGCGTCTCCAGACTGGAAAACGGGCCGTGTACACCGACCTCCTGATCTGCGCCTCGCTTCTCATCGCGGCGATGGAAGACATCAAGACCAGGTCGGTTCTGGACCTGGTGTGGGTCCCAGCTATCCTAGGTGTCGCCTACTCCGTGGTGGTCGCATATCCTTCGATCGAACTGCTCGTCATCAAGGTCGCCTTCGTCGGGGCCGTCGCCCTGGCATTCACCTACTTCGGGGCCATCGGCCAGGCGGACGCCATAGCCCTGGTCTTTGTGGCTGCGGACCTCAACCCAGCTTCGCCAATCCTGCCCCTTCTCGGGACGGCGGCTGCGGCGTCGGTGCACATCGGCTACCAGTACTTCACGGGAAACGCGAGAGGAGTCAAGACAATCCCCATCAAGAAGTTCACGGAAGAGCAGCACTGGATACCGAAGGCAGTGATCTCTGACGGGGTGAGGGTCGAGGTCAGCAGCGACGTCAACGTGGCGAGGGAGGAGGTGGCGTCGAAGTCGAAGGATGGGTCCACGGTGGAAGTGACCTACGGGGTCCCCACGGTGGCGTACCTGGGGTTCGGCTACCTGGCCTACGTCATCTACATGGCGATATTCGCGACCAGCGTGTTCATCTCGCTCCCCTGACGAACGGGCCCGAGAGCATATAATTAGCAGCCGCCAAGCGGGCGGGCGCTTGGTGTTCATCGTCATCGAGGGTTTCTCGGGTACCGGCAAGACATCCCTCGCCAAGGGGCTCGAAGAAAGGGGGTGGCTAAGGCTCGCCGAGTCAGCGCACGTCGTGCCGCGGGAGGTTCCGGTGGCGGATCGGGCCGACACCTACGCGGACTACAGCCTGGTCGGCGCGACCATGCAGTACTCGTCCATCATAGCCAACAACCGCGACAGGCGCGACATCGTGTCCGAAGGATACCTGCTGGGCGATCTGGCGTACGCCCGCATCCGCTACGACCTCGGGAAGAGCGACGCGTTTCCCGTCCTGCTCACCCTGGTCAAGAGGATCCTTTCTGACAAGAGGATGCAGCCTGACCTGTACATCCTGCTGAAGGCGAGGACAGAAACGATAAACCACAGACAGGTCGCGAAGGACGAGAGGGAGAGGAACCTGACGGAGTACTTCCAGAACAGGTACTACTCGGCCATCACGGAGATCCACGAACGCCTGGAGCAGGACAGGGTAGAGGTGGTCCCCTCTGACAGCGACGCGTCGGAGACGCTCGGAGAGATACTTCGGATCCTCAAGCGAAAGGGGCTGGTCGAGGAGCGCCTTCGGCAGTGACCGACTGGGAGGAGCTTCTGGCGCAGGCCTGCGCCAGGGCGGACGCGGTCGTGTCGAAGTCGGTCACCCCCGCGAAAAGGAGGAGGGTGGTTGGCACAGGCGCGGCCGGGGACAGGACGCTCGCGGCCGACAGGGACGCGGAGCGGGAGATACTGAGGGCTTTGAGGGCGGCGGGGCCGCTTAGGATACTGAGCGAGGAGATCGGAAGGACCGGCGACACTGACGCCAGGTACATCGCGATCATAGACCCCCTCGACGGCTCTTCGAACTTCAGCAGGGGCATCCCGTTCTACTGCACTTCCATCGGCGTAGCCGAGGGGGAGACGCTGGGAGGGATGAGGTACGCCATGGTCAGAGACCTGGTCACCGGGGACGTGTACTACGCGGAGAAGGGGCGCGGTGCGACCAAGAATGGGAAGGAGATCGGGACTTCGACCACCGTCGACCTGGCGCAGTCTGTCGCCGGGATCGACCTGAGCAGAGCGACCGTCCAGACGCTCCGGGGCTTGGTGCCGCTGCTCTCGTCGGTCAAGCGGCAGGTTCACTTCGGTGCCAACGCTCTGGAGCTCTGCCTCCTGGCAGAAGGGAAGGTGGAAGCGTTCGTTGACGTGCGAAGCAGGATGAGGATAACCGATTTCGCAGCCGCCTATCTGATCGCCCAGGAAGCCGGCGCCGTCTTCTCGGGGGCGGAGGGAGAGAGGCTGGACCCTACCATAGCCCTGGGTCCGCGGTTCAGCTTTGTGGGGTCGGCCAACGAGGCCATACACTCGGCGATACTCGAGCGCCTCAGGTCAGGAACGACCTGAGCTCGGCGAAGTTCTGGAACCTGTGGTCGGGCCTCTGATCGCCCAGCGGCCGATTCCCCATTATGGCCACCTCTACCCTCGCTCTGCGGGCTCCGATAACGTCGTTCTCCATGTCGCCCACGAACAGGGTCAACTCGGGCGAGGAGCGTATCGCTCTGACCGCCATCTGTATCTGCTCTCCCCGGTCCAGGGAGTCCTCTCGAGTTATCCGAGCTCCGAAGAAGCCGTCCATCTTCAGGGTCCTGGCGATCTCGTCGCAGACGGGCCTCCCCTGCAGGGTGACGAGGGCGACCTTCGCGCGGCCCGCCAGGACCCCCAGCAGCTCGAGGGCCCCGTCCATGGGCTTGGTTCCCGAGGCCGCCTTCAGTTCGAAGGAGTCGATCGTTGAGAAGAGCGGCCCGCGGAGCTCTGGGCGCCTCCTCAGGATCTCCCT
>Ga0335078_10004826_pt1 | contig 19927 bp, 6 predicted proteins | sample Lox_Sample_32_FD_206711 | JGI IMG/M metagenome (GOLD analysis project Ga0335078, IMG submission 206711) | Soil microbial communities from Loxahatchee National Wildlife Refuge, Florida, United States - Lox_Sample_3.2 | ecosystem: Environmental > Terrestrial > Soil > Wetlands | place: USA: Florida... | reverse complement strand
ACGGCGTCACGCAGAGCGTGGCGGTAGTCGTGTGCGGAGGCAACTCCGCCGGTTCGAGCGCGCGCCAGTCGCGTAGCAATTCTGCGTGCGGCAGCGAGCAGGAAGTGGCCCGAGCCGCACGCCGGATCGAGGACCTTCACTGTGAGCAGGCTTTGAGCGGGATCGTTCGATTCGGCCTCTACACGCCCTAGGACGGGGTCGAGTGCACTGTCCAGCAGTTTCTGCACCAAGCCGTCTGGCGTGTAGTAACTCCCCGTTGTCTTCCGCTCGTTGCCTTTGCTTTCAGGTCCTTCAACAAACGCCAATGCCCGGCCATGGGCGGTCAAAAATGGCGTGAGTTCCAGGAGGCTTTCGTAGACGGAACCAAGTTCTTCGGTTTCCATGTCGCGCCAATTGACCGGCACAATGCCAGTACCATCCTTGAGCCAAGCAAGGCGGTAAACAGATTCCATCAAGGACCGGTTTGAGAGTTTTGCATTCTCCAAGTCGGCGGCAGCATTACTCTCAAAAAGGCCGCCGAGGGCCGGCAGCCCAAGGAGTGGCTCGCCGTGAGCCAGTCCGCGAAAGGTAATGAGCAAACCCTCCCAGCGATCAATATGCTGATCCCACGCCGAGCGCCGCACGGCGCGATCACGCAACGCGCTTGCCGAATAGCCTTCGAGATATAGCCGCTGGGATGCGGCGGACACATCGGCGGGCTGCAGTAATCCGCGGTCTTCTGCTGCGAGCAGAAAAATGAGGCGGTAGACGAGGCGAAGCAATTGCCGAAAGAAGTCCGGCAGGGGTAGTTCTCCCCGGCCAATACGATCGCGCAGCCCGCCGTTTTCTGGATGGGAAAGGAACCCGGTGCCCAGCGCCAGCAGCGCCGCTTCCACCCCGTCGCGCAGCCGGTCCCTGGCGACAAGGCCTTCCGCCGCTGCAGCCTCGCGCCAGTGTTCGATGATACTTTCTGCTCCAGGACCGCCGTCTGCTCCGAAACGAGAAGCATGCGCAAGTAACCAGAAGGCCGTGAAGTCCGCGAAGTCTTCTCCCTCGACGATTTCCCGCAGGTTCAACTCGACGTAAGCAGGCCGTGTCAGACTGGCGTTGTCACGCACCAAGCGCAAGCATTCCCCGTTCGTGCAGAATCCCCACAAAGCTCCTTCATGGGCGCTGAGCCAATCCTGCACTGAAGTCGCGGCGGAGCGACGCCGTCCCTCCGAAGTCAGGTGCGGACTTGCGTGGTCTAAGTCGTCCGATGGGGGCACGACCACGATAGGAATGTGTCCCCCGTGCGCTTCGAGCGCGACGCCGTGCTCGTCCTTCGAGCGGTGCACGTCCGCAAATCCGAACACGTCCCGTATCAGGGAGTGCGCGAATATAATCGTCGTGTGGCGGGAAGCATCTTTCTTCGCAGATAAGTCCCGGTACAGAGCATCCGCAATACGGAAGTAGCGGGCAATTTCATCACGAAGTGCTAGGCCTTTGGGGATGCCATAATCCGCTTCCGACTGCGTCCCGGCTTCCCGCGCAGCGATGCGTGCAAGCATCGCCGAGGAAATGAGACCGCCCTCCAGCGTGATTGCGTCGAAGAGGGATGCAGCGGGTTTGCGCGCGGCAGGCAAGTATCAGGCGCCTCCGGGAATCTGAACAAAGATCCCAATCACATCTACCGGGAGCACAGGCTCGACGCTGACGCGGGGCACGTTGATTCCGGCGCTACGCACCCGGGCGTGATCCTGATTTAGGGTGCGTGCGCGTGTTCGCGCGTAGTCTCCAAGGGGGCCACCGAGTTTTTGAGCAGCACGGTTCATAGCTTGTGCAATCACGCGGTCGCGCGCCACCTGGGCAAGATTGGCACTCGCCTGAGAGTAAAGCAAAGCGCGGGCTGCTTCGCCTTGGGCGATGGGCGTATCTGATGTGGCCTCAAAGGCGATGGCCTCCGCCTCCTCGACCAGCAACATCCGTTCACGCCGCCCGTGGAGCGTGAGCTTGAAGCGCAGCCGAACAAGGAGAGTTGTCGTGGTCGCTGCAACGGTCGAGGTCATCCAGGCGCCGGCGCGTCCCAATGCCGGTAGCATGTCCGCTCCCGGACTGAGCGTACTTTCGAGCAACATCTCTGCAAGACTGGAGGGCAGCGGGTGGCTTCGGAAAACGATTTCGGTGCCCGCTGGCGCAGGTTCCTCGAACGCCAGGCGCACTGTACCTTCGAGTCCACGGGCAGCAAGCCTCTCGCGCAGAACAGGCGGCAAGGCCGCAAGATGGGCTTTAATGTGCGCGGTGGTTTCTTCAAGCGGCGCATCCAAGCGGCCCATCGCGCGTGAAACGAATCGGTGCACGTCTGCCGGAGCGCCGAGTATCTCCCGCCAGCGCCGCCATTCGGGCGCAACTTCCTCGGGCTTGATAGCGTGCTGCGCAAAACGGGCCCTCGATCGGCGCTCGCCCTCCGAGGCATCCCGCCATCGGACATCAAAAGACTCGGCATCGGCCGCAAGACCGAAGTCCAGGCTCATCTGCCGCGTCCGTCCGTTACGGAGGAGCACGGCGTTCATCAGCGCGCCGGTGACAGCGGATCGCTCGTCGGGAAGCGGAACAGTTACTCCGGTCGCTTGGCGGATGGCTTCGGCTTTGCGCAAGATGACGTCGAGCACCGCGCCATCGATCGCGCTGTCGGGTGAGAACATGAGCACCGAACGCACTTGCGTCGCGGGCTGGCCGAAACGGTCCACTCGGCCTTCGCGCTGCTGATGACGCGTTGGATTCCACGAGAGGTCGTAATGGACGACCGTGTCGAACAAGGTTTGGAGATTGATGCCTTCAGACAAACAGTCGGTGGCGACCAGCAGACGCTGCTCGGCGCCAGCCATGTCTCCCACGCGTGCTCGCCTTTCTTCCGCCACTAACGCGCCCGTAACAGCCTCGATGCGTAATTTCGGGAATGCCTTGCGTAGCGCGGTGGCCACATGATCGGCAGTCGCAATGAAACGGCAAAAGACGACGGGATTCGCTCCTTGGGCTATCAGCGGCTCCAGGATCTCGACGAGTGCCGTCACCTTCGGGTCACGTGATTTCCTCAGGCGATCGGCTTGCTCGATAAGGCTCTTAAGCGTTCCGGTAGCATCAAGGCCGGGCGTTGGCTCGATATCAATGGCTTCCCCCTCGTCGTCGAAGAGCTGGTCCACCAAGCGCTCAGAGTCGCTCGCGAGGCGGTTGCGCAACGCGCTCGCGGCGGCGGCTGGCGACGAGCCCACGCAGCGCATAAGTGAGAGCGTGCCCCAGAATGCTAATCTGCGACGCGTCTCGTCCCCACCCTCACCGGAGACTGCGCCCAGGCAGTAGTCGAGCACGGCTTCGTGAAATGCCCGGTGATTCGCGTCAAGCGAATAAGGCCGTTCTGTGGTTACGTGTTTCGGAAAAGCCCGGTCTTCGCCCCAGTCGCGCCCGGTGATGTCGGCACGTCTGCGCTGCACGAGATGACGTGCCAAACGGATGCGCAGCGGCTCATCGTCAAGCGCTGCACCTTGAAACGCCGAATCCAGTAGCCCCAGTAGACGGTCGAAGGCTTGCTCATCGCCGCTATGCGGCGTGGCCGTAAGGAGGATGAGGTGACGTTCAGGGTCTTCTGCAAGGCGTCGCAACAGTTCGAAGCGTTGATGGCGTCCTTGGTGGGTACCGACGCAGGCGTGTGCTTCATCGACCACGACAGTCTTGGGGCAGGCGCGGGCGAAGCTCTCGCGCCGACGGTCAGCCTTGATGTAATCGAGGCTCACCACGGTGAAGGCATGCGCCTCGAATATGGTGTGCGTGGCCGGGAGACTTCGTTCCAACCGCGCCGCCGATGAAGCGGTAACCGCGACAGCCTCGATGTCGAATTTGAGGCGTAGCTCGGTGGTCCATTGCTCGACCAGATGCGGCGGGCAAAGGATAGCGAAACGGTCGATTTCGCCGCGGTCAATAAGTTCGCGAAGCACGAGCCCCGCCTCGATCGTTTTGCCGATACCCACGTCATCGGCAATCATCAGGCGGACAGTCGGCAATCGCAGCGCCATGAGCAACGGCACGAGCTGATAGGCGCGTGGCTCGAATCCGAGTTTGGCGGCGGAACGAAACGGTCCGGCTCCCCGGCGCAAGGAAAGCCGGAGCGCTTCCGAAAGTAGCCTAGCCGCCTCTTGTGTTGCGATCTCATGCGGAGCAGGCTGAGCGAACCGTGCGGGCCTCACAGGCTCGCGTTCCAATGCTGGAAGGAGGAGTTGGACGTCCGCTTCACCCCCGGAAAGCGGTCGTAAACACAGCCAATCGGTTTCAGGCGACGGCAATGTCACCCACTCGCGGCCCCGAGCGAATACCAGGTCGCCCGGCGCGAAGGTTTCGCTCATTCTCCCACTCCAAGCAGGCGGAGGAGATCATCCGGTGGTGTTGCACCCGGCGCGTCCGGCAGTTGCACGGCGACAAATCCAAGCGCATCGAGAGCCGAGACGACGTCGGCGCCCAAAGGAAGAGAGGTGGCGGCGACGAGATGAGAGCGCCATGCCAAGGGAAATACGGTCTCTGAGACGACCAGTGGCGTGGGGTCCGGTGAGGGCAAACGCCATAAAGCAACAGCCGTGCGCCATACCCCGTCCACATCGCCCGCGGGACGGCCCGACATCCGCACATGAACCCGCGCCATGCGCACCAGCACCGACAGAAGCTCGGGGTCCGTGCGATCGATCAATTCGTGGTCGGGTTGGTTGTAGTAAGAGAGGAGGCAGCGGTAACACCCCCTCACGCATGCGGCTTGTGGGTCGTTGTTCAGAAGATCTGGATCTCCGGCTTCGATAGCGGCGTCCAGATTCTCGTAGTGCATCAGGGCAAGGGCCGCACGCGCAATTTCGGCGAGACACTCAGGCTCTCCGACCAAACGGCTTAAGACGCCCGCCCCGCCTTCCGTTGCTTCAAAGGCCAGAATGGCCTTTCGATCCTCGCGCGACGGCACAGGCTCGGTCAGCGTCTCCCCTTCCTCCAGTTGAAACACGGACTCCAGCCCGCGCGTGAAAGCGTGCTGCAAGGTGGTAATCGTGGCTTCGGACTGGACCTCGTGGGCGAGCCGCAACAAAGCAGCGTTCTTGCTGTCTTCCACGATGGGAACAATGCGCTGCGAGACGGCCCCGTCGGGGCCTTCTTCGGCGTCACCTTCGGTGGGACTGCCGGTCCAGCGCCCGCTTGCGGGATCGATGCCGAATCCGAGAATGCTTTTTTCCCTGCGGCGGCGCAGACCTTTATTCACCCGAGTGATGGTTGTCCCAGACGCATAGTCAATGGAGAGAACAGGTCCGTCCGCATCACTCGCCACGGCGGAAGCAACATCCACGCGACCATCCCGTCGCGGCCATGCAAACACCGTCTGGATATCGAACCCCTGACGCTGGCGGTCTTCGTCATTTGCTGTAATCCGCTCCGCAGGCTGTGTCTCCACATTATCGATACGGACGATGTTGCGAATGGGCTGGGCCGCGGCGAAACTCGCGTTGCACGCATGACAACGCTCGGGTTCGTCTACGTGGGCGGCGCCGCACTGTTCGCAGACATAAAGCGTCTTGGTGGCGAGCCGTCCTTCGGAGGTTCGCAGTTCAGGCGCAACCTTGGCCTTGTGTACTCGGAAAGCTCGGCCCTCGTGATAAATGAGGCTGCGCGGGCCGAATTCGGCAATCGCGAGAAACCGTGCCCGCTGCAGGTAAGCTGCTTTCGGGCCGCCGCTACCCACGGCTGGCACGTACGCGTACACCGGCAAGCGCGGGAAATTATAGCCGGGCAGAAAGCCTTCCGTCGCCAAGTAACGGTATGTGTAGAAATCCGAACCCCCAGTGTCTCTGCCGCGTTCCAGAAGCGCCAGTTGTTCGTTTGCCTGCGCTTGCGCGAGCTTTGCTTCCCGGCGCTCCTTCGCACTAATGCCGTGCATTTCCGATTTGCGGTTGGCTTCGGTGAGCTGACTATGCGCGCCTTGGTAGAGTTGCCGCCAGCGCTTAAACGCCGCCGAGAACCGCTCGGGAGCCTCCGCCGCAATTGTCTCTACGAATGCATCGCGGGATGCGGCCCACGGCGCTTTGGAAGCGGTGAGTTCTGAATCAATGCTGTTGAGAATACGCCGCATACTGCCTGCGGCTCGCACCTGAAGCGCCGGATCGGCCACCGTGCTCGCGATCTCATCGCGCACCGGTAGATCCTCCTTCGCGAGATTGAGCACGTGCGGTATGTCCTCGTGAAGATCCTGGCCCGATTCGGCGAGCCACACTGCATGGAGGTGGGCTTCGACGAGGTCGCGGTTGGCCAGTTCCAATGCGGGGGGCTTCACGATGCCACTCACCATCTCGTCGGGTTTGCCGAAGTAGTGCTGGTCATGGGGGCTTTGAGCCGCGCAATAGGTGATGACCAAGGCCGCCTGGCCTGAGCGCCCGGCGCGGCCAGAACGCTGAGCGTAATTGGCAGGAGTCGGAGGGACGTTGCGAAGATAAACCGCATTCAGCGCGGAAATATCCACGCCCAATTCCATTGTGGGTGAACAAAACAGCGCGGGCAGAAAAACATTGGGTTCGCCCTCCTCGCGGAGCCTGTCCTTGTTGGCTTCCAATCTTTCTTTGTCGTCATCGCCCCAGCGGAAGCGCCACTCGCGCCATTCGCGGCGTTCCTGCTCGACCTGCGCGGTATGTTCGCGGCCTTCGAGTCCAAACAAGCCTTCGCCACCCTGGCTTAACGCATCGGCAAGCGTCTCGTACAAGCTTACGAAGTAGGGATTCGGCGGACGGTCATGGGCGCGCGAAGCCCCAACGACAAGCCGGACAGCGTTGGCAGCGAGCCTCCATCCTTCCAGGTCAAACGTTGTCGGCACACGCCGGACGAGCTGGTAACGCTCTGCGGCTGCAAGGAGCGCGTTGACCACGTCTATGTACGTACGGCCTGACAGACGATCTCCCCAAATTTCGGATCGATTAAGCTGGCGCGCCAGTCTGCTTCTGGGTCCTCCACGCACAATCAGCGGCTCACCGCGTAAGCCCACTTCATCGCGGCCAGGAGCGTCGATGAGCAGAGCGGAGGCGATGCGTGGATTCTCCTGCTGCGAAAACGACCACGGGTCGCGAAGTGCCTGGCGGGCAGCAGTGCTGATCATGTCGATTGCACCCGGATCGAGCGCGTCTGCGGTGACGGCGAGTCCGCGGCGCAACGTGTCGAGGATGATCATGAGCGCGCGCTTTTTAAGCTCAGGCGGAAGCCGGCGAAGTTCCAAGGGGGCGGCGGCGAACGCATCATCGTCCGCGGATAGTTCATCCACGGCGACATAGTTTGCGCTGACGAGGCCCAGTTCTTCGAGGCTCGGATTCGTGAAGCGCCAACCGCGCCGCTGGTCGGCCCAGACGCGATGGCCTAGCACCCGCGCAAGCGTACGCTCGGCGTCGATCAGACCCACGCCCACGATATCAGGCCGCGAAAGCCATTCCGCGCGCCTCGCCTTATTAACGGCGGTAAAGCCCAGTGCCGCCTGAACCCGCCTGCCGAACTCGTCATCGCCCAAACCGTCTGCACCGGCTGCGCGAACGGCCGCAAGGGTTCCCGCGCGGAAGAGCGACACAAAGAGAAAGTCGTTAAAGTGGCCCGCTTGAAGAGCCGCGTCCTGGCGGTTGTCGGTGAACCCCAAGAGCTTTCGTTTGTGGGCGTGTATGTCATGCGAGGGCACATTCATCCACCGCAGCGTGCTCGATACCAAGAGTGTTGTGGCTGAACTGCGGCCTTCCGCTGAAAGGCCGGCGAGTTTGTTGATTTCACGTGCCTGTCCAGGCGGCTGGTCTTTGCAGGCTAGACAAAAACGGAACTTCCCAGGAATAAACCAGGCGGGCCTGCCCGCACCGTTCACCGCGCCGGACGCATCGACGTGGATTCGGCGCGGCGCTATCTTTCGCCGATCAGAGCGAAGGCGCCGCGCCCCGCCCGGCCCGATTTCGGTCCATTCTTCGGGATAGTCGTCAGGCTCGCCACTGAACGAAAAGTCCGGGTCACCGCTCGGTTCAGGCAGCAGATAACCCGATTCTTCGAGCGTATCGTCCTCGTCCAAAGGCGTCTCGTCGATCGAGCGCGGCAGCGCGCGCCGCACACTCTGGTCGTCGCCCAGCACAACGGGATGATATTCCTGTCCGCACGCCCGGCAGAAAAAAGTCGGATAAAGCCGTGCGTCCGGTTCTTCCGGGTCAAATCGCTGGCCGTCGAGTGTAACCCGGCGAAGACCGGGCGCTTTGAGCGTTGCGTACACATGCCCTGCACCAGAGATAAAGCGGTGGAGCTTGAATGCAAGAAAAGCGCGCTCCCCAGAGCCACCCCTTTGTTTGCTGGGCATGCTCATGACCGTGAGCATCCGCTGAATCTGCGCTCGGCAACGACCGATTTCCCGCTGCGTGCTTCCGGCCAGACGGCGCGCGGCGGCCTCCACCGTGACGGGCTCGCGGCGCTGGAGGCGCTGGCCATCCAAAAGGCCGATTTCCATTTCGATCCAGATCGCAAGAGGGTGACCCCGTAGCTGCGCGTCAGTGAGGGCGTCTGTTATCTTCCCGTCAACCGCTGCGGAAAGCGCCGCTGGCGACAGACGTACCGAAGGGGTGGTTGCGCGCTCCAGGCTCTCGTCGATGACGGCGTCGGCTGAAACGTGCGTGCCGAAGAGTCGCGAGGCGACGTTCGCAACCGCTGTGGCGCGCGCCATGTCTTTACCTTCGCTTGCCATGGTGGCGGACGTGCCGATGCAAAGAGGGGGCTTCTTCGAGCACAGCCGATCGCGCACGCGGCGCACCAGCATGGCCACGTCTGCGCCCTGTCTGCCGCGGTAGGTGTGGAGTTCATCGAGAACCAGGAAATCGAGTCCCTCGGCGTTGGCTATGACGGCGCGGTCCCGGTCGCTCTGACGGGTCATGAGTAGTTCGAGCATCATGAAATTCGTCAGCAGGATGTCCGGTTTGGAGGTTCGCACCTGCTCGCGCTCATCCGTCGTCTCTTGGCCGGTGTAGCGGGCGAAGGTGGGTTTAAGGCCGTCGGGCAATCCAGATTGCTCCACGAATTTCTCCAACTCCTGCATCTGGCTGTTGGCCAGCGCATTCATCGGATAAATAATGATGGCTCGCGTCCGCGGCGCCTCACCTGCCGCGCGAGCCCGTATGGCCGCATCAACAATCGGAATGTAGAAGCACAGGGATTTGCCGGAACCCGTGCCGGTCGTTACGACAAAGCTGTGACGTGCCGTCGCCTTGGCTACTGCCTGCGCTTGGTGACGATAGAGCGTGATCGGTTCGCCTTCCATGCGGAATACTTTGGGTGTGTCGGCGTGCAAAAATCCTTCGGCAACAAGTTCCTGTATGTTCGAGGCGCGCTCGTAGTGCGGGTTGATCCGGATCAGCGGTTCTGGCCAGAACCGACCCGTCGCGTATAGGGCATCGACTTGAGAGCGGATGTCCTCGGCGCGAACCTGTGTGAACGAGCGGGCGAACCGCTCGTAATCATTGATGACAGCGCCGTCGAGATCAAAGACATCCATAAAGTGGCTCTCAAGGGGCCGCAGCCGGGTCACCATCCCAGATAAGTCCCCGGTTGACCGCGCTTTAGCCGCAAAATCGGTTTTGAACAAACCAGCATAGCCGAAATCAACTCGGTGGGTTGCTTCCGTGCTCGATAGGTAGGGCCGAGATCAGGTAGGACGGGCAAAAATGCCATTCACGCCCGTTTTTTCCGCTCCGTCCCCAGCGCTTCTCGAAATATGCGGACAGCTCTTACTGAACAATTGAGAGAGAGGTGAGGACTTCGATCATGCCTTCGGTGATCGTCAGCGCCAGCCCAGGCCGAACGGGCCGGCCATTTGCGACTACCCGCCCGGGATGCTGCGTAGACTGGTGCATAATCCGCACAGCTTGCATGAAGTGATAGCTGAGCACCGAAAACGCGCTCGTTTTCTTATCCAGCTCGTTCCTCAATGTTTCAAGCATTTCACCGAGATTCTGTTTTGTGTTGCTGGGTGGGCGGAGGAAAGCGTGTAGCAGCGCCTCCGAAAGAGATGCGGCGGAATTCACAATCGCATAAGGATTATGCGCGACAATGGCCTGCTCCAAGTTCTTCCAATGAAGTTGGGCCTCTGCTCGCACCGCAGCATCCGTGATCTTCGAGAAGTCCGGGGTCGGCAGACCGTGAGGCAGTTTCACTGGAGAGAGTATGAAAATGCAGCGGTCGGCGGGATCGGGCTCGGTTGAAATGATCTCCCACAACTCTGAGGCATTCGGCAGTCCGGTCAGGAAGTATCCGCGCTTTCCCTGCCTTAGGTCCTCGATCCACGAATAGGGAGCTCGGGACGTTGTTGCCAAATACGTGGTCGCGTTCGAAGGTGGATGAATGCCGGGAGTATCACGATTGAATACACGCACGGCGCGCAGTGGTGACCCGAACGAATGAGGCACTGGCAGGAGCAGAATAGGATATTCGCCGCGAAGCGTACTCTCTGCGTATTGCAATTGGCCAGAGCGAACGGATTCGGGACCCGCATACCCGGCTTTGAGGAGGCGAGGTGCGGGCAGAACCTGATGAGGTTGACCGCCAACACCGGGAATCCACACCTGATACGACGCTCGGCTGTGGACCAAGTAGAACTCAGGAACATCTTCGATTGTCGGAGAGGCAAAAACTGTTGCGTCGGGTCTGAGTCCTTGCCGCTCAAGTGGAAGATTCAGAGCGCCTCGAACATAGTTCGATAAGGTCAAGCCTCGTATTCGTGCTTCGTTCACCAACATAGCGTGTGCTGCCTCCTCAAGGTCGATCACCAAGCGCTTCTTCTCCACGTCTCTAACTATACTCCTGTACATATGTACATATCAATTCGAGCCCGAATCGGCTGAACACATCGTTGGTCGCGGAGGCTTCTGCCAAGACGGCCAGTAAGGATCGCCTTGCCAAAACTGGTCAAGACTCACAAATGTTGTTGCAACATTGTTGCATTGTTGCTAGAATCGTTTTCCGAGGTGGCGAAATGACTGCAGCCGTGGAAACTAGCCAGAAGGAGATAGGGCATCGGCTCGCCCAGATCCGTGAGGCCGCAGGGATCAAGCAGGCAGACCTTGCTAGAAGAATCACATGGAGTCCGGCGGTGTTGTCCCGAATCGAGTCGGGCGACCGGCAGCTCTCGGCTGACGAGTTAACGACGGTGGCGAAGGCCATAGGCACGCCGGAGGCTCTTCAGCTTTCAATGACGCTGAACCGGGATTGGAAGGAGATTCCACGCCCTCCACTGGATCACCCGGACCAAGACCTCCTCTGGGAAGCTGAGCTCGTGTGCCGCGATCTGGTCGCACTCAGGAACCAGCCGGACGTGCGGCATGCGTTCGAGCGTCGGCTTGCTGAATACATCGACGACATCAAGCAAAGTACAAATCGCCTCCTGAGGCGGGAACACGAGGTCGCGTTTATCGGAAGCAAAGGGATCGGGAAATCCACTGCGATCTGTAAGGCAACGGGGCTGGAAGTCCCAGGACAAGATGGCGGAGCGCAATCTCCTGTGTTGGAGGCCGGCGGCGGCGGCGTCACGATATGCGACGTTCATCTGCGAACAGGGCAGGCCCATGGTCTCATGATCGAAGCTTGCAGCGACGACGAAATCCGTGCCCATGTCACGGACTTCGCCGAACACATCATGAAAGGCACTACCGAATCCGACGAAGAGGGAAACGGCGAGGATGAGGCGCGCGGGATTTCGCAGGAAATGGAACGTGCGATCCGAAACCTTGCCGGCCTCAAAGTGCGCCGTGAAAAAGGTGCCGATGGCAGGACGATCCGCCGCGATGAGGCAACGGACCTCGCTGATAAAGCGACTTCCATCCGCGAATTCGTTGTGAACGTGCTCGCGCGCATGGAATTGCATCGGCGAGATCGCCGCGACATCTGGTACACGCCGAGTACCGGAAAGACGCCGCTCGCCTGGCTCAAGGAAACCTTCGAGCAGGTCAACAACGGTCGCCATCCCGAGTTCGCACTTCCGAACCGCATCGAGATCTTCGTGCCCGATCCCTTGCTCGGCGCGACGCACCTCACGGTGAACCTCATCGACACACGCGGGATCGACCGGACGGCCGCACGGGCTGACCTGGAACGGTACCTAGACGAGCCCCATACGCTTGCATTGCTCTGCTCAAGCTTCAATGATGCACCGTCGGTCGCGGCGCATCAGCTGCTGGAGCGCGCGAGACAGGCAGGCGTTCGCCGTCTCGAAGCAAACGCTGCCTTGCTGGTGCTTCCGCGGGCGAATGAAGCGCTCGCCGTAAAAGACGAGGCGGGCGTTCGCGCCGATTCGGTTGAGGAGGGCTACAGCCTGAAGGAAGAATTTGCGGCGATGGCGCTTGAATCGCTTGGCCTGCAAAAACTGTCGATTGGATTCTTCAACGCGTTCGGAGACGACCCGGCCAGACTGCGCGGCCTCATCATGGAGTCCCTTGAAAAAATTCGCCAGGGGTTCAGGGCCCGAATCGGCGAGGCGATCAAAAGTGCTCGAAGCCTTGTGGAAAACCACGAGAAGGAGCAGGTGCAAGAAGTACTTCGCTCGGCGGCAGGCATGGTAGCGACTTGGATTTCCAATAACCGCCAGGTGCCGTCTTTATGCGGCCATGTCCATGACAGCCTCATGTCTCAGATCCACTCCTCCTATGCGGCTACAGTACGCGCCGCGGTTCGGCGTGAAGGAGAATGGCGGAATCTGAGCTACGGCCATCATCTCGGTTTCGGCGCGCGGCGGCTTGCCGTTCTCGCCTTGCAGCCGCTTGTCCAGAAGTTCCTCGACACCGCTGATATCATGGCGGCGGACCCGCAGTTCGCTGAGGCGCGTGACCTAATACAGCAGTCGCGCCGCGTGCTCGAATCCGCTTTCGAGGACTTGCTGCGCAAGGCTCAATTGATGGGTCTGACCGTTTTCAAGGAAGCGCTCAAGCGGGACCCCTCGCTCTGGCTTAACTGCGAAAACGAGTGGGGGCGAGGGCCGGGGTATCGGGAGCGTGTTGCTGATCAGAACCAGAAGTGGTTCAGCGCGGAACCGCGGCGTGATCTGGAACAGGAACTCTGGGACGTTGTCACCCGCGAATGGATAGCGGCCCTTAATCGTCTTTCGTCTTTGCTGGAAACCGACGTAACCGGGCCTGACCCAGTGAACTGACGCCGCCGAGGACGGAGCACTCCCATTATGTCCATGTTCGTCTGGCTGGATTACTCGGAACGCGAACGGCGGAAGATGCTCGACGTCGTCGATCTCTTCCGGGAGCACGACACGCGCGACGAATTGGGTGTTGGCTCGGTCCGCGATGCCTTCGCGGATATGCTCTTCCCCGGCACCAGCACGATCATGACGCGCGCGCGATACTTCCTACTGGTTCCGTGGATGTATCTGAGGCTCGAAAAGCTTCGCATCGGCTCAGCGCAGATCGCCGCCCGGGCGCGGCGGGCAGAGACGGACCTCGTTGACGTCATCGAAAGCTCCGACGACAGCGAAGGAAACATCGGCAAGCTGGCAAGGTCCGCCCTGAAACGCCTGCCGAGTAGCGTCTACTGGCAAGGCCTAAGCGTCTGGGGTATTCGTTCGTTCCAGGGGGCGCAGGCGCAGTATCACCGCAGCCTCGACCGCTACTATGCGCAGATCACGCGCCATGGCGGGCGCGCCGTGGAGCGCGATGTCGAGCACGACGATCTCGTTGCCCCGAACTGGCACGGCGGGCTCCTGAAGGCGCCGGACGGATTTCCCGGCACGTGTTCGCTGAGCCTTACGCGTCCCGAAGCGGAATATCTTGCGGAGCGCATCCGCCTGAGCCCGGGCTCGGCAGGGTCTTTGCTGGCAGAACTTATCGCGCAGCAGAAGCGCTGCGACGATGTGCCCTTCGTTTGGGAACACCCCTACGCGGCGACGCTGCCGCTCAAGCTGGCGGAACTGATCGACAATGCCCGGAATTTCTCCGAGGTGATGCACGGCGCGCCATTGCTTTATAACCTCGTCCTCGCAGAAGAGGGGGAGCGGGACGAAGGCATCACGAGGTATCGCCGGCGGTTCAAGGAATGGGCGCAACTTATATCAAAACGGTCGGCCGCACTCGCGGTCTGGAAGCGCCCACGCTTCTGGGAACTGGTCCGCGTCATCAATCCCCGCATCACGACCCCGACGTACGAATTCATCAACGCGTGGTGGGACCTCGCGCTCACCGGTGACGCGGCGCGTCTGCGCGAGAATACGTCCGTGCGGTCCCTGATCCGCGAGCGGGAGAAGCGCCTGAAGAAAACCCTCGCCCGGATCGGCAATCCGCGCGCGCAGGAATTGTGGAACGGAGATTCCGGCTCCGCGCAGCTTGATTTCCGGTGGGACATCGCGCAAGACCTGCTGCGGGACATCTTCGACGGGCTGGAGTCGCCGGATGCTTAAACCTGACGAGCGGGCCCACTTGCTGGAACTGCTTCGTCCACCGGCCGGATGCCAGCTAGATTCAGCCATCGGGACGACGTTCTCCCTCGATCTCATCAGCGCCCTCATGCTCCCGTTGTCCTTTGCGTTTTTCGACTGGGAGCAGGCCGACGGCGAACTCGTCGCCGATCCGCTCGCGCTTCTGGAAGCGTTGCGGCGGTACGGGGACCGTTTCACGGTGTTCTGCCAGAGCGGCCAGATGCGCCTGCCCGCGAAGTATCCGCCGCTAGTGACATTCCTGGAGCCGTGCCTTTACGAAGTGCAGCCGCCGGACCCTGTCGGCGTCTTTCATCCGAAGACCTGGGCGCTGCGTTTCGCCGCGCAGGAAGGCACGGTGCGGTATCGGGTGCTATGCCTCAGCCGTAACCTGACCTTCGACCGCTGCTGGGATACCGTCGTCGCGCTCGACGGCGAGCTGTCGGACCGGACGAACGCCATCGCGACCAATCATCCGCTCGGCGATTTTGTGGCCGCGCTGCCGGGACTCGCGCTACGCACGGTCGCACCAAAGCGCCGGCAGGCAATCGCAAAAATGGCGGACGAACTGCGGCGCGTGCGCTTCGCCTGGCCGGAAGGGTTCGAGGAGAGCGAGTGCCGCTTCTGGGCAGCGGGGCTCGACGGCCGCAGCGCGGCGCCGTTCGGGACACGGCGGGACAAAGCGCTTATCGTTTCGCCTTTCCTGTCCGATGCGGTTGTCGGCGATTTCCTCGGTAACAGCGGGGAAACGCATCTCGTGTCGCGCCAAGAGTGCTTGCAGGAGCTGCCGCAGAAGACGCTGCAGCGCTGCGAGAGCGTTCATTTCCTCGTCCCCGAAGTCGTTGACGAATCCGACGACGCGGCGGCCGAGCCCGAGAGCCGGGAGGTTCTGGACGGGCTGCATGCCAAGCTGTTCGTCATCGACCGCGGCTGGGACGCGAGCGTTTTCAGCGGATCGTTCAACGCGACGGTCCACGCGCTGCACCATAACGTGGAGTTCATGGTCGAGCTGGTCGGGAAGAAAAGCCGCTTCGGGGTCGATCAGTTTCTCCGGCAGGTCAAGGGCGAGACGACCTTTGCCGATCTCTTGAAGGACTACGACGTAAACGCCCCTGAGGTCCCCATCGATGCGGCAGCGCAGCAGCTCGACGACCTGATCTTCGATACGAAGCGCGCCCTGGCCGCGGCGGGACCGCGCCTCACGTGCACGGCGGCGGCAGGCGCTCCGGACCTCTTTGACCTGACGTTGAGCTGCGCGCGGCCGCCGCGCTGGCCCAACAAATCCGTAGAAGTACGGGCCTGGCCGATCACCCAGCAGGCCGATCGCGGACAGGCGCTGAGCGGTCAGCCGGTCACGTTTGCGCGGCTGTCGTTTGCCGGGCTCACGCCCCTGACCGCCTTTGCCGTTTCGGCGAAAGTGGGCGAGAAAACGGCCAGGACGGTATTCGTGATGAACCTCCGGCTCGAAGGCGCGCCGGAAGACCGACAGGACAGGGTCGTGCGGTCTCTTATCGAAAACCGCGACCAGCTGATGCGCTATATCCTCTTTCTGCTGGCTTCCGGAGACGAAACCGCCGCGTCTTTCGGTGACCCGCGCCGGTTGCTCCAGCCGGGACACAACGGCAGACGGAATATGCCGCAGCCTTATCTTCTGGAGTCGATGCTTCGGGCCTTGCATCGCGGCCCTGCGCAGCTTGAGCGCGTGGCATCGCTTCTGGAGGTCTTGCGCAAACAGCCCACGAGTTCGGAACTCCTGGGTACCGATTTCCAGAGCATCTGGGAGCCAATTTGGGAAGCTGCGCAGAAAGCGTTCGCAAAATGAGACAAGCTCCCGATATCCAGTCCGTTCTGGACGGCCTGAAGGACTTTCAGCGCGCGACGGTCGATTACGCCTTCGAGCGGTTCTACGGCCCAAATCCGACGCGGCGGTTTCTCGTCGCGGACGAGGTCGGGCTCGGCAAGACGCTTGTCGCGCGCGGCGTCATCGCGCGGGCGATCGAACACCTTCACCACAAGGACAGGATTGACATCGTCTATATCTGCTCGAATGCGGATATCGCGCGCCAGAACATCCAGCGTCTGCGAATCCCCGGCTGCGCGGACGCGGCGCAGGCGACGCGGCTGACCCTGCTGCCGCTGAATATGGACGACCTGCGGCGCAACCGCATCAACTTCGTCGCGCTCACGCCGGCCACATCCTTCGAGCAGACCGGCGGCGGCGGGCGCATCGACGAGCGGGCGTTGCTGTACTGGCTCCTCGATGCCGCCTGGAAGATCCACGGACCGCGGGCATCGCTGCATGTCATGCGCGACTACGCGAAGATCGAATCCTTCGAGCGCAACGTGGAATATTTCGACGCGACGAAGGTGAACGAACAAATCACGGCCGAGTTTGTCGCCGCCCTGGACAAGCGGGTAGAAGAAGAGAAGGCGTCGGGGAAGATTGATTTCCACACTCGGTTCGAGGAGTTGCGGAGCATTTTCTGCCGCTCCGATGCGCGAGTTCCCGATGGCGCGACGAGACTGCGGACGCAGTGGATCGGCGAGTTGCGCCGGTTGCTCGCTAGCGTCTGCCTGACGACGCTGGAACCGGATTTGATCATCCTCGACGAGTTTCAGCGCTTCAAGCATCTTCTCGACGAGGAGTCGGAGGCCGGCGAGCTTGCCCGTGATCTGTTCGACTCCGAAGCCGGGCAGGGGGCGCGGGTCCTGCTGCTCTCGGCGACGCCCTATCGCGGCCTGAGCCTCCACCACGAGACGGACGACGATCACTATGGCGACTTCCTCGCGCTTCTGCGGTTTCTCGAAGACAGCGACGCGGCGGGCTGCAAAGAGATCCTTGCGGAATATCGCGCGGCGCTTCCCGCCGTCATGACGCCGGGCGGACTGTCCCGCCTGCGCGCCGCCAAATCGGCGCTTCAGTCGCGCCTGCAGCGCGTCATGGCGCGGACCGAACGACTGGCATCGTCCCAGTCGCGGGGCGGCATGCTGCTGGACGAGCTGCGCGGTGAAGGCTCCCTGGAGGGCGCGGATATTCGCGCGTTCCTCGGGTCGCAGCGCATTGCCGAGGCCCTGGAGCAAGGCGACGTTATCGAGTATTGGAAGTCCGCGCCGTACCTTTTTAACTTTATGGACGACTATGCGCTGAAACATGCGTTCACCGAAGCGTCCGAGCAGCGGGACATGGTCCGTTTCGTCAGGGAGTTTCCGGAAGCCTTCCTCGATCTGGAGAATGTCCGCGGCTACCAGCCGCTCGAACCGGCAAATCCGCGCCTGCGGGCGCTGCTCGGGAAGACCCTTGATCGCGGCATGTGGCGGCTGCTGTGGATGCCGCCGTCTCTCCATTACTACAAACCGGCCGGGGCGTTCGCGGCTCCGGAGCTGGCAAGCACGACAAAGCAACTCGTCTTTTCGGCGTGGCACATGGTGCCCCGTGCCGTCGCGTCGCTTGTCTCTTATGAGGCCGAACGAAGGATGATGCGGGCGCCCCACCCGCGCGCCCGGATCACGCAGGAAGACTGGAAGAAGCAGCGCGGCCTTTTGAGGTTCGGCATGTCCGCGGGTCGCCTGACCGGGATGCCGCTGCTCCTGCTCGTCTATCCCTGCCTGACGTTCGCCCGCGATTACGACCCGAGAGAGCTGTCGCGGGACGGTATGATGAGCGCCGATGAGGCGCGGACCCGCTTCGCCGCACGCTTGCGCGCCGCTGTCGGAAAACTTGGCATCGTTCCGCAAGTAGGCGGCCCGGCAGATGAGCGATGGTACTGGCTCGCGCCTATATTGCTGGATTTTGTAGAATTCCCCTTGCCGTCGATAGAGTGGTGGAACCGTGGGGACCTGGTGCGCCAGTGGGCCGGTGTCGAATCCGGTGAGGAAGATGCTGGCTGGGCCAATCACGTCGACCAGGCGATCAAGGTTGTCGGCGATATTCAATCCGGAAACGATGGTCTCGGCGTCCAGCCCGACGACCTTTTCGACATCCTTGCGCTCGCGGCTTCCGCGGCTCCGGCGACGGCCGCGTTGCGGGCCTATACGCGGACGAACACCGGCGAGGCTGTCGGTTCGCTGGCCGTGCGCGATACGGCAGCACGGACGGGCCGAGCCTTCCTGACGCTGTTCAACCATGCGGAAGTCACCGAGGCAATTCGCGCGGAATTCAAGGGAGAACCCTACTGGGAGCGGGTCCTGGAATACACCCATGCCGGCGGCCTTCAGGCCGTTCTCGACGAGTATGCTCATCTGCTTCGTGAGTCGTTGGGCCTCGCCGTGGCTTCCGTGGAAGAATGCGCCCGGCAGATCGCCGGTGAGATTATCGCGGCCCTGACACTTCGTGCCGCGTCGCTTCGGATCGACGACGTGACGGCACCGCCTTATGCCCGCGAGGTGAAGGTGACCACGGAGCCGATGCGTATTCGCTTCGCGATGCGGTTCGGCGACGATCGCTACGATGAGGAAGTGTTACCCGCCTTCGACGGCGCGCCAGCGCGGACGCGCAAGGAGAGCGTGCGGGCGGCATTCAATTCTCCGTTCTGGCCGTTCGTGTTGGTATCGACAACCGTTGGCCAGGAAGGCCTCGATTTCCACCATTACTGTCATTCGGTGACGCACTGGAACCTGCCGTCGAACCCGGTCGACCTCGAACAGCGCGAGGGCCGCATACATCGCTACAAAGGCCATGCCGTTCGAAAGAATGTTGCGGAAGCCTTCGCCGCCGAGGTATTGGCCGGTCCGATGCGGGACGTCTGGGAGACCGTCTTCGAGTTGGGGCGCGACCGCCGTCCGCCGGATAAGAATGATCTCGTTCCTTACTGGATCTTCGGGGGGGATGCGAAAATCGAGCGGCACGTTCCGGCGCTGCCGTTCAGCCGAGAGGTCGAACGGCTCTACGGACTGCGGCGCACCCTTGCGATATACAGGATGGTATTCGGCCAAAGCAGGCAGGAGGACCTGATCGCCTATCTGCTGGCGCAAGTTCCCGAAGAGGATCGCGAGCGAATTGTGGCTGAACTTCAAATTGATCTCAGCCCTATCAGTTGCACCCGATCTAGCACAGAGGATGACGCTGACCTGACGAGAGTTGGTCGTGAACTGGCGGATGCGGAAGTGGCCGGTTGACCGTTTGCGTCTTTTGCGACGGTCACGCCAAGTCACATCCTCGGCCAGATGTTCCTCGCAACGATCGCGGGTGGTGTCGGCCGGTCGTGTTGGGATTGTGCTCGATCCGCCGGATCCTTAGGATTTCGCCGTTTGTCCGACAATTTATTAGATGGGACAGATTCGGGCGTCATTTATTCACACCGACTACCTCATTCGAGACAAGGAAGTTGCACGTTCAAACCCTGACGCTTACGGTCAGTGGAGACGTTTCAACCGAAGCTGCCCAGACCAACCTCCTGATTAAGCCGGCCGAAGTCCGGGATCTTAAGCCAACAGGATGGGTGGCGCAACTCCGGCAAATCATGCAGCGCTCTGCGCAGCCTCGACAATTTA
>Ga0335078_10004825_pt1 | contig 19933 bp, 16 predicted proteins | sample Lox_Sample_32_FD_206711 | JGI IMG/M metagenome (GOLD analysis project Ga0335078, IMG submission 206711) | Soil microbial communities from Loxahatchee National Wildlife Refuge, Florida, United States - Lox_Sample_3.2 | ecosystem: Environmental > Terrestrial > Soil > Wetlands | place: USA... | reverse complement strand
TCATCGGTCGGTTTGAATATCTGTCTATTTCTCTGCTCCACAATCATTGAAGCCGCATTTTCGCTAATGCCAAGGCTCTGGAGCACAGCGGCCGGCGCGGTGTTGATGTCGATCTTATTCCCTGGCGTCACCGAAGGGGGGAGAACGGTCACATAATCCTGCACCTTGCGGAAATCCTTGTCACTCAAAAACTGGTGAATCTCGGAGAGCAGATAAAAGCTTCTCTTTTCTTCAATCATCCATGCGCTTATCTGGTCGAGGATATTCTGGTCGATACCGAGATTGGTGAAGAGAATCACAAGCCGATTGTAAGCATCGCTTCCCTTTGTCGCATTGCTGATATTGATCTTAGCAGTCTCATCCTCCCACCGCACCCGGAGTTCCGTATCGTTTCCCGGAATATACGGGACGGTCTGCCACTCCCGCTCTTCAAGATTGTCATATTCATGGGTTAATCCAGTCACTGGATCCTTCTGGAGGTTGTAGGCAAGATATCTCCCGGCGAAGTTTACGCCTGAACGCGCCAGGTAATAGGCGCGCTGGCTGTCGCGATAATTGATGGCCGCCCGAAGACTTATTCTCGTGCCGTAAGCAAATTCAAAAATAAGGGCTATCAGAAGGGCCGTTACCAGGAGCACGATGATCAAAGCGACGCCACGCTCGTTGGGCACCTTCCGATATGTATGCTGGACTTCAGACTCCGCACTCAGCACTTTATTACCGTCCCACGTCCACCTGCGTGATGTAAACTGTACCGTCATCGAGCAACAGCGTAATTTCAACGGCGTTCGGCAGTTTCTGCGAAATCCTGCTGTCCCATCCATCAGTCCATACGGATCCGTCAAAATAGCGGAACCGCAGGCTTGAGACGCGATCGGTCATCTCGTACTCAACCCCGCCTTCAAGCGCCGGAAAATCGTTGTTTAACACCCGCTTTTCCCGCCGCATCAGGATCCATCCGGAACCGTCCAGTTTTTGTTTGAAGTAATAGCCCACTTCCCAGAGGTCCGTCTCTTGCGAATCCGGCTTTCGCCAATTTGTCAGCGTCGTTAGGTAGAGGCCGTCATACCTGTTATTTTTAAGTCCCGTATCAGACATCACTGTATCAGACATCGCTGTATCAGATATCACCGTCTCGCCGTAAAAAATGGTCGTCACCAGGGGCGCGTTCATGTTCGGATTAAAATAGGCATCCGTTATGTCGCTGGAAATTTTCGCCACCAACGTCCGGACAAGGTCCGTCTCGTCCCGCATCGCCTCGGCCTGTTTCACGTTGCGGCCGGCCGTAAAAAAGCTCGTATAAATCACTGTAACGAGCAGCGACATGATCGCCCCGGCGATGAGCACTTCAAGCAGTGTGAAACCCGGCGATTTTGCCGCCTCCGCCTCTCCTGACCCCTGAACCTTGACCCCTGCCCGGGCGTTACTCATAGTTCACGATTTCCACCATCTCATCGCGCGTGCCCTCCTTCCAGAGCACAGCGACATGCAGTTCCATGATCTGGGGCAGGGGTGTGGGAACTACCGTCTTTTTCCAGGTGTAGTCTTGATACTCCTTCTCGGGGAACGTACCTTCGTCCTCCGGAGACAGGTCCGGCTCAGCCGCGGTATTCTCCACCATCATGCGCTTCGCGAGCATGGTCGCCACCGTGATATGCTTTGCCAGCATAACATCCTTCATGCTGCTGTTCTTCAGCCCCAGAAGCGTGATGAGAACCATTGCCATAATCGCCACGGCGACCATGACTTCAAGGAGGGTAAACCCCGCTGGGTTCAGGGGTTGTCTGGCTATATCAATTCTCAACTCCTCAGACTCCATAGACCCGTAAGGCTCAAAAGACTAACTTTTCTGATCCTCCACATACCCTTCACGAAGTTCCGTGCTGCTCATGAGCGGATTCACGAAAAGAGTAAAATCCCTTCCATCTCCGTCCCGCAAATGAATAACCGCATTCTCCACCCATCCGTCCGGCGTGACCTGGATGTACGGATCGTCGGGATGTCCGGCAACCTTGACGTCGCGGAAGGTTGTCTGACCGGCCAAACTCCCCTCTGTACCGATTTCTGACTGGAGGCGCGTGAACTCCACGGACTGATCCGTCGATTGCGTCATCACCTCGGTCCAGAAACGCCCGCCCTGCACATCGAAGCGAAGCCGATAAACCGCCTTCCGAGCCTGCGATTCATCGCGCAGGTAACGGATCATGCCGGTCAAATGCCTTGCACTCCGCTTCAGATTCGCTTCGCCGATCTCTCCAAGCCGGGGTATAACCATCGTAAGCATAACACCGAGGAGCGCGATTATGATCGTCAGCTCGAGAAGCGTAAAGCCCTTCGTGGAGTTACGTCTCCGCTTATTGCCCCCTAGACGTTGAACCATGGTTACTGCAATTCCCAGCTATTGATATCAGCATTGTTGCCCTCACCACCGGGCTCGCCGTCAGCTCCATAGGAGGTAATCTCGTATTCCCTTCCTTCACTTCCCGGAGAGACATATACATAGTCCTTTCCCCAAGGGTCCTTCGGGATGCGAGCGGGCTTTAGATAGCCACCGTCCCTCCACTTGTCAGGAATCCGTCCCACTACGGGCTTTGTGATCAGCGCATCCAAACCCTGGTCCGTGGTAGGATAGAAACCATTGTCGAGCTTAAAAGCATCAAGCGCGCCCTCGAGCGCGCGAATTTGCGTCCTGGCAACCTGGACTTTAGCCTTTTCTTCCTGTCCCAGGAACTTCGGGAGTACCAGACCCGCGAGCAGTCCGAGGATGATGATAACGACCATGATTTCGATAAGAGTGAAACCTCTTTGCTTATTGCTATCCATTGCTTCTCCTTTATATCCGAGAGATACTATTTTCTCTTATTGCTTGCTACTTGACCCTGGCCCCCGGTTTCTTCACTGCACACCCGAGCTCATCTGGAGCATGGGCAGCATGATGGCAATGACGATAAAACCAATGACCAGCCCCATGACCAGGATGATGATCGGTTCTAGAAGCGCCATGAGCCCCGTGATACGTGTATCAACAGTCCGGTCAAAGGAATCGGAGATTTTGAGCAACATCTTCTCCAACTCTCCGCTCTTCTCGCCCACGGCGACCATTTGCACGACGACTGGCGGGAAGAGGCCGCTCCTGCGGAGCGGATCGGCAATGGGCTCGCCCTCCCGCACATTCTCCCGAGCTTTCTGAATCGCATTCGCCAGCACCGTATTGCCCACGACGCTCTTCACGATATCCAGCGCCGCTAGCGTAGGCACTCCGCTCTGGAGCAATGTTCCCAGCGTGCGCGTGAATCGCGACACGGCGATCATCCGGATCAGGGTGCCGAAGACCGGCAGCTTGAGAATCCGGGCATCGAATGTTTCCTTTCCCGCCGATGTACTTAAATATCGCCTGATATAATAGGCGGCCCCCCCGATGGCCAAGAGGATTGCCCACCAGTACGAGGAGAGAAATCGTACCGTTGCCAGAAGGATGACCGTGATGAGCGGGAGCTGCTGCTTCATGTCCTCGAACATTCCCACTATGCGGGGCATCACAAAGCTGAAGATGAAGAAAAGCATGCTGATGCCGATGAGGGTCATGAACGCCGGGTAGGCAAGAGCTGCCGAAAGTCTGCCGCGAAACCGGACTTGTTCGTCCAGAAAATCGGCGAGCCGTTCCAAGGTGATTTCCAGGGTCCCGCTTGCCTCACCGGCTGAGACCATGTTCATGTAGAGCTGCGAAAAGACCTTGGGGTTTTCCTTGAGCGCATCAGCCAGAGAGGCACCCTCGCGCACCGAATCACGCACCGCCGACAAGGCCGCCTTAAGGCTATCATTGTCCTCCTGCTCCACAAGTACCGCAAGCGCTTCCATGAGAGGCAAGCCGGACGAAAGGAGCGTAGCCAACTGACGCGTGGCGTTCGCGAGGTCAGTCAACTTCACCCGCCTTGCAAAGGCAAGGGACGTCGTCCCCCTCCGAGCGGACCGGAGCGATGCGCCTTCGCGTATGTCGAGAACGATGACGCCTTCCTTTTTGAGCCTGCCCCTGACAAACTTCAGGCTCTCGCCATCCTGGACACCGGATACTTTTTTCCCCTGCGCGGTAACACCTTTATATTCGAATACAGGCATGTGTAGAATACCAGTTCAGAGTTAATGGTTCAAACTATAATGACCTTTCCTGCTCTGAACTCAAAACTATGCTTCTTTCTGCGTCACCCGCACTACTTCATCGATGGACGTAACACCTTCGAGCACACGCGCGGCGCCGTCCTGACGGAGGGTGCGCATGCCTTTTTCCACGGCCAGGACCTTCATCGTGGCAGCATCGGTATCTTTCATGATAAGCTGGCGGATATCGTCGTCGACATTCAGCAGTTCGTAAATCGCGCTCCTGCCGAGGTAGCCGGTGTTAAAGCAGGTTTCGCAGCCCTTTGCCCGGTATACAGTCGCGCCCTCTGCGTCGGTTTTAAGCTCAAGCTCCGCTATCTCGGCGGGCGTTATGCGGTACGGCTCCCGGCACTCTTTGCAGAGCACACGCACGAGCCGTTGGGCGAGGATTGCAATGACCGATGAGGAGATGAGAAAAGGTTCGATTTTCATGTCGAGCAATCGCGTCACGGCGCCGGCTGCGTCGTTGGTGTGCAGCGTTGAAAATACGAGGTGGCCCGTAAGCGCCGCCTGGATCGCGATCTCGGCGGTCTCTCCATCGCGGATTTCGCCCACAAGAATCACATCTGGATCCTGCCGGAGAACGGAGCGGAGCCCGGCTGCGAAAGTGAGCTGTATCTTGGCGTTCACCTGAATCTGGCCGATGCCCTTCAGCTGATATTCGATTGGGTCTTCGATAGTGATGATATTCTTGTCCGGAGAGTTGATCTTCGAGAGCGCCGCATAGAGTGTCGTAGTTTTGCCGCTGCCTGTCGGTCCCGTCACGAGGATGATTCCATGGGGCCGTTCGATGAATGCGTTGAATCGGGTCAGCGTGTCTCCTGTGAACCCGATCTGGTCAAGGGGCAGCAGGGCGCTTTCGCGGTACAGGAGCCGCAGCACGATTCGCTCGCCGAAGGCGGTGGGCACTATGGATACGCGGATATCAATGTCCTTTCCGCCTATCTTGATGCGCATTCCGCCATCCTGCGGAAGACGCTTCTCGGCGATATTCAAGCCCGACATGATCTTGACGCGCGATGCGATACTGGCCTGAAAGCGCTTCTGGATCGTGAGGATATTGTACAGTATCCCGTCTATCCTGAACCGTGCGATCATTTCCTTTTCAAAGGGCTCGATGTGAATGTCGCTTGCCCGCTCGCGGATGGCCTGAGACAGGAGGGAGTTCACCAGGCGAATAATTGGCGCATCGTCGGTGGCTTCGAGCAGGTCCGTGGGCTCGTCGAGTTCCGCCGCAAGGAACGACAGGTCTTCCTCTTCCATCTCCTGCGCCGTGTCTTCGGCGCGGTTCATGTCCTCGCTGTAGATGCGGTTGACGGTATCCAGGATCCTGTCGGAAGGGGCAAGGCAGAGCGAGATGTCTGCTCCCAGCAGAGACGAGAGGTCATCGATCGTAGAAAGCATGAGGGGTTCCGAAGTGGCCGCATAGACGGTGCCATTGTCGCGCCGGAGTGGAATGACCACTGCCTTCTTTGCGTAGGTAATCGGCACCTTGAGCGCAAGTTCCCGGTCAATGTCTCCGAGTTCGGCCTGGAACGGCAGGTTCAGCTGGATGCCGAGGGCCTTCAACACGTCCCCCTCAGTCGAGAAGTTGAGTCGAATCAGAAGAGTGCCAATCCGGCCACCCCTTTTCTTCTGGAGGTCAAGCGCCTTCCTCAACCTTTCCGGTGAAAGCCCGGCCTCAACAAGTATATCGCCGAGCAGAAGCTTCACCGCACATCCTCCTTCGGAGTCGCGACGCTTGACGGGGGCTGGGTTGTGGATGTAGCCTCGGTTTTCAGATCATGCGCAGTCTTGGTCTGGGGCCCAAGCGGCACGGCGCCAGCAGTCGTCGAGGATGGTCCGGTCCTCAGTGCAGGGACCGGCATTGCACCGATCTTGCCTGTTGCGGATGAAGCAGGCTGTGTCGGCGTTCCGCTCACTTTCGGCAAGAGATTGTTTTGCAGCTCTTCCTTTTTCTCAATGCGGTACTCCTTGCGGAACTTTTCCAGGGACTCGTTCCTTTGTTTCGTAAGTTCACTTGCCTCACCCTCGTTCTTTATGATGTAAGGCGTGATGAAGATCATAAGATCATCCTTTTCCACATTGCTTGATGAAGACTTGAAAAGCCAGCCCAGAATGGGGATATCGCCGAGGAATGGCACTTTCGACGTGGATTTTGTGACGTTGTCGGTGATCAATCCGCCGATGACCATAGTCTGGCGGTCCTTGACCACAACCGTCGTGCTCGCCGAGCGTTTGTCGGTTGTCGGACCTGCGGGGTTCGATGTGGAGGTTGCAATCACGTCTGAGATTTCCTGATTAACTTCGAGCCGGACAGTGTCATCGGAAGAGATCTGCGGCGTCAACGTCAGCTTGATGCCCACGTCCTGCCGGGTGATCGTGTTGAACACGGCCGTGCTGCCCGTCGTCGCATTCTGCGTCGAACCCGTAATAAAAGGAACGTTCTCGCCCACCATGATCTCGGCCTTCTGGTTGTCCATAGTGAGGATGTTCGGCGTCGAAAGCACATTCACGTCGGTGTCGGTCTGGAGCGCTGTGATGAGCGCGCCGACATCCAGGTACGTCACGCCATTATAGGTAAACGTGCCCTTGACTGCTCCGACGGCAAGGCCGCTCAACGCTGCCAGGGCGGACGGTCCGCTCACGACGGCGGGCCCGATATTGCCGAAGTTCGTGCCGCCGATGACACCCAAAGTGTTGCTGGTTGAAAGATTGGCCAGGTTCGCGTCCTGAAACTCGAACCCCAGGTTGCGCACCTTCGTCAGGCTCATTTCGATGATCGCGACCTCGACAAAGACCTGACGGCGCCTGATGTCGAGCTTCTGGATCACGTCCTTCATGGTCTCATAATCGGACGGCGTACCGACAATGATCAGCGAATTGGTGGATTTGTCCGCGGCGATGGTGACGGTCCCCTCGAGCATCGCGGTGGGGCTGGCGGCGGCCTGCGGCGATCCGGGGGGCGGCGGCGCGGGCAAATGCGCGATGAGGGCCTGCATCAATTTGGCGGTGTCCTCGGCAGTAGCGTTTTTAAGGTAGTAAACATTGATTTTGCCCTTGCCTTCCGGCGCGGCTACGTCAATCGCGTGAACCAGGCTCTCGATCTTTCTGATATTGGGCATGGTGTCGGTGAGAATGATTGAACTGGTCGGGGGGTAGGCTATAATGGACCCGTCTTTTGAAATGAGGGGGGTAACCGTGCGTACTACTTCCTGAGGATTGATGAAGTTCAACCGGATGAGTTTGGTAGCAAAGCCTTCACCGGCGGTGCTTCCATCCTCGAGCACCTTAAGTCCGCTCTGGCGGGCACTTGCCGCTGGTATAATACGAGTGACCTTCCCGTCCTCAATGGCAGTGAACCCCTTGATCTCAAGCGCCGAGAGAAATACCTGGTATGCTTCATTGGGCGATATTTTCATCGGCGTCATGATGGTGACCTTACCGGTCACGCGTTCATCAAGAAGAAAGTTCCGGTGCATCAGTTCGCTCATGACCTTTACGAGGGCGCTAATATCGATGTTCGTAAAATTCAGTGTGACAAAATCGTCTCCGGCCTTGACCTTCTTCAGAGCGGCCTGATCGGAAGTGGGTTGGGTAACAGTGGGGGCGGATTCGGGAGAAATGGACACCGTCGGCATGGTAGCAACCGGGGCGGATATCACCGAAGCGGATGTTTCCTGGGCAACCGCCACCCTGTTCCCTGCGAATAACACCGGCGCGCATACAAGCCCAATCAGGAGCAGCAGGGCTTTTATTTTTTTCACTCTTGTCCTCCCAAAAAAGGGATTAGATTGAATGCCGAAGAAAGTCCGAAGCAAATCAGCTCGGACACACTGCCGATCAGAGAAAACTCGGTCTGTTATTTGGATTTTGGCTGAAGCTGGGCGTGGCTGTCTGGACCGCTGCATCGCTATTGTATGTCGTAATTCAATGTCTGGGGCTGGCCGCCCCTAAGCAGATCGATGGCGATGCTTCGCTCATTCTTCAATCCCTGATAGAGCTGGAAAAACTTGGCTGGATCATCCACATCCTGCGAATTGACCCGCTGAATGACATCACCGTTCTGAAGGCCTATTTTCTCATAGATGCTGCCGGGTATTATCTCGGTGATCTTGAATCCGATCGTTTTCCCTTGCTCAACATAAGGCAGGGCGCGCGCCTGCGTCAGAATCTGGCCCATGTTCTCCGTGCTCGCAAGCACTTCCTTCTGGTCCACCATGAACTTGCCGTCCGAGAGTTTTCTCACCCCCGCGCCGCCATTCGCCCCCGGCTGCTGAACGGCTACGATCTTGGTGTCGTCGACGACCTCAAGATTTACAATAGCGCCGTCGGGTCTCCGGATGATGACTTTATCGCGCATGATCTTCACCATATCGGACCCATCGGGCAATTTCTGATTGATGCGGTAGAAGGCCTGTCCCGACTTGTCTTCGAGTACGGCCCCTGCAAAAGCCTCTCCTTCCACAGTCCCAATCAACTTATAATTTACAGTGGGGACCGCGGCCGCTCCCGAACCGGTCGATGGAGCCCCTCCGTCGCCAAAAAGCCCGCGCTCCAGGATGGAAGAGTAGGCGCTCAAATCACGGCGCGGCTGCAAGGCGGACCGATCGTGGTCCAAGGGAAGTACTGCTTCTTGTGCGGCATTGGCATTCAAGCTCCGTCCGATCATCGCATCCATGGTATCTGCAAGAAAATAAGCGGAAATCGTGAGAAGCGCCATGAGGGCCAAAGTATAGAGCGATTTTTCTTTTTTCATGATTCCACCTTAGGAATGCCTCATGAACCGCCTAAAACTCAAATTTTAACTCAATAATTATACTCTATGACGTTTCTATTGTCAATTATTATCAGGTTCAAAACTTTAGGGAACACGTGTTCCCGACCTCCCCGGTCAATGCCCGGTGGACCCTGTCGCGGACACCTCGAGTCCCTGAAAAAAAAGCTTGTAAAATTTCCTTGCTCATTCACGGAAGGCTCGTAAACTCTACCTGAAGCTGACGTAACAGCGGGGTAATCGACTCCCTGTTCTGAGGCCAGCCAGTCGAGTGCTATCGCGAGGGTTACTTCGATATGAAATTGGAGAGCGTACACCTGATCCTGCAAGCGAAATGCCTGATCCGGATAGAAGGACGATGATGCGAGACATACGGTTCCGCCGACCAGGTCGAATATGTCTCCGCGTCACTGGAATACTTATCTGCCTTCTTGCGGGGAATAGCGAACGGAGGCCGAAACGGATCGTTGACCCCCGCGTCCATCAGCGCCACGTCCAGTCGGGAATGGCGTCTTTTCCAACGCATCGTTACTCCTTCTTTGTAAAAAACAAAAACGCCAGCGTCGGCCGTTTGGATGATACGGAAGTGACGAACTGGATGCTCTCGAAACTGTAGCCTTTCACCGTCCAGTCGTTCAGTATCCTCTCGATCTCTTCGTCAGTCACTGTGCTTGTCTCAACGACTTTGTATATCATAGTCTTCATTATAGAGAAGACGAACCCAGTTTTCAATGTCTATTCCCGAGTCTATTCTCGAATGAGGTCAACTTTCCTATATCAATTTTCCTGTTGCTATTCATGATTACAGACCCTATAATCCGGCCATGCTGACCGGACAAAACAAGGTACTCACGGGACTAGATCTCGTTGATCAGCAGTGGCCGAAGGATTTGCAGGGGGCTCGCGTCGGGCTGGCGGCGCACCCAGCGTCGGTCAACCGTCGGTTCGAACACGCCATTGATGTGTTCCGATGGGCAAAAAAATTCCGGCTCACTGCCCTCTTTGGCCCGCAGCACGGCATTCACGGCCAGACCCAGGACAACATGATCGAATGGGAGGGATTCCGTGATCCGGCCTCGGGACTGCCCGTGTTCAGCCTGTACGGTAAAGTACGAAAGCCCGTCCATTCCATGCTCGAACATTGCGACGTTCTTGCCATTGATTTGCAGGATGTGGGGAGCAGGTATTATACTTTCATCTGGACCATGGACCTTTGCCTGCAGGCCTGCCGCGAAACCGGGAAAACGGTGATAGTACTTGACCGGCCGAATCCCATCAGCGGCCGTCTCGTCGAGGGACCGGTGCTAGACCCCGCTTACGCCTCCTTCGTCGGGCTTAAACCGCTTCCCGTCCGCCACGGCATGACGATTGCCGAAATCGGCAGCTATCTCCACCAGAGGTACTATCCCGAACTTGATTTTCGCGTCCTGCCAATGCGGGGATGGAAACGATCACTGTGGTTCAATGACACGATGCTCCCATGGGTTATCCCTTCTCCCAATATGCCCACGCTCGATACAGCACTCGTTTATCCCGGCATGTGCCTCATGGAGGGAACGAACATATCGGAAGGCCGGGGCACGACAAGGCCATTTGAAATTTTCGGGGCGCCCTTCATACATCCCGATACCATCATCAATGTCCTCAAAGAGTTCAAGCTTCCCGGTGTCATGTTCCGGCCGGTCCATTTCCAGCCCACGTTCCAGAAACACGCCCACGCGCTCTGCGGCGGTGCCCAGATCCATGTGACGAACCGGGAAAAATTCCAGCCCTTCAAGACCGGGGTGGCCATCCTGAAGGCGATCCACAATACCTACCCCCGGGATTTCAGATGGAAGGAACCGCCGTACGAGTACGAAGAGGTGAATCTGCCCATTGACATACTCGCGGGTTCCGACAAGCTGAGGAAGGACATCGAAGCATGGAAAGACCTTGATGCAATGGCGAAGTGGTGGAAGGAAGAAGCGAAGGAATTTGAAAAGGTGAGAAGGATCTCAAACAAGTTTCGCGGTCTGTTTCTACTGTCATTGAGGCAGGTTTGGTTTGAAATTCTGTTTCTGAACACTGAATATTTTCCACGCATCGTTCGTAGCTTTCATGGTACCGCATTCATATGTCTAGATTCCCCTTCACTATTTTTCTCCCTTCTGCGGGGCTCGGCGAAAGGCTCCGGCCGATCACGAACCATATTCCGAAACCGCTGCTCCCGATCCTCGGGAAGCCACTGATCGAGATTATTCTGGAAAAGCTCACCGCCCTTTGTGATGGGGAAATCGGCATTAATATTCATTACAAGCCGGGCATGATCCGTGACTGGGCGAAAAACTCGGTGTACGCCGACCGCATCCGATTCTTTCCAGAGGATCCTATCCTTGGCACTGGCGGCGCGCTCAAAAACGCTGAAGACTTCCTTGCGCGTAGTCCTTTCATCGTCCATAACGCAGACATTCTGCTTGATATCGATTTTGAAAAACTCATAACGACACATCTGCAGTCCGGGAATATCGCAACCCTTGCCACGCATCGGCACCCCGCGCTGAGCAATGTCGTAGTCGATAACAATGGCATTGTGCTCGACGTGGAAAACCCCGGCCATTCCAGGCCCGATCCCGATCGGATCGCCCGGAAAGTCGCCTATACCGGCATTGCCGTATACTCGCCAGAGATTCTGGATTTTCTGCCCCGGGGCGTCTCTCATGCCACCATCGCATGGCTCGATGCGGCAAGGGCGGGACACCGAGTTCAGTCCCTCGATTTCACCGGTGCGTACTGGAACGACATCGGCACGCCTGCCTCGTACGCCGGAGCTGTTCTTGATATCCTGCGTGGAAGTGGCGAGATGGTTCATCGATCACCGGAAGCAGCCTGCGGCAAAATCGGTATTGACGGATACGTAGTGCTCGAAGCACGAAGCACTGTCGAAGACAGTGCGCACCTCCGAAACTGCATCGTGATGCCTGGCGCACGGGTTTCCGGCAGGCAGGAAAATAGGTTCCTCGGCCCGGATTATGCAGTCGACCTGGGGGAAGAGAAAATGCAACCCTCCCTGCATGCACGAGAGCAGAAAACAATCTCGCTGTCCGACCCGCTGCTTGCACTCTACTTCGGCGTGGGTGGCCCGCCCGATGGCATCAATTACAGCGAGGATGCAGTCGCGATCCTGATTGGGCTCGGAGGATCGGACAGACATTACTTCCGGGTGCGGAACGGCGGAAAAACCGCCGTGCTCATGGAGTGTAGGCCCGATGACCCAGAATACGTCCGTCACCTCGTATATACGCAGTTCTTCGAGTCCCATTCCGTGCCGGTGCCCGGCCTCATCGCGGCGGATGATTCTGGCCGACGTGCTCTGTTCGAAGATCTGGGTGATACCAGCCTCTACTCCTATCTGAAATTCCCGCACGATAACGACCATATCGAGGATATCTATCACAGTGTGCTCGATATCCTGGTCAAGCTCCACGGACGGGTAACCCGTCACGTCCATGAATGCCCCCTCCTCCAGGCGCGGATATTCGGCTATGATTATCTTCGATGGGAAACGGGTTACTTCCTTGAACGGTTCGTGTCCGAACGGAAGGGAGCCACACTGAAGAATGGAGCTGCCTTGGAGGAAGAGTTCAGCCGCCTTGCTCTACAAGTGGATTCCTTCCCAAAAGGCGTGATCCACCGGGACTTCCAGAGCCAGAATATCATGATCACCGCCGGCGGTATGCCGCGGGTCATCGATTTTCAAGGCGCGCGGATGGCACCTGCCGCTTATGATGTCGCCTCCATCCTGTGGGATCCCTATTATCGCCTTGGTGAGGCCATTCGCGAGCGGCTGCTGGAATATTACCTCAGTGAAAGATCAAAATATCCAGGAGATTTCAGCAGAAAGACCTTCTCGGAAAGTCTCATCCCCTGCCGCCTCCAGCGCCATATGCAGGCTCTCGGCGCCTATGGATTTCTGTCCGCAATAAAAGGAAAAACCTATTTTCTCAAACACGTACCCGAAGCGCTCAGGATGCTCAAAGAAGAAACAGGGGTAGTAAAAAACGAATATCCGGAACTGTATCGGCTCGTACGCGATTTTTGAGGGCCGCTATAGCGCGCCCCTGACCTTCAGTGCCTTCTCGACCGCCGCGATCTGATCGTTATGTGCCCTGCATTCCTGTTCGTATTCAAGCGCCATGTTTTGAGCCTGCTCGGCACCGATATGCACGGTGGTCTTGCCGAAGGTGAAATTGTGCATATCCTCGATATCACAGAGGTTGTCCTTGAGGCGTTTGAGTTCTTTCTTGAGCTCGTCGACGGTCATGTTTTCATATTTTTTTATCATACAATCCTTACAACATAAGGAACTTTCACCGCAGAGATTGCAAGGTTAAAAAAACAAGAAACACTACGAGAACTGTAGACGAATAATTGAAATACCGTCACAAAACTGTCGTCTTATGCGCTTGCAACAACGGTTTTATCTGTGTCCTCTTCGGTGAAAAAGAATTTACTTCAAATGTTCCAGATAGTCAAGGGCCTCCTCCCGGTTCCTGACAACTCCCTCTGTCTGGCGTTCCTTCATCTCCTCCAGTATCTCCCGGAACCGGGGACCGGGCGCAAGCCCCAACCGGATCAAATCGTTGCCGGTCACAAGCGGCGCGGTTTCGGCCTTCAGAAATTTCGTATAATAGTATTCCAGCACCGCCGCCATGGACTTTCGCGTGTCCATGAATTTTTCCTTCGGCATAATTTCGGAGGTTGCGCGGGCGTCGGCCTGCGCAAGAAGAAGGCTCTCCGGAAGTGCGTTCCCCAGATCGCGGCAGTAGCGGTACATCGCGTTTCTGCTCGGGCCCCCCGGAGTTGAAAGATTGAAGAGACGCATATGGAATTTGATAAGCCGGGAGACCAGTGCTTCGGTATTTCGCGACAACCTGAGACGTCGGCACGCGAATTGGCACTTCTCAGCGCCGAGGCTGTCGTGGCCGTGAAAGCGAATATGGCCGTCCACATGGGTAAACGTATCGGGCTTTGCCACATCGTGCAGGAGACAAGCGAATCGAGACGCCGCTATCCGCGGCACCAGAGGTTCCAGGCGCTCGCCCAGATGGTCCCGCACCGAACCGGCATAGGCAGGGGAAAAATCGCTTAACTCATCGAGGACGGTTTCGATATATCCCGCAGTCTTGAGGGAATGGGTCAGAACGTCGTGGTCATGATACATGCCGGGCGCGAAACCGCGAAGTGGTTCAAGCTCGGGCAGGATAATAGTAAGAAGACCGAGGGAATCGAGCAGCAGGAGATGTTTTCCCAGCTGTTTTTCGGATAGGATCAGGAAGAGCTCGTCCCGCACCCTCTCCGGTGAGGGATCAGCAATGTGTTTGGAACGTTGCCGGATATGCTCCGCCGTCGAATCCTCGATAGCGAAACCGAGGGTCGCGTGAAACCGGACAGCTCGGATGAGCCGAAGAGGGTCATCATCCAGAACTTCAGGCCTGGTAACACGGATCAGCCTGTCGTGCACATCTTGCATCCCTTGAAAGGGATCGATAAGGGCATCAATTGATCCATGGGCGATAAACTCCCGCAGATCAATCGCCATGGCATTGATGGTAAAATCCCTTCTTCCTAGGTCTGTCTGTATATCCGGCCCTTCGAAATTGGTAAAATCGAATTGTACGAACTCATCGTCATTCTGTTTTACAACACGTGAGATATTTCGCGTTTCATCGAGAAAGAAAAAACTACCGCTGATCCTGTCAGCAAAAACGCGCGCAATCGCTTCCGATCCGGCGGGCATCAGGACATCGATGTCCTTGATGTTGTTCCGGCCGATAACGAGATCTCGTACAGAGCCGCCGACGATATAGACATCCTGCGAAGACAGGGTAAGCAGCTGTGACAACCACGTATGAGTAGATGCATTCATAGCGGGGATAAACTACGCCATACCGTGAATTACGTCGCCCTCACGGACGTGGCTTCTTGGTTCAATGAGGGGCCTTGATGCATCCCCTTTCCTCAAGCGTCGATTCGGGTAGTTCCTGCCCTACTACACAGTGTTTTCGTTTCTTTAGGTCAGGTATCTACAGAGCGAGGGGCTTGTTATGCTTCTCTCGCAAAACGCGGAGAAATTAAAAAGGACGTATACTACTTATCGCCAAATCGCGACTCTAATGCCCATCTGTGCCAGGCTTCAGGGGATCAATTAGAATCCATGCCCTTATCCTTCTGGCTTCCATTAACGATCCAGACCCGCTCGATCACAATTGCTCAGGGAAAGGATTTTTTTTCGGAGTTGCCTCATTATTATTTTCCTCTTTCTTCTCCTTGTCCTTCCCCTCTCCCTTGTCGTCAGCCTTCAACTTCCTTGACATCTCCCTCAGACGCTTTTCCACCAGGAAGTTGACTGTACTTTCGGGCCAGGCACCGGCCTCATTTCGCTCGCCGGCCGGAATATTCGTGAGAAGCTCAAGCGCCTCGTTGACTGTCGTGACTGAGTATACATGAAACTTGCCTTGCCGTGCGGCTTCGATCACTTCTTTTTTCAGCATTAGGTTCTTGACGTTCAACCGCGGGATAATCACCCCCTGGTCGCCTGTAAGGCCCCGGTTTTTACACACGCCATAAAATCCTTCTATCTTTTCGTTCACGCCGCCGATGGGTTGAATCTCTCCCTTCTGGTTGATCGACCCCGTGATGGCCAGATTCTGCTTGATCGGCACTTCGGCGATTCCAGAAATGAGCGCAATAAGTTCAGCCGCGGAGGCGCTGTCTCCCTCGATCTCTCCATAGCTTTGTTCAAAGGCAAGGGTCGCCGAAACAGAAAGAGTCCTGTCCTGTGCATAGGTTCCGCCTAGGTAGCCCGAGAGAATGAGCCCCGCTTTATTGTAGATGCGGCCCGAAAGTTTTGCCTCGCGCTCGATATCGACGATGCCGGACTTCCCGAGATAGATGCGGCTGGTGATCCGCGATGGCTTTCCGAAAAAGAAGTCCCCGATGCCGTACACCGACAGACCGTTCACCTGACCGACAACGGAGCCGGTTACATCGACCATGATCGTGCCATCGAGGTACATCTCCTGAATACGTTCATCGATCAGGTTCGAACGGTAGACTTTCTCTTCCAGCGCCTTATCAACATGTTCGGCAACCACCGCTGCGCTCCCCGACTGTATTGCCCAGTAGGAAGCCTCGCGCACCAGGTCCGAGAGGTCGCTGAACCGAAGCGAAAGCTTGTTCTGTCTCTCGGCGAGCCGCACCGCATGGTCTACAACATCAGCCACCGCGGTCCGATCAAAAGGAAGCAGACCGTCATTCTTCACCATGTTGCCGATGAAGTTCGCGTAGCGCATTTTTTCATCGGTCGATGTTGCGGTCTGTGTGTCGAAATCGGATTTGACCTTGAAAATGTCGCGGAAATCCTCATCATAGTAATTTAATAGATAATAAAGCCACGGGCTTCCGAGCATGATAACTTTGAGCGAAACCGGTATGGGTTCGGGTTTTATGCCGCCGCTGGTGAAACCGTAGAGCTCAGTCACGTCCTCGATCTTTACTTCATTCTTTTTAATGATCCTCTTGATGGCGTCCCAGGAAAAGGGGTTTCGAAGGACATCAAGCGCATTCAAAATCAAATAGCCGCCGTTAGCCTTGAGCACCGAGCCGGATCGAATCATGGTGAAATTAGTATAGAACGTGCCGAAGCGTGCTTTCCGCTCGATGCGGCCCACCAGATTATTATAGGTGGGGTTCACCTCCTCTATCACAGGTGCGCCTTTGGTCTCGGCGTTATCCACAATCAGGTTCACTTTATAGCGTTCCATGAAGCTTGCCCGGTCCATGCCCTCGATCGGGAAAGGCATTTCCTGGGTCTGGCCGAGGAATTCCCGCAGATTGCCGAGGATGTCTTCTTCGACATCGGAAAGGTAGTCAGGGATGCGGGGATTCATACTGTATTTTTCCCTCAGTTCTTCAAGCTGGTGGCCCATGGCAAAATGGGCGATACTTCGGTTAAGTTCATGGATTTTTTCATGGGCTTCCTTGTCGAGCTGGCGAGCCTTGGCCAGGAAGTCTCGGATTTCGGCATCGACCTGTTTTTCATGTTCCTCTAGCTCGTGTTTCTGTTCCGGGGAAAGATTTTCCAGTTCCTGTGGTTGTAGAGGCTTTCCCTTCCAAAGTGGGACCTTGACGATCCCAGTACGCGTGATCGAAAGCTGGAACCCCAATTCGTGGGCGCGCTGCCCTGAATCGGCGAAAAGGACTTCCTTCGCCTTTTCCACTTCTTCCGCTATATGCGACTTCCGTTCTTCGTAATCCTTGGACTCAAAGACCTTGGAAATTTCACCCTGCATGAACTCGATGAACTTTCCCACATCCTGCCGGAATTCACGGCCACTGCCTGCGGGGAGCTTGATGGCCAGAGGCCGGTCAGTGTCCTTGAAGTTGTTGACGCAGCACCAATCGTCAGGCACCGGGCGGTCAAGCGAGATCCTTTTGACCAGGGACTTGACGATGCTGTTCCTGCCGGTGCCCGGGATTCCGGAAACGAATATATTGTATCCGTGGTTTCGGATGGAAAGACCGAATTCGATTGCCTTCACCGCCCTCGCCTGGCCGATAATCTCTTCCTTCAGCGACAGCTCGGCAGTGGTCTGGAAGGCAAAATCCGCCGGATCGCACGTGTGCCTGAGATCAGAAATGGAGACTTCTCGTTCCTTGATGTCCATGCCTCCTCCTTTGCCGTTGCTTATCTAGAGTGTATGTCTCGCCGGGCTCGTTGTCAAGAGAACAGAAATGCAGTATCGCTGCAGTTTCTAAAGATCAGAAGCGCAGTCGTCCTTTCCGTTTGACATTCATGTCATATTAATGTATTTTTTTGGTATTGTTCTCGGAGGCTTCAGCATGCCAGCAAAACGCGCTACTCTCTTACTGAGTTCAGTCTTCATATTTCTTGTTGCAATCGTACCAAAGCCAGCCGTTGCCGTTACCCGTGTTGCTGTAACGAATACCAGTCAGTGCCCTTCTGACACAGTCGACTTTCCCTGCTATACAAGTTTAACCGATGCCATAACTGCCGCTTTATCAGGCGATGCCATCCAGCTCTATCCCGGCACGTATACCGGAAATTTCATAATCAGTCAAAACATAACATCAATTTATGGCAATGAAACGGCAACAACGTTTATCTCCGGAGGCGGGTCGGGCGCAGCCCTGACTATTGGCGTTTCAGGCAGCATTGCCATTAAAAACCTTTCTTTTGTGAATGCCCAAACAGGTATTCTGGCGCAAAACTCTCCCTCGGTAACAATAGACAACGACATATTTGATGTAGGACCAAGCAATACGGCAATCCAGTTGACGTCGTCACCGAATGCAGTCATAAATAATAATGTTTTCTCCGATATTGATTACGGTATCGTCTCTGATCAAACAGAGGAGGACATCAAAAATAATATATTTTCAACAGTGCTTAATACAGCCATCCCCGCAAATGCAAACATAACGTTAATTTTAAACAATCTTTTTTTTAACTGCAACAGTATCGGCCCTACGACAATTTCCTTCGATCCCACCGACACTGCGACTTATTTGGGAAATCTTAAGTCCGAGGACCCTCACTTTGTTAATGCCGTTTTGGGCGACTTTCATTTGCAAGCAGGGTCCCCTTGTATAGCTGCGGGAAATACGTCGGCGGGAGCAAATTCCGTTGACGGCACGACTACGGACATGGGAGCCTATGGCGGCTCGAACGCCGATACGATTCCATTCCAGGTACAGGGTGTCAGCCCGGTGACCTCGGGAACGACAATCGACCTGAGCTGGACCGCGAATAATGCTTACACTGTCGCGGGCTACCGGGTTTATTACGGAAGCTCTTCGGGGGTTTACGACGGGACAGGAGCAACCGAAGGACCTTCTCCCATAACGGTGCCGACAGGCACTGCCGCAACAACATTTACACTGAGCGGTCTGTCTTCCGCTGTGACTCCCTCGATACCGACTCTGTTATCCACAGCTCCCATGAATGGGGGTCTCGTCCTTACCTGGTCCGCAGCTTCCGGAGCCACAGGGTACAATGTATACTACGGAATATACAGTGGACCGACCTCAACGCCCACTACCTCCGTATCGGTCGGCAATGTCACCAGCTACACACTCTCAGGACTCGTGAACGACCAGAAATATATTGTCGGCGTGACAGCCGTATCGCAGGCAATCTACTATATTGCCGTCACGGCAATCGACAATGCGGGGTCGTCTTCCTATTCTCCAGGTGTTGCACACGAAAGCGATTATTCTTCGGAAGTTACCGGTGGAAGCGGAGCAGCATTAGAGAGTCTTAAATCAAACTTCTTAATCGATTTTCCCGAGGCTCTCGTTGCCTATCCGAACCTTCCGAACACAAGCCAGGGCTGTTTCATAGCAACGGCCGCCTACGGCTACTACTCTGCTCCGCAGGTTCAGGCATTGCGCAATTTCCGGGACCGATTCCTGCTGACCAATGAGTTTGGAAATGCGTTCGTCAGCTGGTACTACGCGCACGGCCCTGCTGCTGCTGCTTGGTTGAATGAACACCCACAGTACAAGCCGTTGGTTCGAGCCGCGCTTCTGCCGGCAATCGGCATGGCGCTCTTCATGACGCAGACCTCGCGGGCGCTGAGGATCGTCCTGATAGCGTTCATGCTGTGCTTCTTTATCTACACATTCTATCGGCAGCGATTATCCCGATCGGGAGGGCTCCGTTGAAAAAGCTTATTCTGTTGCTGCTCTTCGCTGTCGTTCCGGTCTTGGCACATGCCCAGGAGTCCGTCCCGGATCTTCCCTCCTGGTCATTCGAGATTAAGGGTGGAGAGTTTCTACCGGCACTGCCGAACTGGAAAGAGTTCTACGGCAAACGGGACATGCCTGAATACTCGATGTCTCTGGCGTACAAGATCGTCAGGCAGGTCGACGTAGGCATCGAAGGTGGTTATCTTACAAGCCATGGCAGTGCATATGCGCCGATCCATCAAACTTTTGGGG
>Ga0335078_10004824_pt1 | contig 19937 bp, 23 predicted proteins | sample Lox_Sample_32_FD_206711 | JGI IMG/M metagenome (GOLD analysis project Ga0335078, IMG submission 206711) | Soil microbial communities from Loxahatchee National Wildlife Refuge, Florida, United States - Lox_Sample_3.2 | ecosystem: Environmental > Terrestrial > Soil > Wetlands | place: USA... | reverse complement strand
CAAGCCAGGATCGGGCGGCTCTTTGATCTCGGTGGCGTTCTCTGTCGATGCCGAGCGGCATGCCGTGATCTCGCCGCCCCGGTGCGCCGGGGGCGAGGAGCTCCTGTGGATTCATCCCGTGCGGCTGAATCCGGACGAGTACCTGATCCTGCAGAAGTGCGCATCAGCTGACTGCTCGAAGGCCGAGGTGGTGCGCGCCTGGAACAGCTACGGGACCATGGGGCCGTATCCGGTGCTCACGCCTAAGATCCCGCTCGAGACCGGCGTCCGCTACATGCTGTGGATGCAGCGCGTGCCCGTGCAGGGCAATCACACGTTCAGGGAGATCGAAAGGGAAGGGCGCCCGCTGGTGTTCACTCCCTTCGGCTCGGTCCTGGATTTGCCGTGGGTACCCAAAGCGCTCGAGGTGGCCGCGGCGCGCGGACCGACGCCGCTCGAGCGCAGCGAGCAGAAGACTTCCGCGTACGTCGCGACCTTCCAGGGAGGCTCGAGCGTCTGGATGCGGGCCATGATGCGCGCGCCAGACAGGTCGTCTTCGTCATGAGCACGCGCCGGCTCGCGCTGCTTCTCGTCCTCGCCCTCTCCGCGACACAGGTGCGGGCAGCCGATTACTACCGGCACGTGATCTTCGATAACAGCCTGACTACGGATGCGTACTTCTACAGCCGGGGTACCACCAATGGCGGAAGCTTCCTCGAGGTGCTGAACGGCCGGCTGCCGGTCGAGACGGCGACGTTCGTGACACCGCCGAATGCGCTGCGGCTCCAATGGGAATCGAAAGACGGTGGGGGCTGGGAAGCGGAAGTCCGGGTCGACGCCTTTCGTAATCGCTATCCGGAGCTCAGCGGGCACAATCTCTACCTCTGGGTTTACGCGCCGACCGCGATCGCCGCCGCCGATCTGCCCGAGGTCCTGCTCTCGGATGCCGCGCGGGGGCTCCAGGTGGCGGAATTGCCCGCCTCCTTCACCGCACCCTTGCCGCTCGGGAAATACACGGGCGACCTCCCGGCCGGCCGCTGGACCGAAGTGCGAATCCCGCTCGTCGATTTTTCCACCGCCTCGATCTACCCCTTCCGCCCGGAGTATCTGGCGAACGTCATCTTCCACCAGGGACGATCCGATGGCGTACGGCACACGCTCATCCTCGATGAGATCCGGGTCGCCGATGATGCCGCGGAGGAGAAATCGCCGGCACCGGCGGCTCCCCAACATGTGCGCGCGACGGGCTACGACCGCCATGTCATTGTTCGCTGGGACCCGGTGGCGACTCCGGCGCTCGCCCGGTACGTCATCTACCGCTCGCTCGATGGCAAAGCCTTCAAGCCCGTCGGCATCCAGCTCGCCGGAACCGAGCGCTACTCCGATTTCCTCGGGAAATCGGCGATCACGGCGCAGTACAAGGTGGCCGCGGCGGATTGGAACTATCGGACCTCGGCGCTCTCACAAGGGGTCAGCGCCTCGACTCGGGAGCTGGGCGACGATGAGCTCCTCACCATGCTCGAGGAGGCCTGCTTCCTCTATTACTGGGAGGGGGCCGATCCGCACTCGGGGATGACGCGGGAGAACATTCCCGGCGACGACCGGATCGTCGCGACCGGGGCGAGCGGCATGGGGATCGCTGCGCTCATCGTCGGCGTCGACCGCGGGTTCATCACCCGGGCGCAGGGGGTCGAGCGCCTCACGAAGATCGTCAACTTCCTCGAGCACGCGCAGCGTTATCACGGCGCCTGGTCACACTACATGGATGGCAGCACCGGCAAGACCATGGCGGTCTTCGGCATGTTCGATAACGGCGGAGACCTGGTGGAGACCTCGTTCATGATGGAGGGGTTACTCGCCGCGCGGCAGTACTTCTACGGCCCGAGCCCCGCAGAGCGCGCGCTGTTTCAGCGTATCTCCCGACTCTGGGAGACGGTGGAGTGGGATTGGTACCGGGGACCTGAGCAGGGTGACTTCCTCTTCTGGCACTGGTCAGCCGAATGGGCGTGGCAGATCCACCATCCGCTCATCGGCTTCAACGAAGTCATGATCACGTATCTGCTCGGGATCGCCTCGCCCACACACGCGATCCCGGCGACGATGTACTACTCGGGCTGGGCCAGCCAGGATGCACGCGCGCAGGAATATCGGTCGGGGTGGGGCGCGACCAAGGAAGGGGACCACTACGGCAACGGGCATACCTACTACGGGATCAAGCTCGACGTCGGGGTGGGGGCCGGGGGCCCGTTGTTCTTCACTCACTATTCGTTTTTCGGGTTCGATCCTCACAGCCTCGGCGACCGGTTCACGTCTTCCTACTTCGAGAACAACCGCAACATCGCGCGCATCAACCGCGCGTATTGCATCGACGACCCGAAGCACTACCCGGGATACGGGGCCAATGCCTGGGGACTGACGGCGAGCGATGGTCCCAAGGGCTATGTGGCGCATGCGCCGGATGCCGCTGACGACACCGGAACGCTCACCCCCACGGGCGCGCTCGCGTCCTTTCCCTATACGCCCGAGGCCTCGATGGCGACGCTGAAGCACTACTATCGCGATCTCGGCGCCGGGCTCTGGGACATCTACGGACCGCGCGATGCGTTCAACCCGCAAGCCGACTGGATCTCGCCCATCTACATGGGACTCAATCAGGCGCCGATCGTCGTGATGGTCGAGAACTACCGGACCGGGCTCGTGTGGAAGAGCTTCATGGCGAATCCGGAGATCGGCGCCATGCTGCGCCAGCTCGATACCGTCAGCGGAAAGACGCCGTGAGCCGCGGCCGTGGAGCGGCGCCGGGCCGGCGCCGGCTGCTCAAGGGGCTCCTCGCCCTGAGTGGTTGCGGGATGTACGGGCTCGAGTCGCCGGTGCGCGCGACGGCGCGGACCGCGCTCGCCCTGAACGAGGGCCCCACGGAGCGAGCGCCCGTCGTCCTCGGTGGGTTCTTCGACGACCTCGAGAGGCGGACGTTCAACTTTTTCTGGGAGACTGCGAATCCCGCCAACGGGCTCATTCCGGATCGCTTTCCGGCCGGCCCGGAGGGCCCGAACTCGAGCATCGCCTCGGTCGGCTTCGGACTCACCGCCTACGCAATCGGCGTCGAGCGCGGTTACATCACGCGCGAGGCAGCGCGCGCACGCGTGCTGGCGACGCTCAGGTTTTTCGAAGGCGCGACTCATGAGCACGGGTTCTTCTATCACTTCATCGACTTGAAGACCGGTGCCCGCTTTCGGCGCTGCGAGCTCTCCACCGTCGACACGACGTGGCTCCTGGCGGGCATGCTCTTCTCCCAGTCGTACTTCGATGCCGATGAGCCCGCCGAGCGCGAGCTCCGCGAGCTTGCCGACGACATTTACGGGCGGGTGGAGTGGACCTGGGCGCAACACCGGGCGCCCGCCGTCACGATGGGGTGGACACCCGAGAGCGGGTTCCTCCGTGACGACTGGCTCGGCTACGACGAGGCGATGATGCTCTACGTCCTGGCGCTTGGGTCTCCCACTCACCCGGTGGAACCGGATGCCTGGCGGGCCTGGACCAGCACGTACGACAAACATTGGGGGACGATCTACGGCCAGACGCACCTCTCTTTCCCGCCGCTCTTCGGGCATCAGTACTCCCATGTGTGGATCGATTTCCGCGGCATCCGCGACGAGTGGATGCGCCATCGCGACCTCGACTACTTCGAGAACAGCCGTCGGGCGACCTACGCGCAGAGGAGCTACGCAATCGACAACCCGAGGCACTGGCGAGCCTACGGCGCCAACGTCTGGGGACTGACCGCGTGCGAGGGGCCGGGGGCGAAGCTCGGACGCGCTCTGGGGAGACCCGAGCGCTTCTACAGCTATATGGCCCGGGGCGTCGGCGTCCATCAGGTGATCGATGACGGCACGATTGCCCCGACGGCCGCGCTCGGCTCGCTCCCCTTCGCTCCCGAGATCGTGATCCCGGCCGCACGGGAAATGCACGAGCGCTTCGGGACGTCGATTTACTCCACTTACGGGTTTTTCGATTCCTTCAATCCCACCCTCACCGAGGCGGCGCAGCCTTCCCCTGCGGGAGACGCGGGTTGGGTGGATCAGGCCTATCTCGGCATCGACCAGGGCCCGATCCTCGCGATGCTCGAGAACTACAGGAGCGATCTCGTGTGGCGCGTCATGCGAGGCAACCGCTACGTCCAGCGGGGCCTGAAGCGCGCCGGCTTCGAGGGCGGCTGGCTGGATAAGTCAGGCAAAGAAGAGAAGTGATGCCGAGCTGCCAAGCACATGTCGATGAGGGAGGATCAGTTATGCGAGCGCTCGCTACCGCGTTGTTGACACTCGCCGCGGCCCTGGCCCCGGCGGGGGCTCCGGCGGCAGAAAGCCGTATCGTGGTCGATGCCACCCAACCGGGGCGGCCCTTGCCGCATTTCTGGGAGCGGATGTTCGGCTCCGGGCGCGCGGTGCTGTCGCTGCGCGAGAGTTATCGCGACGACCTGCGCGCGGTGCGTAAAGTGACCGACTTCCGCTATGTGCGCTTTCACGCAATCTTCCATGACGAGGTAGGCCTCTATTCCGAGGACCGGAAGACGGGCGAGCCGGTTTATAACTTCTCCTACATCGATCAGATCTACGACGGTCTCCTCGCCAACGGTGTCCGCCCGTTCGTCGAGCTGAGCTTCATGCCGGCCCAACTCACCCCCTTCGAGCCGGACATGACGGGCCGCAACCTCGAGGTGCGCCAGGGCTTCTGGTACCGGCCGGTCAATTCGCCTCCCAAGGACTATGCACGCTGGGATGCGCTCATGACCGCGTTCGCGCGCCATCTCATCGAGCGCTACGGGATCGAGGAGGTGAGCCGGTGGTACTTCGAGGCGTGGAACGAGCCCAACCTCGACTTCTGGGCCGGGAGCCCCAAACAGCCCACCTACTGGACTCTGTACGATCATACCGCGCGGGCCCTGAAGGCAGTCGACACGCGCCTCCGGGTCGGCGGGCCGGCGACGGCGCAGGCGGCGTGGGTCGCGGCCTTCATTGCGCACTGCCAGAAGGAACACGTCCCGGTTGACTTCACTTCGACCCATGTCTACGGAGACGACTCGGCGCAGGACGTCTTCGGAACGGACGAGAAGATCTCCCGCGAGCATATGGTGTGCCGGGCGGTGAAGAAGGTGCACGAGGAGATCCGCGCCTCGGCAATGCCGACGCTGCCCCTCATCTGGAGCGAATTCAACGCAAGCTACGCGAACTACCCGGAGGTGACCGATGCGCCCTACATGGGGCCCTGGCTCGGGGAGACGATCCGCGAATGCGACGGCCTGGTGCAGGACATGTCGTACTGGACGTTCTCGGATGTGTTCGAGGAAGGCGGCGTCGTCAGGAAGCCTTTCTACGGCGGTTTCGGCCTCCTGGCCGCGGGCGGCATTCCCAAACCCTCTTTCAATGCCTTCACGCTGCTGCACCAGCTGGGTGAGGAGCGCTTCTCCCCCGATACCGAGGGAGCGCTCCTGACGCGCCGACACGATGGCACGCTGGTGCTCGCGGTCTGGAACTACCGTGACGCGAGGTCGAGCGACCCGACGACCCGGAAGGTGACACTGGTGCTGAAGCACTCGGGCGCCGCCACGGCCACCCTGCAGTCGATCGACGGCGAGCACGGCAACGTCAACCTGGCCTACGCAAAGATGGGCTCGCCGCGCTATCCGACGCGCGATCAGATCAAGGAGCTGCGCGCGGCGGGGGCGTTGCCCGCGGCCGTGACGCGTCGGCTCGAGGGCGGGAGTCTGACGCTCCAGATCCCGCCCGACGGACTCACGCTCGTGACGATTGGAGCGCCACATTGATCCGGGGACGGGTGGGGCGCCGGCTCTGGATCGGGCTCGCGGCCGTCCTGCCGCTGCTCGCTCACGCCGAGGAGGCTCGTCGGCTGCCGCTGACCCTCAGTCCCGACGACGTGCTCGCGACCGGCAACGAGTGGATCGCGCTCCCCGAGATCCGTGCGAGCGACGGGGCACTGGTCAGCTTCAACACGCTCTTCATGCGCGAGCGCGGACTCCTGCAGCCGAACGGCGCAGCGGGGAGGCCGGTGCTCGAGCCCTACCTGCAACTCGGCAGCGGGAAGAAGCAGCCGCTCGAGGGGTTGAGCTGGAGCCTGCTCGAGTACTGGATCCCGCAGGCGCGGGAGGAGCGGGACGGATTGACGGTCACGCTGACTTACTGCGCGCCGCCCGGCCAACGCGCGGCGTTCCTCAGGCTGACGCTCGCCAACCATCGGGACGGGCCCGTCTCGGCGACGCTCGGCCTCAGGAGCTCCTTCGGGAGCCTCTCCCGCGTCACCTACGTGCCGGTGGTACTGCGCGGTGAGCGCACGCTCGCGCCGACTCCCTGGGTGGATCCGGGCGAGGCCTATAGCTACATCACCTACGACACGCGCTTTGCATGGGCCATCGTCCATCCGGGCTCCAAGGCCACGCTCTCGATGCCGCCGGTGGTCGTCGCTCCAGAGGCCGACGCGACGCGCACCGTGATGCTGCAACCCGGCGAGAGTGCCGAGGCTCTCTACGTGCTCTCGGCCGGCCTCGAGGAATTCTCCGCTGCGCATAATGCGCGGGCGCTCAAAGAGGAGCTCGAGCGCAACGGGTCGGAGGCGGTCATCGCGAGCGCCGCGGCCTGGTGCCGCGCCCGCACCCGCACGACCGGGCGCGCGGATCTCGATGCGTTGATGAACCGGAATCTCCTCTTCACGACGCTCTACGCCTGGGGCCGCACGCTCGATACCGAGGAGCTGGTCGGCGTGACCTCGCGCAGCCCCCGATACTATGTATCCGCCGCCTACTGGGATCGGGATGCGATGCTCTGGAGCTTCCCCGGCGTCCTCGATTCGGACCCGCAGTTCGCACGGCAGGTGCTGGAGTACGCGCTGGGCATTCAGCTGCGCAACACCGGCACCCACAGCCGCTTCATCGACGGCATCGTGCTCGAGGACGGCTTCCAGCTCGATGAGGCCGTCGCACCGATCGTGGCGCTCGCGAGTTACGCGCGCGCGACCAACGACACTCGCTTCGTCGAGCAGCACCGCGACGCGGTCGCGACGCTCCGCGACCGCCTGCTGGGGCGCTTCGATCCGGCAACCGGGATGTACTCATCGCTGCAGGATTCGCAGGACGAATTTCAGAAGCTGCCGTTTCTCACCTACGACAACGCGCTCGCCTGGCGCGCGCTGCGCGACCTCGGGGAGCTGTACGATCGCCTGCACGAGGGCGGCGCGGCCTCCGATGCGCGCCGGCGTGCGGTGGCGCTGCGCGAGGCGGTCCTCAAGAATGCCGTCGTCAGCGATGCCCCAGGAGCCGCCGGGACGATCCTGGGGTCGGCGACGGACGGCAGGCAGCACGTCACGACCGACATTCCACCGGGGTCGCTCCTGAAGCTCCCGATCCTCGGCTTCCTCGCCGAAGACGATCCGCTCTTCGAGCGCACCTTCGAGTGGCTGCATTCGGCGAACTACAAGTACTCGTACTCCGGCCATCGTTACGGCCTGCCGGGGAGCTATCGGCTGCCGTTCACCTCGTCCTGGACCATTGCGGATGAGCTCATGCTCAAGCGCTCGCACGACAAGGCCGAAGAGATCCTGCTCGCGAGCCCCTGGGATGCGGGAATCATCACCGAAGGGATCGATCCGGACACGGCGATTCCCGATAGGCCGGGTAGGGCATTCGCGACCGCGGCGGGGTACGTGTCGCATGCGATCTGCGCGACCGCGTGCCTTCCGCGGCGCTGAGGCTGACGGGGACCCGTGGAGTCCTGCAGGCGTCCTGTGAAGATTCCGTTCTTCACCATCGGACATTCGACCCGGAGCCTCGAAGAATTCGTCGATCTGCTGAAGGGCGCTGAGGTCAGTCGCCTGGTGGACGTGAGGACCGTTCCAAGGTCGCGCACCAACCCGCAGTTCAACAAGGAGACGCTCCCGGGGGCTCTGGCGACTTCGGAGATTTCCTATGAACACATGGCGGACCTCGGAGGTCTGCGTGGGAAGTCCCGGGCCGTCACCCCGGACGTGAACGCTTTCTGGACTAACGAGAGCTTCCGCAACTACGCCGACTACGCTCTCTCGGAGGCGTTTCAAGCGGGCTTAAGCCGGCTGATCGAGGAGGGGCGAAGAGAGCGCTGCGCGATCATGTGCTCGGAGGCGGTCTGGTGGCGGTGCCACCGGCGCATCGTCGCCGACTATCTCATTACCCGTCGGGAAGAGGTCTTCCACATCATGGGAGAGGGCCGCCTGGAGGCTGCGAAGCTGACACCTGGCGCAGTCATTCGCCCCGATGGGAAGGTCGTCTATCCCGCGGCGAATGCGTGAATGCACAATAGAAGTATGGACCCAGGGACTGATCGAGCGCCTCCAGGGACCGGCCACTGGTTCGCAGGGATCCCGATTCTTCGCGCGCTGGGTCAGACGCCCTTCGAGGTCGTCATCCGTGTGCCGGGCGACCGTTTCTTGAGCGCGCCGCTGCCGGTAGCGCCGTATGCACGGCGGCACTGGGAATTTGCCTGGATGAGCCTGGCCGCCTATGCGGGGACTCCCGCGGGCATCAAGCGCAGACAACGGGACGCGCTCTTGGACGCGAAGCACCCCGTCAGGACCGCGCCGGACGGAACGCCGCTCTCGTACCGAGACCCCGTGCCTGTCCTCGAGCACGCCGGCTGGTCGCGCTGGCCGCAATTTGAGCCGCTCTCGATGTGGCAACAGATCGAGAGCGCGCATCTTCGGGTCGAGGTCTGGGAAAACCATGCGCGTGGCGCGCTTGCGGTCGCTTTCGGCGGCACGGTCTTCGACGACTGGAAGGACTGGTTCTCGAACCTGCGATGGTTCATTCCCTGGCACGACGATGAATACACGCAGGTCGTGCGGACCTTCGGACCTGCTTTCGTAGAGGAGTACAGGCGTCGCTTTGCGGCCTCCTCGCGACCCAAGCTCTTCTCCACGGGTCATTCCCTCGGTGGAGGGCTCGCCCAGCAGTTCGCTTACTCGTTGCCAATCGATCCGGCCGGCATCGTTCCCAGGGTGAGCGAGGTCTACGCCTTTGATCCGTCTCCCGTGACCGGTTATTTCAGCGTCGCGCCTGAGCTTCGTGACTCCAACAAGCGCGAGCTGTCGATCGGTCGCATCTATGAGCGCGGAGAGATCCTGGCGCTCGCGCGCTCACTGATGAGCCTGGTCGAGAAGCCCACCGCGCAGCAGCCGGCCATCGGGGGTACGCGTTACAGTCTTTTCTACGGCTGGAATCCCATCGCCGACCATTCGATGGTGCAGCTCGCCCACAAGATAGACCGCGCTGCGCACGCAGAGGTAGCGAGCAGTTAAGGACCATCCCCGGGAGCCCGGGCCGGCGTCTCAGTTCCCGCACGGCACCTCTGCTAAGCTGACCTGAGCCATGCAAGCCAACGATCTGGAAGTCCTGCTGCGCTCACGCGTGCCGATCATCGTCGTGGATTCGCGCGATGAAGCGCAGGTCTTGAGCGCACTCGGCGCCGCCTGCAGGCAGTTGCCATCAGCACCTCCCGTGCCGCGTTCCCCGGGTGTGGGCGTCGCCCCGGCACGCTCCGGGCTGCCGCTCTTTCAGTGGACCGTGACGGACGGGCTGAAGCGCCTCGATCAGGACCTCGGGCCGCCGCTGCGGACGGTGGCGCAGCCACCGGACATCCTCAAGCACATCCGCGCGACGCCGCTCGCCGGAGTCTACGCGCTGCTCGACTTCCATCCTTACCTGCAGGATCCGACCATCGTCCGGCTGCTCAAGGACATCGCGCAGGACTACGAGCGCTGCGCCCGCACCGTGGTGCTGATCGGCTACGAGACCCAGATTCCGCACGAGCTCGAGCATCTCTCGGCGCGCGTGACGCTCGCACTGCCCGACCGCAATGAGCGAAAGCAACTAGTCGAGGAGGTGGCGCGCCAGTGGGCGCGCGCCAATCCCCGCCAGGCCGTGAAGATCGATCCGCGCGCGCTCGACCTGTTGGTTGAGAACATGGGCGGTCTGTCGGCAGCCGATACGCAACGTCTCGCGCGCAAGGCGATCTGCGATCACGGCGCGATCGAGCTCTCGGACGTGCCGCGGGTCATGCAGGCCAAGTACGAATTGCTGAATCACGGCGGCGTGCTGCGCTACGAGCACGACACCGCGCAGCTCTCGGACGTCGGCGGCCTGGTGAGCTTCAAGGCCTGGCTGGAGAAGCGCTGCGCCGCCTTCGACGGCTCGGCACCTGACCTCGATCCCCCCAAGGGCGTGCTGCTGCTCGGGGTCCAGGGCTGCGGCAAGAGCCTCGCGGCACGCGCCAGCGCCGGGATCTTCCACGTGCCGCTGCTGCGGCTCGACTGCGGCTCGCTGTACGACAAGTACATCGGCGAATCCGAGCGCAACCTGCGGGAGTCGCTGGCATCCGCCGACGTGCTCGCTCCGTGCGTGCTGTGGATCGATGAGATCGAGAAGGGCTTCGCCTCCGGGGATTCCGATGGCGGAGCGACGCGGCGTGTGCTGGGTGCGTTCCTTACCTGGCTGGCCGAGAAGAACAGCCGGGTGTTCGTGGTGGCGACCGCGAACGACATCGCCGAGCTCCCTCCGGAGCTGATCCGCAAGGGGCGATTCGATGAGATTTTCTTCGTCGATCTGCCGAATCTGAGCACACGCGCGGAGATCCTGCGCATCCACGCAGCGAGGCGAGGCGTGGCCCTGGATGGCGCGAGCCTCGGCACGTTGGCCCGCGAGTGTGAGGGCTTCTCGGGCGCCGAGATCGAGCAGGCGATCGTTGCCGCGCTCTACAGCGCGCACGCCAAGCACGTCGCGCCCGATGCGCAGCTGCTCGCTGCCGAGATCGCAGCGACGCGACCGCTGGCGGTGGTCATGGCGGAGAGTGTGGCGTCACTGCGCGAGTGGGCGAAGGACAGGACGGTGCCGGCGGATTAGGACCCGAGGTCATTAAAATCAGTCCACATGCCCGCGCCCTTAGGCCAATCGTCTAATCTAAGTACTTGATTCTGCGAGGCTGCCTGGCCTCCGCGGCGCAGTAATCCGTGCCGGCGAGGGATGCGCCTTCACGAAGCGCTGCTCGGGCCTTGAAACGCAGTTCTGCGAACCTACTTTGCGGTCGTTCACCCAACGCCAGAGGAGGTGTTTGCCATGTTCGAGAGTTTGTTCGGCGCCTTCGAGACCGACCTGTTCGATCAGTTCAGACGCCTGGAGAGTGAGATGGGCCAGCTTTTCGGCCACTCACCCTGGCCCGCCGGGATCCGCGCTGTGCAGCGTGGCACGTTCCCACCGATCAATGTCGGCGCTACGCCTGAGCGAGTTGACGTGTATCTGTTCGCCGCCGGGCTGGATCCTAAGAAGATCGACGTGTCGATCCAGCAGAACCTGCTGTCCCTGTCGGGCAGCCGCGAGGTAGAGGCGAACGAAAACGCCGAGTATTACCGACGCGAGCGCTATGACGGAGATTTCAGGCGGGTGATCACGCTCCCCGATGACGTGGACCCGGAGCGGGTCGAGGCCAGGTACCGCGATGGGGTGTTGCAGATCACGGTTCAGCGTCGTGAGGCCGCCCGACCACGGCAGATCACGGTGAGCTGAGCGGATAGGGAGGACATACTCATGACTGCCAAACAAGACGTTGCGACGCCAGAGGCCACCGGCGTCGAGAAAAGGTTGACCCGCGAGAGAGAAACCGTGCTCATTCCCGCGGTCGATATCTTCGAGGACGCCCATCAGATCACAGTGCAGGCGGAGATGCCCGGCGTACCCAGAGACAAGCTGAACGTCCAGGCGGACCGCAATGAACTGCTGCTCGAGGGCGACATGAACATCGATATGCCGACGGGGATGGCCGCCCTCTATGCGGATCTACAGACCACGAAGTACCGTCGAAGCTTTGTCTTGAGCGGCGAGCTCGAAACCGAGCGGATTGAAGCGACCCTCAAGGACGGGTTGCTTACGGTCCGGATTCCGAAACGGGTCGAGTTCCGAACGCGCAAGATCAAGGTGAACGTACCGTGATCTCTCCGGTCTGGCCGATCGCGTGAGGGATCGGCCAGACCGGACCATCGAGCGGGGGCCGAACATGAGGAGGACCAATCGCGGGCGTACTCGACGGCGCTTACAAGCACGCGACAAATCTGGACAGCGGGAAGTTCCGGCGGAATCGTCCGTGACTACGAGATCTGCGTGTCACCCCCCGAATTGGAGGTCTCGCTCTTAGCGGGCTCACTCGAGTGCTGGCCTGCGGAGCGTTTGGTGCGCAGTGCCAGGCGTGCGCGTTGCTCTTCACGTATCTGTTCAAGTGTCAGACCGGTACCGTGCGCGATTACATCCAGCACCGGATGTGCCGCGTCACCCGGCATGCGCAGTGCATGGACTTTTTCCCATGCGCGGATTCGAACATCGGGGGGATTGGCGATCGAGTTCTGCTCGGCGAGCTCGCGCTGCCGCTGTTGCAGCCGCTCCTCCGCGTCCTGGGCCAGTCGTTCGGCGTGAGTGCGGACGATGTCAACGACAGGGCGCGAAGCCGAAGGTCTGTCCGTCATAAGCGATGCTGCGGCGTAGTTGTCCACATGATCAGATTGCCTGTCGTTCTGGTTCGGCGGTTTGCGCAGATTGGGTATGAATTTCAAGCGCGACCCCCACTCCGAGCCGGCCAAGCAGCGCCAGAGTCGATGCCGGCAGCTCCAGGCTGAAGTCTGTGCGGGCGAACAGGCTGACGTGGAGCTCCGTGACACCGCCTTCGGCCTGTATCCGCTCGAGGAAAGCCTGAGAGCGTCGCAGGTTCGCGAGAGTCTCCCGTAGCACGCCTTCGACCGAGACCTGGTCTGAGGAAAGCTGCGGGGTCTCCATCAGCCGCGCCATCCAATAGCTCTCGCGGTAGAGGCCTTCCAGGGATTCGCCTTCGGGACCGATGCGCGGCGTGCCTGACTGCCAGGTATGCTGCGGCTTGATGCCGAGCGTCTGCGTGATCGTGGTCGGATCGATGCGCGGATGACGCATGCGCAGCGAAGCGGTGAACTCGTACTGGCTCATCGCATAGCCTCCACAAGGTGTGCCGGACTTGCGCTTGCCTCATGCATTTGCTTCGAAAGTTGCGGTTACGGTGTAACCGAGCAGCAGCTGACAGGACTCTTTGCCGCCGACGTGCACTGCACGCATGCCGGAACATCGCAGTTCTCCCGCCGCACGGCGCCTGGGGTCGGAAATGGCCGTCTTAACCGCGGCGCCGAGATCGAAATGCCCGTCACAGTCCGCGTAGGGACAGGGAAACTCGAAGAAGGCCCGCGCTGGCGCGTGCAGCGTGTGCGATTGCGGGGCGGGGTTATTCGAGGTGGAGCTCTGAAACACCAGGTCCAGCCGCAGCTGCAGCACCGCGGGGTATACCTCGCGTAACGCGAGCGCCGCGGCGCGATCGCGCCGTAAGCGTTCACGCCGCTCCTGGCGTTCGGCAGCCGGGCTGACCAGGGCGAGCTTCATGATGGGTCGTGCAAGATCGGCTTCGCCACCGTGGCCGGTTCATCCTCCGGCGCTGCAGGATCCGCGGTCGTGGCGGCCGTAGTCAGGCGCGCGGTACGGCGTTGCTGCTTTTCCTGCTGCCGCACCTTCTTGGCGAGCTCCCTTTGTCTGCGTACCTGGCCATAGTTCTTACGCATCTGTACTCCATTCACCGTGCAATCTGAGGTCTGGCATGACTCGCGTGGATCGGATCTGCCGGGTTTGTGTCGAGCGTGTGCGTAAGCTCTACCCTGATGGCGTCCGGTTCCGCGCTGCAGCTCGTGCCATGGCTAGGTCGTGCGCTTGCCGCGCGGCCGGCCGCGGTTTGGCAAAGAAGCCACGCGGTCCGGACCCGGCGTGTTCGCCGCAAACGCCCGCAGACACTCGCGCGAACAGATGACGACAGGGGGCTCCTGCTGGTCGATGGCGCCCGGATTGGGGTGCCGGGTGATGCGAAAGTGCTCATGTGGCCGGCGTCCGTCTTCGTACCCGATGTCGCGTTCGCACACGTCGCACGTCACGACGAGGATTTCCTCGGCCGGGTGAAACAACCCTGACCTACGCCAGGCCATCGGTCACTCGGTGACCCGCGAACCAGTCGCGCTTCAGTAGCGACGCGGCCTGCCGCCGCCCGAGCGCTCGCGTTCCTGCGCTTCGCTGACCTTGAGGGCTCGGCCGTCGAAGTCGGCACCGTTCAGCGCCTGCATCGCACGCGATGCGTCGGCGTTCGACATCTCCACGAAACCGAAACCGCGCGGGCGACCGGTATCGCGATCGGTGATCAACGAGACCTTCTCGACGGCCCCGTGCTTGGAAAACAGAGCGCTCACCGCCTCATCGGTCGCGTTAAAGGGCAAATTTCCTACGTATAATTTGGTCACTAGTAAAGTACTCACGAAAAGAAGAACGAATGAGCAGGTAAGACCTGCCGCCTGGTTCGTCAAAGCTTGCGAGGGTGAAAGACTGCCCTGAGCGAAGCGCCAAGGGCGCAGCGCGGGCAAGACAGACAAACCGAAAGATTACGAGCCGGACTCAGAGTACTCGCTTTCCTGCGGCGCTGCTTGCTTTTCTGCGATTTTCCCCAGTGCGGCACCACTATGGGCGTTGCCTGTTGCTACGGATCCGCGCAATGTGGGGCCGCGGTTGGACCTGACGATCCGCGTATCGGGTGCGCCCGCCCTAACGCCCGGATCGGTGCTGCCACGGTAAGCGCAAGATTCGGCTTTTCCTTTTCCTTGAGCTTCACGACCGCCTCACCGCGCCGATCGGGAGCCAGGTGCGCGTAGCGCAATGACGTGGCGCAGGCCGTGCCACCGAAATGCCGTGATCGTCGCGCGCTTGAGCACCTGCAGCGCTTCCAGCCGTTGGGGCGTCTCCTCGACAAATCAAGAGGACAAGTAGCAGTACGGCATGAGCATATAGGGGCCATACTGATTTCCTCAGCGAACGGCCGTCTGCAGTCTTCATGAAGGAGGAGTTCTATGAGCCTGGTACGCGAGACGGATGGCGAATACCTCGTTCGTGCTGACCTGCCGGCTGTCGATGTCAATGTCAGGATTGCCAATGGCGTACCTACGCTTGCGGGCGAGCGCAGGTTCGAGAAGGCGGAACAGAGTGAGAAGGTCTATCGCAGAGAGAGCTTGCGCAGCACGCTCTCCCGCAACCTTGCGTTGCAGGATGAGGGCGGTCAGATGCCGGCTGTCTCCGCGCCCGTGCCGATTCTTATCATCGACCACGACGTGAATTCCGCATGTTCGCTTGAGCTCATGTTGCACGCAGCGGGCCACTCCGAGACCCGCCTCGCCTACTCCGGCGACGCCGCGCTGGCTATCGCGGCCGTTTTTGAGCCCTCCGTCATTCTGCTGGAGGTGGACCTGTTGGATGTCAATGGCTACGAGCTGGCGCAAACGTTGCGTGAACGCGCACGAACACGGAAGCTGCGATTGATCGCGCTGACGACGAGCCGCGAGCACGAGGATCGCGAGCTGGCCCGCGTAGCCGGCTTCGAGCGCTACCTTTTGAAGCCCGTCGCGGCCTTGGATCTATCGAATCTGCTGAAGATGCCGGGGAGTCCCGCCTGATGAACGAGAAATCCCCGCAGTGGATCAACGTCACAGCCGAGCATGAGGGGCGACAGGTGCAGGGCCTTTATGCGCTGGACGGTGAGATGCTCATTGTTTCGTACGGAATCCACTCGAAGACCAGGCAACTGGTCGGGATGGCGGCGCCGACCCTTGCGCGGGTTCTGCTTTTGGAATTTGCCAAAGAGGGGAAACCCCTTTACGGGGCAACAACCCAGTCGCTGCAGGCTTCCCTGCACCCCGAGCTCGCACGGTTGCCTGCTTCATAGCGCCTGCCGTCTTTGCCTATCGCGTCGCCCGACTCACCGCGTGCACATGACGCTGGAGGCGAGCGCGTACATGGGCGCTGGAGCCGAGCTCAGCTCGGCGCAATGAGCTGGAAGCACAACGCTCGGACTCGAAATCCGCGGGCGAGGTGTCGTCGGTCAGGCCCGCCCGGCGTGCGGTTTCCAACGGCCGTATCGCACGAAAGTCCCGCAGCTGTGCACGGGATCGGATACACTGCAGGCGGTTCGTAAATTTCCGCCTTGTCTGCCCTTGGCCGGCGCCGATTCGGCGTGCCTATCTGGCCAAAGACCGCCACTCCAGAAATCTCCGTGACCGCGCGGCAGGAGCACCTGCCATTTCTCATCCATCTCTTGTGAGCACCCTGAAGTGACCAAACTCTACGTCGGAAATCTCCCCTTTGCTGCTACCGAAGAGGGCGTGCGGACTCTGTTTAGCCCGCATGGAACTGTCGAGAAAGTCTCACTCATCACCGATCGCGACACCGGCCGCCCACGCGGTTTCGGCTTTGTGGAGATGTCGGATGCCGATGCGTCGCGTGCGATGCAGGCGCTGAACGGAACCGATTTTGACGGCCGCGCACTCAAGATCAACGAGGCGCATGACCGAGACCCCACAAGTATCGCAGGCTCCAAGCGCGGATCTCCGCAGCTGTGACCCTACGCCTACGTGGTGCGTGCGGTGAGATCGTGGCGCTCTGGACGCGCCGGGACTAGTGAGACGGAGACATGCTTACCACACGCAAGTGCGAGGTCGGAGCAGACGCTGGCAAGTGGTACGCGGTGGTAATCAACGGTCAGGCAGTACGACGAGCAGGCTACTGCGCGGTCGGATGCTCCGGCCACGAATCCTCCGACGAAGCACTCGCTCATCATCTGCAATACCAGCTTGATCGCGAGACTGATCTGTGGCTCCAGCGTCGCGTCGCGCAAGATTGTGAGATCTGTGGTGATCCGACGATCCTGCGCGCCAGGCTCGGACGCAATACGAAGTTGTTCGTTTTATGCCGACAGCACCAGTCCACGCACAGCTTGCAGAAGGTCGCCCAGCAACGCTTGACCGTGCAGCCCACGCTGCCTGCCGCTTAGGGAGGGGAAGTCCCATGGGCTCCCGGAAGACTGGAACGTTTTCTCCTGCTGAGGAAGTGCTGATCTTCACCTGTGATGTCGGCGAGTGCGACATCGGGTACGAAGATAGCCGCCGCCCGCGACCGCACTTGTGTGTCACGCAGCATCCCAAGTCGGGTGCGCTGGATGATCACAGTCCTCCTGCCGTGCTATGGAAGCCGCGGGCTGCGAGCCATAGATAACCTATGGAGTTCGCATTCTTCGCTTGCCTCATTGGCGTGGTTCTGTATCTTGGCACGCGACTCCGCGCCGCGAACACCGAGAACACTGCGCTGCGAACCCAGATCGCCTCGCTCAAGCGTCAGCTCGGCAGAGGTCGCGGCTCAGCGCGAGCATGAGTTACCGACGAAAGTGTGCATAGCCGCAAGGCCGCTGAATGGCGATTCTTAAGTACGGATGTGTCGAAGCCTGGTCACTGTTCGAGGCCGATTCGCAGAGCATTCGGACGTCAGTGGTGAGAGCCGCGGCGCTGCGCCCGGAGGCGCTGCCGATGCGGCAGCCAGCAGGCGTGGATGTTGCGAACCGCCGGTTCGATACGCGGCGACCAGAGCGCATGCGTTTTGTCCGCGCCGCCAGCGTCAAGCTCGCGGAGGCCAGCGCTCGTGCCGAAGAGCTCGAGCGGCTTCAGTAGATCGGGTCGCTCTCGCTTCAAGGGCTTCCATCCCGCCGCATCGAGCCGCACCCTTCCATGAATCTCCTGGTCGGAGAATTCCGGCCGATCAGTGTCTGCACCTCGGTGGGGAGTCGCGCTCGACCTGACTCGAGCTTGCGCCGCCATTCCTTGCCGGTCTTCCAGGCAGTCTCCCAGGCCTCAGCGAGCTCATCCGGACGTCGGAGCGCCAGCGCGGCTCAGCACCCGACCCGGCAAGCGCGCGCATGCGCCCCTACCGGATTCGAACCGGTGTACTAGCCTTGAGAGGCTAATCTGGCTTCCAACCCCCTGCTCTCGGCGTAAGGGCCTTGTACGCGGGTATAACATACGTTATAACCTCTATCTTGTATGCCATTACCTGGAGGAAGTGCCATGGCTGCACCCGTCAAAATTCGCAAGGTAGGAAATTCTCTGGGAGTCATTCTCACCAAGGACGTCGTCGAGTCGCTCGGCGTGGCGGAAGGGGATGAACTGTTCGCCGTCAGAACGCCGGACGGGATTCGTCTTACCCCCTACGATCCGGACTTCGCCAAAGCGATCGAGTCCACGCGCGACTACATGCGCCGCCATCGCAATGCAATGCATGAGCTTGCCAAGCGGTGAAGCACCCGAAGTGGCTCGCGACGGCCGTCGTTACAGCCATCCACGACGAGGCGATCTATGAATTCGGCGGTCTCGCTGGCATTCGCGACTTTGGCCTGCTCGAGAGCGCAGTTGACCGACCGCGCAATCGGCTCGCATATGAACCCAAGAGTACGCTGTTTGAACTGGCCGCAACGCTTTGCGTCGGCATCGCCAAGAACCATCCGTTCATAGACGGCAATAAGCGCACCGCGCTGCTTGCGACGCGCGCGTTCCTCTTCCTGAACGGCTATGCACTCGAGCCCACGGAAGAAGACGAAGTGGTCACCATGGTTGCGGTTGCCGATAGTTCGTTGAGCGAGCACCAATTTGCGGACTGGCTGCGCAGGAACTGCGCCCGCGCCACCAAATGACCGCGCGTCGCGCCCGCATCAACGATCGAGCCCTCGCGTCAATTCCCCGTGCCTCGCAGTCTGATCGCAGCAGCACAATTCCGGACGGACGCGTTAAGTGTTGTGAGCATTCCGATGACACCTGCGTGGTCACTGGGAAAAGTGTTTGGTTTTGAAGGGCTGGGCCCAACCGGACAACGCGCCTTCTATCGCCAGATTGCGCAGATGGATTTGAAATTCACCGATGAGGTCCAGAACCGATACGGCGATGTTCGCTGTCCCGTCATGTTGCTGTGGGGCATCAAGGACGAGTGGATTCCGATCGCGCGTGGCCGAGAGCTTGCCGCCATGATTGGCACTCGTCTCATCGAGATTCCTGAAGCGGGGCATCTCATGCAGGAAGACGCCCCGGAAGCAATCGTGGCCGCAGCCTCACGGTTCTTTGAATAGTGTCCCCGTCACGCCGAGGCCGAACACTTACCCGAATGGCGTTTTTGCCTTCTGCCACATCTGTAAGTATTTGATTAGATGGCGCTCCCTACCGGATTCGAACCGGTGTACTAGCCTTGAGAGGGCTATGTCCTGGGCCTCTAGACGAAGGGAGCGTCCTGGCCGGGCCTCAATCAGGAGCGCGGTATTATAGAGAGCGGCCCCGATTGCTCAAGCGAAAAAAGCCAAGGAAACCAAAGGAATTGAACCCCCCCGACGCGTCCGTCGCGACGCCCCGAGCCACCCCACGGATCATCCCGCGATCCGAGCACTCGATTTCCCGCTCCCATATCTCCCCGAACGCGCTGCGAGTGCTGTACCGGCTGCGCGAGGCGGGCTTCATGGCATTCCTCGTCGGCGGTTGCGTGCGCGACCTGCTGCTCGGACTCGACCCCAAGGATTTCGATGTCGCGACCGATGCGCTGCCGGAGGAAGTGAAGAAGCTCTTCCGAAACTGCCGCCTCGTTGGCCGCAGGTTCCGCCTGGCGCACGTGTTCTTCGGCCGCGAGACGATCGAGGTGGCGACCTTCCGCGCGACCGGCGCGCCCGCGCAGGGCGAGGAGCCGCTGCCCGAGGCTGATCCGGAGGACGGCGAGGCGCCCGAGCTCGAGCCCGAGGAGGACAACACCGCGCGCGCCTTCGATGCCAGTGGACGGATCCTACGCGACAACGTCTACGGCACCATCGACGAGGACGTGTGGCGGCGCGACTTCACCGCCAACGCCCTCTACTACAACATCGCCGATTTCTCGATTTGGGACTATGTGGGCGGCGTCGAGGACATCGCCGCACGGCGGCTGCGCCTCATCGGCGATCCCGAGACGCGCTACCGCGAGGACCCGGTACGGATGC
>Ga0335078_10004823_pt1 | contig 19938 bp, 15 predicted proteins | sample Lox_Sample_32_FD_206711 | JGI IMG/M metagenome (GOLD analysis project Ga0335078, IMG submission 206711) | Soil microbial communities from Loxahatchee National Wildlife Refuge, Florida, United States - Lox_Sample_3.2 | ecosystem: Environmental > Terrestrial > Soil > Wetlands | place: USA... | reverse complement strand
GGGCGAGCGGGTGTTTACGGTGCACCGCTTCGACCTGAAGAAACGGAAAGCAGATGTGGTGATCGGGGGGGTGAAGTCTTTCCAGGTATCGTTCACGGGCGAGAAGATGCTGTACCAGCAGGGCGAAAAATGGACGATTGCCGAACCGCCGCCCGTGCCGGAAGGTCCCGGCGGGCCGCCGCCCAAGCCTGGAAATGAGAAGACACTGAAGACCGGGGATCTGGAAGTGAAAGTGGACCCGCCGGCGGAGTGGAAACAGATGTTCCACGAGGTCTGGCGCATCGAGCGCGAATTCTTCTACGATCCGCATTATCACGGGCTCGACCTGCAGGCGGCCGAGGAGCGCTACGGCGTGTATCTGGACGGCCTGGCATCGCGCGACGATCTGAACTATCTCTTCACCGAGATGCTGGGCAACATGACCGTGGGCCACATGTTCCTGGGCGGCGGCGACCGCCCGGAGGTCAAACGCGTGCCTACGGGGCTGCTGGGAGCAGATTACAAGATCGAGAACGGGCGCTATCGTTTCGCGAGAATCTACAACGGTGAGAACTGGAATCCCAATTTGAAAGCGCCGCTGACCCAGCCGGGCTTGAACGTGGTGGCGGGCGAATACCTGCTGGCGGTGAACGGGCGGGAATTACGCGCGACCGACAACGTCTACAGCTTCTTCGAGGAGACCGCCGGGAAGATCACGCGGCTGAAGGTAGGGCCGGATCCTTCAGGCGCCAAGGCGCGGGAAGTGGAGGTGGTGCCGGTCACCGATGAGCACGGCCTGCGGCACCGCGCGTGGGTGGAGGACAACCGGCGCAAGGTGGACCAGATGACCGGGGGCCGCGTGGCATACGTCCACATGCCCGACACGGCGTTCGGAGGCTACACCAGCTTCATGCGCTATTTCTTCGCGCAGGTGGACAAGCAGGCAGTGATTATCGACGAGCGTTTCAACCACGGCGGCGCGCTGGCCACCGACGTGATCGAGTACCTGCAGCGCAAGCTGATGAGCGTGGTTACGGGTCGCGACGGCGCGGATTTCATGCAGCCGCAGGGCGCGATTTTTGGCCCGAAGGTAATGATCATCAATCAATTCGCCGGTTCGGGCGGCGATGCCATGCCGTGGTATTTCCGGCGCGCGGGAGTAGGCAAACTGATCGGCGAGCGCACCTGGGGCGGGCTGGTCGGACTGACCGGCTATCCCGAGTTGATGGACGGCGGCGTGGTGATGGCGCCCAGCGTGGCGGTCTGGAATCCCAACGGAACCTTCGACGTGGAGAACCACGGCGTGGCGCCCGATATCGAGGTGGAACAGGACCCGGCGGCAGTGCGCCAGGGTCACGATCCGCAGTTGGAGAAGGCGATCGAGGTGGTGATGCAAGAGCTGAAAGCGAATCCGCCGCCGGTGCTGAAACACCCGCCGTTTCCGAATTATGCAGGTCGGTAGGGGGCAGGCGCCTCCGCGCCAATACCCCCATTTGCGGGTATAGCGATACCCCCATTTGTTGGGTTCGTCGGGCCCCGGGCGCCGAATTTTGTTCGAAATTGTGCGCCGTTGTGCGCCGGTTCAGACCTTCGGCACCTCCACGGGCTTGGTGACGATCAGCATAGGCGCCCCGGCCTTATGTAGATCTTCGTTCCACTGCGGCACGGTTTTCTCGAGGAACCCGGTGGCCTCCGCCAACTTTTGCCGGTACTCGGCGGCCAGTTCGCCGAAATAGTCAATCTGGGCGGCGGTGGGCGCGGCGTCCACGCCCTCCAGGCTTTGGAACAGGCTGCGGACCTTTTCCAGCACACGCGGGCCTTCTTCGAGCCGCGAAACCTCGGGCGGACGCGCCAGGCTCGCCGACATGGTCTCCAACTGCTCGAGGTCGCGAGTGATCTCGGTGTCCAATGCCTTGCCTTTGTCGCCGAGCTGCTGCTCGACCGTCTTTTGGATTGCCTGCAACTGCGTCTTGATGCTTTCCATGTTCTTGAGCGTGCGGTTGCCGGCGGATTCCATGTCGCGCAGCTTGAGCGCGTAATCGAGCTGGGTGGCGAGCGCGGTGTTGGGAACCCGCAACGCGGGATCGAGCGTCACTTCCACGGGCTTCTCGGCCACGGTGGCATCGCCCACCACCAGCTTCACCTGATAAGTGCCCGGAAGCACTTGCGGGCCGCGCGGACCACCCAGGAAGAGCACTTCCTCGGGCCGCGGCGGCCGAAGCTGGACAGCAGCGTCGTAGCGCAAATCCCACGAGGTGCGCTGCAGGCCGGCATCGGTCACCTTCTGCTTGATGACGCGGATGACCTTGCCGGAGCTGTCGGCGATGCGCAACTCCACGGACTTGCCCGCCGCGGGCTTGTCCTTCAGGTAATAGGTGATGAGCGCGCCCTGCGGCGGATTGGGTCCGGCGAAGGGCTGGTTACCGATGCCGTAATGCTCGAAGCGGCGCGCAAACCTCATCGCGGGCCGGATATCGAAAAGGTAGGCGCTCTGTTGCTGGATCTCGGGCGTCATTTTCTGGAGCGGCGTGGCATCGTCCAGGATCCAGACGCTGCGCCCCATGGTGGCGAGGATCAGATCGTTCTTCACGGGGTGCACCATGAGGTCGTGCACTTCCACATCGGGCAGATTCTTCAGATGCAGCGGCGACCAGCTTTCGCCGCCGGTCCAGGAGGCGTAGAGGCCCAGTTCGGTGCCGGCGTAGAGCAGGTTCGGATTCTTGGGATCTTCGCGCACCACCCATACGTAGGCTTTCGGCGGAAGATTGCCGGTGATATTAGTCCAGCTCTTGCCGCCATCCGACGTTTTATAGACGTAGGGATGGAAATCGTCGAACATATGGCGATCGAAGCTCACATAGGCGACATCCGCCGAAGTGCCCGAGGGATCCACGTGCGTGACCCACGGGTTGGGCGGCAGGCCGGAAACATTCTGGATCAGATTTGTCCAGTGCTTGCCGCCGTCGGTGGTCAACTGCAGGTTGCCATCGTCGGTGCCGGCCCAGATCTCGCCGCGGCGCTTGGGCGACTCCGCTACGGTGACGATGGTGCAGTGGTTTTCGGCGGTTGAGTTGTCGTGCCAGATGGGGCCGCCGGCGGATTTCTGCTCTTCGGGATTGTTGGTGGTGAGGTCGGGGCTGATGACTTCCCAGGAATGTCCGAAATCCGTGCTGCGAAACAGGACGTTGCCGGCAAAGTAGATCTCGCTCTTATCCCAAGGCGAAACCACGATCGGCGTATTCCAGTTGAAGCGGTATTTCTGGCCGCTCGCGGGCCCCCCCGCGTTACTCCAGGGCTGGGGACTGACCATTTGCTGCTCGCGCGTGCGCAGATCCGTGAGCAGCAGATGGCCGCCTTGCGATTCGGTGAGATACATATCGGGATCGCTGGTGGGATTCACGGCGTAAAAGCCGTCGCCGAAGCTCACCATGGTCCAATCGTCGTTCAGGATGCCCGCGGGTTCGCGCGATCCGCTGGGTCCGGTCCACACGCCATCGTCCTGCAACCCGCCGGTGACCCAATAAAACGGCTGGCGATTGTCGGCGTAGATCTGGTAGAACTGCGCAAGCGGGATGTTGCTGACCGTCTCCCAGGTTTCGCCGCGGTCGTGGGAGACGGCGAAGCCGCCGTCCTGGCCCTGCCAGATGCGGCGCGGATCTTTGGGATCGATCCACAGGGCGTGGTAGTCGCTGTGAGTCTTCCTGGATATGCCGCGGAAGGTGCGGCCGCCGTCGATGGAGACGAACAACCGGGAAGCGATCGCGTACACGCGGTTCTCGTCGGTGGGATCGACCTGCACGTGCGCGTAGTAGAAGCCGCGCGAGACGAGGTCGATGTCTTTGTTGACCTGGTGGAACGTGGCGCCGGCGTCGTCGGAACGGAACACGGTTCCATCTTTCGATTCCGCGATGATATACACAACATTGTGATTGCTGGGGGCCACGCGCACGCCGATGCGGCCCAGCAATTTCGGCAGGCCGTTGGTGAGCTTGTGCCAGGTAGCGCCGCCGTCGGTGGATTTGAAGACGCCGCCCTTTTCGTCGCCGCTGGTGAAGGTCCATGGCTTGCGGTCGAACAGCCACATGCAGGCGTAGACGATATTGGGGTTGGCGGGATCGACGTCGAGGTCGGACACGCCGTGCGTGGCATCTATATACAGCGTGCGGTTCCAGGTGCGGCCGCCATCGTGCGTGATGTAGACGCCGCGATGCTCATCGGGACCAAAGGCATGGCCCTGAGCGCCGACGAAGACGGTGCGGGAATCAGCCGGATCCACGACGATGCGTGAGATGCGCTCGGTATCCTCGAGGCCCAAGTGCGACCAGGTGGCGCCGCCGTCGGTGGAGCGGTAGACGCCGTCGCCGAACGAGACGCTGTTGCGGACGGCCGACTCTCCGGTGCCGACCCAGATGACATCGGGATTGTCCGGCTGGAGGGCGATGGCGCCGATGGAAATGGTGCCCTCGCGATCAAAGAGCGGCTTCCAGGTGACGCCGGCGTCGGTGGTCTTGAATAACCCGCCGCCACCCGTGGCGAGATACACGATGTCCGGATTTCCGGGCACGCCGGCGATGTCGCTGGCGCGTCCTCCCGGGTTGGCGGGGCCGATGTTCCGCCACTCGAGGCGGTCGAAGATGCCGGCGTCGATGGATGCCGCGTGGATGTTTGGAACCGCGACGGTTGAAACCGCGAAAAAGATGGTGAGGAACTTCATGTCCTGATAGCATAACGCAGCGGAACGCATGCGCGAGCCGGCTCCATGCCGTAAAGAAAACCATAATGCTTTTCTTACGTGGGCCTAATTCGGTACGGATAGGCTGGTGGAGAGGAGAGAGATATGCGTGGAGGATGTCTGGTGACTGCCTGTCTTGGCCTGGCCGCGTTGCTCACAGCGGCAGCGCTGCTGGCGGCGGCAGGTCTGACGAAGAGCGACGAGGCATTTCTAAAGATGGCCGCCGACGCCAATATGACCGAGGCCCACATGGGTAAGGTAGCGGAGAATCAGGGCGCGGTCGCGGGCGTGCGGGACTTCGGCCAAACGTTAGTGAAAGATCACACGCAAGCTTACGACCAACTGGAGGAATTGGCACAGAAGGTGGGGGCGCCGATTCCGAACGGCATAGATATCGCCAAAGACCGGCCGGACGAGCGGTTGATTCACATGTCAGGCGCCAAGTTCGACCACGACTTTGTGCGGGATGAAGTGTCCTCGCATCGCGAGGCCATCGGCGCGTTTCGCCGCGAGGCGGAGCACGGCCAGAACCCGGAGGTTCGCGCCTATGCAAAGAAGATGGTTCCCGTTCTGGAGAAGCATCTACACATCGCGGAGCGCCTCTTGAAGACAACGGCTAGGGGCTAGGCCTGGTCTAGTCGTATTAGTCGTATTGCTATCTTCGGAGAGCAGCCCAACAACTCTTGACATCGAATACTCCGGTCCTGTAACCTGTGATCCGTGCTAAGTCGCGAGGCGTACTTGAGATGACCAGGCTGAGAGCAGATCTTTTAGCAAGTATCGCAGCAGCGTTGAGTGCCATGGCTTTTGCGCAAGACCCTGGCAACCCCCAGGTCACGGTCTCTTGGACTGAGGGAGTCGAGTGTTGCTTTACAATGCAGACGAACCAAGCAGTAGTGAAGGTTGCCAGTGGACAGTCAACTGTGACGCTGAACTGGTACATTCAATTTGTCGATCCGGGAAATGGGAGCAACCAGTGGGATGATCTCTTCGAAACTGCGTATTCGATCTCGCTGCAACAGCAGGGGTCGTCGGGAAACCTTTTTTCGGCAAGCGACTACCTGAATCCGACTGTCGTGAAGGGATGGGGTATACAACACACGGTCAATGATTGGGGCTGGTGGGTGTACCAGCAAAACCATACACAGGTCATAGATGTCTCGAGCCTCACACAGAGCCAAGGCGCGACCTTATTGCTCACCGTCGCAGTCGGAGCACCGAACACAGGGTACGGGCCCCTTCAACGCTCAGTGGTACAATCTATCCGGCAGTAGCGGTTCCCGCCATTAATGATATTTACCCGGGTGCCGTTTCCGTCAGTTCTGCTGGAGTTATCGATATATTTGGGGCTGGTTTCGGAACCTCGCCGCAAGTAACGGTTGATGGCGATGGATTCACTGTCACGGGCATGACCAGTACAACGGACACATGGGTGGAAGTCACGTATACGACAACATCCGATGCAACAGTAGGCCCTCACACGCTGACGCTTACCACTGATGGCGGATCTGCCAACGGCCAGGTGTCGGTGACGCCGCTGTTCCAGCTAACAGCCGTCAGTTGGAGCTATGTTGCGGACGGCAGCAGCGTGCAGGAGGCAATCTATAAGAAAAATCTGAACTGGAGAGATGACACCCTAGCCGATGAGGGCACCATACAGGTATCGAATCCCGTATGGGTGAGTGGTGGCGTTGCCGATCCGGTTGCATATACCGCCGGAACCACACCGACTTTGTTTAATATCACCTTGACAGCTACTCCACAGTTCACCGGAGATGCCATGCTGAACATCTACACCGATCAGGACTCGCTGTGGTTTCCGACGATTACCGTGCATTTCGACCAAGGGCGCGCAGTCTATCCAGGGCCTGTCGCCAGTCAGGCCGCGTTGCCAAACAACATTTCTAATATTAATGCCACTCTTGATTGGAGTATCTCGATCGACGGCGGGCAAAACTATTTATTTCTCGATCCCTCCTCGCAAACGATTTTTGTGACTCTCGGCCTGGCGCGGGGCTTTAGCGGTGAGCAGGGTTTAGCTGCCAAGCCCACTATTACAGCAACGCGCCTCAACTATGTGACGAACCTAGTTAACGGCAGCAACAATCAAGACGCTGTTACACAGGCTGTTCAAGTGAGCGTCGACACACTATTCGGCGCCGGTGGAGACACTCTTGGTGACCTGTATAACAGCGATGAATGGGCCGCGCTGGACGCTCCAAACCAACATGCCAATTTGGACTGCTGGAGCCGCACGGGTATTGGAATAGTCCAAGTGTTGATGACGGGCATCGACGCAAGCATTGACGCCGCGTATCCAACAACTGACAGCGATGCTACAAAACAGGAAACGCGAGATAGCGAGGCTCAAGTACTTGGCTACCTTCTGGACGACGGGAGTACCAAGAATGTTTTTGAGGCTTATCTGATGTTGTTCCAGGACGGACAGGCTATAGAGGCCTACACCTTTTTGCCCCTGTACGGGCCCCTTCCTCCGTGGACTGCAGATGTTCAGGGGGCACCACCTCCCGCCAACGGACAACTGGCGTTTGAAGTCATGTATAACGAACTAAAGCATGAGCGAACGGGCGCCCAAAATAGCGGACAGCAGTGGTGGATCTCAAATGACGGATTGAAGACTCTCGTGGAGGGACCGATCAGTTTTCCGGTGATTATACAATGAGAAGCAACGGTCGATTCACCTTATTTGTTCTCGCGGTCTGCGTGGGCGGCACCGCGACGCCTGTGCGTGGCCAGGAAGCCATAACCTACAGGGTGCTGGCGGAGAACGCAAAACCTGGTTCAGAACCGAGCGTTAGCACGCGATTTCGTGAAGCCGAAGCCAAGATTTCCCAAGGAGCGTACGATCCCGCAGCCGACAACCTGCTGCGCGGTGCGGAGCGTCTCACGAAGGTAATCTTTAACGTCCCAAGCCTTCAGCTTCAGAGGGCGATCACCGAGCGAGTTTACGCGGGCGCCCAAAGGGGTGATGTGCTGATCGCTGAGTGGAAGATTCAGGAGCCCTTTGGCCGCGGAATGGTTGTGCTGACGGACACGCCCTATTTCTCCAACTACGCTCTGCGCCTCGCGGCTTGTACGATTCGTTCGCGCACGGACTTGGCCGCATTCCTGGACACGGCACTAAGTTGGGGGAAAGACCCGGCGATTTCGCCGATGGCGAAATCGTCTAAAATGGCCCGTACTCCCGGAATGACCGTGAGCATCCCGACCGGGCAGCCGATCAGTTTTTTCCGTGGCGATGTCTTTCGGGGGTCACCGAACCCGGGTGTGGCAGACTTCGATTTCGAGGGACTGTTCGAAAACGGCGATTGGTTCTTTCATTTCAGGATCGGTAAGAGTGGAACTGAGCGCTACCTTGGCGTCCCGCCGTGGATTCCGGAACGGTTTCCGAGACTCAGCGAGCTTGTCAAGACGTGGAGTTTTAATCAAATCCTAGGTGAGATCGGAAACGCAGTGCAGCCGTTTGCCGGTGGTCCGGATTTCACCGGCTTACGAGACGCGATTCTGATCGCGGAACTCGTGCGTCGGGGCATCTCTGACGACCAGGTAATCGAACTTTTGCGAGACCCTGGTCCGAGTCATTATGACACGCGGCTGGTCGCGGTAAGCAAAGGTTTCCGAGATGCGGGTAGCGAATTCATAAGGCGCTACTTCGATCCTGCCCTCCGCCTGTACGAGGATATTGGACCGGGGGCCGACCGAGCGGTTGAGGGTCTGTTCAGGAACGCAAGCATGGAGTGCTCGCCGGAATTTGAGATGCAAGCGATGGCTGTATTGAAGAGAGGCGTGTTTGCTCACGGACCGTTAATATACCTCGGCGGCTGCTCAACATCGCGGGAAACGATGGCCGCATTGGAAGCGATCCAAATGCCGACCAAAGAGAAGGCTGATATGAAGGAGCGAGTCTTACACAGCATCCAGCTACGAATCGAGCACCCTCGGAAGCCGCTTAATCGAGCGCCAGCGGTTGAGCACCACTGAAGCGAGATGGATGCCCGGTGTTGCTGTCATGCATTCGATGCGGCATGGAGAAGACAACATGACAAAAAGGACCTTAACGCGAATTGCCGTGACGGCACTTTCAGTGTTCAGCGGGTTCGCAGTTTTTGCTCAGTTTCCCGGCATGATACCTGATTCTGACGAGGCCTCGGTGCGTCGCGGCCGCCAACTTTATTTAGCGAGGGAGGCGGGCCGCACGGATCTCGACGAGTCACGGGGCCCGATTCCGCATCTCGAAGACCTCATCCCGCTGCTGAATTCGTGGTTGCCATCCCACTCCCCCCTGCAGCCTCGTACAGCAACACCGCGGCGTAGAGTTGGGCTGATCGCGGACGCATTGAGCTCGTCCAATGGGACAGCTAAGGCCGTCGTAAACTTGCAGATCGCAGCTTACGACTCTTTCCGCCAGGCTGAAGATCAGTGGGCGGGGCTGCTCACCCACTATAAGACGCGGTTGACGCGAGGCGCACTATTACCTGGGCGCAGCGTTGGGGAGTTCTGCTATCACACCGCGAGTGACGATTCCAAAGCTGGTCTGATCTTTGTGCGGCGGAACGTCCTGGTTCGAATCCATTACGATGGGTTCGAGCGAACGGCTGTCGAGAAGTATCCGCGTCCCGCTGTAGTCGTGGGCCTGCGAAGTAGCTGCGAAGAGCTGGCGGAAAAAATCGATGATTGGTTGGCCAACAGTTCCGGGCGTTGATAGTGGTCCGACCGTTCGAACCGTATTCCCGGCCTTTGTACGGTGCCAAACGGTCGTCCGACTCAGGCGACTGGAGTGCTGTCCGGGCTAATCGCGAGAACAGACCCTCCCAAGGTGCGGAGCGCTTTCTTATTCGCTGCCACGCGCGGGCATTCCCTACGCCGATAACCAACGCTGCTTTCGCAGAATGCCGCTCTTGTCAAGTTATACTTTTGCCCTATGTTAAGACACTTCACATTTCATTGGAGAATGTGTGAGGCAGCCATCCCTGTCATTCCCTTAGCACCAAGCAGGCGCGCGCCTCTCTAGAAGCTAGGGGCCGCTTACTCACGTGCGCGGCTCAGATTACGTGCGCGGCCCGGATTACGTGCGCGGCTCGGTTGTAAGTAGAGGCCATTTGGCCTTATGGGAGGTTTACTAACATGATTGGAATGGGCTTTACGAGTTTTGTGGTGTTGCTGGCGGTCGCGGTAATCGTGACCGCAATTTTTCACTTCGCGATCCGGTACCGCTTTTTGACTGGTCCGGACGCTGTATTCGCCAAGCTGACGGTCGCCTGGTTGGGCGCCTGGTTGGGGGCTCGGCTTTCGTGGGCTGGATCGCTCAGGTGGTGTTGGATATAGCGGGCTGGAAGGCAATGGCGAAAGCATTTGCCAGGCCTTCAGTGTCTGCGCAGACCGGTACGGCCTTAGGTAAGGCTGCCTGAGGGTTATTTGTAGGATGGGTCCCCGGCGGGTCGCCAGCGCGTGCCGGGACTACTTACTTTAGGCCGAAGCGAAGGGCTTTTCGGCCTCGCGCACGAGCTTCTCACCTTGGTGGCGGATCTGGCCGCCGGTCTCCCGCAGGGTCGTAGTCACCTCGGCGATCTGACCGGAGCAATCCTCAACTTTGTGCCGGATGGCACGCCGCAGCCGCCGCCCGGTGATGGGAGTCGAAACCGCGACCGCCGCACCGCCGACGATCAAGCCAGTAACAAAGTAAGCCAAATCTTTTCCCAGGTTATTCTGCATAGCATCACCCTTTCCGTCTTTATTGGATTCCAGGCGGCGCCAATTGGTTGCGGAGCCGGGCGTCAGGAGAAACGTGTCCGCTTCCACAGCAGTGTAGTGCAAGCGGCCAACAATGCGAGCGATGCTCCGGTGAGGACCGCCATCCATCCGGTGTGGACGGCAATGGCCTGGGGCCGCGCTCCGAGCGCCAGATAAACAAACAGGCCGGCGCCGCCGAGCACGATCAGCGCTTCCCACCAATGGCGCGACGAGCGGGCTTCCAGGAAGGAATCGTCTCCGGCCAGCGAGGCCGTGACGCGTGCTTCATTCAGACCGTAGCGGTTGCACTCGCGCTCCACAGCCTTCTTCCAGGACAGAGGCTCCTCGCCCTTGGCTTCGGCGAAGGCGATGGCGGCGGCGCCGCCGATCATGACCAAGCTGCCGGCGATGACCAGCACCTGCGCTTTCCATCCCAACCCGGTCAGTTCGCCGAACACCAGCGCGCCCCACGCGAGGCCCCAAAGCTGGTTCGTATTGGAAAGGGGAATGCCGCGGCTGATGCCGATGTACTTGGTCGCGTATTGCTGGAAGAGATCGCCCAACACCCAACAGAATCCGCCCAGGAAGAGCCAGAACAATGCGGGGCGGGCGATCGAGAGCTGTGCCATCAGCGGTCGGAATCCGCCGAAGAAACGGGCGGCCAGCGCGATAGAAGCTCCCAGCTCGCCGAACGTGAACACGGTCACGAAGGAAAGCGGGTTCATGCCGCTGAGATACGCCTTGCGGTAGGGAATGTACATGGTGCCCCAGAGCACACCGGCTCCCAGGGCGGCCAGAATTCCAATGGTGGCCGCGCGAGGCGCACCATGCGAGGCGTGCTCCGTGGCCAAGGCGAGCAGGCATGCGCCGCCGGCGATGGCCGTTGCGCCGCCGAGCACTTTGGCCCACTCTTTGGGCGTCGCGCCGCGCAGCTCATTGAACAACAGCCAGCCCCAAGCAAGGCCCACCAGGCTGTTCGTGTTCCAGAGTGGGAAGGCGATGGAGAGACCCACGTTGCGGATCGCGAAGACGGTGAGTGTATTCGCCACCGCCCACAGCATACCCGCCAGCACGGCCCAGACGACGAGGTGCGGTTTCTCCCGCAGGTCGCGCCAGACGAAGCTGGTGCCCTTCAGGGCCATGGGAACAGTCCAGCGGGCCACAAATACGCCCGCCACCATGCCCAGGGAGATGAGGAGCGGCGAAAAACCAACCGCCGCCAGCTTGGCAGGCGCTTCGGCCCCCCCCAGCCAGGCGCCCGCGGCCAGGCCGCAGGCCAGACCCAAACGATGCAGAGAGCGCGGGGAGACAGTCCGGCCGCTCGATAGGGGTCTGCTCACGGCATCATCTCAGCATCAGCAGCAGCGTCGTGCCGAGCAGCAGAACGGCCAGCGGAATCCAGAACTGGACGTCGGTAGCGATGGCTCGCAGCTTCGACTTTTTCAAACGAATATCCCGGCCGGTTGGCCAATTGGGACATTGTCGCACGGTTCACACGCCCGCGCGGCGTTGGAGAGACGGAGGCGGGTTACCATGCGCTTATGCGACGACGCGAATTCCTGGCCCTGGCGGGCGGCCTGCGGGCGGCCTCGGCGGGGGTGTCCGCTTCGAAGTTGGCAGCCGATCCCCAGCGGCCGCAGTATCATCTGCTTCCAGCCGCCAATTGGATGAACGACCCCAACGGTCCGGTGTACTGGAAAGGCAAGTATCACATGTTCTACCAGTACAACCCCGAGGGGGCGTATTGGGGCGACATGCATTGGGGGCACGCCGTGAGCGCCGACATGGTGCGCTGGAAGCATTTGCCCGTGGCGCTGGCGCCCACACCAGGCGGACCCGACAAAGATGGCGTCTTCAGCGGCTGCATGGTGATCGACAGCGGGGTGCCCACCGCGATTTACACCGGCGTGCAGCCGGAAGTGCAATGCATCGCGACCAGCAGCGGCGATCTGCGGCGATGGAAGAAGTACGCCGGTAACCCGGTGATCGGCGGGCCGCCCACCGGCTTGCGGGTCACGGGTTTTCGCGACCCGGCAGTATGGAAGGAAGGCGGCGCCTGGCTTATGGCTTTGGGATCGGGCTTTCGCGGCGAAGGCGGAGCGGTCCTGCTGTACGAATCCCCGGATCTGCGCCGCTGGAAGTACCTGCATCCGCTGGTCACCGGCCGGATGAAGCCAGGCGCCAGCTCGAAGGACCCCGTGGATAGCGGCGAGATGTGGGAGTGTCCGGACTTTTTTCCGTTGGGCGACAAGCACCTGCTGATCATCTCCACCGAGCGGGTGGTGAGGTACCTGCTGGGCCGCTACGAGAACCGGCGTTTCGTGGCCGAGACCACGGGCGGTGTGGATTACGGCTCGTACTACGCGGCGCGCACCATGGCCAACAGCGGCAGCCGCCGGATACTGTGGGGATGGGTGACGGAGGGCCGCAGCGCGCAGGCCCAGCGGGCGGCAGGATGGAGCGGAGTGATGTCGCTGCCGCGGGAACTGACGTTGTATGGCAGCCAGGTGCGGATGCGCCCGGCGGCGGAAGTGGAGTCGTTGCGCGGCGATCGCCTGGGCTCCGGCGCGGCAGGGGATTGCCTGGAGATTCAAGCCGAAATCGATCCGGCCAACGCGCCGCGGGCCGGCCTGAAGCTGCGTGCGGCGAAGGATGGAAGCGAGCAGACGCTGGTCTACTACGACCGCGAGCAGAAGCTGCTGTGCGTAGACCGCAGCCGCTCCAGCACGGATCCCAGCGCGGATCGCGGTATGCAGTCCGGCCCGTTCCTGCTGGGGCGCGGCGAGCCGCTGCGGCTGCGGATCTTCCTGGATGGGTCGGTGGTCGAGATTTTCGCCAACGATCGATTCTGCCTCACGGCGCGGATCTATCCTGTGGGCAAGACGAGCACCGGCCTCTGCTTGTACGCGAGTAGGGGAGCAGCCAAGATGGTGTCGTTCACGGCGTGGCGGATGCGGCCGATTTCGGCGGACCGGCTTACGTCGTGAGTCTTCTACGGGAGGATGCCCAGCACGGCCTGAAAAAACCGCTTGCAGTTCGGGGCGGCTTGTTGCACCCGTGCGGGATCGATCAAGCCCAGGATCGCCGGCGCGTGCTTGGTCTTGTGATATTTGCCTTTCGTAGCGTTTCGGGTGGCAGCGTTCAGACCGTTGATCAAATCCTGCTTCGAGATCTCTTCGACATTCGGATTGGCCGTCAAAGCCGACCTGTGGAACCCGTTCCCATAGTACCTTTCCAGGGCCTCCTTGTCGGCGTGAAACCAGGATTCCATCATTTGGACCATCCAGAAGATCAAATCAGCTTGATAAGAGGGCCAGCCCTGCTTCTGGCAGACCTCGGCGGAGAGGCCTGGCCTGTGCGGGCCCTCGCTGTCGCGGAGCAGGATGTTCGACGCTCCCGGGTGCTTTCGAAGCGCGATGCCGAAGTCCCGCTCGGGCGTTGGGCCGGTGGCGATGATCCGGATGTTCCATTGCGCGGTGCGCGCTCGTTCCTTGATCTCGCGCAGGAAGGCATCAAATCCGGCCTTGAGGTTTTTGTGGCCCTCGAAATAGATGCGCATCTCGCGGGGCATCTACCAGCGGCCCCCGCCGATCTCGCCTTTCCGCCAAAGCTCGCCGAGAGTGTAGTGCTCCAGCCACTCATCCAGCTCGTCACACGAGTAGCGCTTGAATTGAGTGCCGTTGTCGAAATCGTGTTCGCAGACCAGCACCGACTCAGGGCGATCCGTCAGTGCATCGATCAGGGACTCAGAGTGCGTGGTGACGATCAGTTGGGTATGCAGCGAAGCCTCGGCCAACACTTCAGCAACGAGGCGGAGCGCATCGGGATGCAGCCCCAGTTCCGGCTCTTCGATGCAGACCAGCGGAGCCGGATTGGGATGAAATAGCACCGCCAACAAGCAAAGGAATTTCAACGTTCCGTCGGATATTCGAATTCCCGAAAGCATGTCAGATAGGCCTGCCTCTTTCAGAAAGGGCCGTGCCAAGCCTTCGCCCAGGCCCACCTTCACATCTTCGAACCGATCGCAAAACCGCTTGAGACATTCCTGGATCCGATCGTGCGTGCCCAGGAAATCCAATTGATGCAGCACCAGAGCGAGGTTATCGGCACTCTCGGATAAGAAGTCCTTCGGTGCGGCTGTGGAGATACCGTGACGGGCCTGTGAGTTGAAACCGGTTCTAAACTCCCGATAAACCTGGATCTGCTCAAAACAGGCGCCGACCTCTGTGATGGGGGTTGTATCACCGGGAATCTTGAACTGGGCGAGCATGGACCTGTTGGATGGAACTTCGGCGGTCCGCGCGCCATTAGTCGGTGTCTGCGCTTGCGGGCCGAAATTCACCCGATTGGCAACGCGGTCGAAAAAGACCTCAGCTTCCTCAGCGAGGCCGGCCTTGGCCAAGTGTTCGGCCAGTATCGAGAAACCGCCACTGTCCGCGAACCGCAGACGGTAGACCAATGGGCCAAACTTCGGTGCGCTCGGGAGTACCAACTCGCACTCGATCTCGGCGACCTGTGCGGGTTCCCGGTCACCCAACCAGAGCCACTGCCGGACTCCTCCGCCGCGGAGAATCTGGGCTTCCAGCCCGTTCGGAGCCCGCAGCAAGCTGATAGCCTCGATCAGGTTGCTTTTCCCGGCGGCGTTCGGGCCGATCAGAACATTCAATTCGTTCAGTTCGACGCTGGTCTCCTTGAACGAGAGGATGTTCTTCAGCGTCAGGCGTTTGATCAGCATGCGTGTCGCTCTTCATCTTACAGTAATCGTGAATTCGGGTCGCTCCCTAGGCCCGCGTCGAATACTTGGGGCGTGCCTTGCTGGCACGCGGGGGTATAGTCATGCCGGCCCGCCCGCTCAGTTACCCACAGCGCGCGCCCAGAAATTCCGTACGACTGCGAAAATGGCTGCATTTGGCGGGTTACACCGCCGTCGCATCCCGCATCACAAGCTCCAACCCATAGTTATTGAGGGACTTGCCGGACTTCTCAGCAAAATGCTGAATCCCTGTGCACTTTGTTACGAAGTCTTTACGAAAGTTAAACTTGTCTCAAATCCAGAAGCCGTTTCCACAGCCTTTTCCACAGGGCCGTTGAAAAACTACCCCCCCTCGCGGATGGCTGTACACCCTGCTTGAGTGGCACGTCATTCGCATTCGCGGCCGCCCACAACGTGCGCGCCGCGTTGTAACATCGACCATTGGCGCCTCAGCCCGATCCCATCCGCACTCCTCTGAATAAATGGATCGGGATATCCCTGTTCCTGGCAGCGGCGATGTTGTTCTTGATCGCTAACCGTGGCGCATCCCGGGGGTATTTCCAGGGCGACGAGCTGGACAGCATAAGCTGGACGCCGCAGGTTCCGCTTTCGGTTTTCGCCAAGGACCTGGTCAATCCGGTGTACAACGCGCGGAACTTCCGGCCGGTAGGGCACTTTTATTTCCGCGTTATGAGCCGCGCCTTCGGCCTCGATTTTTCCAATTACCTGCTGCCTCTGCATCTGCTGCACCTGCTCAACATCTGGCTGCTGTGGCTGGTCCTCCGCAACCTGGGCTGTTCGGCTTTCGCCTCGGGCGCGGGCGCGCTGTTCTTTGCGTTCGAGATGGCTGTATTCGACGTGTACTGGAAGCCGATGTACGCTTTCGACCTGTTCTGCGCAGCGTTTTGCCTGCTCAGCATACTGTTCTGGATCAAGCGGCGCTGGGTGCTCTCGTTCGTGGCGTTCTGGCTGGCCTACAAATCCAAGGAACTGGCGGTCATGCTTCCGGCCGTGCTGGCCTGCTATGAGCTGTGGATCGGCAGGCGGCAGTGGAAGCCGCTGATCCCGTTCTTTGCGGCGTCGCTGTCCTTCGGGCTGCAAGGCATCTTGCGGAATCCGAACCAACATACCGCCTACGCCTTCGTTTTCACGCCGGCCGCGGCCGCTCGAAGCGCGGAGTTTTATGCAGACCGGCTGTTCGGGATTCCCTATCTGGGGCTGGCGCTGCTGGCACTGCCCGCCGTGTGGCGCGACCGCCGGATGTGGCTGGGCATCGCCGCCACCGCCCTTCTTTTCGTGCCCATGGTCTTTCTGCCGGGGCGCCTATTCAGCGCATATTGGTACGTGCCGCTGATCGGTGTCGCGATAGCGGTAGCTTCGCTGGCGAGCGGGCGGTACGGTTTCGTGATGGCCGCGTTTCTGGCGCTATGGCTTCCTTGGAATTACCTGGAGATGCGTAACTACCGCGTTGCGAAATTGAAGGATGACGCCGACACGCGCGCCTACGTGACGCAATTGCAGGCCGCGGCGGCCTCGCTCGAGGCCATCCCGGTCTTCCTTTATCAGGGTCTTCCCCCACAGCTTCCGCCCTGGGGCGTAGGCGGCGCGTTGCGTTGTTTGCTGCATGAAGAGCCCGAACTTCACGCGCTGAAGGACCCTGCCGCGCAGCGGTGGCTGCAGAGCCCGTGGGTCGCCACGCTCACCTGGGATCAGGGGCAGCGCCTGCTCCTGATAGCGGTCCACACGCCCGCCACGCTGGATACCACCTACATCACGATGAACGACCGCACCCCGCTGTGGCAGTTGACCGGCGGCTGGTACGCATTCGAAAACGGCTATCGCTGGGCAGCGCCGCGCGCCACGGCGCGTCTCTACCGCGCGGCACGGGCGACACTCTTCGAAGTGGTGGTGGATGTATCGCCTCAAGTGCTCGCCCCGCAGGGCTACTCGGAGGGCAGCGTGTTCTTGAGCGGCGTACCGGTGGGCACGGCGCGCCTGACCGCGCCGGGCATCCACGTGCTGCGCTGGCCGCTGCCGCCCGGTCCTCCGGGGAACGTGTTTGCCGAGTTGCGATGGCAGCCGACGGTACGTGCGCCGGGGGGGGGGTCGCATCCGCTGGGCATGGCCGTCATGTCCTTCGGATTCGTTCCGTCGGGCCGCTGATCGGTTGCATCGCAGGCACATGTTACAATTTGGATCGAAACCTCTGCTTTAAAGGACACCCAGCATGGCACATGAGAACGATGTGACCCGCCGCGATTTTGTGAAGGCGGCTGGAGCCGTCTCGGCGGTAGCGGCGGCCCTGCCCGCCGCGCAGGGCGCACCCTTCATTCAAAAGGTGCGCGCCGCCAACGAGCAGGTGCAATACGGCTTCATCGGCACGGGAAGCCGCGGCAACTACCTGCTGAAGCATCTCCACAACGTGGACGGCTGCCGCTGCGTGGCTGTATGCGACAACTATCCACCCAACCTGCAGAAGGGGATCGCCACCGCGGGCAACCATCCCGCCTCTTACGTGGACTACCGCGAACTGCTGGCGCGCAAAGATATCGACGCGGTGCTGATTGCCGTTCCGCTGTACGAGCACTATTTCATCACCCGCGACAGCCTGGAGGCGGGCAAACACACTTTCTGCGAGAAAAGCCTGGTGTTTAAAGCGGAGGAAGTGCATGAGCTGCGCGCACTGAAGGCCCAGCATCCTAACCAGGTGCTGCAAGTAGGCCTGCAGCGGCGTTACAGCAAGTTCTACCAGACCACCCGCCAGATGATCGAGCAAGGTGTGTTGGGCAACGTGACGCACATCCGCGGGCAGTGGCATCGCAATTCGGACCAGCGGCGCCCGGTGCCGGACCCCTCGCTCGAGCGCAAGATCAACTGGCGCATGTACCGCGAGTACGCCGGCGGCAACACGGCTGAGCTGGCCTCGCACCAGATCGACGTGGCGGATTGGATGTTCGGCGGCCCGCCCGACTACGTCATCGGCGTGGGAGGACTCGACACCTACAAGGACGGCCGGGATGTGTACGACAACATCCAGTTGATCTACGTCTATCCCAACGGGCGCAAGCTGCTGTACAGTTCCATCAGCACGAACTCGCACCTGGACCTGTTGCAGGCGCAACGGCAGGAATTCGGCGAAGTCATCATGGGGACGGCCGGCACCATCGAGATTACCATCGGCGACGACCGGAATCCGGCCATCGCCCTGTGGTACCGCGAACCCAAGCCCATCATGGCGCCGAAGGTGGACAAGGCCAATGCCAAGCAGGAAGCCCTGCAGGCCGGCGCTACCATGACCACGGCGGCGGCTTCGCGGGGCATTCCGCTGCTGCTGCCGAAGGATGCGCAGTCCGCCAGCGATTCGTTCCTCTCGCGGGAAGCCAAATACGCGCGCCGCTGGCTCTACAGCAAGGGCATCATGGTGCCGGAGGAGACCCGCAACCCGGTGGACGTGTCGATGGATGAATTCTTCCAGTGCTGCCGGGACCCGGTGAACCGCAAGCCGAAGGCGGACGTGGAAGTGGGTTTGCGCGATTCCACGGCGGTGATCCTTTCCAACCTGGCGATGGACGAGCACCGGCGCGTGGACTTCAGCGAGATGGAGACGATGGGCTTGCCGGGGCAGACGAAAACGAAGCTGGTGACGAAGGCGTAAGCTGATCCGGCGAGCCTGCAAAGCCGCGGCGCAGGATGGCTTCCGCGGAAGCCAGGACCTTGGCACGCAACTCGGGCGGATCGAGCACCTCGAGAGCCGGGCCGAAGCTCAAGGCGAATTGCAGGGCCTCCTCTTCAATGTCGAAGCGCAGGCGGATGCGGAGACGCTCGCCGGCGGCGGTTTCCTCTTCGAGACGCCAGCCGCGATAGCGCACCCACTTCATCACGGCGGCATCCACCAGAAACGTGGCGTAATAGCGGGGCAGGTGCACGCGGAAGTCTGCCGCGGAACTTTCCCACCAGGCAGCCAGGTCGAAATCCACCGGGCGCGCGGCAGGCTCTTCCACAATCGCGGCTTCGCGCATGCGCGACACCCGGTAAGTGCGGGCCTGGCCCTCCACCTGCGCTACCAGGTACCAGGCGCTTCCTTTGGCCACCAGCCCAAGCGGATCGGCCAGGCGCTCAGCGGGTTCGCAACCGTCGCGCGCATAGAGAAAGCGCAGTTGCCGTTCGCGCCAGAGCGCATCCAGCACCACGGGCAGGCAGGCGATGGATTCGGCGGGATCGCGCCAGCCGCGGGTGTCGATCAGGATGCGGCGGCGCGTGAATTCGGCCTGTTGGCGGGCGGCGGCGGGCAGCGCGGCCTCGAGCTTCAATAGCGCGGCTTGCGAAGGCTGATGCAGGCCAAGATCAGCCATTACCCGGGGCTGCCGGGCCAGAAACAGCGATTGGATCTCGGCCGTGTTGAGCCCCGTGATCTTCATCTGGTAGCCATCCAGCAGGCTCCATCCACCCCCCGCGCCGCGTTCGGCTACCACGGGGACGCCCGAACCGCTGAGCGCCTCCATGTCGCGCAGAATGGTGCGCTCGGAAACTTCCAGGCGCCCTGCCAGATCACGTGCGGTGAGGCGGCGGTGCACCTGGAGCAGGAGAAGAATGGAAAGCAGCCGGTCGGCCCGCATAGTCTCAGACTTTATCAGACAAATATGACACACGGTGTCAGGAAACGGAGCGCACAATGAGCGCTATGAAACCACTTGAAGGAAAGATCGCCATCGTCGCGGGCGCC